>Ga0182030_10016038_pt1 | contig 14632 bp, 8 predicted proteins | sample 812S3MmetaG_FD_121299 | JGI IMG/M metagenome (GOLD analysis project Ga0182030, IMG submission 121299) | Permafrost microbial communities from Stordalen Mire, Sweden - 812S3M metaG (Illumina Assembly) | ecosystem: Environmental > Terrestrial > Soil > Wetlands > Permafrost | place: Sweden... | reverse complement strand
AGCCGATTACGCGGAAGTTCTTGCACGAAGGTCACCGCCTGTAATGGCAGCGTTCGTCCTCGGCGCGTCGATAGCCGTTTCGTGGTGCTTCCCAGGCGATCCAACCGAGGACAGCCCCTGCAGCCGTCACATCCTCGCGTTGCTTGCAACTCACGATGCCATCGTGCCGGAGATTTGGGCCTTCGAAATCGCAAACAGCATTTTCGTTTCGTTCAAGAAACGAAAAAGGATTACCGTCAGGCAGATTGAAGAGTATCTGCACCGCCTGAAAGCGCTGCCAATAAGTGTGGAACCCCGAGACTTGTGGGCCACCGTCGATCTTGAAGCTCCCGCACGAAGGTGGAATCTGACGCCGTACGATGCTGCCTATCTCGAGCTTGCACTCCGAAGAGGGTTGCCTCTCGCTACGACCGACGAAGATCTCAAAAAGGCGGCCGTTGCTGAAGGCATAGAAGTGCTGAGATGAGTCGAGCGACCATGCGTGGCCGGACTTATACCTCAGCGCTCCGCGTGCGGCCTATTGCCCCGCCACGTTGAATCCCTCCACCAGGATCCGCGGCTGCTCGCCGCGCGTATCGGCCTCGTATAACTCGGTCGTGATCTGGCGCTTCTCGCCGGGCATCAGCGGGAAGTAACCGTCGCTGTAGATTGCCGGCAGAATGCGGTCGCCGGTCTTCTCGCGGACGGCCTTCAAACGCACCATCAGCGCGGGCGCCGGCGAGGTGTTTTGCAGGCTCGTGGTCAGGAACAGGCTGTCGCCGCGCCGTTCCGTGGTGGTAGTGGCCTGCACGGTGGCCTTGGGCAGCGCGCGGATGGCCCGGAAGTTCTCTTCTTCGGCGCCGCGCAGGTAGAAGTTGCCGGAGATCAATTTGTCGCCCTGCGTCAGTTCCAGGCGGATGAAGTGCGTAGCGCTCAGTCCGGCGGGATACTCCATCTTAATGGGCGATTGTATGCTGTCTTCCGAACTATCGAGCGTGGTCGATTTCTCCCATTTCACTGAGCCATCCATATTGATGACCTGCACGTGCGCGGTCAAACCGGATTGCGGGCCGCCGCTGTAATTCACCACTTCGACGCTGTCGCTCACCGGGTTCCACTGGATGTGCAGCGGCTCAGCCGCCTTCTTCGCGCCGAAGTATGCGGCGCCCGGCTCGAAGTAATAGTCGTAGGTCTGCCACACGAAGGACGGCCAGCAGGGATGGCTCATCCAGATCAGCAGACCCATGCGGTTCTTGCCCTGCGCCTCGTACATGCCGCGGTAGCCGTCGTAGGTTACGAATTGCGCGATTGCGAGCCAATCCTGCAAGTTGTCGGTGGGGCCGTAGAGTTTGTTCATGCGCGCCCGGAAGGCGTTGGCGTTCTGCGCGCCGCCGTCGGTGAAATCGTGCATGCCCCAGACGGAATCCTGCGGCCACAAATCGGACGCCGGCATCATCAGTTTCAGACTGTCCATGCTGACCATGGCTGGCATCCCCATTTCGCTGTGGAATTGAGGGGTAGCGCGCTGCTGGAAGTAGAACTTGGTGGGCTGCAGGGTGTAGGGGCCGTGGCCGCTCACCACCTGGTCGGCGGAGCTGGGGATGTAGTGCATGCCGGGGTGCAGGCTGGCGAGCGTGGCGCGAATGCCGTCGTCGATCGCCTTGGGCGGGAAGCCTTCGTTACGCCCCACGTACAGGCCCATGGAGGGGTGATTGCGGATGCGCAGCACGTAATCCTTCACGTTGCGCAGGAACATGGCGTCGTCATCGGGGTCGGGGCCGTCCCAGGGGTTGGCCAGCCAGAAATCCTGCCACACCACCACGCCGTAGCGGTCGCAGGCATCGTAGAACTCGTCGTCGCCGATCTGCCCCACCCAGTTGCGGATCATGTTGAAATTCATTTCGGCGTGGTAGCGCACGGCGGCGTTATATTCGCGCGCGCGGTAGAGGAGCATCGATTCGCCGAAGCCCCAGTTGCCGCCCTTGGGTATGAAGCGGCGGCCGTTGATCCACATGCGCAGCGCTCCGCCTTCCTCGCTGTAGGTAAACTGGCGGACGCCGGATGGAAACGTCTTCCGGTCGGAGACGGCCCCGCCTGCTTCGAATTGCAGGCTCACGTCGTAGAGGTTGGGCTCGCCGTATCCGGCCGGCCACCACAGCTTGGGATTGTTCAGCGTCAGGTCGTGTTTGACCACGCTATCCTTGGAGGCTTCGATGGTCACCGGCAGGTCGAACGCCTGGTCGCCGAAGCGTCCGTGCAGCGTGCCGGAGACGGGCGTAGCGGAATGATTACGCAGCGTCACCTCGATCGACACATCGGCGCGCGACGTGTCGGGCAGCGGCAGGGTGGAGTGGACGAAGGGATCTTCCACGATCACCGGACCGGTCGCGGTGAGGAAGACTTTGTTCCAGAGGCCGCTGTCGCGGCCGCGAATGGTGGGGATCCAGTCCCAGCCGATAGTAGCGTGGAAGGTGGGATTATCGGCCCCCAGCGCGCCGCCGTTCTTGTCGGTGCTCTGGATGGTCGCTTCCTTAATACTCCCAGGCGTGGCGTTGGCGATAATCCGCACGGCCAGGGCGTTTTTCTGTCCGGCCAGCAGCTTGGACGTGACGTCGTAGCGTCCGCGGATGAAGGCGCCTTCGATGCGGCCCAGCCGTTCTCCGTTCAGGTAGACTTCGGCCTTCCAGTTGATGCCGTCGAAATTCAGCCAGACGTTCTTGCCGTGAAACGACGCTGGCACGGTAAATTCGTTGCGATACCAGAAGTCGGCGTGGAAGAAGGAGTCCGAAATCATGAGCTGGTTGTCGCCGAAATTGGGGTCGGGAAGCGCGCCGTCGTTCAGATAGCTCACCAGCGCGGTGCCCGGCACGGTGGCGATCAGCCAGGAGGAATCGGCGTACCCGGGCTTGGAGAGCGCCGCGCCATCGGCCTTCACCAGCGAATCGCGTTGGATCTTCCAGCCGCCGCCGGCCAAGTCCATACGGCTCTCGGTGGGCGCGGGCGCCGCCGCGGCCTGGGGCACCGGACCGCCTCTGCCGAAAACCTCCAGCTCGGTGAGGATGTAGCCTTCGGGCGCGGCCGGCTTCTTCATGAGGACGCGCACGTAGCGGGCGTGCGCCGGCTGCGCGAGCTTCAGGTTGTCGATGGTCCCCGTGGCGGGCAGGGCGGCCACGGAAGTCCACGTGGCGGCGGCGTCGGAAACTTCGATGGCGCCTTCCGAGGCGCGGCGTATCCACGAGAGCACCACGCGGTCGAACGTGCAGGGCGCACCCAGGTCGACATACACCCACTCTTCGCCCTTGCCGGCGCTCATCCAGGAACTGGAGAACCGGTAGGGGCCTGCCACCTGGACTCGGCGGTTGTTGCGAAACAGGTAGATGTCGTTCACCCGGAAGGATGTCGCGCGGGGGTCGCTGAAGGTGATGCGCAGGAAGCGGTTGCGCGAGGGCGCGGTGAACTTCACAGAGGGGTGAAGTTCGCCGGTGGGGCGCGCCATCCCGGCGGTCTGCCCCAGTTCTTTCCACGTCTTGCCGTCGTCGGAGCCGGTGACCACCGCGGCCCAGACTTCCGGTTCGGGGTTGCCCTTCACCATGCCGTCGAGGTCGATGCGGTCGATTTCCAGCGGAGACGGGCCGCCAGCCAGCTCCAGTTGCACCCAAACGTTATTGCCGTTCAGGTCGACGCCGCTGGTCCAGTTGTCGTCGAGCAGGTATTCGCGCTCGTTCTTGGGGAAAACGCCGTGCCTGCTGTCCGAGGTGGAAATCCAGCGCGGCAGGGTGGTCTCTTTAATGCCGTCGGTAATGAGTTGCGCGGTCAGGTTGTAGTCGTAGCTCGAGGAGTGATACGCGGGCCGATGGAGCGCCAGGTTTCGATAGGTGGTGCTATCGATGCGCATGGCGGGCGCGAAATTCTCCTTGGGGTCGCCCGGGTAGACTCCGATCCCGAGGGTGTAGTTCTGAGCTTGCAGGGTGATAGCCATTAGTGCCAGCAAGGCCGGGCAAGTGTAAACGCGAATCATGACAATCCTTTCTGGTCCAACCGGCTCAGAGCGTAGGCATAGGCTCCGATTGCCGTGGCTTCGCTGGTGCCCAGGCGCGAGATGCCCACGCCCACGCGCGGCATGGCGTCGAAGCGCACCTGCCGTCCGCTGCCGGGCACGGTGAGGGTCTTGGCTTCGCCGCGCAGAAACCCCGCGAGCTCGTCCGCATCCTCCAGGTTGAACGCCTGGGGGACGAGGCGGCGGAACTTCTCTCCATTAGGCGCGGTGTAGCTGCCGTTCATTTCGGCCACGATGGCGGGCAGGAACTGGCGGTGCGCTCCGGCGATTCCGCCGCCGATCACCACCAAACCGTCGAGCAGGGTGGTGGCTTCGGCGATGGCGTCGCCGGTCACTTCGCCCAGCAGGCGGAAGGCTTCGCGAGCGGCTTCGCGGTGGCCTTCGGCCAGCCCTTCGGCGATGGCGAAAATGTCTTTGGGCTGCGGCGACTCGTCGAAGGGTATACCGCTGGCCGCGGCGTAGGCGCGCCGCACGGCGCGGATGGAGGCGCCCTCCTCGGCGTTGCGGTCGCGGTCGAGTTTGTGGCGCAGCAGCCAGACTTCGCCGGCGGACGAGTTGTCGCCGATGATCAACTGGCCGTCGCGCACCAACCCGCCGCCGAATCCCGTGCCCAGCGCGATGCCCAACAGATTGCGATAGCGCTTGGGGCTGCCGGCCTTTTCGAGCAGTCCGTTGACGTAGGGCAGGAAGCCGGCCATGGCCTCGCCGTAGGCAAACAGGTCGCCATCGTTGTTGATGAAGGTGGGCAGGCCGAAAGTGTCTTCCAAAATTGCGGTGAGGGGCACGTCGCGGTAGGCCGGCAGGTTGCCCGGGCGAATGACGATGCCGCTGAAATAATCGCAGGGGCCGGGGAATGCGAAGCTGATGGCCGCGGGCGGGGCCGGGAGGGCCTCTTTCACGCGGCGGAATCCCTCGGTGATGTTGCCGAGCGAGCGTTCCAGGTTATCGGCGTTGGCCGGCAGGGTGAAGGGCGCCACCACGGTTTGATTGGCGCGCATCGCCGAAAAGACGAAGTTGGTGCCGCCGGCATCCAGCGTCATGACGGCGCGGGGATCGTTGGTCGCGCTCATTTCGCCTCCTGCGCGCGGGGTCTGGCATTCAGGAAGGCCGTCCAGGTGATGTACAGAATGGCGGCCATCGGCACCAGGAAGCCCACTCGCACCGAACTGTGGTCGGACACCACCCCCATGAGGGGCGGCAGAATCGCGCCGCCCACGATGGCGGTGACCATCAGGCCGGAGAGTTCGTTGGTGAATTGCGGCATGGTTTCCACCGCCAGCGAGAAGGCCAGCGGAAAAATGTTGGCGAATCCCAGCCCCACCACGAAGAAACTGCTCACCGCGACGGTGCGGTCCGGCACGAACAGGCCGGCGAGGGCGAGAATGGAGACTAACGAAGTCACGATGAAGAACTTGCGAGGCGAAATCCAGGTCAGAATCACCCCGCCGGAGAAGCGGCCGATGGTCAGGGCCATGAAAAAGAGTCCGGTACCCAATAATCCGATGCGGTTGATGTCGATCTGGTAGCTTTCCTTCAGGAAGAGCGGGATTCCGGCGCTGACGCTGACCTCGGCGCCCACGTAGAGGAAAATCGCGGCCACCATGGCGAACACGTAGCCATTGCCCAGCAGTTTCAGGCAGGAGCCCAACGTGGCAGGGCGATTTTTGCCGCGCTTTTCTTCCACGTGCAACCCGCTGACGGCCAGCACGGTAATCAGCGTGGCGACCGCGTAGATGGGGAAGATGACCTTCCAGCTTGCCCCGTACCATCGGGCGGCGACCACTGGGATCAGCGGCCCCGAAAGCGAGCCGATAGCCTTCACGAACTGCGCCAGGGAGAGATTGCGGGAGAATTTACCCTCGCCCGATACGTCTCGCATGAAGGGATTGCCGGCCACTTGCATGATCGCCGCGCCGGCTCCCAACAGCACAATGGCCACCAGGAAGGCAGGGAATGAGCTAAGCCCGAACGTGGCGTCCAGCAGGCCGACCAGGGCAACGGCCAAGCCCAGCAAAAGGACGAACTTCTTGCCGCGCTTGTCCTGCAGCAGGCCGACCGGAATGGACAACAGGCCGAACATGCTGAATCCCACAAACGGGATCAGCGAAGCCACCGCATTGCTGAGTTGAAACTCGCCTTTCGCCAGGCTGACGAATGGCCCCACCGCGTCTCCGAACCCCATCGCCAGAAAAGCCAGGAATACCGGTAGCGTGCGTATTTTCATCTTGTCCTTTCGATCATGGCGTCTTGAACTATGAATAGTAGCGCACGGCGCCGCCCAATCATGTCCTGGACCGCAGTCTAGCCACCGGGTTACACCGTGTCTCACGGTGTAACCGCCGGATAATCCCGTATCTCCCTTGCGCGTGGACGTGCTGAGCATTAGCATCCTGGTTGAGACCATAAGTTAAGACCATAAAAAGTTGAGACCATGCAAATGAGACCCGTAATCCTTTTGTCCTTCTGCGCCGCCATGGCGTTGAACGGTCAGCAGTACACCAAGGGCGTTGGCGTATATCCCGGCGACCCGAGCCAGGATTTCGCCCCGGCGCTGGCGCCCGGAGACCAGAGCGTCCGCAACCTGGCCCTGCGCCGTCCGGCCTATCAATCGAGCGCCTACGATTACAACCTGACGGCGCAACTGGTGACCGATGGCATTAAGGAAACCACGCCGCCGCGGTGGTTCACCGTGACCACCAGCGACCATGGCGTGCTCCCCAAGCAGGAGCGCGAGCATCCGGTGGACCACAATACCACCACCAGGGTCACCATCACCGGTTCCACCCCCTGGATTCAGTTCGAGTTGGCGGGCGGCGCCAGTCCGCTGGAAGTGGACCGGATCGACATCATGGGCGGCGGTGGCGGCGGATTCGGCCGCGGCCGCGGCGGTCAGGCTGCTGGGCCGGCCCCAGTGACAACCGCCTACGTGGTCACCGGGTCCGATGACGGGCAGACGTGGAAGGAATTGGGCCGGTATACCGTTCCTCCGCCTCCGCCGGCGCCGGCTACTCCACCGGCGGCAGGAGCGGGCCGTGGCGGACGGGGCGGATTCGCGCCGCCTCCCATCTCGATCCAGTTCACGGCCGCCTCGCGCAACCGTTTCCTGCGCCTCACCGCGGAAGGCACGGCCACCACGTGGGGCATCGGCGACCTGGCCTTCTACGACCGCGACGCCCGCGTGGAAGTCGGCGGCCCGTACAATTTTTCGAGCTCCTGGAAGAGCGCCGGCAACGGCGAGGAGTGGGTGTATGTTGACTTGGGAGCGGTGAGCACCTTCGACCGCGTGGTGCTCGACTGGATCGAGCGCGCCGCGGCTGGCTCTATCCAGACCTCGAACGACGCCAAAACGTGGAAAACCGTACAAGCGCTGCCGGCCACCGGGACGGTTGACGACCTCAAGCTCTCGCCGGCGGCCAGTGCCCGCTACGTGCGCGTCCTGATGACCGAACCGGCATCGCCCGGCGGCTACATCCTGAGCGAGATGGAAGTGTACGGCAAAGGCGGGCTCGTGGCCAGGCAGCACGCGGCCACCACCGCCGACGCCAGCGGAAAGCTCATGATCTCCGGCGGCACGTGGCGCATCGAACGCGATTCGCAGGTGACCGCCGACGCGGCCACGCTCTCCAAGCCCGGCTTCGACGACAAAAGCTGGGTGATCGCCACCGTGCCGGCCACCGTGGTCTCCAGCTTCTGGAACGCCGGCGCGCTTCCCGACCCGAATTACGGCGCCAACCAACTGGCCATCTCGGACAGCTATTTTTACGCCGACTTCTGGTATCGCGACGAGTTCGTGGCGCCCCCGGTGGCCGCGGGCCGCGAGGTTTGGCTCAACTTCCGCGGCATTAACTGGAAGGCCGACGTGTATCTCAACGGCGAATCGCTGGGGCACATCGATGGCGGCTTCATCCGCGGACAGTTTGACGTGACCAAAGTGATCAAGCCGGGCGCCAGGAACGCCATCGCGGTGCGCATCCACAAGAACGCCACTCCCGGCAGCATCAAGGAAAAGACGCTGCAAACCCCCGATGCCAATGGCGGCGCGCTGGGCGCCGACAATCCCACCTATCACGCCACCGCCGGCTGGGACTGGATCCCTTCGGTGCGCGGGCGCGATATCGGCATCTGGAGCGATATTTACCTCGACCAGTCGGGCGCGGTCACCATCGAGAATCCTTTCGTATCGAGCAAGCTGCCGCTGCCCGATACCAGCAGCGCCGATCTCACCGTCCAAGCCACTTTGCGCAACTCCGGGACGGCCGCGGTGAGCGGCACCTTCCGCGGACATTTCGGCACGGTAGCGTTTGAAACGCCGGTCACGGTGCCCGCGGGCGCCACGGCCGAGGTAAAGCTCGACCCCTCCACCACACCCGTGCTGCACCTGCAACACCCCAAACTGTGGTGGCCTAACGGCTACGGCGATCCATATCTGTACAAGGTGGATCTGGCTTTCGATACCGCCGGCCACAAGGTGTCCGACAGCAAGCGCTTCGAAAGCGGCGTGCGGGAGATGACCTATACCGAAGATCCGCCGCCGGGCGGAGCTGCTCAGGCCGGGCCCGGAGGGGGCTTCAATGCCGGGCCGAACATCGCCCTGCGCATCTATATCAACGGGCGCCGCTTCATCGGCCGCGGCGGCAATTGGGGCTTCCCCGAGGTGCTGCTGCGCTACCGCCAGCGGGAGTACGATACCGCGGTGAAGCTCCACAGGGACATGAATTTCACCATGATCCGCAACTGGGTGGGGCAGACCGGCGACGACGAGTTCTTCGATGCCTGCGACAAATACGGCGTCATGGTATGGCAGGATTTCTGGCTGGCCAATCCGGTGGATGGCCCGAACCCGGACGATCCCGACATGTTTCTGGCCAACGCCAGGGATTTCATTCTGCGGCTCCGCAACCATGCCTCGATCGCCCTCTGGGTGGGACGCAATGAAGGCGACCCGCCGCCCAAAATCGAAACCGGGCTCGAAAACCTGGTGGCCGAGCTGCATCCGGGGCTGAAATACATTCCCAATTCGGCCAACCGCGGCGTCAGCGGCGGCGGCCCGTATCGCATCGTGCCGCCCACGTACTACTTCCAGAACCGGGCCACCACCAAGCTGCATAGCGAGCTCGGCATGCCCAACATCATGACCCTGGACAGCATCAAGCAGACCATGCCCGCGGAGGACCTGTGGCCGATGGACAACGTCTGGGGCATGCACGACTTCACCCTCACCGGCGCCCAGGGCGGCAGCACATGGATGGACATGATCGCGCGTAACTACGGCGGCGCCAAAAATGTCGCGGAGTTCGCGGAGCTTTCCCAGTTCATCAACTACGACGGCTACCGCGCCATCTTCGAGGCGCAGGGCAAGAATCGCATGGGCGTGCTGCTGTGGATGAGCCACCCGTGCTGGCCCTCGTTCGTGTGGGATACCTACGACTATTTCTTCGACACCAGCGGCGGCTACTTCGGCAGCAAGAAAGGCTCCGAGCCGCTGCACGTGCAATGGAACCCTCTCACCGACAACGTGGAGGTGGTGAATTACAGCGCCGGCAACGTGACCGGGCTCACCGCCAGCGTCGAACTGCTGAATATGGACGGCGCCAGGAAATGGCAGAAATCCGCCACCCTCGATTCCAAGGAAGACAGCGTGGAAACGCCCATCAAGATCGAATACCCCGCGGACCTGACGCCGGTCCACTTCATTCGCTTAAAGCTGACTCGCGGCGCGACGGTGGTGTCCGACAACTTCTATCTGCGCGGAACCAAGGAGAATCCGCAGATAGCCGCGGTGGGGGCGGCCGGGCCTGGCAGCCCGGCGCCATCGACCGGGGGGATCGGCTACGATCTCACGGCCATCCGCACCATGCCGCAGGTGAAAGTGGAAGCCACCACTACAGTGGCCCGCCAGGGCAGCCGCTGGGTGTTGACCACCGAGCTGCATAACATCGACAAGACGCCGGCGCTGATGCTGCGCGTGAAGGCCGTCCGCGAAAGGAGCGGCGACCGCATTCTGCCGGCCCTTTACAGCGATAATTATGTGGCCTTGATGCCCGGCGAGAAGTGCACCGTCAAGACCGAACTGGAAAACGCCGACACCCGCGGCGAGCGTCCGCGTATCGCGCTGGAGGGATTCAACCTGGCCGCGGCGAAGTAGTTTTGTGGCGTCGAAAACCGGCTTGAACCAACGGTTCCAATGTCCGCACCGCCGTCCGGCCAAAACGGAATGGCGTGGCGGCAGCCAAAAGACATTTGATCCGCTGGTCGCGGCTCCGGCACGATCACACTGATTTCGCAGGGGTTACCGAGCCGCGAGCGTAAGCCAGCGGAGGCATTCCCTAGAACGGTTACGCCCGTTCTAGGCCTCCGCGGCGCACGCCGGCGGCTGGGCAGGCAGCGGACAGATGGTAAGTGAATCGGTCTGCACCTTGTCCCATTCCCGCAGCGCGAACCCGTGAGCTTCAAAGTACTCCCGGATGCGCGCGGAGTTCCAACCAATGATACTCTCCATCACCGGCACCAGCACGCTCAGGGCGTCGTCGCCGATCACCGTCCGGCGGGCGATCTGGTTGATGTATTGGTTCTCGGAGACCGCGATGGTCAGCCCGCCCAGGCGGTTGATGTGCAGCATCACGTGCACGTCGGAACTGCCGTCACCCACGTAGGTGATGCGATTGTGGCTGATGGGCAGGGCGGCGCGCAGTTTTTCCACCACGGCGACTTTGCCGTAGCCCGCGGGAACCCGCGCGATGGACTCGATCTCGCCCGTGCCGGACGCGTAGCGGAATTCCGTGCCGATGATGTGGTCCGCGGGGATAATGCCTTCGAGCGCCGACTGGATCACCTCTTGCGGCGCGGCGGATACCACGTAAAACGAGAAGCGGTGGCCGTCCAGATCGCCCAGCAACTCCAGCAGCAGCGCGATATTGCCCTTCAGACGAATGCGCCGCCCGACCTCGCGCAGGTGCTCGCGGCGGACGCAGCGGTACTCGGGATCGTGCAACAGCAGGTAGGCCAGTTCGCCGCCTTGCTGCACCAGGTGGATGTCCGCCAGGCCGCGGATCTTCTCCACAAAGCCCTGCGCTCCGATCAGTTCACTGAGAACCAGTCCGGAGTCGTTAAAACTCAGGGTCTGGTCAAAATCGCTGACGAATAAGTGTTCCTTGGCCCGGGTTTCGATGGTTGCCATGCGAGTCCCCCTCGATCATTGGATGGGGCGCCGCGTGGATTAGTTGCTATAGGCAGGTTAAAAGCTGTAATATCAGGCATGAACCGCCCTAAAATCAAGGCTTTGCCGAACGTTCCCAAATACCGCCAGGTGTTCGAAAGACTGTCGCACGAGATCCTCTCGGGGAAGTACGCGCCGGGCCAGAAATTCCCCAGCGAAGCCGCCCTGGTGGGGCGATTCGGCACCTCGCGGATCACCGTGGGACGGGCGCTGCGGGAGTTGAGCCAGCGCGGGCTGGTGGAGCGGGTGGCCGGGTCGGGAACCTTCGTGGGGCGCGGCCACGTTTCCGCCGGCAGCCTGTTGTTCGGCCTGTTGATACCGGACCTCGGAACCAGCGAAATTTTCGAGCCCATTTGCCAGGGCATTGCCGGCGCTCCCACCGCCAGCCGGCACGGATTGTTGTGGGGACACACCGCCTCCGGGGAGGCGCCGGCGGAGGAGCAGGCGCTGGGACTGTGCGAGCAATTCATCGCCAGCCACGTGGCCGGCGTCTTCTTTGCGCCCCTGGAACGGGGCGCGGAGGCGCGCGAAACGAATCTGACGATCGTTTCGCGGCTGGAGGAAGCGCGCATTCCGATGGTGCTGCTCGACCGCCCGCTGCTGCCGTACCCGCAGCGCTCGCGGCACGACCTGGTGGGCATCGACAACCGCCGCGCCGGCTACCTGGCGGCGGAATACCTGGCGCGGCAGGAAGCCGGACAGATTTCGTTCCTGGCGTATTCCGGCGGCGCGCCGACGATCGACGCGCGCATCGCGGGATTCCGGGAAAGCTGGGAACGCGGCGTGGTGCACCGGCTGGACGAGATCACGGAGGCCAGCGTGGGCCCGCTGCTGAAAAATTTCCGCCCGGGCGACGGATTCGTGTGCGCCAACGACCGGACGGCCGGCGCCTTCATGAAAACGGTGCTGGCGTTGGGCTATCGCGTGCCGGCGCACCTGCGCATCGTGGGCATCGACGATGTGGAGTACGCCAGCCTGCTGCCGGTGCCGCTGACCACCGTGCGGCAGCCCTGCCGCGAGATCGGCGAGGCCGCCATGGAGACCATGCTCAGCCGGATCGCCCGCCCGAATCGCGCGGGCCGCGACGTCCTGGTGGAATGCCGCCTGGTAGTGCGCCAATCGGCATAGGCCCTGCAAAGAAAATTTTGCCAGGACTGTTCAACTTTTGGCCGCGCTTCGTGTATGCTAGTCCCATGCGTTTTCTATTTACGATGCTGCTTGTTCTCCTGCCGCTGTGCGCGCAGGATCCTCCCCCTCAAAAAAAGGGCGGAGGTGGTGCACCCCAGAACCTCAAGGTGCTGACTCCCGAAGAGCTCCGCTCCGGCGTGATGCCACAGTATGTCGCCGCCCTGGGCGTGGGGCCATCCGGCGGATGCAACTTCTGCCACGTACAAGGCAACCGCGCGAGCGACGATAAACCCGAAAAAGTGACCGCTCGCGCCATGATCTCGATGGTGAAGGATATCAACGCCAAGTTGACCGCCGCGAATCTGAAGCCGGCGGTTACCTGCTACACCTGCCATCGCGGAAAGACCGAGCCGGAAAACGCGGCAGGCGCTGGCCAGCCGTAAACCGGGTGCAGCGGGCGCTTATAGGCCCGTCCCACGGGGACGACGGTGGGCTCCTTCGGCCGCGTGGAAAGCTAATTCGCTCGACGGCCAAAGGCCGTACAGCTTGACAGCGCTTGTCCTCGGTCTCGTGGCGTACCCGCCCGCACTTAGAAGTAGCCTAATAGCCTATTGCGTGGCGAGTAGCCAAGTGCGGTGGACCACCGCCGTCGGCCCTACCGCACCAGCAACGCGCGCGCTTCGGCCACCAGAAACAACGAGCCGGTTACGAAGATTGCATCTTCGCCCGAAGCGTCGCCCACCATCGCCAGCGCGGCCTCGATTCCCGGGGCGGTCGTCAGGTTGGGATGGCTGGAAATCTGGCGCATGGTTTCCGGCGCCAGCGCCCGCGCCTGCCGGGGCGCGGTGACGATCACCTGCTGTGCCAGCGGAAACAGGATGCCGCTGATCTCCGCCACGGCCTTATCGCGCATGGCGCCGTAGATCAGGCGCACGCGGCGGTTGGCGTAGAAGCGCTGGATATAAGCGGCCAGGGCGCGCGCGCCGGCGGGATTGTGGGCGCCATCGAGGACGATTTCGGGCGTCTCCGAGACGCGCTCCAGCCGGCCCGGCCAAATCGTGTGGGCGATGCCGCGCTCGATGGCCGCATCCGGCACGCCGAGGCGCGTCAACGCCACCGCGGCGGTGACGGCGTTCTCCACCTGATGTTCGCCCGCCAACGGGCAGTAAATGCGCAAAACCGTTCCCTTATGGTCGCGGCTCGGATGCGGAGCCGGGACCAGAGGGCACACCGTGAGGGGGCGGTCCAGCAGGAAGCGGCTGCCGCGAGCGTCGAGTTCCAGATCGCGGACCGGCCACTCTTCGGTGCGCACCACCGGGACGCCGAGCGCCGCCGCGCGATCGGCGAGCACGCGCAATGCTTCGGGCCTTTGCCGCGCGAAAACGGCGGGCACGCCGGGTTTCAGGATGCCGGCCTTTTCCCCCGCGATAGACTCCAGGCTCTTGCCCAGGTACGCCTCGTGGTCGAAATCGATCGGGGTGATCGCCGCCAGATCGGGCAGCACTACGTTGGTGGCATCCAGGCGTCCGCCGAGCCCCACTTCGAGCACCACCATGTCCACGCGCTCTTCGGCGAAGACCAGGAGCGCCATGGCGGTCACCGTTTCGAAGTAGGTGGTGTGCATGTCGATAGCGCCCTCGGCCAGGAGCGTTTCCACGGCGGCGTGAATGCGCGCGAAAGCGCCGGCGAAGCGTTCGGCGGAAAGGGGCGCGCCGGCGATGCGGATGCGTTCGGTGGGCTCGGCAAGGTGCGGCGAGGTGAACAGGCCGGTGCGGCGGCCGTCCGCGCGCAGGGCCGCTTCCAGCATGGCGCACACCGAGCCTTTCCCGTTGGTGCCCGCCACGTGCACGAAGCGCAGCCGGTCCTGCGGCCTTCCGAGTGCTTCGAGAACCGTGCCGATGCGCTCCAGGCCGAATTTGGCGGTCTTGATTTCGTTGCCCAGCGCGTAGAGGAACTGCACCGAATCGGGGTAGTTCATGCCGCCAGAAACTTCAAGGCGCGGGCGATGTAGGGCTTCAATTCCAGGCGCGGCACCACGTCGTCCAGCATGCCGTGCTGGAGCAGGAATTCGCTGCGCTGGAAGCCTTCGGGCAGTTTCTGGCGGATGGTTTGCTCGATCACGCGCGGGCCGGCGAAGCCGATGAGAGCGCCCGGTTCGGCGATGTTCAAATCGCCCAACATGGCGTAGCTGGCGGTCACGCCGCCGGTAGTGGGGTCGGTGAGCACGCTGATGTAAGGAACGCGGGCCTCGT
>Ga0182030_10016037_pt1 | contig 14634 bp, 16 predicted proteins | sample 812S3MmetaG_FD_121299 | JGI IMG/M metagenome (GOLD analysis project Ga0182030, IMG submission 121299) | Permafrost microbial communities from Stordalen Mire, Sweden - 812S3M metaG (Illumina Assembly) | ecosystem: Environmental > Terrestrial > Soil > Wetlands > Permafrost | place: Sweden... | reverse complement strand
CGTCCACGGCGACATTCACCAAGGCCAGTTGCTTGCCGACGGCGGCCGGCTGACCGGCATCATCGACTGGGAGACGGCCCGGGTCGACCACCCGTTCTGGGATTTCGACCTTGGCCAGTGGGGAACCGGGCTGTGGTGGCGCCGCCGCGACTTCAGCGCCCTATGGGCACGGGGGTGGCGCGCATATGCCCAGGTACGGGGGCTGGACGTCGGCTCCGGCCCGTTGGAGACCGCCTTTCGCCTCCGGCACGCGCTTGGTCTGCTCACCGATCCCGGTGACCCGGCTGTCGTCGGTACGAGCGAAGAGCAGCTCGCGCAGCTATAGCAGCCCCCTTCGGGCCGCTGGCGTCGCGGGTAGGTCAGCGGCGGGGGAGCTGGAGCTGATTGGAGAGCGCCTGAAGCGCGGGCAGGGGATCGGGGTTGAGGACCTGGATGGCCACGTGATCTGCGCCCGCCTCCAGGTGCGCGGTGAGGCCGCGGGCGATCGCCGCCGCATCGCCGCGCAGGACCAGCGCGTCGATCAGCGCGTCGCTACCGCCGTCGGCGAAGTCGGCGTCGGTCCAGCCCAGCCTGCGCAGGTTGCTGAGGTAGTTGGTCAGGCCGAGGTACGGCTGCTGCACCCGCGGCCTGCCGACGGCGCGGGCCCGCTCGGGGTCGGTTTCCAGCACGATCTTCTGCTCGGGCGCGAGCAGCGGTCCTTCGCCGAGGATCTCCCTGGCCCAGCGGGTGTGCTCGGGAGTAACCAGATAGGGGTGCGCACCCGCCGTCCGCTCGGCGGCCAGCCTGAGGACCTTAGGACCCAGGGCGGCCAGCGCCCGTCCGTCGGCCGGGACTTTCAACTCGTCGAGTTCGTCGAGGTAGCTGACGAGCTTGGCGTACGGCTTCTGGTACTCCTGCGTGGCCTCGGGATGCCCGATACCCAGCCCGAGCAGGAAACGGTCCGGGTACTTGGCCGCGATCCGGTGATAGGAGGCGCCGACGGTCGCGGCGTCGTCCTTCCACACGTTGAGGATGCCGGTGGCGACGGCGATGTGATCCGTCGCGTCCAGGATGCTCTCGATGTCGCGGAGGTCGCCGGGCGGCGAACCGCCGGCCCAGATGGCCCCGTACCCCAGGGCTTCCACTTCGGCCACGACCTCCGGAGTGAGCCCCGAGGGGTGCCGCCAGATACCGATCTTGCCCAGTTCGATGCTCATGTGACCGACAGCCCAGCTGGGCCGGATTTCATTCCGCCGCGGCCGGAGGAAGGTCCCGGGCGATTCCCCCAGATATGGCCGTCCGCGCCCAGCGGCGCCTGGCGGCGCCCGACGAAGGCTGGCCGTCCCGCGAATCCCACCCGCCCCACCCGCCCAGCCCGTCACAGCCATGCCGGTCCGGTTCCGCCATCCAGCCACAACGATGGTCCCTTGCTGTCGTAGCAACAACACTGATGGTCCATCGTCGTGGTCAGGTCGGGGGGCTTACCAGTGGAATAATCCCGTTGTCGGCGGGGCGGCCTGCTGGCTATGGTCCGGTGGTGAGCTCCTGGGTGCACGTTGAGGTGGCGCACGTCAGCCATGTCCTGGCCGGCCTGCGTCAGTCGTAGTGCTTCAGGTGTGGCCAGATCGTGCGCCAGCTGGCCGCCGGGTCGGTGCAGACGCTGATCTGCAGATCGGTGAAGTCGTTCGGCACGTGGTACGGGGCGTAATAGGTAGTCAGGACGCGGCAGCTGGAGAAGTACGGTTGCAGCGCGTCGAGCGCATCCACCACCAGCACCGTGCGGTCCGAGGCCTGCCCGGGGCCCCACAGCCAGAACGTGTTGTGGCCGGACAGTACCGGCGGCAGGTGGTCCGCGGTGCCCAGCACGTCCAGTGCGCCGGCCTCGCCGTAGTTCCCGGTGAAGATCGAGGTGGGCGCCTGGCCTGCGCGCTTCAGGGCCGCGTCCTGCGCCGCGACCGCGCTGGTGAGCTGCGGCCAGCCGAACGTGTCCGCGGAGGTCACCGTGTCCAGGTCGGTGATGGAATGCAGGTCGGCGGCGGGCACGACGGGCAGGACGTCCGGCAGCGAGACGGCCATGCTCAGCAGCGCCGCGGCCACCAGGAGGGTCTGCCGCAGCCGGGGCCGGCGAGCCCGCGCGACCCAGCCCTCGGCCGCCGCCGAACCTGCGGCCAGCAGCGCTGGGCCCGTTCCCTCGGAGTAGTACTCCTTGCCCGGCACCCAGAGCACCACGTAGAGGATCAGGAGCGTGGCGGTGATCGCGAGGAACCTCAGCTCAGGGCGGCGCCAGACCGTGACAAGGCCGGTGACGAACAGCGGGATCCCGAACAGCCCGGCGAACACCAGCTGGAGCGGCACCCCGGCGATGTAGTCGCCCGCGGAAGTGGCTGGTCGACGTAGCCGAATGCGAGACGGTGTCCCGCCACGATGAAGTACAGCTCGTCCTGCAGAAAGCCGTACCGGCTGCTCAGCGCGAGCTCGACCGCGACGAACACCGCCGCGATGACCCACGCGAGGACCGGCACGCGATCAGAAGGCGCAACTGGTGCCGACCGGGACGGCGGCGTGACGGGAGGGCGGGACGACCGCGGAGTACTCAGCCGCCGACTCTGGTCCCGCAGCCTGCGCAGAAGTGAGCCCCGGTGGGGAGCTCGGCGCCGCACTCGGTGCAGTGCGCGACCGCAGGCGCGAGCGGCTGGCCGCAGCCCATGCAGAAGCGCGCTCCGGCCGGGTTCGCCGCCTGGCAGGACGCGCATACCGGCCCGGCGGCGGCCGCAGGCGGCGCCGCGTGCGGAGCTGGCGCGGCCGCGGCGGCCCCCTGCCCCTGGGGCACCCCTTGCTGGGCTGCCGCCTGCTGGGCGGCTTGCAGCTGGGCCTGCTGAGCCGCCACCTGCTGCATGCCGAGCCCGCTCGCCAGCCCGAATCCGGCGCCGAGGAAGGCTCCCTCCGTGCCGGCGCCGCCCTTGGACATGCCCTGGCCCGCGCCGAGGGCCATCTCGCCCTGGGCGTAGTTCTGGAAGCCGCCGGCCAGCTGGGAGTAGCTGGTGTCCTTGGCCAGCTGCTTGAGCTGCTGCTCGTCCTCGGGGGAGAGGTTGACGTCGAAGTTGCCCATCCGGGTCAGCTGGACACCGTAGGCGGCGAGCTGACCGTTAGCCGCCTCGATGGTCGCCTGCTCGATCTCCGCCGAGTACGCCATCAAGCCCAGGATGGGCCAGCCGTTGCGGAGGATCTGGGTGGTGACGTGGGTCCGCAGCACCTTGAGCAGCTGGTCAGCCACCCAGCCGGCGATCCGGTCATTGTCGGTGACATCGACCGTGGCGGTCAGGTTGGTCACCAGCCGCACCGGATCAGCCACGTGCAGCGCATAATCACCGAACACCCGCAGCGTGACGACCAGCCCGGTCCGCGGGTCCTGCACGTCGTCGACCCGGCCGCCGAACTTGAAGCCGGTGTACTCGCGGGTCCCGACGAAGTACAGCTCGGCCCGGTAGGCGTTGCCGCCGCTGACCACGTCGATGATCGTGCCGAGCCCGGGCAGCTCGTTGGCGTCGATCTGGTGCCGGCCCGGTCCGAGGGTCTGCACGACCTGCCCAGTATTGACGAACATCGCCATCTCGTCCGCGTTGACGATCGCACGCGTGTAACGGCGGATGGTGAGGTCCGGCCATTTGAAGACGATCTGACCTTTGCGGTCATCAGGTACGGCGATGAACTCCCGCCCGAGCAGTGCCATGCGAGAACCATACCGGTTCTCTCGATTGGGGCAGAAGGCGTTGTCACAGGTCTTTTCCCTGCTATCTTCCGAGCGTGGAAATGATTCAGTGCCAGTGGTGCCACGCGCAGAACCAACCTGGCGCCACCAGCTGCCAGACGTGCGGCGCTCCTCTCGACGTCAAGGACAAGGTCAGCGACTCCGGCTGGCGCGAGGCGCCCCGGCTGCGCGACATGGTCGAGTTCCAGTTCTCCGGCAGCACCTGCCAGGTGGAGGGCGAGCTCGTCCCGGTGGCTGAGATCACCCTTCACCCGCGGGACGGCGTCTACTTCGAGCATCACGTGCTGCTGTGGAAGGACGAGTCGGTCCCGCTCTCGTCGCTGAATACCGGCGGCGGGATGAAGCGCACGATCGGCGGCATGCCGCACATCGTGACGGTGGCCAACGGACCGGGCCGCATCGCGTTCTCCCGCGACGCCCCCGGCGAGCTCGTCGTCCTGCCGCTGCACCCCGGCATGGAGCTTGACGTCCGCGAGCACGCTTTCCTGGTGGCCTCGCACAGCGTCCAGTACTCCTTTATCCGGATCAAGGGCCTGGTCAACCTGTTGCACGGCGGGAACGGCATGTACGTTGATCGCTTCATCACGGCCGGCGAGCCTGGCATGCTGCTCCTGCACGGCAACGGGAACGTGCTCCAGCGCACGCTGCAGCCGAACGAGAAGATCCTGGTCGAGCCGGGCGGGTTCTTGTACAAGGACTCCTCGGTGCGGATGGAGGCCGCGCAGATGCCGCTGAAGACCGGGCATCTGAGGCACGGCATGTACCTCGCCGAGATGACCGGGCCTGGCCGGGTCGGCATCCAGTCGATGTACGTCCACCACCACTCCGACTGAGAGCCGGGATGAACACCTACATCTGCCGGTACTGCCGGCAGCCGAGCGACCCGAACTCGCCCACCTGCCCGCTGTGCGGAGCGCCGGTCGACATCAGGTCCTCGGTCAGCGACTCCGGCTGGGTCGAGCAGCCGGCCATCAAGGACATGGCGCGCCTGCAGTTCGGCCAGTCTCATGTCCAGATCGCGGGCACGACCGTCCCGGTCGCCGAGTTCAGCCTCGCGCCGAACGACTGGATCTACTTCTCCCACCACACGCTGCTGTGGACCGAGCCTGCCACCAAGCTGACCAACATGCCGATGCGCGGCGGCTGGAACCGCATGATGGCGGGCATGCCCCTGATTATGGTCGAGGGCCGCGGTCCCGGGCACATCGCGCTGTCGGACAACCACGCGGGCGAGGTCATCGCGCTGCCGCTGCAGCACGGCCAGCAGATCTGGGTCCGGGAGCACCGGTTCCTCACCGCCACCGGGAACATCCGGTACGACTGGTATCCCTCCGATATCTGGTACGAGACCGGGGACGGCAACGACCGCGAGATGCACTACCCGATGGGCCAGTTCGGTGACGTCTTCGGCTCCCACGAAGGACCCGGGCTGCTGCTCCTGCACGCGCCGGGCAACGCCTTCATCCGCGACCTGCAGCCAGGTCAGAGCCTGCTCGTCCAGCCCAGCGCGCTGCTGTACCGGGACGTGTCCGTGCGGATGGCCCTGCACCTGGAGTACCCGCGGAACATGGGCTTCGCCTTCTGGCACAGCCGGTGGAGCTACCGCAGCATCTGGGTCAGGCTCTTCGGTCCCGGCCGGGTCGCGGTGCAGTCCGTCTACCAGCCACCGGAAGACACCGAGATCATCGTCAACCACTCCTACGCGACGACGCACCACTGGTAACCGGACTCGATCCAGGCGCGTCCTCGATCCAGTCAGCTGCATGCACCATTTCCGCGGTGTGATGCCGGTGGTAGCCAACGGGGGAAATCCCCACCACCAAGAGGGGTGTTGGCCGCGTTTCCGGCCCGGTCCGGAATCCGTAGCGTGAATCCCACAGGCGGCCGGGCGTGCCCGCCTACGGGGGCCGGGCACGCCAAGCCGCGCGACTAACGCGAAACGACGGAGGATTCGACCTCATCTTGCTCCCGCTGGGTACCTCGGTGCAGGACTCGGTCGGCGAGTTCCTGCCGATGATCATCGCGGAAAACTCGATCACCGCGGTCAAGCCGGCCGTGGGCAACCTGGCACCCGGCGCCGGGTTTGCCATGCTGTGCTTGTACGCGGTGGCGGCCCTGGTGGCCGGCGGCTGGGTGCTGGCCCGCCGCGACGCGTGAACTCAGGGGCACGACAGCCGACAGCTAAGCAGGGACAATCGGATTCATGGACGAGGCGATCCGGCGGGTGACGAGCACCATCGCGAGTGCTCCGGTCACCCGCCGGCACCGTCGTGAGCTGCTGTACTGCGGCGTCGGCGGGCTGGCCGGGGTGGTCGCGTTCTGGATCACGGTGGTGCTGCTGCTGTCCGGCCTGACGGTCTCCGCCTCGGTCATCGGCACCGTCGTCGGCCTGCTGCTGATAACCGTGGGCCTGCGGGTTTCCCGGCGGCTCGGCTCGCTGCACCGGCGCCTGCTCAAGGCGATTCTCGGCCGCCCGGTCGAGGCCCCGCCGCCGTTCCGGCCGGGCACCGGCATCCTCAACCGGGTCGACCGGCGGCTACGGGACCGGGCGGCCTGGCGGGCGGTCTGGTACGCCCTGATCAAGCTGCCGGTCTCGGCCGTGCAGCTGTATGCGGTCACGCTCACGGCCTTCGGCCTGGTCGACTTGAGTTACCCGGTGATCTGGGCGCTGTTCCGGGAGGGCAGTGTGACTCCGCTGGTGGCGGTGGTACCAGTACCGTTCGGCGGAAATTTCCGGGTCTACGGCTGGCTGGGCACCTTCCCGGCGGCCATCGCCGGCGCCGCATGCGTGGTGGCCGCGGCGTGGCTGGCCCGCGGCATCAACGCGGCTGACAGCCGGCTGGTCCGCGGCCTGCTCGGGCCCAGTAGCATGGCCGAGCGGGTCAGCGAACTCGAACGGACCCGGGCGCTGGCGGTCGACGACTCGGCCACGGTGCTGCGACGGGTCGAGCGGGACCTGCACGACGGCGCGCAGATGCGGCTCGCCGCGCTGGCGATGAACCTCGGCATGGCGCGGGACAAGCTCGGCGATGAGGAGGCGGCCGACGACGGGGCCGCGGACATCGCCACCGTCAGGGAACTGATCGACGCCGCGCAGCGCAATGCGGTGGACGCGCTCGCCGACCTGCGCGACCTGGCCCGGGGCATCCACCCGCCAGCCCTCGATAACGGCCTGGCCAGCGCGCTGGCCACCCTGGCCGCCAGCAGCGCGATCCCCGCGACGGTCACCGCCGACGTTGGCTCGCGGCCTGCCCCCGCTATCGAGACGATCGCCTACTTCTGCGCGGCCGAACTGATGGCTAATGCGACTAAGCACAGCTATGCCAATCAAATCAAAATCAATATTCATACCGAACGGGCCGGTGTACTTCATCTGGAGATCTGCGATGACGGCATCGGAGGTGCTGACGCCGAACGGGGGACCGGCCTGTCCGGCTTGGTGCAACGGGTGTCCACGGTGGACGGGCGCATCGGTATATCGAGTCCGGCGGGCGGCCCGACCACGGTGACCGTCGTGCTGCCGCTGCGAGCTTAGGGGACATGTGATGCGCGTCGTGATCGCCGAAGATGCCGCGCTGCTGCGGGAGGGGCTGACCCGGCTGCTCGAAGACCGCGGGCATGCGGTCTGCGCGGCGGTGACCGACGGCGACGCGCTGCTGGCCGCGGTGGCGCAGCACCGGCCGGACGTCGCGGTGGTGGACATCCGGATGCCGCCGACGCACACCGACGAGGGCCTGCGCGCCGCGCTGGCCCTGCGGCACGGCTTTCCCGGCACCGGCGTGCTCATGTTCTCCCAGTACATCGAGACGTCCTACACCGCGCAGCTGCTCGAAGGCGGGGCCGCCGGCGTCGGCTACCTGCTCAAGGACCGGGTCGCGAACGTGGCCGAGTTCGCCGCCGCGCTGCAGCGGGTGGCCGAAGGCGGGACCGCGCTTGATCCTGAGGTGGTCAGCCAGCTGTTCCGGGCCAGCAGGCAGCGGGGCGGCCTGGCCACGCTGACCCCGCGGGAACGCCAGGTGCTCGCGCTGATGGCCGAGGGCAGGTCGAATGCCGGTATCGCCGCCGAGCTCGTGGTCAGCGGCGGAGCGGTGGAGAAGCACGTGGCCAGCATCTTCGCCAAGCTGGGCCTCCCGCCGGACGAGAGCGACAACCGCCGCGTGCTCGCCGTGCTCCGCTATCTCGGGGGCAACCCGCAGCCGCAAGAGGGGTGATGACCGCCGTGAGCTGAGCCCGGTCACCCGGGCAGGCGGGTGCTCTTCAGGCACCGGCAGATCATCGGCAGGTCAACCTGGTCCCATGGCTGAGGCCAGCGCGTTGAACTCGGCGACCCACGGTACTCGCGCGTCCCTGGAGACCCAGATCACGCCGAGGGCACCGCCCACCCGCAGCACCCGCGCGATCTCAGGCACGGCCCGTTCGGGATCGAGCCAGTGCCAGGCCGAAGAGATCGCCACCGCGTCCACCGACGCGCCGGGCAGCGGGATGTCCTCGCCCCGGCCGGCCAGGACTTCGGCTTCCGGGCACCTGGCCGCGAGCACAGCGCGCATCCGCTCGTCCGGCTCGACCGCGATGATCCGCGCCGCGCGCCCGATGAGTTCCCTGGTCACGGCGCCGGTTCCGGCGGCCAGGTCGAGCACCGCCTGCGCGCCCGGCGGGATCAGCCAGTCCAGCGCCTGCGGCGGCGGTCCGGGGCGATAACGGTCGTAGTCGGTGGCCACTGACCCGAAGGACAGCCTGCGCGTCTCGCGATCGGTCACTCCGCCAGGGTATCGCCGCAGCCCCGGCCGACCTTCAGCCCGGCCGATCCAGGTCGTACGTAATCCATGCAGGTCATCCGCCCAGCCGCGAGCTACGTGGCCGCGCTGGCGCCCGCCGGCCCGCTACGCTGGGATCCATCATGATGTACGGATACATCGGTTCGATGAAGACTAAGCCCGGGCGCCGCGACGAGGTCGTGTCCTTGCTGGTCAATGGGTCCGACGACCTGCGTTCGGCCGGATGCCGCCTCTATGTCGTCAGCGTCTCGGACACCGAGGCCGACCTCATCTCGGTGAGCGAGGTCTGGGACAGCAAGGAGCGCCATGACGCCTCCCGGCAGCTTCCCGAGGCCAAGGCGGCCATGGCCCAGGCGAGGTCGATGCTGATCGGGGACGTCACCCGGCAGGAAGTAACCGTGGCCGGCGGCCTCGGCCTTTAGCTGGCTGCCGGTTGACTCTCCCGTCGCGGGAGGGTAGGGGCTGTGCATCACCCCGCTGACGACCACGGTGCTGAGCCACGCTGACCCGGCGACGGCAGGCTCGGTATCGGGGGCGCTGTCGACCGCCCAGCAGGTGGGCAACTCGGTCGGGGTGGCCGTCACCGGTGTCCTGTTCTTCGGCACGCTCAGCCGCGGGTACGGCCTGGCGTTCGAGCGCAGCGTGCTCGAGATGGGCGGACTCCTGCTCGCGGTGGCCGCCCTGACCCGGCTGCTGCCACGGTGGCCGCCCTGACCCGGCTGCTGCCACGGCGCCGGCGGGTGCTGTGACCTGTGCGTCTGCCACGTCACCGGGCATCAACGGCGTGATTCGCGCGGCGGGGCAAAGTGAATTCCAAATGAACAAAAGATGTCTTGCCGATGACAATCCATTGACTCTTGCTTCGGGGGTCTCGACAGCAAGATGCCTGGTAGGGACGCTATCCCCGTGACTAATACTTTCGTCCTGGTCCTGGTCGTTATCACGGCCCTGGGGTTCGACTTCACCAACGGATTTCATGACACGGCTAACGCGATGGCGACCTCGATCGCCACCAAGGCGCTCAGCCCGCGTGTCGCCGTGGGTATATCGGGCATCTTGAATCTGGTCGGGGCGTTCTTGTCGCTGGCGGTCGCGGCGACGATCGCCAGCGGTCTGGTGGACACCAAGCTGGTGACGCTGACGGTGGTGGCCTCGGGCCTGGCCGGCGGGATCACCTGGAACCTGGTCACCTGGCTTTTCGGCATTCCGTCGAGCTCGTCACACGCGCTCATCGGCGGGGTGATCGGCGCCACGATAGCGGCTGCGGGGGGTCACGCCGTCTTGTGGCACGGCCTGGTCTCGAAGGTCATCCTCCCGGCTGTCTTTTCGCCGATTATCGCCGCGCTCGTCGCCGCGACCGGCACGTATCTGCTGTACCGGATCAGCCGCAGCCTCACGGATGCCGCTCGCGGCCACGGCTTCCGGATCGGGCAGATCGGGTCGGCGTGCTTGGTGTCCCTGGCGCACGGCACGAACGACGCGCAGAAGACGATGGGGGTCATCACGCTGGCGCTGATCGTGAACAAGTCCGTGCCCGCTGGCTCCAAGTCCCCGTTCTGGGTGATCCTGGCCTGCGGGCTGGCCATCGCCATCGGCACCTACCTGGGCGGCTGGCGGGTGATCCGCACCCTGGGTAAGGGGCTCGTGGAGATCGAGGCGCCGCAGGGCATGGCGGCCGAGTCCGCTTCGGCCGCGGTCATCCTGCTGTCCAGCAGCTTCGGCTACTCGCTGTCCACCACGCACGTCGCTACCGGGTCGATCATCGGTACCGGGCTCGGTAAGAGGGGCGCCGAGGTCCGCTGGAACGTCGCCGGGCGGATGGCCACCGCCTGGGTGTTCACCCTGCCATCGGCGGCACTGGTCGGGGCCGGGGCATATGCCCTGGCGCACGTGATCGGCGGCACCACAGGCGTCATCATCGACCTCCTCATCCTGGTCGCGGTAGCGAGCGTTATCTACCTGAGGTCCCGCGCCAACAAGGTCGACCACAACAACGTCAACGACGAATGGACCGGATCGGCCGCTCCGGCCGAACCCGAGCCCGCGGCAGCCTGAGCGACAGGAATCAGAAAATGTCCTGGATCAACCTTTCCGCCCTCTGGAAGATCGTAGTTTTCGGCCTCATCGCGGGCGCGGGTCTCCCGGCGCTATTCGCCATGGGCCTGTACTCCCTGTCGAGGGGGCCCCGGGTCCAGACCGCGGGCGGCGACTCCGATAGCCTCCTCGGCGGCAGCGTCGTGGGCATGGTCGTGGCCGCGATCTGCTTCCTGGTGGTGCTGGCCGCCATCGGGTGGGGCATCTACGAGGTTTACCAGATCGGTCACCCCGCCCCGGCCAAATAACCACCGCTGACGAACGCTACCCGAGTCTGCGGCCACCTCATCGAGAGGGTTTGAACCCATGGCGCTGCGCCCTATTCTGAGCTCGATCATCACCTGGCTGCGGGCCGGCTATCCCGACGGCGTGCCCGACGTCGACTACATCCCGCTGTTCGCCCTGCTGGGCAGCCAGCTGACCAACAGCGATGTCAACGCGATCGCGGACGAGCTGTCGAGCGAGAGCAATCCGGAGTCGGCCGAGTCCATCCGTCATGCCATCAAGGCTGTCACCAGCCAGAAGCCGAGCGACGCCGACGTCGCCCGGGTCAGGGCCAGGCTGGCCGCTGGAGGCTGGCCCCTGGCGAAGCCCGACTTGGCTAACTGGCCGGACGCTCCCGACCGCCTGGTTTAGTTCTGCCTGGCCGCCACCGCGGCCCGCGGCAGCCTATCCTTTGAGCTATGGCGGACTCGGCTGGAACGGGCCGGCGAGACCGGGGCAGACCGGCCACGATCGCGGCGGTCGCCAGCCGGGCGGGAGTGTCAATCGCGACCGTTTCCCGCGTGGTCTCTGGCCGGGGCCCGGTGCGGGAAGCCACCAGGCTGCGGGTTGAGCAGGCGATAGCGGCGACCGGCTGGGCCGCGGATCCGGCTGCGCGCCAGCTCGCTAGCGGAACCGGCGATGAGGTCGTCCTAGCCGTGGCCGTCGCGGATCACTGCGAGTTCGCCGAGGATCCGTACTACGCCAGGGTCGTCGCCGGAGCGTATGAGGAGGCGGCCCGGCACGATCTTCGGCTGTCCGTGCACGTCGCCTTGACCGGATCGCTGGCCGGCCTCGCGCCGTTCCGCACCCGCCGCTACATAGGCGCCATCCTCGTCAACGCCGACGCGAAGGAGGCAACGTTCGCCGGCGCTCAGCGGCGGCCGCTTGTCTCGATGGGGATCACCGCGCCGATGGTGCCTAGCGTCGAACCGGAGAACGGAGCTGGCGCGTCGAGCGCGGTCGAACATCTTCTCAGGCAGGGACGCCGGCGCATCACGACGATCGCCGGCCCGATGCGGAATCCGTGTGCCGTCGAGCGGCTGGCCGGCTACCGGTCCAGCGTTCATGCGGCCGGGTTGGTTGACGTCGGACTCAGCGCCGATTTCACCAGGGCAACTGCCGCGGAAGCCGCCCGGCACCTGCTCGGGATCAGGCCGGATCTCGACGCGGTATTCGTCGCATCTGACCTGATGGCCACGGCGGTCCTTCAGGTTCTCCTGGCGAGCGGCCGGCGCGTGCCCGACGACGTGGCCGTGGTCGGCTTCGACGACTCGCCGCCGGCCCGGATGACGACACCCGTCCTGTCGACCGTGCACCAGCCGGTCGAGGAACTGGCCAGCCTGGCGGTCCGCACCCTGACTGCCCCGGTTGGCACTTGCCCGCTGGAGCAGCGGCTGCCCACGCGCCTTGTGGTCCGCGCTAGCTCGGCGGCATGACGGGCGCCCCCGCCGCAGACAGGCGCGCCGGTCACGTCCTGGCCAGCAGCTGCTTCCACTCGGCGATCGCCGCACTGGTCCACTCGGCGTGCCGCCGGGCGAACAGCTTGGCGGCTGCGGTGCCGCTCCATGGCACGGGCAGGAACTGGGCCGGCAGACCAGGGTCGATCCACGGGAACCGGCGCCAGGCGTGTACGAGGTCGATGACCCGCTCGAGCGGGTCGGAACCGGCGGGCCCGCTGAAGGCCGCGATGAAGTCGTCATAGGCGCGGGCTAGCTCGTCGAGGTCCCAGGCGTGGCGGACCATCGCGGTCGCCGGGCCGCCGCCCTGGTACTCGGCCGCGAACAGGTAGCCGTCCGGCAGCCGGGCCGCGGCCAGGATCTCCCGCACCTCGGCGCCCCGGTCACTGCGCGGGCTCAGCCACACCCCGGGCATGATGTTGCCGAACCCCGCCCAGCGCAGCCGTTTCCTGATCACGTGCCGGGTGGCACGTTCGGTCTCAGGCGTGCGCGCGATCACGATGGTCCACTGACCGTCCCAGTTCTCGGCGACCGCCGTGAAACCGAAGATGCGCGCCGTGCCGTCCCGCAGCAGGCGCTCGGCCGCAGGCGTGAGGCGCCAGACGGTACGGCGGCCGACCCGCTCTGAGCTCAGCCAGCTGTCGGCCGCCGTGCGCATCAGCGCCTGCCTGGCGGCCTTCTCCTCGACGCCCAGCCGGCCGAGCACGTCGATGAAGGCCGACGTCCAGGCCTCGCCGCCGGTCGGCAGGACAAGCTCACCCAAGACGGTGAACAGCAGGCTGCGCGCACTTTCGGTGCCCGCGGCGTGACGCCGCAGCAGAGTCGGCGCCGCCGCGTCCGCATCGGCCTGTCTGGTCTCGCTCATCGGCCCCTCGCGGTCACCGGAAAGTCGCGGATAAACAGTAATCAAAATACTACGAACCATTGACGTTTAACTCAAGTTTTGTAGTGTATGGACTACCGGACCGCTGCAAGAGGGCCCCGCAGGAGGAACCTTCCATGACATCTCTGGCCGCTCCGCACGACCCGTCGGGTGACGCCCGCTCCGGCGCGGCCGGGGGTGAATCCGGGCGGGTCGAGTTCCGGGTCAGCCCCGAGCGCTACCGGCACTGGCAGGTGTCCTGCGACGGCCCGGTCGCGACGCTGGTGATGGACGTCGACGAGCATGGCGGCCTGGTCCCCGGCTATGAGCTGAAGCTGAACTCCTACGACCTCGGCGTGGATATCGAGCTCTACGACGCGGTGCAGCGGCTGCGCTTCGAGCACCCCGAGGTGCGCACGGTGGTGATCACCAGCGGCAAGCCGAAGATCTTCTGCGCGGGCGCGAACATCCGCATGCTGGCCGCCTCGGCGCACGGCTGGAAGGTGAACTTCTGCAAGTTCACTAACGAGACCAGGAACGGCATCGAGGACGCCACGGCCAACTCGGGCCAGACCTACCTCGCGGCCGTGAACGGAACCGCCTCAGGCGGCGGGTACGAGCTGGCGCTGGCCTGCGAGCACATCATCCTGGTCGATGACCGGTCCTCGGCGGTGTCATTGCCCGAGCTGCCGTTGCTCGGCGTGCTCCCGGGGACGGGCGGGCTGACCCGGGTGGCGGACAAGCGCCATGTGCGGCGGGACCTGGCCGACTACTTCTCCACCAGGCCGGAGGGCATCGGCGGCAAGAAGGCCGTGCAGTGGCGCCTGGTGGACGAGGCCGTCCCCCGGCCACGGTGGGAGGAGACGGTCGCGGAGCGGGCGGCCGAGCTGGCGAGCCGCTCTGGCCGCCCGGAGAACACAGCCGGCGTCGCGCTCACCCCGCTGGGCAAGACCCGCGACGACGACGCGATCAGCTACTCCCATGTCTCGGCCAAGCTCAACCGCGACGCGGGCAGCATCGACATAACCGTCAAAGGCCCGCAGGCCGATCCGCCCGCTGACATCGCCGGGGCCATCCGCCAGGGCGCCGGGTTCTGGCCCCTGGCGGTCACCCGCGAGCTGGATGACCTGATCCTGGACCTGCGCACCAACGAGCCCGAGCTCGGTACCTGGGTCTTCCGCACCGAAGGCGCGGCGGCCCGGGTAATCGCCTATGACGCCCTCCTGCTCGCCCACCCGGGCGACTGGTTCGCCAACGAGGTGCTGCACTACCTCAAGCGCACGCTGCGACGGCTGGACGTGACCAGCCGCAGCCTGCTCGCCGTGATCGAGCCCGGCAGCTGCTTCGCCGGGTCGCTGCTCGAGCTCGCGCTGGCCGCGGACCGGTCGTTCCAGCTCGCCGGCGTGTTCGAGACAGCCGATCCAGACACGGGTG
>Ga0182030_10016036_pt1 | contig 14634 bp, 12 predicted proteins | sample 812S3MmetaG_FD_121299 | JGI IMG/M metagenome (GOLD analysis project Ga0182030, IMG submission 121299) | Permafrost microbial communities from Stordalen Mire, Sweden - 812S3M metaG (Illumina Assembly) | ecosystem: Environmental > Terrestrial > Soil > Wetlands > Permafrost | place: Sweden... | reverse complement strand
TTTTGTAAATACCTGATAATAAGGATTATAAAAAATGGGGGGGGCAAAAATTAGGTTTTTAGAAAACTATTGTATATTTTTGTTTTTGCATTGAACTAAAAAAAGGAGTTTTTAGAGATGCCCATAATTCAAACTGTACTAAATTAACAATAGGAAGTATTACTGGAAACAAGAATGTCTGTCAAGGTACAAATGGTATGGTTTATTCGATCCCCCCTGTAATGAATGCTAAAAGCTATAGGTGGAGTTATAGCGGAACTGGTGCAACTCTTTCTGGTAATTCCGACAGCGTCACCATAAATTTTACCAATAATGCAACTAGCGGAAATGTAATAATTTCAGTGGTTGGAAATAATAATGATACTGTTTCTGCAAATTTACTAGTGACTGTTACCAATTGCACATCAAATAATGGCCTTATCGCATGGTATCCTTTTAACGGAAATGCCAATGATTCGACCGGAAATGGACATAATGGAATAGTTAATGGCGCCACTCTGACAACAGACAGGTGCGGTAATCCAAACAGCGCTTATTATTTCGATGGTATTTCGAATAATATAACGATTGATCCGAATTCATTTTATAAAAGTAATTATACATATGCTCTTTGGTACAACCCTGATAAATATGGTTCTTACGGTATAGGTTCCTATCTGCTATCTATTGGTGGACATGCCGGTGATCAAAATCTTTCAATGGATAACAATTATGGTGGAACTGTGGGATTTGCTTTAGGATGCTATAATAATCCAAGTTCACCTTATCCATTAACATTATGTATTGATGGCTCGCTACCTCCTTTAAATCAATGGTATTATGTTGTAGGTACCAGATCGGATTCTGTTGCCAGATTATATATTAATGGAACTCTAATTGCTTCATCTACAACTCATAATACATTGCCTCTATATACTTCAGATTCTGAATCTGAATTTACTATTGGCTGTAGATATAATTTTAATCAATATATTTCAGGAAAAATAGACGATGTTCGCATCTATAACCGATCTCTGGATTCAACTGAAATATTAAATTTATATAATTCAACCTGCACCAAATTAACTATAGGAAGTATCGCTGGAAGCAAAAATGTTTGCCAGGGTGAAAACGAAGTGCTTTATTCTATCCCCCCTGTTGCAGGTGCAACCAGCTACACCTGGAGTTATAGCGGAACAGGTGCTACTCTTTCAGGTAATTCTGACAGTGTCATCATTAGTTTTGCCAATCATGCAACAAGCGGAAATGTAATGATTTCAGTAACTGGGAATAATAATGATACTGCTTCTACATATTTACCCATTACAGTATCAACTTGTTCACTAAGCAATGGCATGGTTGCCTGGTATCCTTTTAATGGTAATGCCAATGATTCGATAGCTAATGGAGTAAATGGCTTGATTGATGGCGCTATATTAACTACCGACAGATGCGGAATCAATAACAGCGCATATGATTTTAATGGCTCTTCTTATATTCAGATTAACAACCCCCTTCTGTCTCTTCCTCAATATACTTATTCTTTATGGGCTTCATTAAACTCTTTGCTTTCCAATGGTGAAACTTCAATGTTATTATCCATTGGCAATATCGGGGGTGATCAGCATATACAATATTGTAATAATTATTTTGGACAAAACGGATGGACTTTTGGCGGATATAATTCAGGAACAACTCCATACTCCTTAAGTCAGGGAACTTTACCTGATACCAATCAATGGTATTTAATAACGGTTACAAGAAGTGCAAATATGGTGAATTTCTATATCAACGGACAAATCATTATTTCTGATAGTACATCCACTGCTATTCCTCCTGCTTATGGTGATAGTACTGATTTGGCTTTATTTGCTGCTATCGGTGCCCGTTTTGATCAATCTTTACCTTTTAATGGAAAAATTGACGATGTCAGAATCTATGACAGGGTTTTAGCTGACGGTGAAGTTTTAAGTTTGTATAATACTAAATGCAATAACCTGGTTACGAACAACCCGGATCTATCTCAGAACAATTTAAATGTTTATCCGAACCCTGCTCATGATAATGTTACTTTTGAGTGTGTCAATTACAGCTCTTTGGATAATTATTCAATAAAAATTTCAAATTGTTTAAATCAGATCGTTTATGAATCTATTATTAGTAACCGGACAACTGTAATAAACCTTAAAGCACTGACAGGACAAGGTATTTATTTCATTTATCTGATGGATGCAAACAATAATACGATGGAGGTTAAAAAGATCATTTTACAGTAGTCCTCTTTCTTGCAGAAATGCAAACAGAATCTATCATCTGTTTGCATTTCTTATGATCCAAATAACTGCTTACACAATTCTTCAATTTTATTTACAAATACAACCTGAATTTTATATTTGGATAAGCTGATTCCTTTTTTATTATATCCTGAAATTATTATTTGTTCAAAACCTAATTTATCCGCTTCGCTGATACGCTGGTCAATACGGGTTACCGGACGAATCTCTCCAGATAAACCCACTTCGCCTGAAAGGCAGATTTTATTATTCACGGGTACATCAAAATTCGATGACAACACACCGGCAATAATAGCCATGTCAATAGCCGGATCGTCCACCTTAATACCTCCTGCCAGGTTGAGAAATACATCTTTTGTAGCCAACCTGAAACCGGCTCGTTTTTCCAGTACTGCCAATAACATATTGAGTCTTCTGAAATCAAATCCAATGGCAGATCGCTGCGGGGTGCCATACACCGCTGAGCTTACCAAAGCCTGTGTCTCTATCAGAAAAGGTCTCAAGCCATTGATTGTTGCCGAAACTGCTATACCACTTAATTTTTCGTTGTTATGAGTAATTAATATTTCGGAAGGATTCAGAATTTCTTTTAACCCGGTATCCTGCATCTCAAAAATACCTATTTCAGAGGTAGAGCCATACCGGTTTTTGATTGATCTTAAGATCCTGTACATGAAATGCTGATCGCCTTCAAATTGCAACACCGCATCCACGATATGTTCCAATACCTTTGGCCCTGCAAGACTTCCGTCCTTGGTAATATGTCCAATCAGAATGATAGGCGTGGCAGATGATTTGGCATATTTTAAAATTCTTGCCGTGCATTCCTTAATCTGAGAAACACTACCCGGAGACGATTCTATATATTCCGAATACATGGTTTGAATAGAATCAATGATGACAAGCTGTGGTTTCATATTTTCAAAATGCACCAGAATGCTTTCTAATTGCGTCTCAGCAAGAAGATAACAATTATCATTTTTAATATTCAGCCGGTCTGCACGAAGTTTTATTTGCTGTACACTTTCTTCACCTGATATATATAATATTTTCAGGTTGTCTGATTTCAGAGCCATCTGTAAGGCCAGCGTTGATTTACCAATCCCCGGTTCACCCCCGATAAGAACCACAGAACCTGCAACCAATCCTCCACCAAGAATCCTGTTTAACTCATTTATATTGGTATTGATTCTTTGTTCCGCGGATGCTTCTATTTCTGATACTTTTTGCGGTTGGGACGAAGTTGACATAGAATTTGCTGACGATTTAACAGCTTCTTTGCTGACAACTTCTTCCACCATGGTGTTCCACTCATTACAGGAAGGACATTTACCAAGCCATTTGGCTGATTCAGCGCCACAATTTTGGCAAAAGAATGCGGTTTTTGTTTTAGCCATGTTCCGACTCTATTTACAAATCTTTTTAAGGATGTTCGTGGTTGAGTACCCTTCCAGAAGTTCTATTGTAACGACTTTCCCACCACTTGCCTCTACGATATCAGAACCTGCTATATCTTTAATCTGATAGTCGCCTCCTTTCACAAGTACATCCGGTTGGATAAATTTAATAAGTTCATAAGGCGTGTCTTCATCAAATAAAATCACAAGATCAACAACCCGCATTGAAGCCAAAACCATGGCACGTGTCATCTCATCCTGAACAGGACGGTCGGAGCCTTTGATGCTCTTAACTGAAAGATCAGAATTCAGTCCTACTATCATTAAGTCGCCAAGCATGGCTGCTTTGCATAACAATTCAATATGCCCCCTGTGAATAATATCATAACAGCCATTTGTAAAAACAATTTTGCGATCAAGCAGGTGAGCCTGCATAATATGCCTGAATAGTTGCTCTTTGTCAACAATCTTGGATTTTATAAGCTCAGGAAAATTTAAAACTGACATGTTATTTATTCTTTTAAATATGGAACATTTCAAAGACGCAAGTGTTTGTCCAAACACTTATTTTATAGACAGACTCTGATTATTTTTAGCGTTGTCCTTTATTGATTCTTTTTTTCTGGATAAAAATAGTAATAAAAATGAAAGCCCTCCTAAAAAGATGGCGAAAAATGATTGCGATTCATGAAGCAATGTCGCAAAAGCCAAACCCTCTTCATGACTGATACCATATATGGTTAATCCCGCGGCTACAATAAAATGAAAAGCGCCAAATCCGCCCTGAACCGGGGCTGACATACCAAGTCCGCCAATGACTAAAATAAATAACCCATCTACAGGTCCAAGATGAGAAGTGGAAGGCAAAGCATATACGATGACATAAGTCATCAGCCAATACATAACCCAAATCAGTACGGTATGCAAAAAGAATTCTTTTTTCTTTTTCATCTTAAAAACTGTTTTGACACCCTCTAATACGCCTTTTCCTAATTTTCCAATCTTCCTGACAAAAGTTATTTTTTTGATTCTTTCCTTGAATATAAAAACCATCAAAACAAAAGCGATAACGATCAAACCTATGATTATCCAGAGATAGACAGAGAAATTAATAACATTGGATAATTTATCAAATATGTTTATTTTCAGATATCCGGATATGAATTTACCAAAAAAATCAAGCTTGGCCAGGATCACAAAACCCATAATAACCAGCAGAGAGATAAAGTCAAACACTCTTTCCAGCACCACTGTTCCAATTAATTTATCCACGGGGATTTTTGAAGCCTGATTCAGTGTACCGCATCGTGTAATTTCACCGATTCGCGGAAATGCATAATTGGCAAGATATCCAACCATGAGTGAATGGTATGTTTTTACCAAATTTGTTTCATAACCCAAGGGTTCAATTAACAGGTTCCAACGATAAGCACGGCTTACAAAAGCAATCCAGCTTAAGATAATAGATAATACAATCCACCAGTAATTGGCATTTTTAAGATATTCAAGAAATTTATTAAAATTAATACCCTTGAAAGCCAAGTATAATAAGACTATTCCGACAGTCAGAAAGAGTGAAAATTTTAAGATGGTTAAAAGTATCTTTTTCAATATCAGTTTATTTTACAAACGGTTTATTTTATAAGTTTATTGGTAGCCGTATCAGGAAAAATAACAGATGGCTTGAAAGTCTTTGCCTCATTAAAATCCATTGAAGCATAGGACAAAATGATAACAACATCACCAATAGCTGCTTTACGCGCTGCTGCGCCATTTAAACAAATCATTCCCGAATGACGAACACCTTTAATAACATAGGTTACCAATCGCTCCCCATTGGTAATATTAATCACATGCACTTTTTCACCCTCAATAAGATTGGCAGCATCCATAAGGGCTTCATCAATAGTGACGCTTCCTATATAATTCAGATTGGCATCAGTAACTGTTACCCTGTGTATTTTTGATTTTAATATTTCTATGTTCATAATAAAAATTCAAACTCCGGCCCAAAATTACGAATTAAATTTAATATTATCTATAAGTCTTATTTTACCCACTTTAACCGCCACACATCCTATTTTTCTTTTATTTTCAGACCATTCCGTAATGGGTTTTAATTCCAAGTCATCAACAATTTCAAAATAGTCAACACTGAATAAATTATTTTTGTTCAGCTCCTGAACCACCCACACTTTTACTTCATCCACTGTTTTTTCGCCAGGTAATTTTTGAGCTTTAAATAATATTTGTGAAATCTGCACGGCATTTTTTCGTTCTTCCTCAGTGAGTAAACTATTTCTGGAACTGATCGCCAAGCCATCTTCTTCGCGAATAATCGGACATGAGACAATATGAACTGGATATTTATAATCCTTCACCAATCTCTTGATAATTGCCAGTTGCTGAAAGTCTTTTTCACCAAAATAAGCATTATCGGCAGGTATCGCATCAAATAATTTACTTACGATCTGCGATACACCATTAAAATGACCTTTTCTGGATTTACCTTCCATCACTTCTTCAATAGATCCAAAATTAAATATCCGTTTGTCCGGTTCGGGATACATTTCTTCTTCAGAAGGGGTAAAGACCATAGAACAATCTGCATTTTTGAGCATTTCAAGGTCTTTTTCAAGGGTACGGGGATAACGAATCAAATCGTTTTTATCATTAAACTGGGTTGGATTAACAAAGATACTGGCAACTGTAAAATTATTATTATTTACAGATTCCTTAATCAATGAGATATGACCCCGGTGTAAAGCGCCCATGGTGGGTACAAGACCAATTTTTTTACCCTGTCTTTTGAGTTGTTGTATTCTCTGATTTATTTCCTTACAAGATTCTAAAACCTCCATATATCAAGCATTTTGAAGCAAATATAGTTATAAAATTAAAAAAGGTAGTCCTTGTAAGAAAATAATATGACAAAGTTTTGCATACCAAATTATTTAATATTTTTTATGTACCTTTGCAGCCGGAAACAAAATGAGAAAATGAAAAACGCTAAGGTCTTATTCATTTCGCAAGAAATTACTCCTTACCTTCCTGAAACAGAAATGTCGGTAATATCGAGAAACCTACCACAGGGAATTCAAGAAAGAGGACGCGAGATAAGAACATTTATGCCAAAGTACGGACGAATTAATGAAAGAAGAAACCAACTTCATGAAGTCATTCGCCTTTCGGGTATGAACTTGATTATAAATGATGCCGATCATCCATTGATCATAAAAGTAGCTTCTATTCAATCTGCACGAATGCAGGTATACTTTATTGATAATGAAGATTATTTTCACCGGAAGTCCATTCTGACGGATGAACAGGATATATATTTTCCGGATAATGATGAAAGAGCTTTGTTTTTTGCTAAAGGCGTTTTGGAAACGGTTAAGAAACTCAGGTGGTCCCCCGATATCATTCACTGTCATGGTTGGTTTACAAGTTTTGTCCCTCTTTATATAAAAGAAGTGTACTTTGATAATCCTTTATTCGCTAACAGTAAAGTGGTTTTTTCAGTTTATAATGATGAATTCAGAGGTTCCTTACACAAACAAATCCGCAATAAACTTGCTTTTGACGGAATTGAGAGTAAAACCCTTGATATCATTAAAACACCTAATTATACAAGTCTTACCAAACTAGCTATTAAAAATTCAGATGCTGTTGTTCAGGGTAGTCCTAAAATAAATCCGGAAATAACTGAATATCTGCAGAAATCAAAAAAACCTGTTTTACTCCATGCAGCGGATGAAAATTTTATTGATTCTTACTGCACCTTTTACGACAAACTTTTAGAAACATAGTTCCCCATTTACTTTAGATTTTGACAACTAAAAATAAAAAATCATATGTGTGGTATTGTTGGTTATATTGGCGATAAACAAGCATATCCTATTCTTATCAATGGTTTGAAAAGATTAGAATACAGGGGTTATGATTCTGCCGGTATCGCGATCATATCAGATCAACCCAGAATTTTTAAGAAAAAAGGTAAAGTCAGCGATCTGGAACAGACAATCAATATAAAAAATATTAAAGGAACAATTGGTATCGGTCATACCCGTTGGGCCACACACGGTGAACCCAGCGATGTAAACGCTCATCCCCAAGTATCTCAGAATGGTAAGTTCATTATCATTCATAATGGCATTATCGAAAATTACGCTGTCCTGAAGCGAAAATTAGAAGACAGGGGATATAAATTCTCAAGTGAAACAGATACCGAAGTATTGGCCAACCTGATTGAATATATTTATATAAAAGGTCAGATTGATGCAGAAATTGCCGTACGTCTTGCACTAACAAAAGTAATCGGCGCTTACGGTTTGGTCATTATATGCGCTGATGAACCTGATAAACTCATTGCAGCCCGAAAAGGAAGTCCCCTGGTGATCGGAGTTGGCGATGGAGAATATTTCCTCGCTTCGGATGCTACGCCAATAGTAGAACATACCAAAAGAGTCATTTACATGAACGACAATGATGTCGCGATCATAAAAAAAGATGAACTGACTTTAAAGACCATAAAAAACGACCTGCTTCAACCCAACATCCAGACATTAGATCTGGATATCGGAGAAATAGACAAGCAGGGATTTGAGCATTTCATGCTCAAGGAGATTTTCGAACAACCCCGTGCCATACTTGATACTTTCAGAGGACGTGTTGCTGCTGATCATGCAGACATTCATCTGGGTGGATTGTATAGCGTGCTGCCCAAACTGATTGAATCCAAACGTATTATTATCATTGCTTGCGGGACATCCTGGCATGCCGGACTCGTGGGTGAATATCTGATTGAGGAACTTGCCCGTATTCCTGTTGAAGTGGAATATGCTTCTGAATTCAGGTACCGCAATCCTGTTATTTATAAAGATGATGTAATTATTGCCATCAGCCAGAGTGGTGAAACAGCAGACACACTGGCGGCGATTCAACTGGCTAAAGAACATGGTGCAACTGTTTTAGGGATTTGCAATGTAGTCGGCTCAAGTATACCACGCGAAACACATGCCGGGGTTTATACGCATGCCGGTCCTGAAATTGGGGTGGCCTCAACAAAAGCATTCACGGCTCAGGTCACTGTTTTAGCCATGATAGCTATGGTGCTCGGTCATAAACGAGCGGTGATTTCCGATTCAGAATATAAAAAGCTGATTGTTGATTTAACACGGGTACCTGATAAGATAGAGAAAATTCTTACTAAGAATGATGACATTAAAAAGATTGCAACACTTTATAAAGATGCGTCCAATTGTCTGTATTTAGGACGGGGGTACCTTTTCCCGGTTGCTCTGGAAGGTGCACTGAAGCTGAAAGAAATATCCTATATCCATGCCGAGGGATACCCGGCTGCTGAGATGAAACATGGTCCTATTGCCCTGATAGATGAAAAGATGCCCGTTATTTTTATTGCCACGCGTGATAAGTCATATGAAAAAATTGTTTCCAACATACAGGAAGTTAAAGCCCGTAAAGGCATCATTATAGCAGTGGTTACGGAAGGTGATACCATCATCAAGGGGATGGCTGATCACGTGATTGAAGTACCTAATTCATGCGAATCCTTCGGTGCATTATTAACTGTAATACCCTTACAATTGCTATCATATCATATTGCTGTGATGAGAGGCTGTAACGTGGATCAACCCAGAAATCTGGCAAAATCAGTTACGGTTGAATAAATCCTGTCTTTATCTTTTCACATATTGATTCTGATAGTATTTTTCATATGCCCCGGTGATAATATTTTTCATCCATGATTCATTGGAAAGATACCAATCAACTGTTTTTTCAAAACCTTCGGAAAATACAACAGAGGGTTTCCAACTCAATTCTTTTAGTATTTTTGATGCGTCTATGGCATAGCGTAAGTCATGTCCTGCACGGTCTTTAACGTAAGTGATCAGTTTCTGTGATGTCCCTTTTCCCCTGTTCAGCTTCCTGTCCATGATGTCACAAAGCAGGGTGATCAGATCAATGTTTTTCCATTCATTGTTTCCACCTATGTTATAGGTATCTCCCTTTTTCCCTTTATGAAAAATCAGATCTATAGCCCGCGCATGATCTTCCACGTATAGCCAGTCGCGAATATTGTCACCTTTCCCATATACAGGAATAGGTTTGTTGTTTTTTATATTATGAATGGCAAGAGGTATAAGCTTTTCAGGAAACTGATTCGGTCCATAATTGTTGGAACAATTGGAGATCACTACCGGAAGTTTATAGGTATGATTGTATGCTCTTACCAGGTGATCTGAACTCGCTTTGGAAGCAGAATAAGGACTCCGGGGGTCGTAGGATGTGGTTTCCGTAAAATGTCCTTCAGCTCCAAGGGATCCATATACTTCATCAGTGGAAATATGATAAAATAAATGCCCTTCAAAATTGTCCTTCCACGCTTCCCGTGCAGCATTCAGAAGATTTACAGTCCCGACAATATTCGTTTTAATAAATGACATCGGATCAGCAATTGACCTGTCCACATGCGATTCTGCAGCCAGATGAATCACACCGGAAAAGTCATATTTCCTGAAAAGTGAAGAAATGGAATCGGAATCAGTGATATCGCTTTTTTCAAATATATAATTTTTCTTTGTTTCAATATCCCTCAGATTTTCGAGATTACCTGCATAAGTCAGCTTATCCAGATTAACGATGGTATAATCTGCATATTTTGTAACAAATAATTTTACCACATGTGATCCGATAAATCCGGCGCCACCGGTAATTAGAATAGTCTTCCCCATGATTTTTATTTTATACCTCTTATATTTTTCTCCCAATTCCAGGCTGATAATAACGTTTCGTCCAGATTGCTTTTAGCCTTCCACCCCAATTCATTGTTGGCAAAGGAAGTATCGGAAAAAACCTGCTCCACATCACCCTGTCGCCGTTCCACTATTCTGTAATTTAATTTCTGACCGGTTACTTTTTCAAATGAGGTAACGATCTCTAAAACAGAAACACCTCTTCCGGTACCGAGATTAAAAATCTCATAACCCGATTTATTTTTATTTTCCAGCAATCGTTTTATCGCAACCACATGAGCTTTCGCCAAATCAACCACATGTATATAATCCCGGATACAAGTGCCATCAGGCGTATGATAATCATTGCCGAAAATTCTCAGTTCTTTGCGCACTCCGGAAGCAGTCTGGGTAATGAACGGAACAAGATTATTCGGAACGCCCAACGGCAGTTCGCCAATGATGGCTGAAGAATGAGCCCCGATAGGATTGAAATACCTGAGAGAAATGCATTTCAGTTTCTGCCGGTTGGCAAGTATTGAATCCTGAATGATCTCTTCACAAATCTGCTTGGTGTTTCCATAAGGTGAACTGGCTTTTTTAATAGGCGCTTTTTCAGTCACAGGTAAGGAGTCCGGTTCCCCATAAACAGTGCATGAAGATGAAAAAACGAACCCGGAAACATGATAGGTTATCATATTTTCCAACAAGTTGATTAAAGATACCAGGTTGTTGCGATAATATGTCAAAGGCCTTTCCACCGATTCACCAACGGCTTTTGAAGCTGCAAAATGTATAATGGCTTCAATCTTAGGGTATTTTTTAAAAAATTGCTCCACTTTGCTGGTTTCCTTTAAATCGAATTGTTCAAAGAGAGGTCTTTTCCCGGTTATTTTTTCGATACCATCTAAAACTTCAATCCTCGAATTGGAAAGATTGTCTATTATGACAACTTCAAAATTTTCGTTTATTAATTCCACAACTGTATGAGAACCAATATACCCAATGCCTCCGGTAACAAGAATTTGCTTCATTTGCTTCTGCATTATAATTTACAAAATTATCAAAATTTAATAAGGTATTGGTTAAAAAAGCCAATTAATGTGTTTTTATAACGGTTGATAGCAAAAAATTGATTCTTGTTAAATAAATTGTTATTTTTGTTAGCTAAATTGATTCGTCCAATGGATATTTCGCACTGTATAAACGATTTGTTGCTTGTTAATTCACAGGTTTGCATACCAGGACTTTGCACATTCGTAGCGTCAACCAATCCGGCTGAAATTCAATTTGGATTTGGAGTTGCCCATCCACCCTCCTTAAAATTAGTATGTAAGTCCGATCTGAAAGAAGATAATGATTTACTTGTAAAATATATATCTTCCGTTGAAAAAATAGATGAAACCGAAGCCCTTACTTTGGTTAAAGACTTTGTCAAAAGTGTTAAAGAGAAACTGAACGAAGGAAAGAATTTTTATCTCGAAGAGCTGGGGTATTTTTATGCAATAGCCGGAAGAATTGATTTCAAGCCTGCCATAGGAGAAAACCTGAATCTTGAATCATTTGGTCTGGGTAAAATAAAATTACCGAAAGCTCAGCATGAGATCAAACCGGAACCTGCTTCCATGCCTGACACTTCGCCTGACACCTCATCAAAGACTGTTAATGAACCATCCAAAATAGCTTTGAAACAAAAAAAAGAACCTGTTCCTTCCCTTTCGTTAAAAGAAATTAAACCTGAAAAACCGGTAAAAGAAGTCGTCAAGTCCGGTGGAACATTGAAATGGATACTGATCGGTATTTTTGTTCCCCTATTGGTTGCCCTGATCCTGTTTTTTGCATGGTTTAAAGACCTCAGTACAATATTTGAACCCAAAACAATAGTGGAAAATAAAACCACCAAAGAGAAAGACACAACGAACATCGTGGAAAAACAAATAGAGGAACAAACCATCAAACAAAATGCTTTACTGTATACAGATACGGTAGTCAGGAAACAGCCTGTTACTTTAGATGAAAAATATGCTCACTTTAAAAATTTTTATATCATAGCCGGAAGTTTTAAAAATCCTGAGAATGCAAAAAGAATGCAAAGCAAACTGCTAAAGGGAGGGTTTCCAAATCCTACTATTTTACCAAATGGGAATATGTACAGAGTGATCATACAAAAATTCTCAACACATCAGAAAGCTATGGATGAAATGGTTAAACTGCAGGGAAAAGGAATGAATGTGTGGATACTGAGTCTCTAAAATATGAAGGTAACGCTTGTAAATAAAAGTGATATACGCGGTGGTGCAGCGATTGCCTGTTATCGTTTATTCAAAGCTTTAAATCAAGGTGGATGTAAAGCCAACCTGCTTGTTCAACAGAAAATCACTGAGGATGCAGGTATTTCTACGACAACAAACACCTGGATAAAAAGGAAATGGATTTTTTTTCAATTCGTCCTGGAAAAGATGATCTTTCTTTTTTATGAAAAATCAAAGGAGATTCGTTTTTCATTTTCTTTAGCCAACACCGGTGAGAATATCTCTAAAAGAAAGGTAATCACCGACGCTGATATTATACATATTCACTGGATCAACCAGGCTTATCTTTCACTGGGAAGTATTAAGAAATTAATAAATCTTAAAAAGCCCGTCATTATTACATTGCACGATATGTGGTCATTTACCGGCGGATGTCATTATGCAGGTTCCTGCGATCATTTTAAGGTTGAATGCGGCTATTGTCCCTATCTGATAAACCCTCATCCAAAAGATATATCATTCAGAATCCTGAAAAAGAAGGCAAAGATTTTTAAAGATGCCAACATTACTGTTGTGGGATGCAGTCAATGGATGGCTGAACTGGCAAAAAAAAGCAGCTTATTTAAAAATACCAGAGTTGAGTCTATTTCCAACCCAATCAATACGGATATTTTCAAACCTTCCGATAAAATGGATTCCAGAAAAATATTCGGTTTTCCTGAAGATAAGTTGTTGATATTATTTGGCGCAGCAAATATTTTTGAAACAAGAAAAGGCCTTCGGTTACTATACATTGCTTTGGAAATTTTAAAAAGCCGGTATCCTGAACTCATTTATAAAGTGGAATTAGTATTATTCGGTAAGGCTAATTACCCGTTGACATTGCCATTTACAACTCACTATGTCAGCTACAGAAATACGGAGGAAGAGCTTGCCACGTTATATAACGCATCTGATATATTTGTTTTGCCATCTCTGGAAGACAACCTGCCCAATACTATTATGGAATCTCTTTCGTGCGGAACTCCTGTCATTGCATTTAATACCGGGGGCATTCCTGAAATGATTGATCATTTGTCAAACGGTTATCTTGCCCAACTTGAATCATCGGAAGATCTTGCTGAAGGAATTTATTGGTCCTTATTCAAAGCGGATCGGGAACATTTAGCCCAAAATGCCAGAAAAAAAGTACTCGAAAAATACAGCCCTCAAATCATAGCTGAAAAATATATATCGTTATACAAGCAAATACTTGTTTAATAAGCAATGGACCTGTTTTCAAAAAAACCTTTATTTAGTATCATTACTGTTGTTTATAACAACCGTGATGATCTGAAAAAAACCATTCAAAGTATTTCATCGCAAACATGCATGGATTTTGAATATATAATTATTGATGGTGCTTCCACGGATCATATTTCTGAAGTTATTAATGAATATAGAAAGTTCATAACACGCTATGTCAGCGAACCGGATAATGGCTTGTATGATGCCATGAACAAAGGAATCCGGATAGCAACAGGAGAATATTTATGGTTTATCAATGCCGGGGATCAGTTGGCAAACCCTGAGATAATAGAAAAAATATCAAACCTGACAAAAATAAAACCGGATGCATTATACGGTGAAACAGTTATTATTGATGACAAGGATCAGGAAGTCGGATTAAGAAGACTGAAAACAACCGAAAATCTAACCTGGAAATCATTAATTAATGGGTTGATTGTTTGTCACCAGGCTTTTATAGTAAAAAGAATACTGGCACCCGAATACAATCTCACTTACAAAATAGCATCCGATTTTGATTGGGTGTTAAATTGTTTGAAAAAATCGGCTGTAATCGTAAATACACATCTGGTAATCATTAGATTCTTAGATGGCGGGATTAATAAACATCATATAATCAAGTCTTTAAAAGAACGATTCGATATAATGGTTAAAAATTACGGATTGATCA
>Ga0182030_10016035_pt1 | contig 14634 bp, 11 predicted proteins | sample 812S3MmetaG_FD_121299 | JGI IMG/M metagenome (GOLD analysis project Ga0182030, IMG submission 121299) | Permafrost microbial communities from Stordalen Mire, Sweden - 812S3M metaG (Illumina Assembly) | ecosystem: Environmental > Terrestrial > Soil > Wetlands > Permafrost | place: Sweden... | reverse complement strand
TATGAGTTTCCCAAGCCGGTCATCGCCGCCGTCAACGGCCCAGCCATTGCGGGCGGCATGAGTTTGGCCACCATCCCTGACTTTACGCTCGCCGTACCCGAGGCCAAGTTTGGTCTGAATGAGGTGCGCGTAGGCTTTGTTCCAGCCATTGCGGCCTCGTTTCTATTGCGTCAAGTCGGTGAAAAACGTACCCGCGAATTGCTCCTGACCGGCAAGCTGATTAAAGCGCCGGAGGCATTGGAGATTGGCTTAGTCACGCAGATTGTAACCCCGGAAGAGTTGATGCTGGCCGCGCAGGCATTGGCTCAAACGCTGCTGATGAACAGTCCGCACGCAATGCAGGCCGTCAAGCGTCTCCTGGCCGAGCACTCCCGCCGTCGGCTGGACGAGGAACTGGAAGACGCTATTGAAACTAACGCACAGGAGCGATCCAGCGAAGACTTCAAAGAAGGCGTCCTGGCCTTCCGCCAGCGACGTCACGCCATCTGGCCCAGCATGAGAGCAAAGGCCCTCTGACGAAATCTGCCCTACTGCACCGTCCCCTTCGGTCTCAGCCTTCGCAGGTCCAGCGCACACGCCACAGCGTTCTGCGCATTCAGCCGCAGATTGTCTGCCGCAGCCCACAGCCATAGCCTTGAGGTCTCCATCGGGTTGCGTCCCGTCTTCTCAGTCCGCAGCCGCACCAGCACATCGTCCTGCCCAGTAGCCGCCAGATTCGATGGTGAATCCGTGTCTTCCAGTATCAAATCCACATGATCCCCGCTCATAGCCTCTTCCAGCCTGGGAATCGACACTGGCCGCTCCAGGTCGATGGCAATTGAAAATGTGTGGCCGTGAAAGACCGGTGCCTGAATCACCTGCAAGGCCAGCGCTGGTCCGCGTCCAGCCGTCAGCAATTCGTAGTGGCGGCGAATGCGCGCCTCCACCGTGCCCAGACTGATCGTCGCTGTCTCGCCAAACCCGCTCAGCAGGTTGAATGCCGCCTGCGCATCAAAGACTTCGCGTGGTTGATTCTGAAAACTGAGCAAGTTCACCGTCTGCTGATGCAGTTCATCCATCGCCGCGCGACCACTCTCGCTGGCCGGTTGCAGCAGCGTGGCAGCAGCAAACCGTACCGGCGCTGCTTGTTGCAATTTGTCCAGCAGCAGCGCCAGTGCCAGCGCCGCAGAATGAGCCGGAACCACGGCTGGCGTAAATAGATCGGGGTCCACATTGACTGAACCCAGCCACGGTGCGCGCACCAGCACGCCCGTCTCCTGGTCCAGCGCACCAGAGAGATCGAGCACCGTAGACCCGGCCCGCAGCGCCTCCCGCCAGTTCCTGCGCGTCACCTCTTCCGTGCCGCAGAAGAATGTAAAATCCACGTGCTCAAACGAGTCCACGCCAATCGCCTGAACAAATGTGACCTCGTCGCCCACCTGCTCCAACTGACCCAGCGCCATCGTTTCGTCCAGCAACGTAAAATTCGCTGACGCCAGCGGCGACTCTTCCAGCGCTTCCTTCAGTTCCCGCCCCAACAGCGTCGAGGCTCCAGAAATTGCAATCTTGTACATATGCATCCTTTTCGTTTGTGGTGATTCTAATTCGTTCAAACGATTACAGCGCCCAGCAAAGGCAACAGAAAATCGCGTTCCGTCTCACCCCCAAACATAGTTCATGCTAAATCAATGCGGCGTTACAAAATCAAAAGTGTTATAAGAAGGCTATACATTAGGTGGTCGGATGCATTAGCCTTTCCCAGTTATGAAACTATCGTCAAAAGCTGTCCTCAAATCGTTTTTCTCCTTCGGTGCTGCCAGCCAGCTTCGCGCCTTGCTGGCTTGCGCTTTGACCTTGGCTGCCGTGGCCTCCGCTCAGGCTCCTGTGCCCGACTCGTCCGCCATCGAGGCCAAGGCCCACGCCATGCTGGCCAAACTCACGCTCGAGCAGAAGATTGATCTGCTGGGTGGCGTGGACGGTATGTTCACCCGTCCCGTGTCTGCCATTGACCTTCCCCGCTTCAAAATGTCCGATGGCCCCCTCGGCGTGCGCACCTGGGGATCGACCACTGCCTACCCCGGCGGTGCCGCTCTTGCTGCCGCATGGGATCCCGCGCTGGCTCGCAAGATCGGCGAATCGCTGGGCAAAGATGCTCGCGCCCGTGGCGTCCATTTCCTGCTTGGCCCCGGCGTCAACATCGCCCGCTCGCCCGTCAGCGGACGCAACTTCGAGTATCTCTCTGAAGATCCCTATCTCAACGCCTCGCTCGCCGTTCAGTACATTCAGGGTGTTCAGTCCCAAGGCGTCGTCGCCACCGTCAAGCATTACGCGCTCAACAATCAGGAGTACAACCGCCACAACGCCGATGTGCAGGCCGACGAGCGCACCATGCGCGAAATTTATCTGCCCGCCTTTGAAGCCGCAGTTACCAAGGCGCACGTCGATGCGGTCATGAACTCCTACAATCTGATCAACGGCTCGCACGCCACGCAGAGCGAGTTTCTCAACCTCAAAGTCCTCAAGGGCGAGTGGGCTTTTCCCAGCATTCTCATGTCCGACTGGGATGCAACCTATGACTCCGTTGCAGCAGCCAACAACGGACTCGATCTGGAAATGCCCAACGCGCGTTTCATGAACGCCCAGGCTCTGCTGCCTGCCGTCAAGAACGGCACGGTCAAAGAATCCGCCATCGACGACAAGGTGTTGCGTCTCTTTCGCACCATTCTTCGCTACGGATTCCTCGACCACCCTCAGTTCGATCCAGCCAATTCAACCTACTCTGTGGCAGACCGCGCTGTTGCTCTCAAAGGCGCACGCGAAAGCATCACCTTGCTCAAGAACGAAGGAAAGTTTCTTCCCCTCGATGTATCCAAGGTCAAGACCATCGCCATTCTGGGACCGAATGCTTATCCGGCCATCACCGGCGGTGGCGGCTCCAGTGAGGTGCAGCCCTTTGAGCCGGTCAGCATCCTCACCGGCATTGCCAACCTCGCCGGACCCAACGTACATGTGCTCTATAGCCGTGGCCTTCCCACCATTCACGATGTGTTTGACCATCCCAACTGGCAGGGCGGCGTTCAACTGGCAACATTCCCCAGTGCGGATTTCACAGGCGAATCGACAGTCTCCCATCAATGGAGAATTGCCGACTATGCCCCGCAGAATTGGGCTCCTGTCGATAGCACTCTGCGCAGCCTGCGCTACACAACATCCTTCAAAGCTGAAAAGGCTGGCAAGTATATGGTTCTGGCAGCAGCAGACGGCGGTGATGCATACAAGGTTCTCATCGACGACAAGCTCATCGTCGCCCAGGTCAGTGCTGAAAATCAAGTGCCGCAATCGGGATTGATCGACATGAAAGCAGGACAGACGGTTGCCGTGGTTGCCGATTATCAGCCCCACTCTCCCGGCATTCACTTCGGACTCGGCATCACCAACGATGCCGACTTGGTAACAGAAGAAGCAAAGAGCTTTGCAGCCGCTGCCGACGTCGTCGTGGTTGCCGTGGGCTTCAACCCGCCCACCGAGGGCGAGAGCTACGACCGCACCTTCAATCTGCCCTGGGGTCAGGATGCTTTGATTGAAGCCGTCACCGCTGCCAATCCGCACACCATCGTCACCCTCAACGGCGGCGGTGGCATCGATACACGCCGCTGGCTCGACAAGGTTCCCGCGCTGCTGCATCTCTACTATCCCGGCCAGGAAGGCGGCACAGCCGTTGCCGAAGTGATCTTTGGCAAGCACAATCCTGAAGGCAAACTGCCCGTCAGCTTTGATCGCAGTTGGGAAGAAAATCCCTCCGCGCCGTTCTACTATCCCATCAAGGGTGCCGACACTTCGCTGCACGTCACCGAACCCGGCCAACCCGCCGTCGATTACGTCATTCCGCACGTCAAGTACGATGACAAGCTCATGGTCGGCTATCGCTACTGGACCACCACCGGCAAGCATCCGCTCTATCCCTTCGGCTACGGCTTGAGCTACACCACATTCAGCTTTGCCAACCTGCAAGTCCCTGCCAGGGCAGCCTCCGGTTCCACGGTTTCGGTCAGCTTTGACGTAACCAACACAGGCAGCGTCGCTGGCGCTGAAGTGGCCCAACTCTACGTCTCCGATCCCTCCGCCAAAGCCTCCCGCCCAGAGCGCGAACTCAAGGGATTCGAGAAAGTCCGCCTCACCGCTGGTGAAACCAAACACGTCACCCTCGATCTCGACGCGCGCGCCTTCAGCTACTGGGACGAATCTGCACACAAGTGGACCATCGACCCCGGAAAGTTCGTCATCCGCGTCGGCGATTCCAGCGAGAGCACCCCGCTCACCGCTGAACTGACTCTCAACTAACAGTTACCGAACAACCACCTTCCGGCCTGCCGCTTGTATCCGGCAGGCCGTTTGCTTTGAGCTGATAATTCCGGCTCGCTCCCGCACTTTGGCCTCTGCGGATGGGGCAGGGTTTATCATCGAAAGTGGTGAGTGCGCTCTCGATGATCAATCTCATCCATCCAACATTTTTCTGAAACAACAACAGAGACAGGAACGAAATGCGAGCTAAGACTGCGGTAGTGCTGGGCGCTCAATGGGGCGACGAGGGCAAAGGCAAAATTGTGGACGTGTTGAGCGAGCGGTTCAACGCCGTGGCGCGCTATGCGGGCGGACACAACGCCGGTCACACGGTCATCATTGGCCAGCAAAAATTCGTTCTGCAACTGATTCCCTGCGGCGTGCTGCGACCCAATTGCAAGGGCATCATCGGCAACGGCGTCGTGCTTGACCCCATCGCCTTCCTCAATGAAGTAGCCAAGTTGCGTGCGCTCGGTCTCAATATCGACGAGCAGCTTTTTGTCTCCAATCGCGCCCAGGTCATTCTGCCTTATCACCGCATGATCGAACTGGCCGCCGAATGTGCTCCCGGTCGGCAAAAGATCGGCACCACCAGCAAGGGCATCGGTCCCGCTTATGAGGACAAGATGTCGCGAAACGGCCTGCGTGTTGTTGACCTGCTGCGGCCCGACCTGCTCAAGACCCACATCGAAGCTGCCTGCGCAGAGAAAAACGCCATCGTGCATGCTCTCTTTGGCGCGGACCCTCTTGACCCATCCAAAATGTATGACGAGTATGCGGCGGCAGCCGAGAAGGTCCGTCCCTTTGTCGCCGACACTGGCCGTCTGCTCAACAAGATCATCGCCGACGGCGGCAGCGTCATGTTCGAGGGTGCGCAAGGCACCATGCTCGACATCGACCACGGCACGTATCCGTTTGTTACTTCCTCATCGGCCACAGCAGGCGGCGCAGCCACCGGAACCGGCGTCGGTCCCACCGCCATCGGCACCGTGATTTCCGTGACCAAGGCTTATGTAACCCGCGTCGGCGAGGGGCCCTTCCCCACCGAAATTCACGACAAAGTCGGCGAGGAGCTGCGTGCGCGCGGCAACGAGTACGGCGCTGTCACCGGTCGTCCGCGTCGCTGCGGCTGGCTCGATCTGCCCATGCTCCGCTACTCAAACCAGGTCAACGGCGCTGAGTGGATGGTCATCACCAAGCTCGACGTGCTCGATGAACTCGATGAAATTCCCATCTGCGTCGGCTATGAGATCAACGGCAAAACCACCGACGAGATTCCTGCCGACGTGCAGGGTCTTGAATCAATCAAACCGATCTATACCAGGCTCAAAGGCTGGCGCTCCTCCACCGAGGGCATCAAGGAGTTCGATCAACTGCCCCAGGCTGCAAGAGATTATTTGCGCTTTCAGGAACGCGAAAGCGGGGCGCGGATCGGCATGGTCTCCACCGGTCCGGATCGGGACCAGACGATGGTTCTGCCGGATTTTGCCGCCACCCTCGACAGCATCCACGCATAAACTTGAGTTGCGCATGGGCTTGACCGCCCGCACGCTGAAGGATACCGCCCTCATGATTAGTTTTGCTGTAAGACTGAAGTTCGCGCCCGAAGATCGTGCCGACGTTGTCGAGACTCTGCGCATACTGACCGCTGCCTCGCGACAGGAGCCGGGATGCGTCAACTATATTCCGCACCATGTTGAAGACGACCCCGATACCGTGATCATCTACGAGCAGTATCTCGACGCCAATGCCTTGGCCGCGCACCGCGCCAGCGAGCACTTCAAAAACCACGCCGTGGGCGGACTTTATCAAAAAATGCGCGAGCGCAGCGTGGAAAATCTGGTCGCTTTGGCCTGAGGTTTGCGGGTCTCTGCAAACTTCACCAACAATTCACGGATTCGCAGCACGGTTTGTGCGGAAACGCATTGACCGCAGTGCCTATGCGGGGCTACTATCCGATACGCAATGTTCGCGTTCTTGCCCAAGTCGCCTTTGGATCGCTGCCGCTGGCTGTTGGTCGTGCTGCTGCTTGCATCGCTAGCCGCCTGTGATGCGTTGGCTTCCCCGGCTCCGCACCAACCCCCCATGCCGCGTGCGCAACGTCATGAGACTCATCACGAGATTGACCAACTTGAAGAAGCGTGGCGTGATGCCATGCTCAAAACAAATTCCGCAGCTATGGATGCGCTGCTGGCCGACGACTACATGGCCATCTCGCCCGCCGGCACGCTCCAATCCAAAGAGCAAACGCTTACCAGCCTTCGCGCCGGCCAAATGCACTTCACCAGCATTGAATTCTCTGATCGAAAGTTGCGCATCTACGGCCCAACTGCCTTGGTCACCGCGCGTGCCGACGTTTCAGGCACCAGCGGCGACCATGACATTTCTGGCAGTTATCGCTACACCCAGGTCTATGTGCGCGACGCCCACAGCAAGTGGAAGATTGTTAGCTTTGAAGCCAGCCGCATCCGCGAACACGGCGAACGAAAGTAAAACTGGTTCTCGCTGCAATATACCAACACAATATCACCTACAATAGTCCGATGCCCGAGTTGCCAGAAGTTGAAACAATCGCCCGTGGAGTTCACGACCGAGTCCGAGGCGACAGCATCGTCGAGGCTTGGTTTGGCTCCCATCGCGAGCCATTCAAAATGCCTCCGGCGCAGCAAGCCAAAGCACTCCAAGGCTGCACGATCGTTGCCGTCCATCGTACCGGAAAACACATTGTCTGCGAACTGGAGTCCGGTAAACCGCTTTCAGGTAGCAACTCTCCAGTAAACAGACGCGAAGCGAAACGCCTGGACGGAAAGTCCCGCCTGGACGGCCAGTCCCAGTGGATTGTGCATCTGGGCATGACCGGTCGCCTGCTGGTCACAACACCCGATGCGCCAGTGGCCGCTCATACCCACGCGCGCCTGCTCCTCGCCAGCGGCAAAGAACTCCGCTTTGTCGATCCGCGTCGTTTCGGGCGGCTGGAGTTTCGCGATCTGGCCCGCGTAGACGCCTTCACCGCACCCGGTGCCGATCCGCTCGTAATTGAGACAGCGGAGTTTGCCCAACTCTTTCGCGGTCGCAAGCTGGCCATTAAAGCCGCACTGCTCAACCAGACTCTGCTGGCCGGGGTTGGCAACATCTACGCCGATGAGAGCCTCTTTCGCGCCGCACTCCGCCCCACCAAAATTGCCGGAAAACTGACCAAGACTGAACTGGAGCGGCTGCGCCTCGCCTTGCGTCAGGTTCTTGAGCACGCCATCCAACTCGGCGGCTCCTCGGTCTCCGATTACGTGGATGCCGACGGCATACGCGGCTTCTTCCAACTGGAGCACTGCGTCTACCTCCGCACCGGCCAACCCTGTCCTACCTGCCAAACGCCCATTCGCCGCATTTTACTGGCTGGACGCGGAACACACTACTGTTCCAAATGTCAGCAGTAATGTGCTTTTCTATGGTTTTTAGTAGTTATTCTCCACCTAAAGTTCTATAAACCAGAAAATTCCCGTTTTGCAATTTTCACAAGTTACTGAAAATAAAGAAACCATAAATTGGCACGTTGATTGCAATAAGATAGGCGCCAGTGATGTACCGGCAGCCTTGGTAAATATCCAGGCTAGCCAAAAGAATGCAGATACCCGGCAAGAGAAACCGCCAAAGAAGCGGCCCTCAAAAGGGATGAACCGGTCGGGGAAGTCTGCACAAGGCACGGTGGAAAACCACCGGCCAAACATTTAGGCTGGGAGGCCAGTGACCAGCTCAGGAGTGCAAAGACGCCATTCCTTAAGGAGTGGCGTTTTCTGCGTCTGTTCCAAATTTTGCACCGTGATCGCCATCTCTCATCTTTTGACCAATATGCAACGGATGTGGCAATTTCATACAAAAGGTTACTTGCAAGCCGAGGCGCAAGCCTGTAGTATCAGAGTTGCCTATCAAGCGGCTGACGAGAGCCACCCGGAATGGGAAGTGCGATCTCGACGCCAGCAAGGAAGTTTCGCCGATCAATCATTTCATATCAGTCTCTACCGGCAAAAACTCCCATAGGAAAGGGCATTACCCGAGGAAAGAGCTATACGCGCCGATACGATCCTGACTACCGGATGGAACCTGATTCGGGTTCCTGTCTTCGAGTCGGCAAAGTCCTTGGGAGTCATGGCGAATTGCGCGTGGAGCCTTGCTTTCGAGTGATTTACATGTGGCCTTTTTATATTTTGGACCGCTGACCGCAGGTCTTCCCCTTCCATAGCAGGACAGGCGGCAGGCAGGGACTTTTACCCCAGCAGGAAAGCACGGAGCCAAGCAACCCAATGCACGCACGAACACAGTGCCAGGAAGTTCACGCATGACGATAGAATCGACGCAACCCCAGCCTGAATCGGGGTCAGCTCCGGCTAATGGCCAGGGGCAGTCGCAGGGGCATCGGCGCCGCCGACGCCGCCGCAAAAACAAGCCAAGCCAACCGGGTGCTACCCTACCAGTCTCCGCAGCGCTTCTGCCTGAGGCAGCGCCAGCGCCGCAAGCGTCTGCGCCGATACGCCAGCATCGACCGGCTTCGACTCATCAGGGAGCTTCGCAAGGCTCTTCCCAGGGTCCGCGACCACCCCAGGGGCGAAAGAAAAAGAAATTTGTCCAGAAAGCTTCTGGCCCTGCCCAGCAGCCTGGAAACAGCCTCTCCTCGCCCATGCAGAACAAGCGCAAGGGTTCCAAGCCCAAGGGTCCGCGAGAGTTTGTCGGTCCCATGGATCACAGCTATCGCATCGCCAATGGCAACATCGCCGACGGTCCTCCTTCGACCATTCAGATCACCAACGGCCACGGCGGACCCAGCGCTCACTATCAGGAGAACTATCAGCCGCAGCAGGCAGCGGTTCCGGTTCGCGAAAACGCACCCACCCGCATCTTCTGTTTCATTGAGGATCTCTTCTTTCAGGCCAAGATTCAAGAGACAGCCCGCAAACTGGGCGTCAAGGTCGAGTTTGTCAAAGGCGACAAGGAAACGCTGACCCGCCTGACCGACCTCACCGAAGCCGAGCGGCCCGCGCTCTTGGTCTTCGATCTGAACAACGTCAACGCCAAGCCAATGACGTTGATTCCCAAGCTGAAAACCAAGCTCAAAAAAGCGACTTCCATTGTCGGCTTCCTCAACCACCTGCAGGGCGACCTGAAAGCAAAGGCAGTTGAGGCTGGCTGTGACACGGTGATGCCGCGCTCAGCCTTCTCGCAGACCTTGCCCAACCTTCTGCGCCGTTACGGCATGGAAGAAGAAGAGGAATATGCGCAGCAGCCAATGTAATTGGAGTTCACGAAAACAAAAGGGTGCTTCCATTGCGGAGGCACCCTTTTTTGTTGCAGCAAAAACTCAATTCACACTATCCCGGAGGCCAGGTAAGCGAGCGGCCGCCCAGCAGGTGCAGGTGCATATGCTCGACGGTTTGGCCGCCATCGTCGCCGGTATTCACCACAACGCGGTAGCCATTGTCCAGATCGTTGTGATGTGCAATTTCCGATGCAGCCCATAGAAGCTGGCCAAGCAGCGGGCGATCCCCTTGATTGCAGTCGGCAAGTGAGCCGATGTGTTCGCGCGGTACAATCAGCACGTGCGTCGGTGCCTGCGGATGAAGGTCGGCGAAGGCGTAGCAAAGGTCGTCTTCGTACACTGGCGTAGAGGGAATGCTTCCGTCCACGATCTTGCAAAAGATGCAACTCATAGCGAAACCAGTGTACAGGAACAAGATCGTTTTCTAACCTGAATGTTTCGCGTACAACGTATTCCTGGTCACCGGCTACTCTTCCATCGACGCTGCTAAAATGTTGCGTATGGAGTCCATTCAATACAATCTGCCGCAAAATCAGCCAGAGACCCTGGTTGTTGGTAAACGTCCGTTGCTTCAAGTCAAAGAAAGAGAATTGGATTTTTTGCGATGAAAATTACGTTGTCTATCATTCCATGCCTTCTGTTGCTGGCAGCGCCCATGGCATTTGCGCAAGCCTCCGCCGCATCCTCTGACCCGTTGGCGCCAACCGTCAACGTAAAATCCGCTGCGCAAATCGACCGCGAGTGGCAGCAGTCCGTTGCCAAGTATGACGGCGAGCGCAACCGATTGCTCGCTGAAGAAGAAAAGCAGGAGAATGACGGACCCTATCGCGCCGACTGGGCAACGCTCAAAAAGTACGAGCAGCCGCAGTGGTATAAAGATGCCAAGTTCGGCATCTTCATTCACTGGGGTGTCTATGCGGTGGCAGCCCGCGAGAGCGAGTGGTATCCCCGCGAAATGTATCACCCTGAGAGCGGCTCATACAAGGACTTTCAGGCCCGCTTTGCTTCCAAAGACCCTGCGCAAAAAGACGTGCTTGGCTACAAGGATCTGATTCCGCAGTTCAAGGCCGAGCGCTTTGACGCAACCGAGTGGGCCAGACTCTTCAAAGAGTCAGGTGCACAGTATGTTGTTCCGGTGGCCGAGCATCACGATGGCTTCGCAATGTATGATTCAGGACTTTCCGATTGGACTGTCGTCAAGATGGGACCAAAGCGAGATACGCTGGGCGAACTCGCCAAGGCAATTCGAGCCGAAGGCCTGCACTTTGGTCTCAGCTCACATCGTATTGAGCATAACTTCTTCTTCGATGGCGGACGCGCGATTCGCTCGGATGTAAACGATCCGAAGAATGCCTCGCTTTACGGTCCGGCGCATTTGTGGACAGAGTCGAAGAACGGGTTTTCCGACGACTGGACCTATGCCAGCGATGAGTGGACCCGCGACTGGCTGGCTCGTGACACAGAGTTGGTGCAGAAGTACAAGCCAGAGATTGTCTACTTCGACTGGTGGATCGGCCAGCCCCGTGTGCGCGGCGCAATCACCCAGTTCGCGGCTTTCTACTATAACTTTGCTGTGGCCCATGGTTACACCGGCGTCATCAACTACAAGGATTACGCGATGAGTGCCCACTCCGGCGTGCTCGACTTTGAGCGCGGCCAGGCTGACCACATCATTCCCGATCACTGGCAGACCGATACTTCCATCAGCAATCGCAGTTGGGGCTACATAGATAACGATACCTTCAAGTCGCCCGAGGTTCTGGTTCGCCAACTGGCAGACATCGTCAGCAAGAACGGAAATCTGTTGCTGAACTTCGGACCCCGCCCTGACGGCACAATCCCCGACGAAGTGAAGGCAACACTGCGCGACATGGGTGCATGGCTCAAGATCAACGGCGATGCTATCTACGGCACAACACCGTGGAAGAGCTTTGGCGAGGGTCCAACCGAGGTCAAGGCCGGTGCCTTCCACGATAGTGAAACCATGCCTTATACTCCGCAGGACTTTCGCTTTACGGCCAAGGGAACAACCGTGTATGCAATCGGCATGGCCTGCCCCAAAGATGGCAAGGCAACCATTCACTCACTCGGCTGGGCGCATGAGGGAGCTTCCATTCCGATTGCTTCCATTGAGCTACTTGGCTCCTCTGACAAAGTGACCTGGACACAGGCAGCCGACGCGCTCAATGTAACATTGCCCGCAAACGCCGCCTGCAACTATGCCTATGCCTTGAAGCTGACTCCTGCAACAAAATAGCTCTGATTTTTCAGCAGATAACATCGACCTCAATCCGCGCCATGTACCATTTGTGCATGGCGTTGGTTGAGGTCGATGCGGTTTGGAAGAGTTATCCCCGGCGAGCGGGTCTGCATACCGAGCAGCAGGTCGTCGTCCAGAACATCTCGTTCAGCATCGACGCTGGCGAGACGCTGGGGTTGGTCGGCGAATCCGGCTCAGGCAAAACAACCGTCGCACGGATGATTCTGGGACTCGTTCAGCCCACGCAAGGCACAGTTCGCGTCAATGGCGTCAACGTAGCCCGCGCCTCTGCTGCGGAACTGCGCGCTCTGCGCCGCCAAATGCAGCCCGTCTTTCAAGACCCCTACGCAGCACTCAACCCCCGCATGAAAGTGCTTGAGATTGTCACCGAGCCGTGGCTCATTCACAACGTTGCCAGCGATGCCTCCAACTCCGAACGGGCCAGCGGCAACAGGCGCGGCGAGTTGCGAACCAGCGCAATTGAGTTACTCCATCAAGTGGGCCTCGATGAATCGGCGCTGTCTCGCTATCCGCATGAGTTCAGCGGTGGGCAGCGTCAGCGCATCAACATTGCACGCGCATTGGCGCTCAGGCCCAAGCTGTTGATTTTGGATGAGCCGGTCTCGGCGCTCGATGTAAGTGTCGGCGCGCAGATTGTGAACCTGTTGCAACGCCTGCAACGCGAGTTCGGACTGACCTATCTCTTCATCTCGCACTCCATGCCGCTGGTGCGCTATTTGTGCACGCGGATTGCAGTGATGCAGCACGGTCGTCTCGTTGAGATCGGCGAGGCACTCGCACTCTGCGATCACCCGCAACAGCCTTATACGCGCCAATTGCTGGCTGCAACCCCACCTGCAATCGGCCAGCCAGTTATCGCCTAGTCGCATCAACCCTCAAAAACGAGTGCCTCACCCTAGCCGCGTATTTGCGGCAAAAGTGAGGCGCTCGTTTTGTATGCAAGTAAAAACTATTTCTGTTGCGGCGGAGCCGGAGCTGCAGGCGCTGTGGCTGGAGCCGCAGGCGCTGTGGCTGGTGCCGAAGGCGTGGCAGGTGCAGCTGGGGCAGGTGCAGCACTCGGCGCAGTAGGAGCCGCTGGCGCTCCCGGTTGCGGAGGAGCAGGAGGCACTCCCGGTGCACCCGGCCTGGGCGTATTCATACCGGGCATCGGAGGATGTCCGCCCGGCATTCCACCCATTCCAGGATGATTCGGCGGCATCGGCGCATCTGAAATACCCACCAGTTCCACGTCAAAAATCAGATCCGACTTCGTCGGAATCCCCGGATGATCTGCTCCATGGTCAGGAATCGCGCGTGTTCCATACGCCAGTTGCCAGGGAATAAAGATGCGCCGCTTGCCGCCAACCTTCATGCCAACAAACCCCTGGTCAAAGCCGGGAATCAGGCGTCCCATGCCCTGCGGAAACGACATCGGCTCCGGCGCACCCAACTTGGGCTTGCCGTCTTCACCCAACACCGGCTTGCTGTCCTTGTCCAGAACCGGAGTACGGTGCTTTTCTGAGGAGTCAAAGATCGTTCCATTGTCGGCCAGATAGCCGGTATAGAGTACCTTGAACAATTTTCCCGGTTCCGCGTCTTCTCCGGTTCCGACCTTGATGTCCTGGTACTGCAATGCAACGGCTGTCTTGCGAGGTCCCTTGACCAACGGCAGGCCAGCAGGCAGCTTCACAACCGGAATCAGCGCATAAGCCGTATTGGCCGACTTGGTCGCAGCAGTGGCCGGTTTCGCCGCACCGGTTGCGGGCTTGGCCTTCATCGCTGTCATCGCTGACGGCGCAGTAGGCTTGGCAGTCATTGCCGTGGGGGCGGCGGTTTGAGCGCTAGTGGCTGCCGCAGTGGCTGCCATCAACAAAACCAGAATGCAGTTCTTCATGGGGGTATAGCTCCTAATTTCTTCTCCACGGAAGTGTATCAGGCGAGGCTTGCTGCTAGCATCCTGCCTGTTCTACCGCAGCAGCATTCCTGCCAAAAGCGCCGTCCGTTCGGCCAGATGCTCTATCACCACAGATTCGTGCCGTGCGTGCGCTCCCTCGCCCACTGCGCCCATCCCGTCAAGCGTAGGAATGCCCAGCGCCGAGGTAAAGTTCCCATCCGATGCGCCGCCCGTTGCCGCTTCCTCCAGCGTCAATCCCAGCTCCGCAGCCAGCCTCCGCGCCTCCATATACAGCTTCACCGTCCCGCGCCTTCGTTCCATCGGTGGACGGTTGATGCCACCACTGACCGTGATCGCGCAGTTCTTGTCCTGCGCCTTCAATCCGCCAAATCTGCGTTCGATGCGCGGTCCATCGGCCTTGCGAGCAATGCGCACATCCACCTCGGCCCACGCCGCTGCCGGAACCACATTGCTCTTTGTGCCGCCACCAGCCACGCCCACGCTCACCGTCACCCCGCGCTTCATATCCGTCCAGCCGCTCACCGTCTCAATCGCGCGGCCCAACTCGCGCAGCGCATTCGCCCCTTTGGTAAAGTCCACTCCTGCATGAGCCGCCACACCAGCCACGTCGATGCGCCAGTTGCCGGTTCCCTTCCGCGCAGTCTTGTAGGCCAGCCCCTGCGCCGCTTCCAATACATAAACCGCGCAACACTCCGCCGCCACCCGCTCCGTAATCTGCCGCGAAATCGGGCTGCCAATCTCCTCATCGCTGTTCAGCAGCAATACAATCTCGCCATCCAGCACTCCGGCTTCCGTAAGCATCTCCACAGCCGTCAGAGCCATCGCCACGCC
>Ga0182030_10016034_pt1 | contig 14634 bp, 15 predicted proteins | sample 812S3MmetaG_FD_121299 | JGI IMG/M metagenome (GOLD analysis project Ga0182030, IMG submission 121299) | Permafrost microbial communities from Stordalen Mire, Sweden - 812S3M metaG (Illumina Assembly) | ecosystem: Environmental > Terrestrial > Soil > Wetlands > Permafrost | place: Sweden... | reverse complement strand
TGTAGGCGGTGCCCGCCGCGCACGGGCCCATCAACGCCGCGATCTGCGGGATCACGCCGCTCATCACGACCTCCTCGCGGAACAGGTGCCCGGAGCCGGCGAACAGCGACCCGGCCGCCTCCTGCACACGCGCGCCGGCGGAGTCGAGCAGCCAGATGAACGGGATCCGCTTCGTGAGTGCCAGCTCGCGCAGGCGTGTGACCTTGATCTCGCCGGTCATCCCCATCGAGCCGGCCATCACCGTGAAGTCGTACGCGCAGACCGCCACGAGCCGCCCGTCGAGCTTGCCGTAGCCGGTGATCACGCCGTCCGCGGGCGCGTCGACGCCGTCCATCGCGCGCTGGGAGAAGTGCGGCTTGCCGTGGATGCCGAGCTCTGTGAACGTGCCCTCGTCGATCAGCAGGGCGATCCGCTCGCGCGCCGTGAGCTTTTCGCGCTCGTGCTGCTTCTGGATCTTCTCCGCGCCGCCGCCGAGGCGAATCTTCGCACGGCGGGCCTCGAGATCCTCGACGAGGGGGCGCAGCAGCGAGGTCTTTTGCTCGGTCTCCTGCGTGCTCATCAGCGGCCTTTCCACTCGGGCTCGCGCTTCTCGAAGAAAGCCGTGACACCCTCGACGATGTCCTCGGTCGAGAGCGCCAAGGTGAGCTGCGCGCGCAGGTAGTCCAGTGCGTCGTCGAACGGCATGTCGAGCTGGCGGCGCATCGCCTCCTTGCCGAGCCGCATGATCACGGGGGACTTGCCCGCGAGCTTCCCCGCCCACTCGGCGACCGCCGCGTCGAAGTCCTCGACCGGCACGACCTTGTTGACGATCCCCGCCGCGAGCGCCTCCTGCGCGCTCCAGCGCTCGCCGAGCAGCAGTAGCTCATTTGCCTTCTTGCGTCCGACGTTGCGGTAGATCAGCGCCATGATCATGAACGGGAACGTCCCCACGTTGATCTCTGGCGTTCCGAACGTCGCCTGCTCGGAGGCGACGAGCAGGTCGCAGGCGAGCGCGATCCCGAGCGCGCCGGCGAGCACGTGCCCGTCCGCCGCGCAGACCGTCGGCTTGGGCAGGCCGACGATCAGCCTGAACAGCGCGACGAAGCGCTCGGAGCCGAAGTGCTTCTGTACGAGCGTCGCGTCTCCCGCGAACCCGCCGAGGTTGGCGCCCGAGGAGAAGACCCTCTCGTGCGAGGACGCCAACACCACACAGCGCACGGCCTCGTCGTCGCGGGCGCGTTCGAACGCCTCCGTCAGGCCCAGGAGCAGCTCCGCGGAGAGCGCGTTGCGCGTGTCCGGATCGTTCAGCGTGATCGTCGCGACGCCCGAGTCGGCGAGCGCGTATAGGACCATGTCGGTGGGCACAGCGGCATCCTAGCCGCATCTCCCGCTCGCGGGAAGTAAGCAGCTCTACTGTTTACTTTGTTCCCCGCCTGCGTTAGCGTCTGCGGCGCACCCCAAAGAACGAGGAGATCCCCACGATGGCCGCCACCGCCGAGAGCGTTCAGAAGCCTGACTTCGAGTCCAAGCGCAAGCACTTCATCTTCACCGACGAGCACGAACAGCTGCGCGAGTCGATCCGCAACTTCGCCGTCAAAGAGCTGGCGCCGCACGCGGAGGAGTGGGAGGAGACGACGTTCCCCGACTCGGTGTTCACGCGCATGGGCGAGCTGGGTTTCCTGGGCTTGGACAAGCCCGAGGAGTACGGCGGACAGGGCGGCGACTACTACACGGCGCTGGTGCTCGCGGAGGAGATCACGAACGCGCAGTCGGGCGGCCTGGCAATGGGGCTGGCTGTGCACACCGACATGGCGATGCCGCCGATTCTTGCGTTTGGCTCGGAGGAGCAGAAGCAGGAATGGGTGGTGCCGGCGATCAAGGGCGAGAAGATCCTCTGCCTGGGCATCACCGAGCCCGACGCCGGCTCGGACGTGAAAGGGATCAAGACGCGGGCCGTCCGGGACGGCGACGAGTACGTGATCAACGGCTCCAAGACGTACATCACCAACGGCCACCGCGCCGATGTGATCGTGCTCGTCACGAAGACCGACGCCGATGCGGGCTATGACGGCTTCACGCTGTTCCTGGTGCCGATGGACGCACCCGGCGTGATCCGCGAGAAGAAGCTCGAGAAGCTCGGCATGCACGCCTCGGACACGGCGCTGCTGGCCTTCCAGGACGTGCGCGTGCCGGCTTCCGCCGTGCTCGGCCAGGTCGGCAAGGGCTTCTACCACATCATGTGGGAGCTCCAGGGGGAGCGCCTGATCGGCGCCGCCGGGATGGTGGCCGGCGCCCAGAAGTGCTTCGAACGCACGCTGCAGTACGCGCACGAGCGCAAGGCGTTCGGCCGCGAAATCGGCAAGTTCCAGGTGATCCGCCACAAGTTCGCGGAGATGGCAACCAAAATCGAGTCGGCACGGCAGATGACCTACATCACCGCGTGGCGCTTCAACAACGGCGAGTACCCCGTGCGCGAGATCTCAATGGCAAAGCTGCACGCTTCACGCGTGCTCTGCGAGGTCGCCGACGAATGCATCCAGATCCACGGCGGCGCGGGCTATATGCGCGAGTACGGCGTCGAGCGCGTGTGGCGTGACGCACGCCTGAACCGCATCGGCGCGGGGACCGACGAGATCATGCTCGACGTTATCGGCCGCTCGTACGGTCTCTGATCAGTTGGCGCCCACGCCGCCGTTCACAGACGAGCACGAGGAGCTGCGGTCCTCGATCCGCGGCTTCCTCGACCGCGAGCTCGCCCCGCACGCGCAGGAGTGGGAGGACGCGCGCTGGTTCCCCGACGAGGTGTTCGGAAAGCTCGCCTCCCAGGGCCTGCTCGGGTTGAAGTACCCAGCTGAGCTCGGCGGGCAGGGCGGTGACTACCTGCACGAGGCGGTGCTCGTCGAGGAGCTCGCGCGGATCGGATCGGGCGGTACGGCCGCCGGGATCGGCGCACACACGAACATCGCCACCCCGCCGATCTGGAAGTTCGGCACCGCGGATCATCACCAGCGGTATCTCGTGCCCGCGATCAAGGGCGAGAAGATCGGCGCGCTCGGGATCACCGAGCCCGGCGCCGGCTCGGACGTCGCCGCGCTGCGCACGCGCGCCACGCCCGTCGACGGCGGCTGGTTGGTGAACGGAGAGAAGACCTACATCACGAACGGCGTCCGCGCGCAGTTCATCGTCACCGCCGTGAAGACCACCGAGGAGGGCGGCCATCACGGGATCTCCTTTTTGATCGTCGACCGCGGCGAGGGGGTCACGTCCGCGAAGCTCGAGAAGCTCGGCTGGCATGCCTCCGACACCGCGACGATCGCCTTCGAGGACGTCTTCGTGCCGACGGAGAACCTGCTCGGAGAAGAGCACGAGGGCTTCAAGCAGATCATGGCCAACTTCCAGTGGGAGCGCCTGGCGATGGCGCTCGGCGCGGTCGGCGCGATGCAGCTCGCCTGGGAGCGTACGGCCGAGTTCGCGCGCAAGCGCACTGCCTTTGGCCGTCCCCTCTCAAAGCACCAGGCGATCCGCCACAAGCTCGCCGACCTCGCCACGAGCGCCTATACAGCGCGCTGCGTCACCTACGACGCGCTCCGCCGTTTCGTCGCCGGGGAGGAACCGCTGAAGGAGGTCACGATGGCGAAGCTGATGACCCAGCGCGCGTCCTTCGACCTGATGGACACCTGCCTGCAGATCCACGGCGGCGCCGGCTACATGAAGGAGGTCTGGGTCGAGCGCGCCGCCCGCGACTCTCGCCTCGGCCCGATCGGTGGCGGCTCGGACGAGATCATGCGTGAGATCCTCGGCCGTGTCCTTGCGCTGTAGAGGAGCCTTGCCACCGACCGGGGGTCGGGATGGCCGCCCCCTCCCGTTTTTCAGCAGGGCTGGGAAACAGTTTGCAAAGTTGTCCAAACCTGCACTCCGGGCTCATGTGCTGAGCGGGCGCGACCGATGCAGGAGAGGTGTCTCGTGCCCGTTCCGTGTTCGTCGTGCCCGTCGTCTGTCTATGCGCATTCGCAGGCGCCGCCACCGCATGCGCGGGTGTCTCCCTGGCCTCCGTCACACCAACGGCTCGGGCTGCGACCGCGCACCGGCAGGACAGCGGCCATCGCCGCCGGGCGCGGGCAGCGGTGCATTGCGCCAAGAAGAGCAGCTTCCACGCACGCGGTGGCCACATCCGCCGCAAGCACCGTGCCACCGGCTGCGCTAAGCACGGCTCCGTCAAGCACAACTCCGCCAAGCGGAAGGCCCACCACGTCAAGCGGCACGTGAAGAGCACCGGCACGCCGGCCGACGCGAACACCTGCCCCGGCGCCGATCTGCAACCCACGCAGGAAGACATCGAAGTGGTCCGCACGGCCACACTCTGCCTGGTCAACCAGGAACGCACGAGCCGCGGCGAGGCGCCGCTGCAGCCCAATGCGCACCTGCAGCAGTCTGCCCAGTCCCACACCGAGAGCATGGCCTTCGGCGACTACTTCGAACACGATGGGCCGGGCGGCGACACCCCGCTCAGCCGCATGATCGTCGCCGGCTACATCCCCAGCGGGAACGTGGGCTACGAAATCGGCGAGAACATCGGCTGGGGCACCTTCAGCCTGGGAACTCCACGCGCGATCGTCGCCGCCTGGATGGCCTCGCCCGGACACCGCGCGAACATCCTCGACGCCAATTTCCGCGATACCGCCGTCGGCGTCTCCCCACATGTCCCCTCCTCTCTAAGCGGAGGCCAGTCCGGCGGGATCTACACGCAGGACTTCGGCGTCATCATCACCGGCTGAGCAGGATCGGCGTGGGCGCCGATCGGCCGCCGACCGATCAAGTCCAGAATGAGTCGAGGCCGTCTCGCCCCTTTTGCAAAACCTCAGAGCTAGGATCGAGGGGTGCCTGACCGCCTGTACTTCACGGACTCCGACGAGGCTAACGCCCTGATCGCCACCGACCCGATGGCGCTGTTCCTCGGATTTGCCCTGGATCAACAAGTCCCTGTCCAAAAGGCCTTCGCTGGGCCACTGGAACTGCGCGAACGACTCGGCGCGCTCGACTCCGCAACGCTCGCTGCGGCCGACCTCGAGCCGGTGTTCCGCACCAAGCCCGCCATCCATCGCTATCCCGGCATGATGGCCAAGCGGGTGCACGACCTGGCCGAGCACGTGCAGGACCATTACGCAGGCGATGCGGCACAGGTGTGGATGGCCGCGCCCGACGCGTCTGCCCTGCACTCCAATCTGGCTTCGCTACCCGGCTTCGGTGAGATGAAGATCAAGTCGATCAGCGCGGTGCTCGCCAAACGATTCGGCGTCGCGGCGGCAGCCGGCCTCGTGCCGCCGCATCCGACACTCGGCGATGTGGACTCGCCGCAGGCGCTGCTCGACTACCAGGCCGCAAAGCGCGCCCACAAGGCTGAGTGGAAGAGGATGAAAAGCCGCGGCTGACCGGTGAGACGACCTTTCGACCTTCACGCCGGAAGCGAGGAACAGAGGTAATCTCCCGGCACTGACCACGACAAGGAGACGCAACGGCTATGGGAGTACTCGACGGCAAGTCGGCGATCGTGACGGGCTCGGCCCGCGGCATCGGACGCGCAACGGCTGAACTGCTCGCCTCGCAGGGCGCGCAGGTTCTGATCAACGACCTCGACGGTGACGTCGCCGAGCAGGCGGCCGGGGAGATCCAGGGCGAGACGGCTGTCTTCGCCGGCGACCTGACCAAATCCGACGCACCCGAGGCGCTCGTAAAGGCGGCGGTCGACGCGTTCGGGAAGATCGACATCCTCGTCAACAACGCGGGCTACACGATCGACGCGCCGATCCACAAGATGTCCGACGAGCAGTTCCAGGCGATGCTCGACATCCACACGGTCGTCCCCTTCCGCGTCCTGCGCGCCGCCGCCCCCTACCTGCGCGATCCCGCAAAGAAAGAGCGCGAGGAAGGCGTCGAGGTGTTTCGCAAGGTCGTCAACGTCTCCTCCACCTCGGGCACGTTCGGCAACCCCGGACAGGCGAACTACTCGGCCGGTAAGGCCGGCGTCGTAGGCCTGACGAAAACGCTCGCGAAGGAGTGGGGTCAGTTCAAGATCAACGTCAATGCGGTCGCCTTCGGCTTCATCGACACCCGCCTCACGCAGGCGAAGGACGATGAGAACAGCATGGAGATCGGCGGCGAGAAGGTGCAGCTGGGCATCCCCGAGCAGTTGCGCCAGATGGCTTCGATGTTGATCCCGCTAGGTCGCCCCGCGACCCCCGAGGAGGCAGCCGGCGGCGTGTTCTTCCTCTGCTCCCCCTGGTCGAACTACGTGCAGGGACAGACCCTCCACATCACCGGCGGGATGTTCGGCGGGATGACCGGCTAAACGGGAGGGGCAGGCCTAGGCGGGAGGGGGGCCTGCCCCCCTCCCGACCACCCCCAGCGGTGCAAGGCTCGGACGCCGGGCCGGCAAAGCCGGCCCTCGTGGCATTCTCGATGCCCTACACCGTCGCGAGCCCTTTAAGGGCCCCGCAAATCCAGCAGACAGCCTGAGAAGTAGGACCCTGCGGGCGAGGCCAGGTAGGCACACAACGCCGCCACCTCGCCCGCGGGCATACCATCGCCCGGAGCGATCGTGACCACCGTGATTCCGTACCGTGCCCACTCGGTCGAGAGCGTACGTGCCAGGTTCTCGAGGCCCGCGCGCGCGGCATCGGCCTGCTCGCCCGCACCCGGTGATGGCGGCGCGAGGTAGACGATCCGACGCGTGGACGGGGTCGGCTCGGCCGGCAGGAATGCGAGGTTGACGACCGCCCGCGTCGCATCCCAAGCGCCGTCCAGGCAGTCGCGCAGGCCGCCGGACGCAAACATCGTCGCGCCGTCCACAACCAGCATGTCGATGCCGCCCGGCGCGGAGGCAATGTTCGAGACGGCGGCGTCGATTGTCGCTGCGCTGACTGTCGGATCGGGCGCATGCGGCTCGCGCGAGTGGACATGCACACGTGCGCCAAGCTGCTCGCAGACCTCGCCCACGGCCAGCCCGAGCGATTCAAGCGTGGGCTCGTCACGCTCAGCGGACCCGACGACCAGCAGCGATACCCCCTCCAGCAGGCCGGGGCGCAGCACTCGAGCTGCAAGCATCACCGGCATTCAAGCAGCGAGTGCCGAGCGCTTCTCGGCGCGGCGCCGCTCACGCTCGCGCTGCAGCACGCCCTTGCGGCCATGCTCGTCCAGGCCGTCGTACAGCGCCCGGATGCGCAGGAGGATCTCGTCGGCCACCGCCTGCTGCTGCTCGCGGGTGGGATTCGGGATGCGCTCCCAGCGCACCGGATCCCCGTACTGGACGGTGGTCTTCGGGAACTGCAGGCGCTTCCAATTGCGGATGCGTGAGGAGCCGTGGATCGCGATCGGGACGACCGGCGCACCGGTCTCCAGCGCGAGACGGCCGATCCCGCGCTTGGCCTCCGTCGCCACTTTGCCCGTGCGCGAGCGGCCTCCCTCGCAGTACATCGTGATCGCCCCACCACGCGCAAGGATCGTCTCGGCGGTGATCACCATCTCCTCGTCGCGCGCGCCGCGACGCACGGGAAACACGCCACCGTGGGTGTAGATGAACTGCATCGGTTTTTTGAAGAGCTGCGACTTGGCCATGAAGCGGACCTTGCGCCGGATGTAGCAGCCCATCAGGAAGTGGTCCATGAACGAGAAATGGTTGGGCGCGAGGATCACCGCGCCACTGCCGGGCGCCTTCTCGGGAGAGATCGCGCGCACACGCAGAAAGGTGTAGGCGTAGAGCGAGGTGAGCACGCGCGTGAGGTCATACGCCCAGTCCGGTTCGCGCGTGCGCGCGCGCTCGTGAAAGCGATCGAAGTACTCCTTCGGCCGCGGGTCGTTGTAGACCTGCTCACGCATAGATGCGAGCTCGCTCATCTCAAGCGTTTCTACCTCGTGCGCTCGGGAAGGTTACGCGCGCGCTCGAGCGCGTCGGCCCAGCCGGCGAGCAGCGTCGCGCGCTCGTCCTCGCCGATCCGCGGTTCGTAACGTTCGGCTTCCCGCCAGGAGTCGCGCACATCTGCAACCGTCCACATGCCCACACCGACCCCCGCCAGGTAGGCGGCGCCGAGCGCGGTCGTCTCGGTGCTCTCGCTGAGCACAACCGGTGCGCCGAGCACGTCGGCCTGGAACTGCATCAGCCAGCGGTTCGCGCTCGCGCCGCCGTCGGCGCGCAGCTCGCTGAGCGGGCGGGCGGTGGCCTCCTGCATCGCGCGCACCGCATCGAGGGTCTGGTAGGCGATTGCCTCGAGCGTCGCCCGCGCCAGGTGCGCGCGGCCGGCCCCCCGTGTGAGCCCGACGATCGTGCCACGCGCATGCGGGTCCCAGTGCGGCGAGCCAAGACCGGTGAGCGCCGGCACGAAGTAGACGCCGTCGTTGGAATCGAGCGACGCTGCCAGCGTCGCGGTATCCGCGGCGCGCTCGATGATCTGGAGCTCGTCGCGCAGCCACTGGACCGCCGCGCCGGTGACAAAGATCGACGCCTCCAGCGCGTAGGCTCGCCCTTGGCCAATCTCTGAAGCGACGGTCGCAAGCAACCCCGTGCCAGGTTCAGGCACCGTGAAACCAGAATGGAGCAGCACGAACGAGCCGGTCCCGAAGGTGGCCTTCGCCATGCCCGGATCGACGCAGGCCTGACCGAACAGCGCGGCCTGCTGGTCGCCAGCGACGCCGGCGATCGGGACGGCGTGACCGTGAAGCGCCGCGGGCCGGGTCTCACCGAGGATCCCGGCGCTCGGACGAACTTGCGCCAGCGCATCAATGGGCACATCGAACAGGTCCAGCAGCTCCGGATCCCAGCGCCCAGCGGCGATGTCGTAGAGCAGCGTGCGCGAGGCGTTCGTCGCATCGGTGACGTGCTCGCCGGTGAGCTTAAAGATCAGCCACGAGTCGATCGTTCCGAACACGGCCGTGCCGTCCCGCACGCGCTCGCGCAGGCCATCGACGTTCTCGAGCAACCACGCGACCTTCGTGGCCGAGAAGTAGGGGTCGAGGATCAGACCGGTGCGCTCCCGGATCAGCGGCTCGTGCCCGGCGGCGCGCAGCTCCTCACAGCGCGCGGCTGTGCGGCGGTCCTGCCAGACGATCGCGTTGTGCAACGACTCTCCGGAGGCCGGGTCCCAGACACAGACCGTCTCGCGCTGGTTGGCGATCCCGACCGCGGCCAGCTCACCGGGCCGCACCCCGGCGTCTTCCAGCGCCTCACCCGCGACGGCCTGCGTGACCGACCAGATCTCTTCCGCGTCGTGCTCGACCCAGCCGGGCAGGGGGAAATGCTGGGTGAACTCACGCCGGGCCCGTCCGATCGGCTTGGCGTGCTCGTCAAACACAAAACAGGTGGTGCCGGTCGTGCCCTGATCGATCGCGAGAATCATCTCGGCGCGAGCCTACCGCCGAGCGATGTAGACGCGCACGAAATCGACGAGCTGACGCCCGCGGTGAAGAAAGCCGGTGAACGTGCGCCCAGTGGCGCGGTGGGCGAGATCGAGCTCGACCTCGGCGATGCGATGTCCGGCACGGGCGGCATCGATCGTCATCCCGATCTCCATCCCAAAGCCACGCGCGAACGGCAGCACGTCCTCGAGCACGCTCGCCCGCAACGCCCGCTGACCCGAGATCGGCGCGCGCAGCTCCAAGCCGCATCGCCGGCGTATCGCCCAGCGCGCGAATCCCACAGCAAGACCGACTCCTCCGCCGACGCGCGTGGCGAAGGCCGCGACGGCCATGTCCACCTCGCCGCCTCGCACGGTATCGACGAGCGCGCCCAGCCTGCCCGCGGACGCGGCGAGGTCGCCATCGCAGAGGATGAAGATCGGCTTGTCGTAGTTCTTCCGGGCATCCTCCAAAGCCTCCCGCGCGGCGAGCGTGGCGGTGGCGCCCTTGCCGATCATCAGCTGGCTTCGCACGACCCGCGCGCCCGCCTGGCGAGCCAACAGCGCGGTGGCGTCCGTCGATCCGTCATCGGCCACCCATACCGGCGCGCTCGGGAAGGCGGTGGCGAGCGCCTTTAGCGTGGCCTCGATCCGCGCGGCCTCGTTGTAGGCGGTGATCACGATCGCGACACGACGGCCTGGGATTGGGGAAGTATCGACGGTCTCGGGGCTCATCGGATCGATCGGCGCCGGAGGCTATTGTCCAAGCCGTCCTGGATCAACGAGGAGGCTGTACACATGCCCGAGGTAGAGGCCCACATCACCGGCACCGTATGGAAAATCGAGTGCGCCGTCGGCGACACGATCGAGGAGGGCGACACGGTGGCGATCCTCGAGTCGATGAAGATGGAGATGCCCGTCGAGGCCGAGGACGCCGGCACGGTCACCGAGATCCGCTGCGAGGAGGGCCAGGCGGTCAACGAGGGCGACACGCTGGTCGTGCTCGGGTAGCCGACGATCCACGCTGCGTTTGGCTCGTGCCGGCGCAGGCGCTAGCGCTCGGTTAGCCTGTCGGGCCGGTGTCATCCAGCCTCACCCAACGCGAGCTCGCCGACGGCAAGCTGTTGATCGACGAGCCCACAGGCGGCGTCGTCCGCCTGACGATCTCCAATCCGGCCAAGCGCAACGCGCTCGACCACCCGATCCTCGACGCGATCACCGCGACGCTCACCGAGCTCGCGGCGGTAGATGCGACAGGCCGTGAGTCCGAGCCTCGAGCGCACTGCGTGATCATTACCGGCGCCCACGGGATGTTCTCGGCCGGGTACGACATCGGCGAGATCCCCGACGAGGAGTTCGAGGAGCGCGCCGAGCGGCTCGTCGCGCACCCTTTTACCGAAGCGATCGACGCGCTGGAGGCGTTCCCCTATCCCACGCTCGCGGTTCTGCCCGGCCACACGATCGGCGGTGGCCTGGAGCTCGCGCTGGCCTGCGATCTGCGCCTCGCCCAGGCGGAGATCAAGTTGGGAATGCCGCCGGCGAAGCTGGGGCTCGTCTATTCGCACACCGGCCTGCGCCGCTTCATCGACTCAATCGGCGCGCCGCGCACGCGCGAGCTGTTCCTGCTCGGTCGCTACATCGACGCGCCCACGGCGCTCGCCTGGGGGCTCGTCAACCGTCTAGCTCCGACCGCGGAGCTCGAGGCGACGGCACTGGAGCTCGCGGCCGAGCTCGCCGGCAACGCGCCGCTCTCGCAGCTCGGCAACAAGCGCGTGATCGCCGAGCTGCTCAACGCCGAGGGCGGGCTGGCGGTGGAGGTCGAGGAGCAGTTGATCGAGTTGCGACGGGCATCCTTCGCCTCGCAGGACATGCGTGAGGGAATGAAGGCCTTCGCCGAGAAACGACCCCCGCGATGGCGCGGGGTGTAGCGTCCGCGACGCTCCGTAACGTCAATCTTCAACAAACGAGGAGAGGTCGCTCGCAAATGCCGCCGCTGATCACCCGCGAGGAAGCTCTGCAGCTGGGCGAGATCGAGGATCACACCCAGATCGAGGCGCTGATCGAACGCGCCTGGGAAGCACGCGTGGAGCGCTTCGCCGACTCCACCGACATGTGTTCGCTCGTGAACGCCAAGTCCGGCGGCTGCGCCGAGGATTGCGGCTTCTGCGCGCAGTCGCGCTTCGCCGAGGCCGAGACGCCGCTGCACGCGATGATGGAGCCCGAACAGGTGCTCGAGCACGCGCGCGCCGCCGAGGCAGCGGGGGCGCACCGCTTCTGCATGGTCACCCAGGGCCAGGGCCTATCCAAGCGTGACTTCGAGAAGTACCTCGAGGGCGTCCGCCTCGTCTCCGAGCACACCAACCTGAAGCGCTGCGCCTCGGTCGGGCACATCTCCACAGCGCGCGCGCAGGCGCTGAAGGAGGCGGGCATCCAGCGCGTACACCACAACGTCGAGACTGCCTCCAGCTACTACGACGAAGTCTCCACAACCGTCCGCTACGAGGGCCGCCTGCGTACGATCGAGGCCGTGCGCGAGTCGGGGTTGGAGACCTGCGTCGGTGGCATCCTCAACCTCGGCGAGAGTCGGTCCCAGCGCGTGGAAATGGCCTTCGAGCTGGCGGCGATCAACCCGACCAGCGTGCCAATCAACATGCTCAATCCGCGGCCGGGCACGAAGTTCGGCGACCGCGAGTACATGGATCCGTGGGAGGCCGTCAAGTGGATCGCGATCTTCCGTCTGATCCTCCCCGAGGCACTGTTCCGGCTGTGCGGCGGGCGCGTGGAGAACCTCGGCGAGTTGCAGGCGCTGGCCGTGAAGGCGGGCATCAACGGCGTGATGATGGGCAACTTCCTGACCACGCTCGGCAACGAGCCCGAGCAGGATCGTGCGATGTTCGAGAAGCACGGTCTGAACGTCGCTCGCCACCCTGACAACGCCAGCAACCCGCGCCCGGACAACCGCTCGGGATGGCTGGAGGGTGAGACGCCGGACGTCGTCGAGGAGCTGCTTGAGCACCCGCAGGCCACGGCGCCGATCGACTTGAACGTGAAGCTGTGGGATCCGTCCAGCCAACTGCGGTTCAAGGCCAAGCGCACGGTTCCTCCGCGCCCCGACGGAGCGCCGAACGCGGCGCCGGCAGATTGGGCTCGACCCTCGGGCCAGCTCACCGACCCGCTCCCGGTGAGTACACCGGAAACTGTTGCCGCCGGCTGGGGCGACTGACCGGGCTGGGTGACGGACGCGCGCGATGAACGAGCTCGAGCATCGCCTGGAGGAGCTGGAGCGGCTCGGTCGCAGCCGGCGCACGCGCATGGTCAGTGGGCCGCAGGGACCGCGCGTGCTGCTCGACGGCAAGCCGGTGCTGCTGCTCTGCTCGAACAACTACCTCGGGCTCGCCGACCACCCCCGCGTCCGCGAGGCGGCGGCCGATGCGGCGATGCGTTGGGGAGTGGGCGCGGGCGCCTCGCGGCTGGTGTCGGGGACGATGACGATCCATCGCCGCCTGGAGCAGCGCTTGGCGGCGTTTGAGGGCACTGAGGAGTGCGTGCTGTTCGGCTCGGGCTACCTCGCCAATGCCGGCGCGATCGGCGCACTGGCCGGCCGCGGCGACACAGTCTTCTCCGACGAGCTCAACCACGCCTCGATCGTCGACGGCCGCAGGCTCTCGCGGGCGGAGGTAGTCGTGTACAGGCACCGCGACGTCGACGATCTCGAGCGGTCGCTGCGCCGTGACGGCGGCAGCGGCCGGCGGCTGATCGTCACCGATTCGGTGTTCTCGATGGACGGCGACCTCGCGCCGCTGACGCAGATCGTCGAGCTCGCCAAGGCCTACGACGCGCGAACGATCGTCGACGAGGCCCACGCGATCGGCGCGATCGGCCCTGATGGGCGCGGCGCGATCGCGCAGGCAGGGCTGGAGGGCGAGGTCGATGTCGCGATCGGCACGCTCGGCAAGGCGCTTGGCTCCTACGGCGCGTATGCGTGCGCGAGCGAGGAGACGGTCCGCTACCTGATCAACACCGCCCGCCCCCTGATCTTCTCGACCGCCCCACCGCCACCGTCGGTCGCGGGCGCCCTGGCGGCGCTGGAGCTGCTGGAAGAGAAGCCGCATCGCGTCCAGCGTCTGCGCTCGAACGCGCGCGTACTACGCCGCGCGTTGGCCGCCGAAGGCATCGATACGGAGGACGCCGAGATGCACATCGTTCCGCTGATCGTCGGCGACGAGCGCAGGGCGATGGGCCTCTGCGAGGCGGTGCTAGAACGCGGGATCTTCGCCCAGGCGATCCGCCCGCCGACCGTCGCGCCGGGCACCTCGAGGCTGCGGCTGGCGGTGATGGCAACCCACACGGCCGATGAGCTGCGCGAGGCGGCGCGCGTCCTCGCCGATGCGGCGCGTGCCCTGGATCTGGACCTCACGGGAACGCCATCGCCCGCGACAGCACTCGCGGCCTAGGCAAACAAGCAAGATGGCTGGCCTGTTTGTCACGGGCACCGGGACAGGGGTCGGCAAGACGGTCCTGAGCGCGGCGTTGCTCGCCGCGATGACCGCCGCCGGCGAGCGCGTGCGTGCGCACAAGCCCGTCGTGACCGGCCTCGCCGAGCGTTCGCAGAGCGGGTGGCCGCCCGATCACGAGCTGCTCGCGAGCGTCGCCGGCATGCGCGGAGAGGAGGTCGCGCCACTGCGTTACGGACCCGCCGTCTCACCCCATCTCGCGGCCCGGCTCGCGGACGAGGCGATCGATCCCGCTGCCTTGATCGCACGCGCACGCGCGGCGGCGGCCGGCGAGGAGACGCTGATCGTCGAGGGAGTCGGCGGCCTGCTCGTCCCGTTCGCCGACACGCTCACCGTGCGCGATCTCGCCGTTGCGCTCGGACTACCCCTGCTGATCGCCGCCGGGCCAGGGCTGGGCACGATCAACCACACGCTGCTCACACTCAACGCCGCGCAAACGGCCGGACTGGACGTGTGCGCGGTCGTGCTCACGCCGTGGCCGGAGCAGCCGTCGGAGTTGGAGCAATCGAACCGCGCGACAATCGCACATCTCGGCGACGTCGAGGTTGTCGGCTTGGGGCACGTCGGGAGCCCCACCGTCGCCGATCTCGCTCGCGCGGGGGAGGAATTGCCGTGGCGAAAGTGGCTCTCGATGAACTCCTAGCCAGTGAGAATCGTCAGCCGGCGGCCGTGGCCACGATTGCCCCGGTCACTCGCGCCAGATCGTCCTCGCCGATCACATATGGCGGCATCGTGTAGATCAGATCCCGGAACGGACG
>Ga0182030_10016033_pt1 | contig 14635 bp, 7 predicted proteins | sample 812S3MmetaG_FD_121299 | JGI IMG/M metagenome (GOLD analysis project Ga0182030, IMG submission 121299) | Permafrost microbial communities from Stordalen Mire, Sweden - 812S3M metaG (Illumina Assembly) | ecosystem: Environmental > Terrestrial > Soil > Wetlands > Permafrost | place: Sweden... | reverse complement strand
GCACCGGCCGAGTTGATTGCACCCGCCGAGTTGATTGCACCCGCCGCATTGATTGCACCCGCCGCGCCGATTGCACCGGCAGAACCGCTCGCACAGGTACCGCCGCTGCCGCCGGGTCGCGAGCCGGTGGCAAGTTCCGACCGTGTCGAGATGGCGCGCGTCAGCGCCGAGTTGCTCGATGAACTGCTCAACAGCGCCGGCGAGGTCAGTATCGCGCGTGCACGGCTGGAGCAGCAGCTGGGCTCCATTGAATTCAACCTGGGGGAGCTCTCGCGCACCGTCACGCGCCTCAAGGAGCAGCTGCGCAAACTCGAGATCGAGACTGAGGCGCAGATCCTGCACCGGCACGAAAAGGATGTCACGCATCGGCAGGATTTCGATCCGCTGGAACTCGATCGCTATTCGTCAATCCAGCAGTTCTCGCGCGCCCTGGCCGAATCGGCCAGCGATGTCGGCAGCATTCAGGGGCTGCTCGAGAACCTGATCAGCGAGGCCCAGAACCTGCTGCAGCAACAATCCCGTACGGTCACGGAGCTGCAGAACGGGCTCATGCGTACGCGCATGGTGTCGATGCAGCGGCACGTGCCCCGGCTCGCACGCATCGTGCGCCAGAGCGCCGCTGAAACCGGCAAGCGCGCGGAGCTGGTTGTCGACGGCGCCTCGGGCGAACTCGATCGACAGGTGCTCGAGCGCATGCTGGCGCCATTCGAGCACATGCTGCGCAATGCCGTGGTCCACGGCATCGAATCCCCGGACGTGCGCCGCGCCGCGGGCAAGGATGAGACCGGTCACATTCACCTGAACCTGCGGCGCGAGGGTGCCGAGGTCATCGTCGAAGTCACCGACGATGGGGCGGGTATGAACCTGCGCGCCATCCGGACCAAGGGACTCGAGCTCGGGTTGATCCGTCCGGATCAGGAGCTGTCGGATGAGGATGTCATGCAGCTGGTGCTCGAGCCGGGATTTTCCACGGCCGGCACGCTGACGCAGCAGGCCGGGCGTGGCGTCGGGATGGATGTCGTCGCGGTGGAAATCAAGAAGCTCGGTGGCGCGCTGCACATGGAGAGCACACCGGGACGCGGCTCGCGCTTCACCATTCGCCTGCCTTTCACGCTCGCAATCAGTCACGCGCTGGTGGTGCGCACGGGAGATGAGTATTACGCGCTGCCGTTGCCCACGGTGGAAGGCGTGGTGCGGGTACCGCGCGCCGAAGTCGAGGTGCATCTGCGCGCCGACGGCCCGAGCTTCGCACACGGTGGACAGAAATACCGTCTGCAGCCGCTGGCATCGTACGTGGGGATGGAAGCTTCGCCGCTGCCCGAACAGGATGTCACGATACCGATCGTGCTGGTGCGCGCCGGCGAGCACTCGACCGGTCTGGTCGCCGATGAGCTGATCGGCAGTCGCGAGATCGTGGTCAAGCCGGTGGGCCCGCAGATCTCGAGCATTCGCGGCATTTCCGGCGCCACCATCCTCGGCGATGGGCGCATCGTCGTCATTCTCGACATCGGTGCGCTGGTGCGCGCCGAGTGGCGCGGGCGCGCCGCGCCAACCGTCTCGCGCGACAAGGCCGATCGGCGCACGTTCGCGCTCGTGGTCGATGACTCGATCACGGTACGGCGCGTGACCCAGCGCCTGCTCGAGCGCAACGGCATGCGCGTGCTCACCGCGCGCGACGGCATGGACGCGGTGGCGTTGCTGGCCGAACACGTCCCGGACATCATCCTGCTCGACATCGAGATGCCGCGCATGGACGGTTACGAAGTGGCCGCCCATGTGCGCGGCGATGCGCGTCTGCGCGACGTGCCGATCATCATGATCACCTCGCGCGTCGGCGAGAAACATCGGGCACGCGCGATCGAGCTCGGCGTCGATGACTACCTGGGCAAGCCCTACCAGGAGAGTCAGCTGCTCGATGCGATCACGCCGCTGGTGGCCCTGCGCCGCAGCGGGGCCGTGGCAACCGGTTCCGGCCGATGAGCGAGCGCATCGCGGAAATCTATAGTCTGCTGATCCCGCTGGCGGACTCGCGCTTGCTGGTGCCGCGCGCCTGCGTGGCCGAAGTGATCGGCTATCAGACTCCAGCGCCGATGGATGGCGCGCCGGCGTGGTATCTCGGGCTGGTCAACTGGAATGCGCGTTCGCTGCCACTGATCTCCTTCGAATGCGCCTGTGGCCAGCCGATCCCGCCTGCGGGGGGCCGTTCACGCGTGGTCGTGTTTCACGCCATCGGTGGCCGACTGGATGCAGGCTACTTCGGCATCGTCTCGCAGGGATTCCCGCAACTGGTGCGGGTGAGCAACGATGTCGTGCGGCCCGATCACTCGCGCAGCTTCTCCGATCGCGCCCCGGTGCTGTGCCAGATCCGCATGCTCAACGAAACCCCGCTGATCCCGGACCTGGAGCGCCTGGAACTCATGATCGCAGAAGAAACCTCGGTGATGCCGGAGCGCGATGCCGGCTAGACCGATGTCCCCGTGAGCGACGACACGCAGCCTCGAGCCCCCGCTGCGACTGCGGCGCGCGGATCGGCGCTCGACCGCGAGCCGCCCGCTTCCTCACTGGACGACCTGCCCGGATGCGGGCAGGAGTTCAACGATGGCCGCTATTGCCTGGTGGAAGAACTCGGTCGTGGCGGCATGGGTACGGTCTTCAAGGCGCGCGATCGCCGCCGCGAGGAAGCCCGGGATCGCAATCCCTACGTCGCACTTAAGATTCTCAACAGCGATTTCCGCGGTCACGCCGATGCCTTCACTGCCCTCGAGCGCGAGGCAGTGCGCGCCCAGTCCCTGGCCCATCCCAATGTGATCACGGTCTATGACTTTGGTCGGGACGGCTCGAACATCTACATGACCATGGAGTATCTGCAGGGAGAGCCGCTCGATCAGTGGTCGATCCACTATTTTCCCGATGGCGCGCCGTTCGAGATCGTGTGGCCAATTATCTGCGGCATCGGTGCTGCGCTCGAATATGCGCACCGGAAGGGCGTGGTGCATTCGGACCTCAAGCCGAGCAACGTGTTCATATGCCACGACGACACGGTGAAGGTGCTCGATTTCGGCATCGCACGGCCAATGCCCGCGCGGGAAAGCCGAGAGTCGGCGACGTTGTTCGATCCTGCGGAACGATTGGGCGCGCTCAGTCCTGCCCACGCCGCCATGGAGCAATGGACGCGTGAGCCACCCGATCCGCGCGATGATGTCTACTCCTTCGCTATCGTCATCTACGAGCTGATGACGGGTCGCCACCCCTTCGGCATGGCCTCGGCTCCCAAGGCCTTCGAATCGCAAGTGGCGCCGCGGCGCATCAAGGCGCTCTCGCGCACACAGTGGGAAGGCCTGGTTCGCGGTTTTGCGTTCGTGCGAGCAAACCGCACAACTTCGGTGCAGCAGTTGCTCAAGGCACTGACGCCAGTCCCTGTGATGCGACGATTGCGTTATCCCTTGCTGGTCGTGGTCATGGTCGTGGTCGGTGCGGCGCTCCTCGGAGCGGCCAATTACTTTCGAAACTATATCGAGGACCGGATGCTCGAACGGCAGGTTCGACCTCGTACCTCCGGACCCGTGGCGCCCTTGACCGAAGCGCAGAAGGCCGATGTCGCCGACTCGCTTTATATAGCCGACGAGACGCTGGCGGACGCGAAGCAGGCGAAGACTCTGGATGATCTGAGCTACTTGCTGAGCGAGGGTGCCAATAACCTCAACCAGGTCCTCGATCACGTCCTGTCGCTGGAGCCGTCCAACATGCACGCGATCAAGCTCAAAGCTGCTGCCGTCGATTTGTATGCGCAGCATGCGCGCGAGCTCTTCCGCCAGCAGAAACTCAAAGAGGCGGCGCGGCTGGTCGGCTTCGGAATGAAGATCATTCCAACCAGTCGCGATCTATTCCGCCTCAAGAATGAGATTTGCGATGAGGATGCGGCCGCCTGCAACGCGGATCCCTGATGCCCTGCATCGGGCAGGGCTGGCAAAACGAGCGCTGAACCAACCAAGAGTGAGTTGCGGCGAATTCAGGTACCTGAAAATAGCTGCCCACCGGCCTCTCGGGCTAAGCGGGCCAATATTTCGCTCGCAATCTTGACAGGCCGATTTGTCTCGGTTAACTCTAGCCGCGACCCGAAGTAAAAAAGATGCAGGTCTTCGAAGGGAGTCGAGCCCCGCCTCTTTCCCGCATATCGCAGCACAGCCCAGCTCTCTGAGGTGCCGGCGTCGCGTGAGGGACGGAGCGTAATCACGTCATGCACGGCACGGTCGTCAAAGTGAAGCAAAGGTCTTTGAGGCGCAGCGCACAACGGCATGCGCTCACCATGCGCGTCCTGTTTTGGATTTTGGCCGGCGCCTTCGCCATCGCCCTTCAGGGCGGAACGCGGTGCGCCATGGCACAGGGCGCTGCAGCATGCACCGCCGGGGCAGCCGGCGCGGCCGCAGCGGCGCTGCCCTGCCTTGCGACCCTGGTAAGGGACGATACTGCCTCCGGGATCTATCCTTTCAATGGGTTGGAGCTGGCAGCCGCTCAGGCGGATGATGCGGCCTACGAGAATCTGCTCAACGCCTGCGGCCCCACGGGCGCGGGTTGTAAAGGTGCGCAGCTCGGTCTTTTCGATCGCCTGCGAAGTCTCGAGGACAATGCGGCCGAGCTGCTGGGTTTCGGCGAGACGCAATTCAGTCAGAACCTGTCGACGCAAGCCCTCGGATTCGCGTTGCGCTGGACCGCCGATGAGGAATTCTCCGCGCAGGGATCGATTACCAATCGCATCGCGAGCAGCCAGTTCGAGGCAGTCGCCAATCGTCTGGGCACGGTGCAGGCGATGATGCAGACACTGCGTCTGGCGCGTAATGGCTACGAGGATGATTCCGACGATGACGGGGACGCTACCTCCGGCACTTCGTATCGGGGAAGCGCCCTGGGAGGCGCCGCCGGCTCGGATTACGACGCAACGCAGATCGGGCGGTGGGGCGTGTTTGCCAGCGCCGCCTACGACTCCGGTACCAAGGAGCCAACCACTTTCAATGACGCGTTCAGCTTCGGCGGCACGCAGATCGAGGCCGGTGCCGACATCCGCCTGACACCCGGCCTGATCGTGGGTGTGCTCCTCAACGATGTGCAGCAACACGCCGACTTCAACTCGGTCCTGAGCATCGTCAGCGGTAACGTCAAGGGTTCGGGCGGTGGTCTGACCGGTTACGCCGCCAACAATTGGGGTGCATTCTCCGTCAACGGCTCCCTCGGCGTGCAGCGCATGAGCCTGGATTCGCGCCGGGTTGTGGCCTATCCCTCGAACAACGCGCAGATCGCGTCCGTCGACTCCAGCTTTTTCAGCAGTACCAACGCCACCTCGGTGCTGGCTTCGGCCGGCGCGGCCTACATATTTTATTTGCGTGCCTTCTCGGCCGAGCCGTACCTGAACTGGGAGTACATCGGTACACGTATCGGGGCATTTGCCGAGACCGGGCGCGGCACCGATCCGGAATTTGCGGTTTCAGTGGCGGGCCAGAGCATCAGCTCGCTGCAGTCGGTCGTGGGAATGAAGCTGCAATATGCGATTTCGTCCAGGCTCGGGGTCGTGAATCCCTATGCCTACGGCGAGTTCCGGCACGAATTCCGTGACGAATCACAGGCCATCTCGTCGCAGTATGAGAACTCTTCGTCCGCGCCCAACCATTTTCAGCTACCGACCGACAACATCGATCCGAATTACTACGAGGTGGGCGGGGGCCTCAGTGTAGTGCTGCCGCACCGCCTCGAGCTCCACGCGCAGTACATGAAAGTGCTGCAGCTGCAGAACTATAGCTATTACGCCGTGTTCGGCGGCTTCCGCTACGGGTTTTGAACCAGTTGCGAGACAGAAACGTGAGCAGAAAGCGATCGAACACTCCCGGCGCTCGGATTTCGCCTGACCGCTCGTTCCGGTTCGTGCGCGCAGCGGCACTGTCGCTGCTGGCGGCCGCGCTGGCTGCTTGCGGCAGCGGTAGCAGCGACAGCAGCGGAAACGGCGCTGGCGGCGGCGTGGCAGCGCCCACGGTCGTGGTCTCCGCCATCGGTCAGAAAGCCACTTCGGCAGCCGGCGTCAATCCGCTGGCGATCACGGTACGCAGCGGCGCCGATGTGCAGCTGTCGGGAGAGAACAGCTTCGGCGGCAACATTTCGATCACGGGTTTCAGCTGGGCCCAGACCGATCCTGCCAGCATGCCGGCCGTGCAATTGCTGTATCGGAATGCCAGCACGGTTTCTTTCACCGCGCCATCGGTCGCGCAGGACACGACGCTCAATTTTGCGCTGACCGTGACCAATGCCAATGGGCTCACGAGCACGGCCGATGCGCAGGTGCTCGTCAAAGCGGCGGACGATCCGAGCCTCTTCATCGTATTGCCGCAGGTGCCGCGGCACTTCAGGGTGCGGGTCAGTACGGTGGCCGGACTGGCGAACCTGACGGCTGACGTGCCGATCTGCGTCCAGCTCGATAGGACGATTGCGTATACACCGCGCAGCGGTGCGGCGAACTCGGGCTCGCTGGCGCTGCCGCCCCGGAAGATCGATGCGAAATGGACGGCATCGGCCGGTGGGGCCGCCGGCTTTCCCTCGCTAGCGACTTTGTCCTACACCAATCCGATGGTGTCGTTTGGCGTTCCGTCGCTCAACGATGAGGACGTATTCGCCGCGTTCAACAATCCGGATGGAAACGTCGCCAAAGAGCTGGTGCCATCGGATGTCGACTCGGCCTACGTCAAGCTGGCGGTGTCCGCAACGCCCGGCTCGTGCGACGGCACCCTTTCGGGTGCCGCGCTTGCCGGATCGACGCTCATGATGCAGCTCTACAGCGACAGTCGGCAGCCGATCGGCGCGCCGGCAACCGCGGCAGCGGCGGGCACGCCGGTCACCATAGACACCACGCTCGGCGCAACGCCTCTTACGACCGATGGGACCTCCAATCTGACCCCGGATGACATCCTGCGCGCCACCTCGCTGCTGACACCCGGCGTCTCGAACATCGAGACGCGTGAGTCGGCAATGGCCTACTATGCGGCACTCGATCCGAATTCGACCAAGCTGACACTGACGCAATGGCTCGGTGCCAACTGCTTTGATGCCAACGCCGCGAATTATGGTGTTGGCGAGAGCGGCTATACCGTGGCGCATGCGGACTACACGAACAACTACGATCTCGGCTTCGGCCGCGACATGTACTTTGCGACCTGCGCCAATGGCAACATGGCCTCGGTCGTCATCAACTATCCCTCGCTGGAATCGGCTGCCAACAAGGTCGGTGCTTTCCTGGCGGTCGCGATGGAATACAGCCCGCCTGAAGGTTCAACGCAGCCCTGTTTCACCAACCCGGCCGATTCGACTACCAACACCGGCAGTTGCATCACTAAATTCTTTGCCTTCGCGCCCGATGACAGAACCGGCGTGTTCAAGCGCATCCTGACGGCGAATTTCGACCGGCGCGGACAGAAATATCTTCCCGGTTCGTGCACCGTGTGTCACGGCGGCGCTCCCGTCTTTGAGTCCGGGCAGCCCTATCCGGCGCAGGGCGATGTCGACGCGACGTTCCTGCCGTGGGATCAGAGCGCGCTGTTGTTCTCCGACACCGACCCGGCCTTCGCCTGCAACGTCCTGAAGAGTTCGCCGCTCTGCGCGTCGATCGACCCATCGGCCTACTCGAAAGCAACGCAGGCGCCCAACATTCAGAGGCTGAACGCCCTGACATTTCGAACGCTGCAGCACCCCGAGATGGTCGGCGCAGTTGATCGGAATGCTGCGGAACGGGACCTCATTACCAAGTGGTACGGCACCGATCCGGCCGCGAGTACCGCGCACGCGTTCGATGACTCGGAGACGCCCGCGGCATGGTTCACCCCGAATCAGACCGCATCCTCGCCCACGGACCTGTACCACGCGGTCTACGCGCATTTCTGTCGTTCCTGCCACACTCAATTCAACAAGCCGAGCCTCCAATTTGCCTCCTACGCCAATCTTGGTGCGCCGACCTTTGGCTTCGCGTTCTTCTTGCAGAACGCCGGCCTGCAGCAGGCGGTCTACCTGGACGCCCCGGTATCGCCGTTTGCGCCGGGCGCCACGCAGATGCCGTTGTCACGGCTCACGACCGATCGGTTCTGGGTGGACTTTGATGGCGGCGTCAGCGCGGCGCAGACCCTGGCGGAGTTCATCAACTCACAGGCCGGGCTGCAGCCGGTGCCTTTGGACTCCAGCAAAAAAGTCATCGGACCAGGCGCGCCGCAGATCTCGGTGATCAACACGACTTCGAACAATGCGGCGCTGGTTGCCATGGAGAAAGGCACCAACACGCTCACAAATGCCACGGGCGCTGCGCTTGACGCGTCGTTTGAAAGCCTGTTCATTTCGACCTATCAGTGGTCGCTCTGCACCGGCGGACCACCTACCGAGCCCGGCGGCCAGTGCCCCGGAACATCGCTGTCGCTGATCGGCACTCCGGTCCCGCCCGCAGGCAGCAGCGCGGGGATCGCTGAGATGGGCGCATCGCTGCCCGCGCTGCCGACCAATGCAGCGGGCACTTACTACCTAACGCTGACGGCGAACAGCGGCCTCATCGGTGCAACCCCGACGACCGTCGTCTACGAGTTGGTGGTGCCGCCGTAATCGCGCGCGTCGGGCACGAGCAGCGCACGTCGGCACTGCCGCGGCGACGCCTCGCCGCGGCGTCGCTCTGCGCACTACTGGCGGTGCAGCCGTGCGGCTGCGTCAATCCGGCGGACCGCGCGGCGCACTTCGCTGTACGGCACCAGCTATCGAGCGCGGTGATTGAGGGTGCCGGCTACCGGCACGAGATTTTCATCCGCAATGCCTCACCGCCCGGCGTGCTCTACGTCTTCATCGACGGCGATGGCTCGCCCTGGGTGCGAGGCGGTATGCAGGTCGCACCCGATGCCACATCCGCGAGCACCCTGGCGCTGGAGTTGGCGACGCAGACTCCGCGTTCGGTGCTCTATCTGGGCAGACCGTGCTACTTCCACGTGCGCCGTGACAGCGGCTGCACCCCGGACGTCTGGACTTCTGCGCGTTACAGCGATCGGGTGGTCGAGAGCATGGCGGCGGCTATCAATCGCTACACCGCCGCCAGCGGCTTCTTCGAATTGGTGCTCATCGGCTACAGCGGGGGCGGCACCCTCGCCGTGCTGATCGCGCCGCGCGTTCCGGCGACACGCGCCGTCGTCACGATAGCCGCCAATCTGGACGTAGCCGCATGGGTGCGCCGGCACGGCTATCTGCCACTCGATGAAAGCCTGGACCCGACCGCACAGCCGCCGTTGCCGGACTCGCTGCCGCAGTGGCACCTGGTCGCTGGACATGACAGAAACGTGCCGGAACACATCAGCCGCAGTTATCTGGAACGAATGCCGCCGGAGCGGATCTGGCGCTACGCGGATTTCGATCACACCTGCTGCTGGGTCGAGCAGTGGCCCGAGATTTTCGCGCGGTTGGATGCCGCACTTCGCGAGACGGGCTCAATTCACTGAGGCGACCATCTCCGGTGCGGCGACCGGCACAAAGAAGAACTCGCCATAATCGTGATTCGCGTCGCTCAGGGTGGAATAAGTCGGCGTTTGCCGGACGCCGAGTCGCCGGGCGTCGGCCTGCATGCGGCTGGCGAGCTCGTACGACAACTGTTCGCCGGTCATGAGCGTGGTGTTCTCGCGCAGTACCTGGATGAAATACTTGGCGAACAGCGAGTGCTTGCTGTCGCCCATCGAATCCACCACGGGGGTATTCTGACCGGACGTCAGCACCATTCGCGCGCGACGGCCCCATTCGATCTGCACTACGCGATCGCTCACATCGCGCCAGACCGTCGTAGTGTCAGGATGCGCGATGCTGCCGGAAAAGCACGAGTCGGCGACCAGCAGCACGTGTCGCGCCTTCATCTGTTTGATCTTGCCGCGGATGGATTCCGCCGACAGCCATCCGGACTCGAGGTCCGGATCGGCATCCACGCCGAGCCAGAATCCCCGATCAGGTGGGCCGTCACGGGTGCCGCCGTGGCCGGCGTAGTAGACGAGCAACCGGTCTGCCTCGGTCAGCTTCAACGTATACTCGTTCAGTGCCCACATGATCTTGTCGGCCGTGGCATCGAGCAGCAGCTGCACGGTGTAGCCATATTGCCGTCCGCCGAGCAGTCGCGCGACAGCCTGCGCGTCGTTGCCGGGCGTGGCGAGCGGGCTCATATGGACGTATTTGCTGTTGCCGATGACGAGGGCGTAGTAGTTGGCGGTGCCCAGCGAGCGGACCAGATTGATGCGACGGCTCGGGTCGTCGGCGCCAGCGCTCACACCGATGGCCGCATTGGCCGCCGCGACGGTCGGCGCGTCTCCCGTCGGCATGCGGAACGTGACGTTGCTGGCTCCGCTGCTGGGGCCGTTGGCGGCAAGCGCGGGCGGAGCACTCCGGAGCTTCTGCTCCAGCGTGGTGATGTATTGCTGCCTGCTGGCCAGCTTCGCTTCCCGATCCTTGATGTCGGCCTGCAGCTCCTGGATCTGCACCTGCAGACGCGCATTCTCAGCCTGGCTGACGTTTTGCGAATTCGTGCTCTCGGCCATTCGTTGCTGCAGGCGGTCGCGATCCTGGATCAGCGCCAGCCGCTCGGTCGCCGATTCGGTCTTGAGCCGGTCCAGCTCATCATGCTGTTCGCTGATTTTCTGCTGGGCGACGCGCAGCGCCTCGTTGGAGCGCGCGTTGTCGCTCGCGGCCTTGGCAAGATCATCCGAGTGCTGGCTGCGGTAGCGGGCCGCCTCCGCCTGAAGTTGTGTCACCTCGGCCTGCAGCGCCGCGATGCTGCGCTGCCTGCCGTCGAGATCCGCGCTCCGCGACGCCAGTTCGGCGGTCATCTTCTGCATCAGCCCATCGCGCTCGCTCTGCGATTGCGACTGCTGGTTCGCCATCTGAGCACGCAGGTCCTGCAGCGATTTCTGCGTCTCGGCGTAGCGCTTCTGCAGCTGGTCGAGTTCGCCCTGCAGCGCGGCGCTGTGGGCTTTCTGCGCATCGGTGGCCGTCGCCTGGTCCGAGCCAGTGCGGTGCAGCTCGGCAAGTTCCGCCTCGAGTGCCTGTACTCGAAGCTGTGCCCGATCGGCATCGCGCTGCTTCAGTGACACCAACGCCGTGGCGGAATTGGAGCTCTGCGCCTTCAGCTGCTCGTACTCGCTGCGTTGCGCCGTCAGCGCCTCGACTTCCTGGCGGTAACTGGCGCGCAGCTCGCCGAGCTCCTGCTGCGTTCGCAGCAGGCGCTGGTCCGACTCGGCCAGGCGCGCGCGCAGATTCTTGTTGTCGTCCTGGTCCGATGCCAGCACGGCGTTGAGCTGCAGGGTCGCAGCCTGGGACTTCTGCAGGCTCGCAGCCAGTTGCACCTGCTGGTCGGACACCTGGCGCGTAAGCGAGTCGACGCTCTCCTGGCTCTGCTTGAACGCGGCTTCGCGCTCGGCGAGTTGCGACTGCAGTTCCTTGACGCGCGCATCGCCGGCGTCGCGGCGCGCGAGCTCGAGCTGGGCGCGCAGATTGAGCAGCTGATCTTCGTCCTTCGCGCGCCGTGCCCGACTCTGCGCCAATGCGTCCTGCGCGCTGCTCCAGCGGGCACGCAGTTCCCCGACTTCGGCGTTGACGCCGTCAAGCCGATCGGTGAGTTCGGCGATTTGCCGGGCCGCTTGCTGCTGGGCCTCGCCGATCTTCCAGGCGTAGTCCAGATCGTTGCCGAGACCGGAGGCCTGGCGTTGCAGGTTCAGGGCGCGCAGCGGGTCCTTCGGTACGCCGATCCCCTGCTCGTACATATAGCCGAGCTCCTCAAGCGCGGCCGCATAGTGCTGATCGGCCGCGCGCTCATACCACTTGGCGGCTGCGGCGTAGTCGGCGGGGACGCCCATGCCGTTGAAGTAGATTCGCGCCACGAAGTACTGGGATTCGGCATCGCCGGCCTCGGCGCGCGGCAGCCAGAGTTTCAGCGACAGCGTGCCGCTCCCCAGGTCGCCGATGGTGTATTCGCCTCCGCGGATGCGGCAATCAATGGCGGTCAGGCGCATCAGCGCGCCCGGAGCCAGATAGCTGCGCCCCCCGCCCAATTGCTGCAATCTGCCGGGCATCTGGCAGTCCACGACCACTGCATCGGTCATCGTGTACGCCGCCATCTGTGCTCTTTGGGCAACCTGGGGATTATCGGTTTTCGCGGGCTCGCCGCTGCAGCCGCAAACTGCGAGAAAAAACAGTGCGGCAGCGTAGTGCATCGCCGCACGCCTCGCGCATGCGGCGGCGGACTGCGTTTGTCTGACAAGTCTGGTGCGCTCCCTCACGGTAATTAATCCTGGCCAGATTCAGCCGGCCTTGCTGCGCATCATGACGCAGCCGGGTTGTCGACCGATACGCTAATTTTACGTTTGGCGCAGCGGGGCGGATGCCTTAAGGACCAGCGCTATATACTGCTGCGGCGCAAAACATTCAACCAGGCTCCGAAGGATGTCAGTACGTGGCCCGCAGGCTCGGCAGAGTTTCTTGACCGTCCGTGGCGTCTGCATGGTTCTCTCGTTGGCCGCGACCGGCGGCATGACGCTCCCATCGTTCGCGGCACATCCGACAGCGACGACGCCCATCGAGCACCTGATCGTCGTGATCGGCGAGAACCAGACCTTCGACGCCGTGTTCGCCACCTACCAGCCGGCGCACGGCGAGCCCGTCGATAATCTGCTCTCGCAGGGCATCGTGCTGGCCGACGGCAGTCCGGGCCCGAATTTCGCGCGCGCCGTACAGCGAAAGGCGCAGCCAGGTTCCCGCTTTTCGATCGATCCCGTGCGCGCGGCGGTCTATGACAGCCTGCCGCGGCCCACGCTCATCGGCGTCTCCGATGCTAATTTCCACGACCTGGGCAACGCCGTGGACGAACGCATTCCGGCGGGACTTCCCAGCGGGCCGTTTCCGCTGTCGCGCTACATTCCCTATCCCAGCCAGAATGCGCCACCGGGCTTTGCGACCTCCACGGCACAGATCTCGGGTGCCTCCGGCGATCCGGTGCACCGATTCTTTCAGATGTGGCAACAGTGCGGCATCGAGAATCGATCGCCGGATCTTTACACCTGGGTGGCCGTAACCGTCGGAATGGGCGGTGACACGAGCGGGGTGACGAGCGCATCGACCGGACAGGGCGGGGAGCTCATGGGTTTCCTCAACATGGCCGCTGGCGATGCCGGCTACCTGCGTGCGCTCGCCGATCGCTACGCGCTCAGCGACAACTATCACCAGCCGATGATGGGCGGCACGGCCATGAATTTCTTCATGCTGGTCACCGGCGATGCGCCCTTCTACAACGAAGCGGGCCACGCAGCGGTGCCGCCGGAGAATCTGATCGAGAATCCGGACGCCGTCGCGGGCACTGAGAATTTCTACCGGCGCGACGGCTACGAGGGCGGCTCGTACGTCAATTGCTCCGATCGCGACAGTCCCGGCGTCGCGGCCATCCTGGATGCACTGGACGCTAAGCGGATCGAAAGCCGCTGCGAGCCGGGGCACTACTACTTGGTGAACAATCTGACACCCGGCTACGACCTGGACGGACACCCGCAGCCGCTGGGTTCGCGTAACTACACCTATCCGCCGCAGCGCGCGCCGACGATCGCGGAGGCGCTGACGAAGCGCGGCGTGAGCTGGAAGTGGTACATCGGCGGGCGCGATGCGGCGGATCTGCGCACCGAGATGCGCACGCTGCATCTGTCGCTGGAAGCCGCGCGGCGCGTGCAATACAACGCCGACGCCGATCCACTGATTGCCTCCGAAGGCATCATGACACGACCGGAACTGCGATCCAGGATTCAGGGCCTGACCGCGTTCTATCGCGATCTGGAACGCGGCACGCTGCCGGCCGTGTCTTTCATCGTGCCGAAGGCGCGTGAAAGCGGACACCCGGGCTATTCAGAAGTCGCAGGCTACGAGAATCTGGTGCACGACATCGTACAGCGCGTGCAGCGGCGGCAGCAGCTGTGGTCGCACGCGGCCATCATTGCCACCACCGATGAGGGCGGCGGCTATTTTGATTCCGGCTACATCCAGATGATCGATTTCTTCGGCGACGGGCCGCGGGTTCCACTGCTCGTGATTTCCCCCTTCGCGCGACACGGCTATGTCGATCACACCTACAACGATCACGCCTCTATTCTCAAATTCATCGAGCGCAACTGGCGGCTCGATACGCTCTCCTCACGCAGCCGCGACAACCTGCCCAATCCGCTGGCCGAGGCCGACGAGCCGTATCGCCCGCGAAATTCCCCGGCGATCGGCGATCTGATGACCCTGTTCGATTTCTGAGGCGCCAGGCGCGATGATGCCGACTAGTAGACTTGCAGGCTGGCTTTCCGTGTAGAGGTCAATGCATGGCGTCACTGTCACTCGCCCAGGCCGGCACGATCGTGGATGAGGCCCTCGCCGAGGGCCGCCGCCGCTCGTTCTCGCCGCTCTGCGTCGTCGTCCTGGATGCCGGCGGACACGCGGTTGCACTGAAGCGCGAGGATGCCGCTTCCAGCGGCCGACCGGCCATCGCCACCGCCAAGGCCGCCGGCTGCCTGAGCATGGGCTTCGGCGGTCGCGAAATTGCCCGCCGAGCGCAGATAGTCCCGACTTTTTTTGTTGC
>Ga0182030_10016032_pt1 | contig 14635 bp, 12 predicted proteins | sample 812S3MmetaG_FD_121299 | JGI IMG/M metagenome (GOLD analysis project Ga0182030, IMG submission 121299) | Permafrost microbial communities from Stordalen Mire, Sweden - 812S3M metaG (Illumina Assembly) | ecosystem: Environmental > Terrestrial > Soil > Wetlands > Permafrost | place: Sweden... | reverse complement strand
TTTTTCAAAGAATTCGAACTCAGTGTGATCGCGGCCGACGAACGCGACGTGATCCGGGTCCGGACCAATGTCCGCGGGGAGGATGATTATTTGTACCGAATCCAAATGCCCTTATCGGCAATGCGCTCGTTATTCCTCGCCTACATCGACCAGGCGAACAGTCTGCTGCACACGCCCCGTTTCTATAACACGATAACCGCCAACTGCGCGACGCTGGTCTATCACATGATGATACGCATCGTAGGCCATCTTCCGTTGAACTATAGTCTGTTGTTGACGGGGTACCTGCCGGAATACGTTTACAGAATTGGCGGCCTTACCACGGGCCATTCGTTTGCCGAGCTCAAGGCGCGGGGACGGATCACGGAACGGGCGAAAGCGGCTGATCGTAGCGAGAGCTTTTCGACCGATATTCGGCGAGGCATCCCCAATGTCGAGGCGCCGAATTAGCGATACCGGGATAATCAACCCACTTAGTTGGTCACCGATGACGGTTGTCCCTGAACAGGACGAATCAAGTCGGGGTCGTCCGGTGCAGTCGAGTTGATTCGCGGACTGACGGCGTATGCATGCATCCAATTCGGCTTGTAGGGTTGCAGCGCAGCCTTCGCCTCGACGGGTGTGCCGCGCAACCACGTCTGATAATCTCTGCGCCTCAGGATCGCCGGCATGCGCCGTTCTGTGTTGTCGATGTTCGTCATGAGAGCGTTCGCGGGCAAACGAATCACCGAGCAGCCTTCGATGACGTCATCATCCTCCCCAACCGAGCGATCCCATACTGCTGCCAGCCCAAATACCGATCGTTCCAGCAAACTCACGAAGAAAGGCTGCCGGTACTTCGCATCCGTGAGTTGCCACACATAAAACCCGGCGACCGGCAAGATGCACCGCTGACTGTTGAGCCAAGCCTCACGAAATGTAGCGGAGCTTTGGACCTCGTCAATGTCGACACACGCGGGCGGAATTTCGATGCATTTGCCTTCCGCCCACGATGGAATGAGTCCCCAGCGCATCATCACCGCTTCGGACTCCCCTTCGTGCCAACGGATGGCCGGCACATACTGCTGCGCCGCGACATTGAACCGCGGTGTGAAGTTCCACCAGGCCCGTGCCGGCACGAATTCCCGTTCCGCGGTGGCTTGATCTGGCAGGACATAACGATCGCACATAAGAAGAGATTACGATGGAAACCGTAGAAAATATGTGATGGAGCTTGGGTCTTGGAAGGGTGCGCCCCGGCTCTGCGATCCCGAGAGTCCTGCGGCGGCTGATCACCAATGGGCCGTCCGCGCCGCTGCGGGCCGTGTAGCTGGCCCCGGTCGTAAAACAGAGACGCTTGGGCGGCGCAGCGTGCGTTGCACGTCAGCCGATTCTTCGATTGCATTATCGCGAGAATTGTTTCGGCTTTTCGATCGGATTGCTTCAATAAACACCTATGGATAAAGTGCCGGGCGTCCGATGAAACAGCTTTCCGGGAGATCGTGATGAGTCCGCCAAATTTTTCGAACGGTACCCTCGCGGTGCGCGGTGGTGAAGAACGTCCATTGGCGCTGGGAGCCGCGCAAGTGCCGATCTTTCAAAACGCCGCGTTCGCCTATCCTGACATCGAAAGCTGGCAGGCTGCCGCCCTCGGGAAGGCCGCCGGTGATATCTACAGTCGCAACAGCAATCCAACCGTTACGGTTTTTGAGGAAAAAATCCGGCTACTCGAGCGAGCGGAGGCGGCGACCTCTTTCGCCAGCGGCATGGCCGCCATTTCCAATACTTTGTTCACTCTGCTGCGACCCGGCGATCGATTGGTCTCCGTGACTGATACGTACGGTGGTACCTCGAAACTCTTTCTTAAATTTCTGCCGGAAATGGGCATCAAAGTCGATCTCGTCGACACCGGGGACCACGACGGGTTGGACGCCGCAATCGCGAACGGATGCAAGGTCGCCTATCTGGAGACGCCTACCAATCCGACCCTCAAGATCATCGATCTGCGTCGGGCAATTGCGGCAGCGAAGCGCGCAGGCGCAACTACTATCGTCGACAATACGTTTGCGACGCCGATCAATCAACTGCCGATCAGCCTCGGTGCCGACCTGGTCGTACACAGCGCGACAAAATTCCTGGGTGGCCACGATGATGCGATGGGTGGAGTTCTGGCCGGCCGCACGGACCTCGTATCTCAAGTGCATCATTACCGGGAAATCAATGGAGCCTGCCTGAGCGCAATGTCGGCGTATCTACTACTGCGCGGTCTTAAGACGATCGAATTGAGAGTCGCGCGTCAGAATGCCACCGCGTTGTCGATGGCAAAGTTTTTGAGCGCGCATCCCGCCGTCGACTCGGTGTTCTACCCCGGCCTCGAGACGCATCGCGACCACTCCGTCGCCGCAATGCAGATGAGCGGATTTGGCGGGGTACTGAGTTTTGCGGTGAAGGGCGACGTCGACGCCTCCACTCGTTTCCTGAATGCGTTGCAGTTGGCCCAACGCGCCGCAAGTCTGGGATCGGTCAACACGTTGGCCGGACCGCCTCGCACCACGAGTCACGTCGAATGCTCGGTGGAGGAGCGCGCCAAACTGGGGATTCCGGAGTCGCTCGTACGTTATTCGTGCGGCATAGAGAATTTTGCCGACTTGCGCGCGGATGTCGAACAGGCATTGAGGCACGTCTGAGGCAATTTCGGCGAAGGCGGGGCCGTTCTCGGGTACGCGTCAATCCGTCAGGTGCCCACCGTGCGGAAAGTCGAACAGATCGAACAGGTCACCGAGCGCCGGTGAATTCACCGGCACATATGGGTTGTCGGGGTGCACGATTGGATTTGGGAGGTTGTCCCGGCTCCGGCGAGTGACCGGTTCGATGCCCCAGTTGCGCTCAATGAATTTGAGGATCGAGACGTGATCGGCGTATTGATGCGAGATATGTCCCGGCTTGGTGTACGCCGACACCACGATCATTGGGACTCGCGTGCCGTCGCCAAAGAAGTCGAGCGGTTGTACGTAGCCCGAATCATAGTAACCCCCGCCCTCGTCGAAAGTGATGAAGATGGCAGTGCTCTTGGCGTACGGCGACGCCTTCACCTGGTCGACAATTTTCTTGGTGAACGCTTCGAAGAGTTCGAGCTTCGAGGACGCCGGATGCCCATCGACGTAGCCGCTCGGCTTGACGATGGAGACTGCGGGCAGCCTGTGATCGGCAATGTCCGCGTATAGGTTCAGCAAATCCTGTATGTGAGCGGCCACCTGGTCCGGGTGCGACATGATCGATGTGTCGTACTGGAATGGGTTGCAAATATTGCAGTACTCATCCGCATTCGGCCCGTTGGTTCCATAGTTGATCTGGTACGGGTCGTTGACGTAGTTGTTCCACTGATCGCCGTAGTACTTCCAGGAGATGTGATGATCATTGAGGTCATCGCCGATGCTGCGCGTCGGGGAGGGCGGAATCGTAAACGGCGTGTTGGCCGGGTTCTGATCGATGTAAGCATTTTTGCCGTTGCCGAACCATCCCGGATTATAGTTGTTCAACAAGTAGTAATGGCCCGGTTCGCAATGCGGATCGATCGGCGGCAGCAGCGACGCGAGATATTTGACGATCTCCCGGACACCCGGCTGCGTGGAATCCGAGCATTCGCTATAGGATCCTCCGCCGTACACCGCGGACGCTTTGTAAGGTGGCGGACGCTCCGCATTAGCGCTGGCTCCGTAGCCGTCTTGTGCGTACCAGTTGTTGGTGCCGGGCGCCGGGTTTGGATTCTCGACCTCATTCACCGTTCCCTGGTCGGGATTGGCGCCTCCTCCATAGGGGGCTGTGAATACCGCCGAGCCATTGGGAGGTACGGCGGGCTTCCCATTCGCATCGCTGAACCAGATCGCATCGCCGTGGCCGAACATGATGTGGTTGACGCCCGTGCCGCCATCGACGGACTGGTGGAAGTTGTCGCTCATCGCGTAACCATCCGCGAGGCTTTTCAAGTAGGGTGCGTCGCCCTGCTGCATGTTGTAGAAGCCGAGGGCTGTCGACCCCTCGTGCGTGGTCTTCGCAGCGGGCGAGTATTGCGTGCTGAAATTGGAGCCCTGCGCTTCCCCGTTCGAACCGGTTCCGATGGTCACCTCGACCCAGGAGAACAAGCTACCCTGGCAACCGGAAGGATTGGCCGGTGTCGCGCGCTCGGCGCTGCAATCGAGTTGCTGCCACATCTGATAGAAGCGATGCACCGGGCTCGCTGCATAAGCGTCGTACGGGAAGGCGTCGCCGTTCGTCAACTGGAAGGGTCCCGCCGGCAAGTCCTCGACATCGGTTATGCGCTTATCCGGCGTATATTTGTCCTGGCCGGTGCCGCCGCTCACGAGTTTCCGATAATCGGGAAGGCCCGCCAACCCGGCCTCGGAACGCTGCGCACACTCGAGCGGTGAAATCGGCGGCGTGGTTGCGCACGGGTTATCGCCGGAAAAATAGCCGTTCGCGCCGCCGGGGCCTCCGACCAACGGTGCCGGAAGATGATTGTCGGGAAACTCGACCTTCGGCGGGTTCAGCAGGAAGGCGTCGGTATCCGACGCTGCGTATTGCCGGGCCTTTTGGAAGTTCGGCCCCGGAATCGCCTTGTTGTCCGCATCCAGGGCGATTATGCCTTCGGAAAGCAGGTTATTGACAGTCCCGGCGTTTTTCGGCACGTAAGTCGCGAACACGTGATCGAAGCTGCGGTTCTCGCCGATGACCACAATGACGTGTTCGATCGGAGAGTGCGTTGGGCGATCTTGATGCCGGGCCGACTTGGCCAATGTGACGCCCGAGGAAAATTGCGCAAGGGAGAAAGCAATCAATCCGACGCGTATCCCGTCGAGGGTGCGGGCTGGGATGTCCCTAACGTCCATATATACCTTCCGATTTAGCCGCAGGTCGTTTCGCGGGTTCTGCCCTAATAGTAGCAAACGTGCCGACAGAATTCGGATCGCCGAGCCGATTTTCAATCGCTCGCCAGAGTAGTTCTGCTACTCGAGAAACCGCCCTCAGCGATTCAAAAGAGTGCGGTTCTCAACCAATTTGGTGCGTAGACGTACACAACTGAATTTCGCGAGCTAGGTCCGCGCGCTGCGTGCGCTACGACACCGCGGAGTGAAACAAACGCTCTCGCGAGCAGCGGCAACTCCGCTAACTACTGCGCTTTACGGTGTTTGCATTCGCTCGACCGCTTTGCAAGTGCAGAAATGTAGTCGTCCAGAAAGCGCCGACTGATCGGTAAAAATTTCAAAGCATGTCGCTCAATGGCGACACAAAACGATGGCATGGGAATTGCTAATTAACTCTTGACGGAACGCGTGTGAGGTGACGAGGAAGTTGTGATGACTAGGTAACTCGCCTTTGAAACAAGGATTGGCCGAAATGAAAGGATGGCACGCTTTTTTATTATTGGCAGTCTCAACATTCGGAGCTAACGCAGATAGTCTCGAAAATCCGCTAACGAATTCGTCCGCGCCTTTATCCGCTTCAGCAGCCTCTCCTGCGGAAGCCGTGTGGGAGATTCCCGATAGAAGCCCCGTCAGCACGAATCTCGTTTACACATCCGACAGATCCAGCGCGCGTGCGCTTTTCACGAATGGCCAGAACGAAGAAGCCGCGATGGTCGCCGCAGCTTCCTCCTATGATGATTGGTTGATCGCGTTGGCCGCGGTGGGTCTCGTCGTGCTGCAATTACGGCGGAGGCACAAATCGTTGCCGCCACGCGCGATTAGCGGGTGGTAGTCATGCCTCAGATGGACGAGGAGTCATCGAGCAGCGAGAGGGAACAACGGGCCCCAGCCTATCATCCGCAGTACGGGGTGACGTCTTTCGATTCTGCCGCAGTATTCGTATTTAAGTCCCTCTTCTACCCCGTGACCGCCGTGGCGCTGCTCGCTCTTTGTCTGCGAATAGGCGGCCGCAGTTTTACAGGTACACATTTCCTCATCGCGGTGCTGACCTTTGCGGGCGTCGCAGAATTCTTGGGCGACTCGCGCATGAACAGCGCCTTTTCGACCCTGCAGGAGTTCGGGTGGCTCTTGAGCATGATGATCCGATGGGTTGGCATCGGGTCCGGCGTCTATTTGGTGCTGCACCTGTCTGGTTTGAAGGTGGCGTTGACCGACAAGGTCTTGCTGGTCTGGTTCGTGCTGACGCCGGTGGTGCTTTGGAGCGGCACCATCGCCATGCGGCGGGCACTCAAGTACGTGGGCCGCGAACGCATACAGCGGCGGAGCGCGGTAATTGTGGGAGTCACCGAAGAAGGTCTCTTGCTGAGCGAAATGATTCATCAGCAACCACTGCTCGGCATGAATCTGCTCGGCTTCTTCGAGGACCGCGAAGCTGCCAGACTTCCTCAGCGGCAGTACTCGTTACTGGGTAGCGTTGAAGACGCGCCGGCATTCGTAAGCCAGCGGGGCGTCAATGTGGTTTACATCACGCTGCCCATGTCCCGGCATCCGAGGATACTGAGACTGCTGCGCGCGCTACACGACACGATCGCATCCGTCTACTTCGTTCCGGCCATTTCCGCCTTGAACTACATCCAGGCGCGCGTGGATGTGGTGCACGGGCTGCCGATGATCGCCGTATGCGAATCGCCGCTATTCGGCGTGCTCTCGTTGACGAAACGCGCCAGCGACCTGCTCATGTCCGGATTGATCCTGCTGCTTCTTTTGCCGCTCATGGTCGCCGTCGCGATTGGAGTGAAACTAACCTCCAAGGGGCCGGTGATCTTCAAGCAGCGCCGTTATGGTTTGGACGGTCGCGAAATCACGGTCTATAAGTTTCGATCCATGACTGTCACGGAGGACGGCCATAATACCTATACGCAGGTTACCCGCAGCGACAGCCGTGTGACGCCACTGGGCGCTTTCCTCCGCCGCACGTCAATTGACGAGTTGCCGCAATTCTTCAACGTGCTGGCGGGCAGCATGAGCGTCGTGGGACCGCGCCCGCATGCCATTTCCGTGAACGAACACTATCGTCGCTTGATTCCCAGCTACATGTTTCGTCACAAGGTCAAACCGGGAATCACGGGATGGGCACAGGTGAACGGATTTCGAGGCGGCGACGATCTGCATGGCATGACCAAGCGCATCGAGTTCGATCTCGAGTACCTGGAAAATTGGTCATTGTGGCTCGATGTGCGCATCATCGTGCGGACATGCTTGTTGATCATGGGCGATCGCAGTGCGTACTGACGCCGGTTGCCGATGCGACCACGATGCGCATTCGGGGCGCCGGCATTGGCTCGGTCTGATCGCTCTATGCTGCGTGACGATTGCCGCGCGTTCCAACGACACCGAAAGCGACTATCCCATCGGCCCGGGAGATCTATTGCACATCACGGTGTTCGATCACGATGAATTGACAACCGATGCCCGCGTAAGTCAATCGGGGAATATCACTTTTCCGATGATTGGACAGCAAAGAGTCAGCGGCTTGCCCACGCGCGAAGCGGAAGTGACGCTGTCGAATCAATTGAATGCGGGCGGCTTTCTGCGGGCACCGCAGGTATCGATCAATGTAACGGAGTTCAAGAGTCAAAAGGTCTCCGTCATGGGGCAAGTGACGAATGCGGGGCAGTACGCATTGGATGGTCCGAAAAAAGTGCTCGACGCCCTCGCCATGGCGGGCGGGATGCTAAACGACAATTCGGCGGCAGCCGAGGGGACGCTGGTGCGCTCGGACGGCAGTCGCATAAGCATCGATTTCGACAAGCTGTTGACGGGCGATCCGGCGATGAACGTGCGGATACGCGACGGCGATACGTTGTATGTGCCGCTGGCGCCGCAGTTCTTCATATACGGGCAAGTTCAACACCCAGGTGCGTACCGTCTTTCCCGTAGCACCACGATCTCGCAGGCGGTATCCATGGGGGGCGGCCTGACGCCGCGCGGGACCCAGCGAGGCGCCATAGTGAAACGCGTCGATCCGCGAGGCAATGAACGCCAATTCCGCCCGAAGGAGGAGGAGGCATTGCAGCCCAACGATGTCCTGTTGATCAAGGCGAGCTTGTTTTGAAGCGCATTCCAGGTATCCATATATGCCCATCCCACAAGTGACCCGAGTTCTCTGGGCGCATCGGCGCACGAGCCTCTGTATCCTGGCAGGTCTTCTTACGATAGCCGTCGCGGCCGGCTTGCTGTTGCCGAAGAAATATGTCGGGGAAGCAGCGGTCGTCATCGACGCTCGCGGCGTCGATCCGCTGGCCGATTCGGCCATGCAGGCGTTGCTCTTGACGAGCTACCTGGCGACTCAAGTAGATGTGATTTCAAGTCATAACGTCGCGCTAAAGGTAGTGGATCGCATGAAGCTCGCCAGCAATCCGGACGTCATCAGCCAATTTGACAGCGATACCGACGGGACCGGCTCGATACGGGATTGGGAGGCGGACGAGCTTCTCAAGAAGCTCACCGTGCGGCCGCCGAAGGACAGCAACGTCATTTTCATACGCTTCTCCTCCAAGATTCCGCAGACCGCGGCCGACATCACCAATGCGTTTGCCGACAGCTACATTCAGACCAGCATCGAGCTCAAGGTCGACCCGGCGCGGAGTCAAACGGGGTGGCTCGAGCAGCAAGAAAGCGATCTTCGCGCGAACCTGGAAGGTGCTCAGCGCAAGCTGTCGGCCTATCAGAGCGATCACGGCGTGATCGGAACGAATGATGCGCGGCTCGACGTGGAGAACGCGCGCATGACGGAAATCACCGACCAATTGGTCACTGCACAGACCGCCATGTACGACGCCAATGCGCGCCTGCGGCAAATGAACGACGCGGAATCGAAAGGCCGATCGGACGAGCTCCTCGGGGTCTTGAACAATCCATTGCTGCAGAATCTCAAAACCGATCTCGCACGCTCGGAGGCGAAGCTGGCCGACGTGACGCAGCGTTACGGGCGCAATCACCCGCAATACATGAGTGCGCAGGCCGAGCTCGACTCGCTGCGCAGCAAAGTGGCGGCGGAGATACACAATGCCACGGGCACGATCGCCAGGGAGGCGCAAATTGCCACCCAAAATGCGGCGGATTTGCAGCGCGCGGTGGAGCATCAACGGCAGCACATTCTTGCGCTCCAGCACAACCAGGATGAGTTTGCCGTATTAAAACAGGCCGTGGATAACGCACGGACGGCGCTCGACGCCGCACTGCAACGCGGTAGCCGCACCCGGCTGGAAAGCCGGCTCGACAATGCGAACGTCGCAATCCTGAATTACGCGTTTGCACCGATCGAGCCGGCATGGCCGCGTCTCATTCTCAATCTTGCGTTGGCGATAGTGCTCGGGGGCATGCTGAGCGTCGGGGTGAGTTTGATGAGAGAGCGCTGGGATCGGCGCGTTCATTCCCGCGAGGATCTGATAGGGGCGGCCGATATCGCCGTGTTGGCGGAGTTGCCTCGAGTGCGCCGCAGCTCAACGGGGAGCCATCGGGGCCCTCGTTGGCCGACGCTGCGGAAGAGAGAGGAGGGCGGATGACGCTAGCACGAAGCAGGCCGCGGCAAGTGACGCCGACCGCGCCGCCCACGGCACCCATGCGGCTCGGCGAGCTCTTGCACCGCGACGGCGTGCTTACAGAGCAGGACATAGAAAATGTTCTGGCGGCACAGAGCGAGCGCGGAGAGCGCTTTGGAGAGACCGCGTTGCGGCTGGGTATCGTGAGCGAGCAGCACTTGAGGCAGGCGCTCGCCCGGCAGGCGGAGTTTCCCACCGCCGCGCCCGGGGGATCAACCCTCAGCCGCGACTTGATCGCGGCGTACGAACCCTACAGCACGCGCGCGGAGGCACTTCGAACCTTGCGAAGCGAGCTGGTGCTGCGTTGGTTCGGCCGAGGCAATCGTTTACTGGCGGTGGTCGAGGCTAGACGCGGGCATGGCGGCAACCTGCTTGCAGCGAACTTGGCCGTAGTGTTCGCGCAACTCGGCGAGCGCACGCTCCTCATCGATGCCAATCTACGCAGCCCTACGCAGCGCGCGCGCTTCGGTTTTTCGTCCAATTATGGTCTGGTGGATATCATCAATGGGCGCAATAGTCTCGATCAGGTCGTCTCCGCGGTGCCCGACTTCAACGGGTTGTCCGTGTTGTGCGCCGGCGCGCCGGTACCAAATCCGCAAGAGCTACTCGGTCGCCTTTCCTTTGCTTATTTGATCGAAACCGTGCCCCCGCAATTCGACGTCGTGATCGTCGACACGCCCCCGATGCTCGAGTTCGCCGACGCCCGATTGATTGCGTCACACACGCGGGCCACGTTGCTCTCAACCAAGAGGCACCGCACCAGTGTCGGCGACGCCATCCGGGTCAGGGCGGAACTGGCACCGGCGGACGCGATACTGCTTGGCGCGGTAATCGAGGAGTGAGGCGATGATCACGCTCGACCGTCTGTGCGCTTTTTATGTGCCGGCACTCTTCGTCACGGTGTTCGCCAAGTTCAGCATTCCGCCATTCGGGTCAAAGGGGGTTGCGCTCAGCGTTGGCGCGCATTTGTGTACGGCCATATTCCGTGCGGTGGGCATCGGCGATGTGCGGTTCAATCCGACGATTCTGATGCTGTTTCTGTCATTTATTGCGCTCATTGTCGGCGCGCCCATATTGCACGGCGATCCTTTCTCGATACTTTCCCTCGGTTTGCTATTTGTCTTGTTCGTGCCGCTGACCGTAGAATTTACCCGTATCCGGGTCTCCCTGGATGAGGCTCTCGGGCTGTTCTCGATCCTCTGCACGTTCATCGCGATCGCCGGTGTCGCTCAATACGTCCTTCAAGGCATCGTGCCGCGGTCGATTCTCTTCCCAATAGAAACCTTCGTGCCGGAATCCCTCCGAGTCTCGGAGTTTGCCAGCGACACGGCTCTGAGCTACCGGAGCGATATCTATAGGGTAAACGGCGTGTTTCTGTTGGAGCCGTCGTTTTTCAGCCAATTGATGGCTTTGGGCATCGTGGGCGAGCTGTGTTCGCGCAATCGCGTGCCCCTCATGCTGTTGTATTTGGCGGCGATGCTGTTTTCCTATTCCGGCACCGGAATATTGGTGTTGGCGGTGGTGCTGCCGATACTTTTCGTCAGGCGGCGCCGTTGGGATTTCGTTCTGTATGCGGCCCTTCTGGGGCTTTTGTTGGTCTTGCTGTCCGGCACGATACACATGGACGCGTTCGTGGCGCGTGCCGGCTCCTTTACCTCCAGCAAGTCGAGCGCATTCGCACGATTCGTCGGGGGATTTTATCTTTTGAGCGATCGTGTCTGGCCCGACACATACCGTACCTTATTCGGTTTCGGCCCCGGCTCGTTCGCGGATTTGGCGTCGACCGCACACACATCCGCCGCTGAGATGACGTTGTTCAAGTCTCTGGTGGAGTACGGCCTCGTGGGCTCAATCATGTTTTTTTCGTTTGTATGCGCGGCGGTATTTTCCAACAGCGCGGACCTCGAGATAAAGGTCGCTGTGCTGATGACTTTGCTGTTGAACGGCAGTTACACGGCCTTTTTTCAACCGCTCGCGCTCGCCCTTCTGATATGGCCGCGCGGCCGACTGCCAGCGCAAGCTCTGTTGCGAATGGGGCATCGGCCTATCGCCGCAACCATGGAGCCTCAGGGACAAACGTGATCAAGTGATCGGAGCCGAAAGCCAATGACGGGGTTTCTAGCGCTTTGCGGCGGGTTGTTCCTGTTGTTGGCAATGCATCCGTTCGTGACCTATCCGCTAACGCTGTTGCTGCTGAGGCGTAAGTCGGTCGGCGGCCCAGGCCCGCGATCCGCGCCGACTAGCTTCGCAATCTGCATGTGCGCCTACAACGAGGAGCGGGTCATCGAGGCAAAAATGCTGAACCTGATGCGGATCAAGGAGCAGCACCCCGGCCTCGAGATCTTGCTTTACGTGGATTGTTCCACCGATCGGACGGCGGAGATAGTGAGCCGCTATCGCCAGGACGTGTTGCTGGTCGATTCGAAGGAGCGCCGGGGCAAGACGTTTGGGATGAATCTCCTGGTCTCAAAGACTGACGCCGACATCATCGTGTTCACGGACGCCAACGTCATGCTTGCGGACGAGATACTCGAACGCTTGGATGCGCATTTCGCAGACCCGCGCATCGGATGCGTGTCCGGCCAACTCACGTACACCAACCCTGGCGATTCCGTAACCGCAGCTTCGTCGGGATTGTATTGGCGTTTGGAGGAGTTCATCAAGCGCTTGGAACAGCGATCCGGCTCCATCATGGGAGCCGACGGATCGTTGTTTGCGATTCGCCGGTCGCTGCATAAGCAGCCTCCGGAGCACATCATCGACGATATGTATGTGTCTCTCATGGTGCTGTGTGCCGGCTACCGCGTGGTGCAGGCGACCGATGTCTGCGCGTACGAGGAATCCGCAACTTCCGGTCGGGAGGAATTTCAACGCAAGGTACGTATCGCCTGCCAGGCGTTCAATGTTCACAGGCTCATCTGGCCGCATCTGCGTAAGCTCGACGCTCTCACCTTGTACAAATACACGTCCCACAAATACTTGCGCTGGATGACGATTTATTGGATTGGGCTCTCAGCAGCCAGCTTTGGCGTCGCACTCTTGACGGCGGGACGGCCGGGCGCCGCCTTCGGTCTCCTCGTCGCGCTACCGGGGCTTCTGGTGTTGAGCCTGCGATGGCCGGTGCCGCTGTTGTCCCGGCTCGCGGATGCTTTGCTGGCGTTTGTGGGCGTGGGTCTCGGCGTCTGGCGTTCGATCCGCGGCGAGGTATTCCAGACCTGGACGCCGGCCTCGTCGGTGCGGAAGTGAGGAACAGCGGCTTCAACCCGGCGGTCAATGGATTGAGAGGATTGAGTGCGATATTCGTGTTCGCCTTTCACGTGGGGAATGCCGGCATCGTCCATTGGCCGTCGGGTGGCACCGCGGCGATGTGGCTCGCCGGCGCGATGGATACGCTCCGATACGGCGTGGAAATCTTCTTCATGATCAGCGGCTACGTCATTGTCGGCAGCTTCAGGCGACATGCGTCGTTGCGGAGCTTCTATTGGGACCGGATTGTCCGCATCTATGTGCTGTGGCTGCCTCTATGTGCCGCCATAGCGTTGGCGGGGCATCGGCTGGGATGGAGGAGCTATGCGGTTAGCGGGTTTATGGACTGGCTGGCGGTGACGTTTGCGAACGTGCTGCTCTTGCCTCCGTTGGTTCCAATTGCCATGGCGCATCCGGCCACATGGAGTCTCAGTTACGAATGGTTGTTCTACATCTCGGTCGGGGTGGCTTCGCGCATCGGCTGTGGGCGCGGGATCGTGACGAAGGCGGTGTGGGGCACCGCGTTCGTCGTTGCGATCGCGTTGGTATTGCCGAGAGCGCTATTCTTCATTCCCGGTGTAATCGTCTATTTCTCGCAGGATCGATTACGGCGATATGCGCGCCTATTGAAGCTTCCCTGGTTGAGCATGACGGTATTTCTGTTTGCGTGGAGCATGACTGGCAGCAACAATGCGACGCCCGCGCACGACATCGATAAATGGATGTATCCGGCGCAAGCATTGTGGGCGTTGATCGCGTTGTTGGCTGCAACGCATATGTTTGCTGCGGTCACTCTGCAGCGCGGCGTCTTCACGCGATTTCTCGAAAGCCCTGCCTGGCAGTTCTTGGGAAATATAAGTTTCAGTTTTTACTTGATAAGCGGCGTGGTGATGTTCGCGGTGAAGCGCGTTTGTTATTGGATGCTGGGTTCCGACCCGCATCCGGTATTGATACTGCTTGCGTTTGCGTGTTTGTCTTTGTTGTTGTCGATAGTGTGTTCATCGCTGACGCGCGAGTTCCTCGAGGTGCGCCTCGCGAAGCGGTTGCGCCATTTTCTGTACATGCGCGGCTACTTCACGCGCGGCGCGAAACCGACTCGAGAATCTACTCGAGAATCTACTCAGACGATCGTCGAGCCGCATCTGGTATCCGCGCTTCCGCCGGAAATCTCGGGCAGTCCGTTGATCGGACCAAGGTAGGACATACCTCCATGGGACAGAACACGTTGCTAATGTTGCGGAGCGACGCCTGGCGAATCCGGGGACAAGACTCCTGGTTCGACGTCGCGCGTGCGCTCCTGACGAATCGCTGCTTCAAACCGATCGCGACGCTACGTATGTGTCAGGCCGTGTCTTGCGCGCCGGCGCCGTTGCGCAAGGTCTTTCTGCCGGTGTGCATCGTTTGCCATCAGGCGATGCGCCATTATGCCGGCATGGATCTGCCGTGGCAGACCGTCATCGGGGTCGGGCTTTCCATTCAGCACGGTTGGGGCGCGGTCATCAACGCGAAGGTGCGGATCGGCAACAATGTGACGCTGTATCACGGCGTGACCATTGGTCGAGCGGACCGTATAGCCGCCGACGGCCTGAGGTCGACGGGATACCCAATTATCGAAGACGAGGTCTGGATCGGCCCCCACGCGATAGTTGTGGGTGGGATCACCATCGGTCAAGGCAGCCGCATTGCGGCCGGCTCATTCGTGACGGAGAGCGTTCCGCCTTTCAGTCTGGTGGCGGGTAATCCCGCCAAAATACTCCGGACGGTCAAGACGAGCGATGTGCTGAATCCCTTCCCGGTGGCGCAAAGCACCGCACCACCGCCGCATGCGTCGGGCGTGCAGTCTCTGCAATGAAAGAGGCGCCAATGGCTCAAGGGATGCGGTGG
>Ga0182030_10016030_pt1 | contig 14635 bp, 8 predicted proteins | sample 812S3MmetaG_FD_121299 | JGI IMG/M metagenome (GOLD analysis project Ga0182030, IMG submission 121299) | Permafrost microbial communities from Stordalen Mire, Sweden - 812S3M metaG (Illumina Assembly) | ecosystem: Environmental > Terrestrial > Soil > Wetlands > Permafrost | place: Sweden... | reverse complement strand
CTGTCGCCGGATGAAAAGGACAAATACTGGGGCAAGGTCGAACGCAAGAGCGTCCAGGTGGCGGTTCACGAAATCCAGACCACCCAACGCGGCCCTGTGCTCCGGGGCGTCATCCTCTCGGTCAACGAGAAGTAACCTATGCAAAGGTATCCGCTGGACAGCTACGCATATTCACTGGCCCGCATTCGTTGGGATGTATTCGGCACTTTGACCTTCCGGTCAGTCCCTTCCCCGAAGAAAGCGTATGGCCGGGCCTGGGCGCTGATGCGCCTGGCGGCGGAGCTTGTCCAGCGGCCCTATTCCCAACTCCTGATTGCGTTGCGCGCGGAGTATGGGGAAATGACGGGAAGGTTCCATTTCCATTTTCTTTTGGGTGGAACGCAAACGCGCAACGCCATCACGCTGGCGCACCAGCTTGAACACCGGTGGTACGGCATGTTCGGGCAGGGTGCGATTAGCAAGTGCCGGCCATACGACCGCTCCCGCGCTGGGGTGGCCTACGTGACGAAGTGCCTCAGTCCAGGGACTTGGGGAGCCAATCGTTACGAGTTGGGCAAATTCAACTTGGCCGACACGGTGACGCTGTCCCGGTCTGTGTTCCGCGTGATACGGAGCTTGGATCGCATGGGGGCAGACGCCGCAGCGCGCACGTGTGAGAAAGACGGGCTTTCGATGAGGGAGCCACTGGCAGCGCAGGCTTAGACCAGCCTCCCATGTGCTATGCCGCAAGGCCGGTGCATGGATGACGGGGCCGTAAACGCGGTTATCTCGCCAGTTAAAACGCGGTCTTACTGCCGCGCACGTGAAAGGGACTTCAAGGGTCCCAGGAGACGGGCGGAGCGGCGCGCCAGCGCCGCCCGCCCGTCTCCTGGGTGGCTTGAAGTATCAGTGTGTACGCGCTTGGACATGCTCAAGCAGGACGATACCGGCGTAACCGGCGTCGTTCGAACGAAAGAAAGGAAACGTATGAATGCGAAAGAATCAGTTGACTGGTTGAACGAACGGGACCCGATCCGCGAATGGTCGGTGGATGCCGACGTGTTTTGTCTGCATTGCGACGGCATGTTCAAGGCTCAGGACGTGGCCTGCGATTCGGAAGGTGATCCGACCTGCCCGGTGTGCCGCGACAGCACTCCGCTCGATTTTCACGGGATACCGTGGTGGCGTGAGGACTTGGTGGACGACAAGGAGGAATGGCGTATCAAAGCACTCGAAGCGGAGCCAGGCAAACCAGGATGCCTGCCGGAGAGACTCAAGGCCCGCAAACGCAAATAACTGCATTTTTCCTCCCAAGTGAAAACATGCTGTTGCCAAACGAGCCGAGGCAAAATATGACCGATGATCCAATGAATGCGGCAGTGGCGGCGTGGGCCGCGAGAGGTTTACCGGCTCGTCTCGATGTCGGCACAACGGCAAAGCTGCTCGGCTTCGCGGAGCATGACATGCAGATTTTAATGGGATCGGGCAAGCTGACGCCCCTCGGCGATCCGGCCCCGAACGCGCCAAAATGGTTTGCTGCTGTTGAAGTAATTCGTTTAGCCACTGACCGGGAATGGCTGCATAAAGCCACCAAAGAGCTTTCCAAATACTGGCGGCAGAAACGCGAGCGCCGTCAATCGCCCCTTCCCGCGTCCGGTTCACTTGCAATATAGGCCCCGGCGGAACCTGGCCGGAAAAGTGCGGCGATTCCACCGGAGCAGTCCTAACTACTTACCACCGGGAGGATTGTTGCCACGTCCCCCGCCCGACGGTTGGCCTGTCGTGCTCGGCCAGTTTCCGCCGCTGCCTTTGCTTCCTCCCTTGCCTCCGCCTCCACCTTTGCCGCCTCCGCCCTTTGATTCACACTGTATCATAACGTACCTTTCTTTTTGTGGGGAATTACCGACCCCCCGCAGCCAATACGGAGCGGCTGAACAAATCTTGCTTTCGCCTCCTGCCAGCGCCATAAATCTCTCCCTTCATACATTATACTTGACATAAAAGTTTCACCTGATTCTTCACCTAAATCTTCACCTGGCGAGCAATTCGGGGGCAATAACAGGGCAATGCGTAGCGTTGAAAGAACGAACAAAAAATCGCTTGACTCCCCTATGAAAACAGCCTAAATTAAGCCTTGAAACAGAGTGTGTTAGGCTCGGAACGGTAAAGCTTCCTCGTTCAATTCCGACCCTCGCCTCCAAGTTGCTTAACACAAGCAACTTGCATATATTGTCAAGCCTATCAATGCGTCTTTTTCTATGGATTAACGTAGGTTGAAAACCGACCCTCGCCTTCCGAATGTAGACCCGTTTCGAGATCAGCCTGGTCTGTCGACGTGGCGATTACATTCGCGGCGGCAGAGAGCGACAGAAGCACCGGCTAGGCGGAGCAGCGGGACGGTTGCCGGCCCGGGTGGCGGCATTGTTGCAAACGCCTGAGAAATTGTAGCCTGCGCTGCGGATATAAAATCCGGTCCAATTGCTTGAATTGGCCTCCTGTCAGTTAGAGGCGCTGGGCGGATCGACTGCCACACGATAGAATCTTTGGCCGGCGGCGACGCCGTTTGTATAGGTCAGAACCATGGGCGATCCATTTCCGGCTTGGGCGCTTCCAACATTGTTCCACGAAGCCGGTTGCAGGGTATCGGAGTACTGGAGTTGGTAGGTGTGGCTGGCGTAGCCCATAATCGTCAGATTGAAGTTGCTGCCTCTGACCGCGCAGGACTCCACCTGAATATCACTGCGGGTGAGAAGCAGGCCATTGTTGACAAAATCGGGCGGGAGCGTGCCGCCCCAGGTCATGATGTCGAGGACGCCGCTGTTGGTGAACGCGCCGCCAATGACCAGTTGCGCGTTGCCGAGCAGGCGGAAAGTTCCAGAGTTGGTGGCGTTACCCGTTACTATGAGTGAGCCGCCAAGGCATTCACACACGCCCAGATTCGATAATGACGCGCAGCTCACCGTGCCCCCCTGATTGGACAAGACGGCCCCCGGCCAAATTGTCAGATGCCCGTCGTAAACTTGTTCCGTGCCATTGGTGGCAATGCCGGCAGTGGCAGTCAGTTGTCCGCCGGCGGAAAGAATAGTTTCGCCTTGGGTAATTTCGAAGGCACCGAGCGACAACGCCGAACGGGCACCAAGCAGGAGGCTGCCAAAGCCGTTCTGGATGACTTCGCCCATTCCACCGTTGGTTGAAAGAAGAGTGGCCTCTCCATTCGTTATCGTGATTTCAGGCGTTGGAAGAGTCTCGTCCAAGGTTGCGGTGGCGCCGCCTGCGATGACAAGGATGGCACCAGAGAGAAGGCCTGTGCTGCCCGGCTGAAAGACGCGGCCTTCACTTTCTGAAGGCACGCGAACCGAGAGGCGATAATTACCCGCGTTTTGGCTGGCGAGAATACGAATCAGACCCTGCGGCGACGGCACATCCACTCCAGCGCGGGACAAGGTGGTTCCCAATACGGGCCGCACATCAAAGGTTGCAAACCCCGGCGAAGTGGGGGTAATCCCGGCCACCTGCTCGTCCAGCAGCGTGAGAGGGCCGCCGCTCCAGCCGTGATTGAACCCTCCGCTGTCGGGGAAGAGTTCCCAAAGCGTGGTCTCATCGACGCTGATCATCGCGGCGTAGCGCGAGCGCATCCGAGCCAGCGCATCATCGGGATAACCGAGGGTAAAGAGCGCTTCAAGAACATATTTCTCCATGTACGGGCTGCAATGTTCCTGGGTAATCAAGACGGTCCGAATGGCTGCCGCCTGGCTTGGGCCTGAGAAACCACACAATACTGCCATCGCGTTGCCCCGCTCGTCCGTAAATGCGGTATTGGTTGGGGAGCGAAAGGCGGACCCCGTCCAGAACGCCACGTTAAACTTGTTGCTGATGCCTTGCGCGATGGAGGAAAAAAGAGGGGCGTCTGCTGCCTGGCCCACCAACGGAGCCATCTCCGCCGCCGCAGTCAGTGCCAGGAAATACCAGGCGTTGTCCAGCAAGGGCACGTCGATGTCATCACCCCAGTCTTCCCAATCCCAGCCCCCGGCCCGGTGGATGACCAAGCCTTGGGAATCGGTTTGCCATACGTCCAGCAGATAGCTCTTGATCGCCGGATAACACTGTTGAAGAAAAGCCAGGTCACCCGTGTCGCGATAATACCGCATCACTCCATATTGGCCGACGGCAGCGAGGGTTTGCACGGGCAGTTCTTCCGACCAATTCCCAGCCGGGACAGGCGCAAACATCGTGTTGTCCGGTCTCTGCCAGCGGACGAGGTCGAGAAGGCTCTTTCGAGAAATCAACTCGCACCGGGGATCGTACGCGTAAGGAGTCTGGCCGAGAATGACCGAGGTGTCGCCAATCCAATTGGCCCGTTCGCGGTTGGGGTCACCCCAAGTGTCAATCATATTCACGCCCAAGGTATTGGCGGCCTTATTCCAAAGTGTGACCAGGTTGGTGTCATCGCAATTAAAGCTGCCATAAAGAGTGGTGTCGGCGAGATGCGGCCTGTATTGAAAGCCGTAAACTGTGACGCCCGAGGGAACGGCGAACTGAACAAAGTTCCCGTTAATCCAGCCCGGGAATTCGTAGGACTGTCGGCCAGTGCTGGTTACGAATTCGTGGTTAACGGAAGGGGCGCCTCCGTTGGTGGCGGCGTCGGATTGAATCGTAATGATGAGCCCGGAGGAGGCGCTGCTGACGTCCAAGCTGGGCGTGAACTGTTGGTTGACGGGAAGATAGCACGTCCAAGTGGCGGGGGAGGAGCCAAAGACGTTGGTGGAGACAAAATTCTGCAAGGGTGCGTCTTGCCACTGCGGCAGAGGCCGCAGCCACAATTTTCCCCAAGGCAAACCACCCACTGGCCCCCAGTCGGTCGGACTGCTCCAGCCGCTGTCATTGAATGTGACGTTGGTCCACGCGCCTGGGTCCAGGCGCATGTCATACCGGAGGCTCGATTCCGGCAATCGGAAGTTGGGCTGTGGCACCACCTGCGCCAATTGCAACGCCGTGTTCGTGATCATCCTCCAAGTGGTGTCGCTTCCGATCAAGGTGCCGTCCGCGTTCATCTCGAAGAAAAATCCCGCCGTGCCGCTGTTCGTGTGGCTGAATCCCTGCTTGCCGAAGAAGCAATGCAACACCGCAATCGTATTCGATCCGGCCTGGAGCATCGGCGCCAAGTCAATTTGATCATACCAAGTGTCACTCACGGTCGGACCGCGCTTAAGTTCCCCCTCCCGCACCGCCATCTGGCCATTGACCCAGAGCCAGTATTTGCTGTCGGCGGCAATGCTGGCAACGGCGCTGGCGGGTTGATTCGAAAGAAAAAAACTCTTGCGGTAACAAAGCCACAGGTTAGTGGTGGAAACCGCCGGCCCAATCCAGTGCGCCGACCAGTTCGTGGTGGCTTGGACGGCATCCGACGCGGAGGCCAGAGACTGGGCCATGTTGGCGGCGGCGAGCAAGGCCACGTCGGTTTGGTTGGGATCGGGCTGCGCCGGAATTGAGCCGGCGATGGATAAAGACGCCACGCTGCTGGTCACTGCCCCGTAAGCATTCGTCACAACAACCTGATAGCTGCCGGCATCGTTTGATTCCAAATAGCCATAACCCAGTATGGCATTGGTTGCTCCGGTGATCACGCCACCGTTTTTGTACCATTGGTAAGCCAGCGGCGGTGCGCCACTGGCCGCCACGTTAAAGTCAAAGCTGGATTCAGGCGGGTTGGTTCCGCCGGCAGGCTCCGTCTGGATAATCGGAGCCAGCGAGACGGGAGATGATGATTGCAGAGTGATGGCGTAGATCATCGGACCTTGGTTGACCACTCCGCTTTTATCCGTCAATATAAGGGAAACAGTATTGCTCGCGGCGGTGAAATCGTAATCGATGTACCAGGCTCCTCCGATATCCTCGTCGGTTTGGAAGGTGGCATTATTCCCATCGCCGTTGAATACAAATTGGACGGGCCGAGTTGGAGAATCCCCGGCGTCCCATTGCCGGTAATAGAAGCGCAGCGAATACTTCGCGCCAAGCGTCAAATAGCCGAAGTTGAGGGTGGCAGTGGTGGCCACCGGCGCCACGCCCAAATAACTGGCGCCCATCAACACAGAAGCCATGTTGCCGTCGGCTTGCGTCCCGAGGTTGGCCGGACTGCCGTCCGTTATGTCTTTAAAGCCGTTGGAATCGGTGTTTGAAGCCGTCCAAGTCCCGCCGTAATTGGGATCGTAGCCGGATTGTGTTGCGCCATCGAGATTAACGGGGGTAAAATTGATTCCGTTGACAGCCCCGGAGAAGGCCGAGCCGGCAAAAGCCAGCACGCACAGATAGTTGGTGTTAGCGCCGACGCCAATGCCCGTGGCGGCATCTGTGCTGGTGGGAGGAAGCTGCACCTGCGAAAGCGTGGGGGAAATGACATTGGTGCCGACCAAAACATCCAAAATGACGACGCTGCTCGTCATTGCTCCGGCGATGTTTGTGACGATTACATAATACGAACCCGTATTGGTTGCGACGAGAGGACTCAACGTCACGAGGGACGTCGTGGCACCGCGAATCGCCGCGCCATTTTGGAACCACTGGTAGGCTGGCGCGGGCGAGCCGGAGGCGCTGACGCTTAAAGAACCACTGAATCCGGCCCAATTTGTGAAGCCCACCGGTTGCGTCGTGATGGTTGGTGGCACGTTATGCACGGCGGGGGACGTTTCTTGCAATGACATTCCGTAAATCAAGGCGCTCTCGTTGCCGTTCAGGTTGGTCATGTACACGAAGACGTCGCCCGATTTAGCCGTAAAATCGTACTCGAGGTAATGAGCCGCGCCGATGTCCTCGTTAAGCGGGTTGCCGGAGTAGGATTGGTTGATTCCTTCGCCATTGAAAGAGATGTTAATGGCCCGAGTTCCTGTGGTTGACCATTGCCGGTAGTAAAAGCGCAAAGCGTAGGTTGCTCCAGCGCTCAACCCGCCGTAGTCCTGCACGAGCCAACTGTTGGCCGGGGCGCTGGAGGCCACATAACCAAGGTCGGTCAACATAATAGCCGTATTGCCGTCGGCTTGGCTGCTCGCGCTGACGGGGCCGCCTGAAGTGCTGGCGAGGTTCAGATTGGCCGATATGTTCCAAGTCCCGCCGTGATTGGTCTCGGTACCGCTGTTGACTGTGGAAGTGTTGGGGAAGCTGAGATGTTGAAAGGCCACTCCATTAATGGACCCGACCGCGGCGCCATTCCCGAAATCCAGGCAGCATAAATAGGTGTTGGTTGAATTAATTCCCGTGGCCGCATCGGTGCCGGTGGCGGGAAGATTTACGACTGTGATCGAGCCGGCGTAAATGGAACCAGTTCCCAGTAGCGCCAGCAGCACCACTGACGCAAACTTGGCAGTGAGATTTTTAGTCATCTTTTGGGCGATGCTCCCAAGTCACGGCAGCGTCCACGCCTCAACCCGGAACAAATCGTCTGATGAATCGCCAGGCCAGGGGCCGTTCAGGCTCGTGAAGGAGGGCACGTTGGGTCCGTGCCATTTCAAATACTCCACGTGGCCGTCGGCGAAGGAAAAGGTGCCACCTTTGCTATCGCGGTAGCTGGGAGGATTCCACCACATGGGGGGTTGGTTTTGGAGGGTGTAGGTCCATGTAAAGAGCCCAAAACAGCCATCGCCGCATTCGTACTCGTTCTCATCCACAAACACGGCTATTCGAGAGGCGCCCGGATTGATAATCCCGGCATATCTGGTAACGGGAGCAAGATTATTTAATCCCACATCATCGGCATTGAGGCCGCTGCCGCCGCTGCCATTCATGGCGTAATTCACTGAACAGCTTCGGGTCTGCGGCGCCTGCCAAGTAGTAGGATGGAGCGGCAGCGACGCCGGGGCCGTGACCATGTAAGTATCCGACGGGCAAACGTAGATCTTAACCTGCTGGTCATACGGGTAGAGCAGGCCGAGCTTGATGTTGTCCGTGGTTCCGTCGGTTTGCGCGTCGCCGATGACCCATGAATTGCTCGTGGTATCGAAGGCGGCCTCGCTTTCGTTAGGCGGCAGATAATCCCTGTTATCCCCCACGTACATGTGGTAACATATTTGCAATTGCTTCATATTGCTCAGGCACTCCGTGAGTTTGGCCTGAGCCTTGGCCCTGGCCAGGGCCGGCAAAAGCAGTGCGGCCAGGATCGCAATGATGGCGATGACCACCAGCAATTCGATCAACGTAAACCCTTTTCTCGGGCTGAACCGCGTTCGACTCATAACAAAACTCTGAATCTCCGTCATTGTTCTTGCAAGCGGTAAAACATCTGTGTCCCGGCTGCCGGAAGGGTGACCGTGCTGTTGGTGCCGGAATTAACCACCGAATTGGTCACCACAGTCCACGCGCTTTGAGACAAGCTTGGCGTCGATTCCAACGCAAAGGCGATGTTGGGAGTGGGCCAGGAAAGAATCACGTTGCCTGCGGACTGAGCCACGGAAAGGGTCGGCGCGGAACCAAATAAGATGCCGTATTTAGCTGCCAGATAGCCTTCGATGGAAGCCGTGTCATTGCTGTCCGCAGCCGCGCCAAGCACGATCAACTCCGCCAACTGGCCATTGAGATAGTTTTCGCTGTCAACACGCGAGCCAATGAAGAAATAACTTCCATTATCGGCGATGGCGGTGGACAGGGTGCCGCTGCCATTGAGGGTGCCATCCAGGCGATGAGTTACCGTTGTGCCCTGCATGTTCACGTCCAGGACATGCGCAACGCCGACGGAAGGTGCCCTGGTGCTGTTGACAACTCCATACGTGGTGCCATTGCCCCGGTAGAGTTTAACTGCGCCTGACGTCACGTAATAGTCGTAGGGGTCTGCCAGGTTGTTGTTGGCTTTCGAAATGATGGTGCTGTTGTTGGTGTTCGAGCCGTTTAAGCTATTGAAGTTCATCACGGCAAAGACCGACATATCCCCGGTGATTGCCAAGGTGGAAGCCTCGTTGGCGTACATGTAGTCGCTGCTCCCGTTAAATAGAGGGGCGGGTATGCCGTTGATGGCATTGGTGACTCCATTGGCGACTAACAGGGGCGCATAGATATCTCCGCCCGGCTGATATAAGTCGTTGGCGTTTCCAGACTGGTCGTCCCATTCGGTAACGTAGCCATTTCCATCCACCGTCACACCCTCATTGCCCTCAAGCCACAAGGCAAGGGTTGTCGGATAAAGCCCAATCTGGCTGGAAGCGGTCACAATCGTGTTGCCGAATAAATCCATCACGTTTTGAACGGTCACGGAATACATCGTGCCGGGCGTCAAGGGCGACGTGGTTAGTATAACTTTGTTGGGGGCATCGCCGATCGCGGCAGAAAGCACACTCCCGCTGGGGCTTATCGAGTAATTGTTGGGGTTGGTGGCAGTGGAAGGATTCACCGCCTCGGAAAAGAGGACCACAATGACGGATTGGCTCCAAACGGCCGTTCCGGCTGAGAGGACTGTGGGAGGCACCTCGTTAACAGTCACCGCCGCCGGGCTGCTGAGATTTGTGGAAGAACCGGGAACGATGATTTCCACGGTGTACATGTCGCCGTTGTTGTTGGGCGTAAGCAGCGCCGTGGTGTAGGAAGAATTGGTGGCGCTGGGAATGATCACGGAATTCGACTGCCATTGATAGGTCAGATGCGCGCTACCCTGGCTGGCTGCGACAGAAAATGTCGCCGTCACTCCCTGATTGGTAGTCACGGGCACGGGCTGCTGCGAGATGGTCAATGGAAAATATTTAGCGCCCAAATAATTATCAATGTTGGTGCGGTCAAGGGGAGCCAAGGCGTCGCTGAAAATCATGACTTCGGCTATCTGGCCGTTCATAAGCTGGGCCAAATCATTGCGCGAGCCAATGTCAAGCGGCAGGCCGGCATCGGTGATTTCCGAGGCCGTGAGGCTGTTGTTCAAAATGCCCGTGCCAGCGGCTGCGCCGTCAAGGAAATGACTGACGTTGGTGCCTGCCATCGTCATCACCGCCAGAACGTGCTGAGTGCCGAGGGAAGGAACACTCGTAGCTGTGAAGTGACCGTAAACCGTGCCGTTGCCGCGATAGAGAGTCGCCCCGGCGGTGGCACTTGACACGTAAAAGTCATTCGGCGCCGGTATGTTGACCTTCGTTTTGCCGAGAATCTCTCTCGCTGCGGCATAATCCGAGAAGTTGGCCACGGCGTACATCGTTATGTCACCGGTAATTGCGACGCTTGGCGAGGTCGCGACTTGGAGATAGTTGGTATTGGCCGCATTGAAGAAGAGCGCGGGTTGCCCATTCATCTGGTTGGCTTGGGGGGCCGGCCTTGCTGAAGGTCCGCCGCTGTATTGCGTCGCGTTGTTGGCGTTAGCCGTTTGATCCAGCCATTCGACGACGTTGCCATTGATATCCTTCAGGACGCCGACATCGGCTCTGAGCCAAAGCGACATGTTGACCGGGAAAACCATAATATTTGTGGTGACGATGGTGTTGCCAAACAAATCCTGCACGTGTTGAATTGTTAGAAAATTGGCTGTGTTCGTGCTCAAGGACATCGCGGGGATGAGAAGGACCACATTGGCCTGGCTGCCGGCAACGGCGGACGAGGGGGCGACGCCGTTCAACGAATAATTGGCGGCGTTGAGAGCCGTTGCCGCGCTGACGGCCTCTGAATAGACTACCACGATGTTCGTCGTCATCGCATTGGTCGATTCGGTGACTGAGAAAACCGTGGGAAGCGCCGTGGCTGGCTCAACCGTCAAAATGGCTGTCGTGCTGTTTGTGGGGCCATCGAGCGTCGTGACTGTCACTGAGTAGGTCGAGTTATTGGCTGCCATTGTAAGATTGGGCGTGGTATAAACCGCGCTGGTCGCCCCGGAGACGATGGCGCTGTTGCTATACCACTGGTACCCAGTCGCCCCTACCGCGTTGACCCAAAACGTCGCGGTTTGCCCGTTGGTGGCAGTCACGCTGCCGGGTTCTTCGGTGATGGGACTCAGAACACCCCCGGACACCACGCTGCTGGTCACCGCTCCGGCGACATTGGTGACTGTGACATAATACGAACCTGCATTGGTCGGGTCCAGGGGACTGAAGTTCAGTATGGCATTGGTCGCGCCGGAGAGTGGCGAATTGTTTTGGTACCATTGATAGACTGGCGCCGGCGAACCGGAGGCACTCACGCTTAATAAGCTGTTCTGGCCGGCGAAGTTCGTAAAACCCACAGGCTGCCCGGAAATGGTGGGCGCCACGTTTACGACTGGAGGGGCAGTTTCCTGGAGCGACATTCCGCTAACCATCACGCTTTCGTTGGCAACCAGGTTGGTCATGTACACATTGACGCTCGTTGACGCGGCCGTGAAATCGTACTCGATATAGTTCGCTCCGCCAGCGGACTCATTAAACGGATTGCCGGAGTAGCCTTGGTTGGTGCTAGTTCCCTCGCCATTGAAGTACACATTGATGGAACGATTGTCCGGGCTGGTCCATTGCCGATAGTAAAGGCGCAAGGCGTACTGCGCCCCGACGGTCAGCCCACCGTAGGTCTGGTCGAGATCGCTGCCAACCGGAGCGCTCGATTGCACAAAAATGACATCTACCAACATTGCTTCTGTGTTACCGTTAGCCTGAGTTGGTGCATTTCCATTGGAAGTGCTGTTAAGGTTGTGGTTAGCGTTCAAAACATAAGTGCCCCCGTGAGTGGTATCGGTGCCGCTAACTGGTGGGGCCACACCGGTGGGATGAACCGCTTGAAAGGGCACGCCGTTGATGGTGACGTTGGCGGAGCTTCCAAAAGCCAGGCAACACAAATACGTGTTAGCGTTAGTAATTCCCGTGGCTGCGTCGGTGCCGGTGGCGGGAAGACTGACCAGTGTGATAGTGCCGGCGCGGAGGGAAGCGGTCGCCAGCAGCGACAGCAGAAAAGCCGCGACGAAAAGGGGCGCGAGGACTCGATTTTTGTTTTGTGAGATGTTCATTTTCATACATTTGTTCGGTTAGGGCTGCTTTGCATTTCAGTTTCGCAGAATCGCGCCCCGCTGTCATCCCCCCCAAATAGGGGGCAGGCCGGAACCGAACGGGGAGTTATTTGTTTTCAGCAGACATGTATTTGGCCACTGCTTCAGCCCGGGAACGGACATGCATCTTTTGGTAAATGTTCTTGAGGTGGCCGTGGATGGTTTCAACGCTCAGAGACAGATTGCCGGCAATTTCCTTGTTGGAATAACCCTTGGAAAGCAAGACCAGAAGCTCTTTCTCGCGGGGCGTGAGATGGACGATTTGATCGCGCGATTTCGCTCTGCTGCGAAAATAGTCCACCACGCGGCGGGCGATGCCGCTGGTCATGGGAACGCCTCCCTTGAGCAGGTCTAGAAGCGCGGTGCGCAAAGAGGCCGGTTCGGCCTGCTTTAACAAATATCCGTCTGCGCCGGCTTCCAGCGCCGGGAAAACCATCTCGTCGTCATCTGAAGCCGTCAGAATGAGGATTCGGGTATCCGGCAGCAAGACCTTCAGGCGCGAGGTGCATTCGATGCCGGACATTCTCGGCAAAAAAATATCCATGAGTACGACGTCTGGGTGGGCTGGAGGAATTTTCTTGAGCGCCTCTTCGCCCGAGGCGCAGGCACAAACACACTGGAATTCCGGGAAGGTGCCGATCAACTGCGATAAGTTATCGCGGATTTCTGGCAAATCCTCGACCAGGGCTATTTTACAGCGGTGAGCAATGACTGGCTGAGCAGATAAGCCGCCATGACCGATTGGGTTCATAGGGTTGTGCTTGACGGATGAACAGGCGGGGTTGAAACGGTGGGAGGAGCGTGGGACCTCGCTGGCAAAGGCGCCTGGCGTTTCCAGAATCGGGAGAGGAAGTTGGAGTGAAGTGGCGCGGTGCGCGCGAGCGGCACGACAAATTCGACCCGGCATCCAGCGCCGGGCTGACTGATGACGCTGCAAATGCCTCCAGCCTCAGTGGCGCGTTGCATCATGCTGGAAAGCCCGTTACGCTCGCGGTCGGCCAGCGACGGATCGAATCCTTTGCCGTTGTCCTCCATAGCCACAACGATGCTCAGTCCCTGGCGGTGAATGTCCAAGACCAATTCAGTCGCCCCGGAATGTCGCACCGCGTTGTTAAGCGCTTCTTTGACAGCCAGGAACAAGTTGCGCCGCATTCCCATGTCGCACGGCAGATCAGGCATCGCTTCCTCAATATTAAAGCGACAACGAATAGGGGTCGGTTGCAGGAAAGTCTCGGCATATTTGCAAACGTACGAGGCAAACGCGTGGAGAGAATCGCGCTGCGAATTGACCATCCAAATGATTTCATTCATGGAATGGGAAAGAGCGCGGGCTTTTTCGCAGACTTTGTCTATGCGCCGGCGTGGTTCTGACCCAGCCGGCAGAGTGCTTTGCGCCACTTCTCCCATCAATACCAGTTGTGTCAACCCGGCGGTCAAGTCGTCGTGAAGATCCCGCGCAATTCTGGCCCGCTCTCGCTGCACCACCTGTTGTGCGTTCGATTGGATTGCCACCTTGCCCATCAAGCGGAGACACATCGCCGCCACAAAGGCGCACAGCGAAAGCATCATAATTTGAAACCAGCCTGTTTGCCAAAACTCTAAAACGAGCGGGTAGATCTGCGGAGCTTTAAGGATGGCTGGTTTCACGGGCCAAGGCTCCAGTCCGAAACCTGCCACAACCGTTGCCGGCGACCAATTCCCGCGCGCTCGATTCCTGTTCACCCATCGGTTTTCGGTGTTGGGGACCACTTTCCAACTTTGGTCGGAGGCAATTTCGATTGTGCCGCCGTCCGTCAACTCGATGCGCAGTCCCGCCAGAACTCCAGCCTGTTTAAATGTGTTGAACGCTTCGACCCCCAGCGTGTGCAAACCCGGTTCCAGCAACAGTGTCATATCATATTCTGTGAGCGTATGCCATCCGCCGCCCCGGCCAATCTCCCGGCCATCAAGAAAAAGACTGTAGGAGTCGTCCGCCGCAATGCGCAGACGAGCCTTGACGACCTTTGCCCCCGTGGGGATTTCAAAACTCCGCCAGAATCGGCATAATTGCTGATCATGCGTTTCAGCGGTCCAGATCCATGAACCGACCCCATACTTTGGATCCAGCAGGGCCTTGTTTGGAGGAGCGTTCTCGGAGGGTGTAGCTGCGTGGCTTTCGGCCATTAAGTGCAGACCCATAAGCAATGCCAAACCGTACAAGATGACACCTTGAGGAAAGTTGCGCCAACCTGAGTTCGATAAGTGCATATCGCAAGAAGTATAAATAATTCCTAGTGGAGCAACACTCCTAAATTCAAGGCATATGAGAATGCAACCGATACGAGCGTTCAATTCTGTTCTTTTGAGGTTTCGGCCTTTTTGTCAGAAAGCTTCAGTGAAATCTTCAGTAAAGGAGTTAAAGCGGGTTAAGCCAAATAGTGCGGGAGTTAATTGACATAGCTCGTGAAAAAGTGTAGTTTTTACCCGAAAAACGGGCATAAAACGTCCGATTCCGACTCCCGCCTCCAAACCTAACCAGTTGGAACTGTAGGGTTTGGTTAACTTCCACAGACGAGTGCCAGCGGAAGTGCCAGCAAAATTTAACTCTGGCCTGCGCTGCGTAACTCCCACCTACTCCCTACCGGAGTCGATATCAACCGTCGTAACCTCATCACTGTAAAAACAGTTATGAGACAACGATACAGACTCTAT
>Ga0182030_10016028_pt1 | contig 14637 bp, 3 predicted proteins | sample 812S3MmetaG_FD_121299 | JGI IMG/M metagenome (GOLD analysis project Ga0182030, IMG submission 121299) | Permafrost microbial communities from Stordalen Mire, Sweden - 812S3M metaG (Illumina Assembly) | ecosystem: Environmental > Terrestrial > Soil > Wetlands > Permafrost | place: Sweden... | reverse complement strand
GATCGCTGCCTTCCGTAACTGCCGGGGAGTGGCTGGAGGCCGAGGGCTGGTGGGTTCGAGACAAAGAGCACGGGCTCCAATTCAAGGCCAAGCTGATGAAAACTGTGCCGCCGACGACAGTGGAAGGCGTCGAGCGGTACCTCGGCAGCGGCCTGGTCAAAGGCATCGGGCCGGTTCTGGCCAAGAAGCTGGTCGGGCGATTCGGAGCCGAAGTCTTGAGCGTCATCGAGAACCGGATCGCGGAACTGCAATCCGTCGATGGTATCGGGCCGAAGCGCCGGCAGCGAATTGAGCAGGCATGGAAGGAAGCGAAACAGATACGCGAAATCATGCTGTTCCTGCACAGCCATGGTGTGAGCACCAGCCGGGCGGTACGAATCTTCAAGACCTACGGCGAGCAGGCGATCGAGAAGGTGCGGAGCAATCCGTACATGCTGGCGAAGGACATCTACGGGATCGGATTTGCGACCGCCGATCAGATCGCGCAGAAGATTGGAATCCCTCGGGATTCGCTTGATCGGGCGCGTGCGGGAATCGACCATGTCTTGCTGGAAGCGACTTCAGACGGACACTGTGCACTGCCGTTGGAAAAGCTCAAACTGACGGCGGTCAAGCTGCTGGAGATCCCGGAAGGAACGATCGAACAGGCGCTTTCCCAGATGCTTACCAGCGGCTCCCTATTACTGGAAGAGATCGACGGTGATGCCCTGATCTTCCTGCCCCACCTGAGGAAGGCGGAAGAGGGTATCGCGGCCAAAATCAAGGCGCTGACACAAGCTCCGATGATCTATCCCCCAATCGATTTCGAGAAGGCCGTTGCATGGTGCCAGCAGCGGACAGGCAAAACGCTGGCCCCCAGCCAACGCGAGGCGCTGAGAACGGTTCTGGAAAACCGGGTCGTGATCCTTACCGGAGGACCGGGTGTCGGCAAGACGACGTTGGTCAACTCGATCTTGACGATCCTGAGGGCGAAAAAGGTGAAGTGCCTGCTGTGCGCGCCGACGGGTCGGGCGGCGAAGAGGCTCACGGAAACCACCGGCATGGAAGCAAAGACGATCCATCGCCTGCTGGAAATCGATCCAGGAACGGGCAAGTTTACTCGCAATGAGTCCAACCCATTGGCCTGCGGATTGCTGGTGGTCGATGAGACCTCCATGGTGGATATACTGCTCATGCATTCGCTGCTTCGAGCTGTTCCGCACCGCTCCGGGCTGGTTCTGGTGGGGGATGTGGATCAGCTTCCCTCGGTGGGGCCGGGAACGGTGCTGCATGACGTGATCGAGAGCGGGGTCTTGCCGGTCGTTCGCCTCACCGAAGTCTTCCGGCAAGCGGCCAACAGCCGGATCATCACAAACGCGCACCGGATTCGCCGGGGCCAGATGCCGGAGATGAGTGCAGCAGACCCGAGTTCTGACTTCCATTTCGTCGAGCGGGAAGATCCGGAGAAGATCGCGGCGACACTCGTCAAGCTGGTGCGGGAGAGAATTCCGGAGCGATTTGCTCTCGACCGTATCCGTGACGTTCAGGTTCTTTGTCCGATGAATCGGGGATCACTGGGTGTGCGCGAACTGAACACGGCTTTACAGCAGGTACTGAACCCGGCTCGGCCCGGTCAGCCCGCCGTGGAGCGGTTCGGATGGCGGTTCCAGATCGGCGACAAGGTCATCCAAACCGAGAACGACTATGACAAGGACGTGTTCAACGGGGACATCGGGATCGTGGAGCGGATTGATTCAGTTGAACACGAGGTTACGATCCGCTTTGATGATCGGCTCGTGAAGTACGACTTTGGGGAGTTGGATGAAGTTGCATTGGCCTACGCCATTACGATCCACAAGTCGCAGGGCTCGGAATTCCCGGCAGTGGTGATTCCGGTGGCGACCCAGCACTACATGCTGCTACAGCGCAACTTGATCTATACGGGAATCACGCGGGGCAAGCGGCTGCTGGTGCTGATTGGGCAGAGGAAGGCTCTGGGCATCGCCGTCCATAATGACCGTCCGCAAAGGCGGTATTCGGGGCTGCTAACCAGCTTGAGAAGGGACAGATGAGCGCGGTGACGCCGGGATATCTGGCTCCGTCGGCAGTGCCCCAACATCGAAGTGAGTGAGCCAAATGCCGCGCCCTGAGCGGCTTGCGAACTTATTCCCGGACAAACCGTTTGATCAACGTGCGGACGAAGCGATCAACAACAGACTGAAGTCGATCTGTGAGCGTACGTCCAGTAAAGCTGTCGGATTGAACGCGGATCGCTAGCTTCATTCCGCAAGTGCTTTGAAAGCGGCCTGCGCAGGCTCCGAATAGAAATCGACGCGAAGTTTGTCTAAGATCTCGGCCGGTATTGACCCTAGATCCGCAGCGTTTGCTGTCGGAATTAGCACCTGTTGAGCTCCCGAATCCATCGCTACTCTTAGACGATCTCCTAGTTGCTCGATTCGTGATAGGACACCATGAATTGACATTTGCCCCAGGACTACCAGGGCACCGGCTGTCGCTTTGTTGACGACAGAGGACAAAAGCGCGATGTAGAACGCCACGCCAAGGTCTTCCGTATCCTTGCCACTCATCGGGCTCATGACTTGTATGTTGAAGTCGTAGGATCCTAAATCGTGATCTAGTCCCACTTTCTTGCCGTTGGTCCGAAGGTAGTCGAAGGCCATTCGAGCAGATTCCTTTATCGACTTCGACGTGATTCCAACAACCTGAAACTTCCCCGACCCCGGCAGAGCGGCTGCCTGAACACGAAACAGAACCACGCGCCCTCCTGACGCGTCGTACCCGATGCTGAAGATGTCGCCCGGCTGCAACGGCGTCTCTGGTATGAGCTTGGTTGCCCCCAGCTCAGCACACTCGGCAATGTGTTCATCTCCGCCATCCTTGTCAAGATACGAAAGATTCACGCGAGAGAACTCGATCGGGTTTACTCTCTTTAGCTGTTCCTTGACCCGACGACGCATCTCTAGGCCGAATGCTATGTATTCCGCAAGCTCTTCGCGACTGCATTGACCGTCGGGATGAAGAAGCTTAATCAGTCCAGAGATAGTACGGACCGTAGCTTTACGGTCGCGCTGACCGACATGGTTCCCGAAGGCGAAATATGCATCGTAGGCGTCAGTGAAATTCAACGGCCGCAGTTCATTGTGGAAGATTTCGGCCATGTAGTCGGCTACGAACCCCAAATGTGCTGTAAAGTGCTCCGGCTTCAACTTCAACATTTCCCAGCCAGGCAGGTAGGCATGCCAGCGATCATGAAATGCGGTGTCATTGCGAACCGATTCCGGCAGGGCTGCGAAGAGGTGCGACACGCGCGCAATCGACTGAACATCTCCGTCGATATTGCCCGCGAAAACGATGCCCGCTTCCGCCGAAATAGTTCCCTTGTCATCGCCTCGCGAGAATGATGCCTGCTCCATATAACCCTTGTACATCTGCTTGTCGGATTCATTCTTGAAGTTCGAGCCAGCCACTTCATCGAAGGCGACGGCGTCATACCGAACGACCAGGCCGGGCTTATCTTTTCGGTTTTTCCACCCGAAAAGATCAGCGACAGATCCCTGCCCGCCTGACAGCAGGATGACGTAGGGCGAGATCTCTCTGAATACAAACGACTTACCTGTCTCGCGCGGACCAAGTTCGATTAGATTGTAGTTCTTCTCCACCATTGGGACGAGGCGAAGGATCGTCAGAAGTTTGCGACGCCAGGTGAAGTCCGGGTGGGTAGGTTCGTAGCCGACGGAGCGCAGCAACACGTCTGCCCACTCTTCGCGTGTAAACCCCTGTCGGGCTGCTACCCACTCTTCAAGTCGCGCACTGGCTACCTGGATAGGCTGCATTCGGAGAAGAACGAATGGTCGCGTCACGCCACCGTGCAAGAGCGTCTCATCATATGCAAGTTCCACATTTGCCCAAACACCACCCGTGAGGACCCGCTCATGCTTTTCTACCAACTTCTCTTCAATATGTACTTTCTCAAGTCCGGCAGTTGCTAGGCGCGCCCAATACTTCCCGCCCTGATCCTTTTCGTCGAACGTGACAGTGACCAGATCGATGAGCTTCATCGACCCTGTGCGCTTCAGACGAGCCTTTAGCAGCTCTCCTTGATCGGCACGTACCACGCGGTCTGCTATCGCCTGCTTTACCAGTTGAAGTCCCTGTGCAATCTCGCTTTCGTCGGTTGAAGAGCAGTACTTGCCGAGCAAATACTCGAGTACGTACACCGGCACGCTGAAGCCGACCTTTAGCTTGTGCACCAAGTCCTTGCGCACGACCCTGCCCGGAAATGCATCCACCAGCTTCTGATCTAAAGCGTCGATGACAACGGTCTCACCATTCATCAAGGTCCACCTTCAGAGTCACTTCTTCGCTCGCCAGCATCTCTTCGTCATCCGCGTCGATTACCTGGGCAAAGAGCCGCATGCCGTACCGTGCGCCGCCGTCTGGGTTTGCGAAGTTGAGCAGCACACCAACTGGCTTGCCGCCCGGCTCGATTATCACTGGATCATCATGTCGGAAGATCACTTTCCCGGTCATTAGATCCTGAACCTTCACTCGCACGCGTCGTGCTACAAGCTTTTCATCAGCACCGAACAAGCCGGAGTCGGCGCTTCCGGCCTCTACCTGAACGCGCGGTGCCGCATTCGTAATCTGCACAATCGGCTTCAGTACAACCTTCACCTTCACAGATTTCGCTGGCCAAGTCACCACCACGATCGGAACGACCAGTTCCTGCAAAGTCGCTCCTCCATGAAAGAATCCTAAGCCGCCATATGTCTTGAACGCGTTGAAACTCCGGGGCACAGCTACCTCGAGATCCGCCTGCGGCACTCTAAGCATCAGTGCATTGAGGTGCTTGAGGCCATGCCCGGCGATCGCCCTCCGAGACGACCAGATTGTCTGTCCAGAAGGTTTATCGCTTTGAATCTCATCCGGCTCCGATTGCCAATGGAAAAAGCCATGGTCTGTGCAAACGATAATGCGGGTGAATCCAATCTCGCGTAGTCGTCGAACAACCTTGGCATAACGCTCAAGATGGTCGTCTGCGCCGGTGAGCTGGAGCTGTCCATCGTGGCCGGCGTTGTCGAACTCAGCGCCGTGCACATACACGATCTTCGCAGACTTCGATGGACGTTTCAGGCTGTCTCCGTCAAGCACATCTGAAATGGTGTAGAAGTCGCGAATCCCGAGTTTCGTGGCGAGCCATTTTCTCCGTTCCTCAGCAACGCTTAAATCCCCGGAGAAATCGTCTGCGAAGACTTGGAATCCCTTCCTTTCGGCGGAGCACTGCACGTGCAACTGTCGCCTTGGCATCGGCAGGGCAAATGGCATTCCAATGCTCGTTACACTCGGGACTGGCGCAATAGCAGCCAAGACATCTGCGCGTGGCACAGGCTCGCCTTCGTTCAGCAGTTGGGCCAAGCGCTGGCCTAGTTCGAACCGAAATGCATCAACGCAGATCAGTGCTGTTGGGCCCTTGCTCTGCTGCAACTGCTGCAAAACGGCTTCGCCCACGGTCGGCAGGTCGTTGAGATTATCCTGGTGGTACGCTAATAATTCGGAAAAAACAGCGGCCATCTGGTCCGTTGCTCTCGCATACGCCCGACGCATGCGAACGCGGACTCGGTGCAGCTGACTCGGCCACTCTGGAGCCTCTGCGAAAAGTTCTTCCGACCCGGCATCGACGGCCCATCCGTAGCGGCAGTACCACTCCACGGCGTCCTGCACTTTTTTCCAACGAGTTTCACCTTCGGCATTTTGGACGAGAATACCTGCTGATTTGCCAAGCTGCACCAGGTACTTCCACCCCACGCGAACTGACGCCTGCCTGCCCCAAAACTTACTCTCGCGTTCCTGAAAGACATAGAGTTGCGTTGCGAGCTTCTGAGCGAGCTCGTCCACGTTCTCGATGCGATCAAGGTCGTCAGCCAACTGCTTAAACAGCACTTCCTCGACAGCCCGAGATGCATAAGATTTCGGCGCCACAGTCAGACTGCGGGCCCAGTACGTTAGCCCCACAGTTCCATCAGCTCGCGTCACGAGCTCTTCAAATGAATTAAGAAAGTTGATGTTCTCCTGCCAGTTCCGCAGCAGCTTCAGTGCGTTGTCCCTAGGCAAACCGGGAGGCACAATCCGGTTGGGTTCGTTTGGCGGCTGTTGCGGATTCTTGGCGGCTGCCTCGGTGCAGAGAAGTACAGCCGTCGCCGCTACCCTCCAGCTCTTTTCATTGCAATTCGTTGGATCAGGTAATCCGAAATCTTCTTTTGCCCGCCGGGCGAAAATCGCGAATCGATCTTCATTCCGAAGATTCTCAAACTCTCCGGCCGCTCCGGCGAGAACTTCGAGCATCCGATGGTCATCAACCAGTGCGCCTTTGGCATTCGCTGGGGTAAGTTCCTTCCAAGTTTCTTGCGGCTTATCGAACCACTCGCGTGCATGCGCTGGCAGCAGCGAGGCCAATTCGCTTTCCTGCTCGCGTGGGATGTTGACCCCGTAGTCCCGCAGAGCGTCAAGGAGTGATCTTTCCCAGACCGCCTCGGCTTCCAACTCGAACACTTTGAACCAACTGATTTCGTCTCGCGAGCACGGCAACCACACGACTCGCGCAGCGCGGGTCTCGCGACTGAAACGATCGCGGAGGATCAGCTCATGCTGGTCGGGGTCCGCCCATAGCTCGAATCCGCTCTCGGTGCCCGACGTGCGAAGCAAGTCCAACCATTCACGGTACGGGTCACACCACAGCAGCAGCGGCGGAGGAACGACGTGCCGACCAAGGACTGCATTGATCCCGGTGACGAGCCACTCGTGAAAGCTAGTCTTGTCCCGAGGCATTTGTCTTCTCCATGGGCCACCATCCTGGTTTCGGAAGTTTGCCTTCGCGGCACCAACGTCGTTCGTCAGCACGCCATTCTGCTCGGTCTGCAATGGCCTTGTCCACGTCCTTTGCTGCGAGGACCTCAGCGGCCAAAATGCCGGCCTTTTGCAAAGGCGCAATGTTTACGCGCACGCCATCGTTTATGTCGGGCGCGTACGCGGACTCCTGCGCGACCCACTCTGCCACACTTTGCGGCGGTTGATGAACGCCGTCGAGCCCTGATATTGCGTCATACATCGGCTGGGCTGCAAGCCAGCCCTCCCAAGTCCGTGCTTTGGGGCATTCCCACGCCGATATTTCGTCTCTCAACTTGTCAGCCGCCGCGGTCTTCTCGTTCAGGTCGCGCTCCCACCTTTTAACGGTCTCTTTCAGCTCTCTAGTCCGTGCGTCAATCTCTTTGCGGCGTTTGACAGGATCTTTGGCCTTGCTGTAATCCTCTTCCTTTAGCGTCTTAAGCTCGTCCTTTGCGGTCTTGATTTGTGCACGGATTGGAGCAAGAACGGCCTGCGCTAGATGGACCCACCAATCGCTACACGCCAGCCTTAACGCAACCTGCACCATCTCGTCCGGCTTCGTACAGATCAAGGAAGCTAGCGATGCCGAGGTTGGATCGCCTTTCAGGGCCTCTGCAATTGGTGCTGCCGGACCGACAGCCGAGCAATGATGTCGGAGCCGAGACATCGAATCTTCGATCCACGATGCCAAGCTCGGATGGAGTTTTGTACCCTCTGCCTTTTCCCGCCAAGACCCAAGTGGTCCGGCACAGATTGTGCCCGTCAGCTTTTGCAGCCACTGTGCCTTGAGAGACAACATCGCGTCGTCGAACGCATTTTGCCTAAGATGAGTAAGAAGCTTATCCGGGCCAAATCCTGAGCGCGCCACTTGGTCGACCTGCTCGTCAAATTCCTTCAACTCGCCAATTAACTCAATGAGTTCAGTCAGTCGCTCCTGCTGGCGATCACTTCTGGCGCTTGGAGAAATACTCTCAATGCTGCGCATCTCCGTCTCATATCGATGTCTTTGAGGACGAACATATTGAGACAGGATTGTCGGTAGGGTGGCGGTGTTCAGTTCGTGGTAGTAAATAAATGCTGAAAAAACAGGTCCGTTCTTCGGATGAGAAAGGACGGTCCGAACCTGCCAAATGAGTGGACGCTTCTTGAATCGTCTTGAGTGGTGGTTGAAGAACTCGTCTAGAATCCAGGTTTGGATCGGAACGTGCATCACATGCGAGAATTCGCGCTCTAATTCCGCCCATGCGGGGTTACCGTTGTTTCGCAAGAGATCGAGGACCTGTTGTGCTCCGCCGATGAGCGACACAATTCCATCTGACGCTACGGCATCCTGCGCGTGAATGCCACGATCCAAGCATGGCCATGGGAACGCAAACAAATCGCAGATCATGATACTCAGCCAATCGGTCACTACCCTCTGGGCGGCCGCTTCGTTGCACCATCGCTCGTTCGTCAGTCCAGCGCGGAGCATGGAATAAACGGAACTGGGGTGAATTCCGAGTTCAGAAGCATATTGTTCCAGCCGCGAATCGAAGGGAATATTGCTTGGTGGTAGGACGCTGGTTTCTGACTCTGCCTCGTCCTCCTGATCACCCTCACCGTCTTCGGTCGTATCGTTTGTCTCGCCTTGAGATGTGTACAGCTCTCGAGCGGCTCTTTTGGACCTGCTGACTCTTGCATCGTCGGAGACGCGGCTCTCTTCTTCTGCCGTGAGCTGAGGAAACTCCGGAAAATCACTAACTAGATCAGGGCTGTCCAGCTTTGCAAACCAACTAGGCGGCATGCCAGTCTCGGTTAGCACTGCCTGGCGGTCATCGTCAGACAGACCGTAAGCAGTGAACACGACCCGTTCCGCAATTCCCTCCGCTTCGTGCTGGACCGCGGCCCAATAATGCTCATCGAGTTCGACGGTCTTGACCAAATCGCGCAGCGATTCAGACTGGTGGTATGGAATTGGATTAAAGAGTGGATCAGTAGCCGACAACGCGAGGCGTTTCTTCTTGGCATTAACGCAAGTTAGCGCAAGTTCAGCGAGTTCGCTCTGCGGGAGTTCCGGTGGAATCGGAATTGCGCCGACGTAGCCTTCGTCGATGTTTACATTCGGGGTTATTGCACGGACAACGTATGAGGCTATTCGGGCATTGAGAATACAGCCAATATCGAGGCGTTCTTCGTCCAGGAACAGAGCTGGGGATTTCGCGTTCGTCGTCTGGTCAGGCTGCAAGAGCCGAGCCCCGATACTGGAGCGTCCCATTGAGGAATATGTCCATCCGTGATGATTCAATGTGTAGGGACGTATCTTAATCTCGTAGTTGCGACCAAGATATGGATACCTCTCGACGATGAACTCCTTAAGCTTTGTGCCGTCGGTGGCCCAGTCAACCGTATGATCGACATATCCGGCCCACCGGCCATAGCTGCCGCCCTTCGCGTGCTTCTTCCAACGCCGTGAGTACAGCGTCTCCCACCAGAATCGCAGAAATCTGTCGTTGTTGGAACTGGACACACCCCAACTCATGAATCCCAGACTAGAGACGGAGGGACGAGTCTTAAACAGCGTCAGAATGGATTGAGGTAGCCAATAAGACATCGCTGACGAAGGAACAAACAGGAATGAGATCTGAATAGGTTTGAATGCTGCGGCATGGCCGTCATTTGAGATCGCCTCAAGGAGCAGCCGCGCTTTTTCGTTAGGAGAATTCGCGCGTAGAAGTCGAAACGCCGCTACCGGATGATTCTCAGGTGGTGGGTACTTGCCGATGGTAAAAAGTACGCTGCTAACTACTTCGCCGCTAATCTCGGCAAATCCTCCTGGGCCGAGGTGAGCGATGGTTTCAATGCTGTACTGCTGTAACAGACCCTTCTCATCGTTCCCGTCACCAGACCTCAGCCTCTCGAATGACCGCAGAAACATCCAGGAGTGCTGCGTGACCATCGCCACGCGGCCGCTGGCCGCGCAAAATTCTAAGCACCGCAGAATGAAAGCCGAGAATAGGTCTCGCTTGCCAGGTGCGAAGTGAGTCTCGATGTACCGTCTCGCGGTCGATCCCATGTTGCCTGCACCCATGTACGGAGGATTTGCTGCGACGACGTCGTACCGGCGAGAGAGCAACGAAAGCAGTTCCACGGCTCGAACCGCTGATCTGCTGAAAAATGCTTCAACAACATCATGTGCCGTGGCACTCTCGGAGAAATGTTTCTCGATTCGGTTGAGTGCCTCTGTCTTCCATTCGGAGAACGATGCGAGCCCGACCGGGAGCTCACCTTGAACCAGAGTCGGCTGGTATAGATGGCTTTGAACCCCGCCGCTTCTCTTCAACTGCTCCTGCTGTTCCTGCAGTTGTTTGAGCTTCGCGTCGACCGGTTTCTCGATCTGCAACAACGACCCAAGCTCGTCCGCGCTCTCTAGGCCGGTGAAAACGATCTCAAGGGCGGGGCTGAGGTCCTTGTCATCGGGATATCGTTCGAGGAAGGCTTTTAGGTGATCGACACCTTTCGGCAATCTTATGTTTGTAGCGACCAGATTCGCGGAAACGGCGGTAAATGAGGTAGAGGAGCCAACCTGAAGCAATTTCTCCGCAGCTTTCATCCACAGTGCGGCTTCGCTGATTTGGACGGCGCGTTCATCTATATCAATACCGTAAAGGTTGTGCTCAAGGATCGAACGGCAGATCGACTCAGCCTCGGAAATCTCACCTTCCTCCTCATACATAGAGTAGAAGAGATCGAAAGCTTCAAGCAGAAAGTGTCCTGAGCCGCACGCTGGATCCAAAAAGGTGATCTCTCGGACTGGCTTCTTCTCAACCGCGGTACGGTCCGCACCCCGTACGTAGTATTCCCAGCCGGCAGGCAGGCTCGTGTCAGGATTCATCCCAGTCCAAGTGGCACCGAGAGAGTTCTGCACAAGAAACTTCACCATGTAGGGTTCGGTGTAAAGCTGGGTGGCTGGAATAATATCAGCGCCCTCGATCTTGGAGCCTTTGTGCGTCCGAACCTTCTCGAACACTCGGCCTTTCTCTTCGGTGTTCCAGTACTGATAGGCCCATCCGAACGCATCGGGAGCACGGAATACATCACTCGTGGCGACCTCTTGTCCACGAACGGCTTCGGTCCCGGACAGCAAGGCGATTGCACGCCTTAGCGCCGCAACTCCAGGCTTGAGCGCCACCCCCGGCGCGTCCGGATCGAACAACAACGGCAAATGTTCTGCCTGTTTTACAAACGCTTTGTCAAGGGTCGCGAATAGGCCATCATCGTCTCCCGCGCACAGCTCCGGACTGCGTTGCGCAAGGCGATTGTGTTCGAGAGAGCGTCCTCCATACACGTCTTTCTGCAGGATCACTTCGTCGATCAGATCGCGCGATTCCATGCATCGCAGAGCCAACAGCCGGTTGGACCAGGTATAGGCCGTTTCTCGAACGAACTCCGCAACAGCTTCATCGCGGGCTACACCCGCTTCGTCGCGCAGTTTCAGGTACGCATCAACAACCTTGCGCGCCTCGCGATCTGCCGCGCTCATTCCAGCAAGTTCGTCAGCAGGCAAAGGATTGCGGTCACGCCAAACACCGAGCGCATTCAGTCGCTGTTCGAGATCGCCACCGTGCCAGTCCGACCCGTTGTAGTAGCCCTCAAGCGTGTGCCGGAGTTCGAGCACGATGGCCTTAAGGATTTTCTTGTGATTCGCCTCCACCTACTGCTCCTATCTGTATTCGTTGCCGGGCGGTCGTATGAGTACCGGCCGTTGAGTGCGCGTGTGCAAAATCGTCGCAACTAGAAAACCGCGGCGAGCTAGCCGAGATCCACGTCGTAACCCTGTCTTATAAGCTCGCGGACACGTTCATCCAACTTGTCACGCAACGCGTCCCACTCTTTAAGATCGTGGACGACGGTGACAAACGCCACATCCTGTGGCCGCACTTTGCGCGCCTGCCGCACGGGGTCGGGCTTGTGGGGAGGCTCGGCTCCACCAGTATCAGGCGGGGGCGCTTCCTGTGTCGCGCCGTCAGTCGGTTTAGCTGGACGCTGAGCGGCCTTCTTTGTAATTTCTCGCTGAATGCCCAACCCGAGCGCGCGCACGCCTTCGGCGGCACGAGAGGGGAGATTCGCAACGGTCACGGGATCGCCGCTTGAATCAATTGCCTCCCGCAAAGCGAGCAGCGGTGCGCTCAACGCATTCGCCAGATCTCCGTCGAGATTGTGCTGCGCTAGTTCCGTGGGAATCCTCCCGAGCGCGTTGTCGATTAACTCGCGGGCTTCAGTGCGCCAGCCATTGACCAGGCTCGTCAGCTCAATCGTCGCTTGTGCCTTTTGGTTTTGAAGCGTCTTCCAGCTTTCCTTGTCGGTGAATGACTTCAAATCAAAAGCGCTCATGTAGTTACCTAGGAACGCCAGACAAGCACCATCTCCGTCGAGCCGGTACTCAATTGCCCTCAGCTGGTCGCGGAAGTTCTTGAGCTCGGTGAACAATGAACCATTTTTCTTCTGAAAGTCCGCATGGTCTTCGATTGCAGCGAAGCCCGCTTTTAGCGTCTCGCGATTCTCATAGACCTCTCGCACGCGGTGGGCCGGCGTCGTCAGCGCCTGCACCTTCTTCCAGGCTTCTTCGCCTTCTGTGAAAGCCGATGAAGCAGGCATCTGCGAACCCGATGCCCACAGCCGGAAGGAGTCGGCCTTGTCGAGTATCGTCTTGGCTAGAGAACCTGCTTCCTCGCTTAGTGCGGAAGGGGTTTCGTCAATGGCACGCTTCTTTGCAAGCTGAATGAGAAACGCACGCGTGTCGGTGAGAATTTCAGGGTCGATCTCGGTATCTTCGAGAACAAGCTCGGCCTTCGCAAAGCTGCGGCTAACCCGCAATGACTCGGTTAACTCGCGGTCGGCGGGATTCGTGTAGGGCTTCTTGTTGATGAGTACTTTGATTGTCCCTGCCCGCACTAACGCAGCGACGCCTACTCGGACGGCGTTCGGATCCCAACCGTACGGGGGCCGTTCGAAGTTCTCAAGCAACTCGTTACCTAAAATCCGTTTCCCCCCACTCTGCAAAGTAGACATATAAATGCGAATTGCGTCGAGCAATGGGCTGTGCGGATCGATCTTGCCGGCCGAGTCGTACAGTTTGAGTTGCTTGACATCGTTTGGAAGCGCGGTGCCGGCCAAGACGGACTGAATCGCCCTCTGGTCGTCGGCGACCTTGATCGGAAGTTTGTCAAATTTCGGGTAAAGCTGCGGCCAAAATGCAGCGATATCGGCTCGGAGACAATTTCCTGGCGTTACACCTGCCCTGATGAGGAGGGACCGGCTCGCTCCTTTGTAAACTATGTGACCGTCGCGTATGCCGCTCCTCAGGCCGTCTAGCACCTTACGCTCTAGTTTCGGGAGGTCGTTCGTCTCGCGCTCCATTGCCAGCTTCTTGGACTCTTCCGAGCGGTGCGCGTCGCCGACCCAATTGCGAATCACCTCCCTCATCGCAAGGAAACGCGTTAGGTCTTGGTCAAACCCGCGGACCTTTCCAGAAACAAAGAAAAGCGTATTGCCTTCATCAGGTTGGAGGCTTTGGACTTCAACCTCAGCGAGAGTCGTGCCGCCCGCTACCCTAAGAGGCGAGGAGAATTCCAGGTTGGTGTGACCTTGTGTCCCGGAAATTGACGTACCGTCCACCCTCAGCTTGAATGCGAACTCTGAGCCAAGATATGGAATCCGATCGAAGTCCAGCCACTTACGCCAGTTATTGCTCCCGGGTTCCTGGATGAAATGCTTTGCGAATCCAGACTCGCGATCTTGCTGCCGGTACTGCATCTCGACTGTTGAGAGCTCGTCCTCAAACGTCCGCCTCTCACCAGTGAGGAACTCATATTCCTCACCGATCTTTGCAACCATTTTCGCCTTGATGAGACGTTCCAGTTCCGGTTCGACACGATTCAAAATCTGAGGAATGTCATCATCGACCGACAAGGCAAGGAGGCGAGCAAGATTGTCTTTCGTTCGTGGGATGTACGCCAGCTCACGAATCAGGTAGAGAACCTCCGCAACTTTCTGCGTTAGTAGAGAGGCCCCCGGAACCACATCCTTGATTCTCGATATTTCTGTACGGACGTCCGGGTTTATCTCACCTTCACCAACGAGGTTGTTGTAAACCTCATCGAAGCTGACTAGGACACCGACAGTCTCCTCCAAATATGGCCTTCGGCCCGCTCGCAGAATATCCTGCGTGATCCCAAGAAGTGTTCGCGTTGAGCCGGTCATCTCCTCTCCGCGCCCACCCTTCGAGCGCAGGTTCTTCACAATCTCGGGAATGAGGTGAACCTGATAGGGGAAGAAAGGATAATAAATATTAAATTTCTCCGCAGTACACGGAGTTAGTGCCTGTTCGGTGTTGGCCAGTTCGCCGATGCCGCGCAACACACCGCTCCTTTCCGCATAAAGGGAGTCCAGCTCGGCGCGTCCTGCGAGCTTCTTCCGGAACAATCGGTCCTCTAGCACCAACTCGATATTCTCAGTAGTGAGGGCCGGTTTAAATCGGAAACGGCCCTCGATCTTCTTCATGTCACCTTGGACTGATCGAGCTTCTTTGTAAACAGAACCCATATCTCCGTGAGTCGTAACGACGATCCAAATTTGCCCCTGACCTCGCGAAGCGGCTTCTTCAACCAGCGCCTGTAACTGCGCCAGCCTCGTGGCGCTGTTTTCAATCCACTGGCCCGACTCATCGAGGACGAGGAGGATGCGGCTCGGGCGTTTGGACGTCTGTTGACGTTTGTT
>Ga0182030_10016023_pt1 | contig 14640 bp, 24 predicted proteins | sample 812S3MmetaG_FD_121299 | JGI IMG/M metagenome (GOLD analysis project Ga0182030, IMG submission 121299) | Permafrost microbial communities from Stordalen Mire, Sweden - 812S3M metaG (Illumina Assembly) | ecosystem: Environmental > Terrestrial > Soil > Wetlands > Permafrost | place: Sweden... | reverse complement strand
TAGAACTGATAAATAGCTTTTTGTAAGGCTTGTATTTGTTTTTGTTGTATTTGCAAAGAATTTTTTGTGCTAAATTCTAATTTAGTTTCTTTTTGGATTTGGATAGTGATGTAAAAGTAAAAAGTATTACTTTTGTATTATTTAATGTATATTGTATAAGTCTATATTTGGTATACTTATTAAGTTTAGAACAAGCACTGCTTTGGAAAAGATTTTTAAAGTTATTATTATTAGTTTTTTGTTTTTATTAGATAATTTTTTATATAATAAAGTAGAATAGATCTTTTAACTAGATAATTTGAAAAATACTATATTCTTTTAAATATTAAGTCTAGACAAAGACTTTCTTAGTTATTAAGATCTTTTTATAATTTGTTTTTAGTATATAGTCTATATTTTAATTGGTTTAGAAAAGGAGGATTTTAAAAAAAAAGTAATATAATAAAGGAAAGAGCTTGCTATTATATTAGACTTTGCCTAAAAAGATTAGAAAAGTGTATGGTCACTTACCGGAACCGACTGTACCCTTCCCTTGTTTACACTTTTTTATAATCGACTTCGCACCTTTAACTAGTAGAAAAGTCAATTCCTTCCGCACTATTACTATCCCTAAATTAACACAACGAATATTCGATCCTAGAAATATGATAACAGCTTCCGATTTCCAAAACAGCCACTATTTAACATATTCTACTATCTTGTGAGTTTCCATCTCCACCAGTATTTCCCAATCTTTGACTTCTATCTTTAATAACAATTACCTCCAGCCGCAATAAAATTTCGATGAAAGAAGTCAAAGACGAAATACGTAACGTCCAGACCAAAAACTTATCTTATTTTGTCGAATGGATTCCAAACAATATTCAAACTACTCTGTGTTCGATACCCCCTCGTGGCCTGAAAATGTCGTCAACTTTCGTCTGCAATTCGACTTCTATTCAAGAGTTGTTTAAACGTGTTGGCGATCAATTTACTGCTATGTTCCGTCGTAAAGCCTTTTTGCATTGGTATACTGGGGAAGGTATGGATGAAATGGAATTCACCGAAGCCGAATCTAATATGAACGATCTCGTCAGTGAATATCAGCAGTATCAGGAAGCTGCTGTTGAGGATGATGAAGGAGATTATGAGGAAGACGAGGCTCATCTTGAGGGGGAGGAATAAATATCTATTTGATCTATGTTGCGTAACTCTCGGGAGAGGAGAGATTGTTCTATAATTAGATAGTTGAGGGCAGTGGCCAGTAATTGTGTTGATAGTCAATAGGCCGGTGACCGATAGCCATTTACTAGACCCAGAACCGTTATATTGATGTCTATTCTTGTCGCTCTTTGGCATTACGTTTCAATGCTTATTGTGCCCGAGTTTACTCAGTATGCATTCAGTCTATCAATTCAACTCGAATGCAACTAGGCGCTTTCTTCGAAATTGACTTTACAAGCTCTTTCCCGTTTACATTGAGGTTCGCGTTCGGATTCTCGGAAGAATCCCTTGTGTAATCTATAGCGAGTAGATACTACTCACTCGCTACGATTTTCAGGCTAGGATAACTAGGCCCGGGCACCCTCGAAGAGATAATTAATTTTTTGGTAGTATTTTTGTATAAAAAAATACTTTTCTATGTAAAACAGAATGCTTGTTTTTCTTGACTATAAACGAAGCGAGTAGAATCAACAATTAGCTGTCTAGCATAAGCGCCCGTGGCGTCTGCAAGCCACCACCACGTGTGTGACTTGTTTCACATTCAGCTCTATATATATACCCTCAGCTGCCCAGCTGTCGGAAATCAACTTCTACAGCCTTGTATCGATCATATATGGGAGCTGCTCTCTAGAATTATATACCGCACACAAAAAAACACAGCATCTTTACGGCAACCATGGAACCGATCTCCATCCTCAGCCTTGTTGGAACCTGCCTGACTGTGGGAACTAAAGCGTTCGATGTCTCCCGGGGACTTCATGATATAATCACAGCTTTAAGTAATTCCGACAAAGACATTGCACGTCTATCAAATCAAGTAAACTTGTTTTCGTGTGCAATCACCCAACTTCGAGCCTGGCTCGCACAGGACCCCTCACTGTCTTTGCATCTACGGGAAACACTCTCTCAATCGCTCGAACATGCCATTATTGTCTTCTTGGATATCGAGAAGTACGTCATTCAGGTGATACCAAAACCAGGGGAGGCGACTGTAGGTTTTCGAAGAAGAGTTCGACATCTTTGGAATGAGAATGCTATCAAGGAACACGAGCGCATGATCAATACCCAATTTCAGGCATTCAATCTCCTGGCTAGTCTGGCTCAATTGTAAGTGGGCAATATTTTCATGCTGACTTTTGCTGTAGCTAAATTGATATTTCGCAGGAACGGGAGTCGAGATCGAGACCGAGTCGTCCAAAGCAGTAACTCTGTCCAAGTATTCGCCAGGGGAGCAGAAGACGCAAGATCCATTATCGCTTCGGAAGACGCAGCCTCTGGGAGTGGTCGGTCTGGTACTGACCGTGGAGAGAATCTCGATGTCAGACTATCGATTGACACAGAGATCGCCCGGTCAGGGCCATATGTCGACCACTACCGGCAGCTTATGAGGCAGCAATTCAATTCGAGAAATCCCGTCAGGATAGCAGAAGGAAGCCAAGGATCATTTCAAAAACCAGGCCCGACCAGGAATAACCCACCTGCTTCATCCAGAAGCATGGGCATGACTGCTACAGCTCAAGGCCAAACTGCGGAGCTTCGGCACCCCCAAACGGGATTACCTATCCTTGAAAACTGGGAAACAAGGATGAGCGAGAGTCTTTGCAAAGCCGCGAGTGAAGCAAATCTAGACCTTATCAAACGACTCATCGCGCAGGGCGCTAATGTGAATGGTGTTAGTAAACAAGGATTCACGCCATTAGGTATTGCAATCGAATATTATGATGAGGGCTATAAAGATACGGTTCGCTATTTGATGGATCATGGTGCTAGCCTCGATGGGCTTTATCGCACAACATCGCTCAAGGAGCCTGAAAGATTGTTAGGGCACATCACGGGCAACTACGGCTGGATGAGCAAAAGTTATTGGGAAAAGACCAATAAGTAGTGGGGATTATATGTCAATTAAGGAGGTATTTTTCTATTTCTTGAGCACTCCTGGATGACTCAAACTGTACCTCAACCTCAAATACATAAAAGAGGTCGAAGATTGACATCTGTATTTCCTCATGAAATAGCTCTTTCAATGCTCATTCCACAATACACAACTGCATTTTCTAGTCAAGCTATTCCTTATTTGAATTTCTCAATTGCACTCATCCCTGCGAACAACAGCCTCAAAGAGAGGAAGCAAACGCTACGGCCCAAAAGTATTCGTCCATAATGACTAACCGTATGCGTCTACCTAATATTCCCCCCTATAACCCTAAACAAATGACTATCCGGTATCGGATTCTGTCCCTGCGAGCGATCCGACCCCAGAAACCCCTTGAAGATATCCACAGTCCCACACTTTTCATCAACCACTGACCTCCTATTTGAGGCGGGTCTTTCGGTGAAAGAAAAGCGCGGGGACGGCCCAGGCGCTCGAGAAAAATTAAACTATAGTGATCTCTTTCTCTTCGAGACTAGCAAGCGCCGCGAGCGTCCACATGAATCTTCCATATCCCTCTCTTTGGAAGCTCCCCTTTGTGTTATGGACTAAAACAATGCCTTGAAAATAGTATCGATCGTTAGAATGGTCGCTAAACGATGTAAATACGGGATGCAAAGCATGTTGTAAAGGCAAGACATAGGCTGTACCTCCTTCCGGAGGTAAAGAGTCCCATTCAACGCTTAGGCGCTTGATATCAGGAAGCTTGTTCCGACTATTTGATTCTCGCTTCCAGAGAAGCCCAACTTTGTTCTTCGTAAAATTGCGAACGTGGACTGTTGTCGTGATGAGCTTGGCAGATAGCTTCAGATAGGCATTATTTTTCACCTCACCGTATGGATTCGGCGTGCTCGGGTTCACATAAACATCGATTACTCTAGCGGTGTGTATCCCTGGTGGTTTGGAGTTCGAAGAGCCGTAGGCGGTCATGAAAAAATCTTTAAAACTTATATGGGCGGGACACTTACTTGCCCACGACCAGCTTGGGGCAATATATTTAGGCACTGGCGGAGCTGTTCAAGTATTAGAAAGGATTCATAATAGATGTCAGGTTTTGGATCCTACTTTTGGGAGTCTCTTCGGAAGTTGCCTGCTTCTCCTCTAGACTCGAATTTCCAGCTAAATTGCTACTGAGCTTTTTTAGTGTCGGAGTCTGTTTCCAACAAAGCCCGTGAATCAAGTCGCTTTTCCAGAGCCCGGCAAGATATTCGTCGCATGTTCGCTTAGCAATTATCTCCACAAGTCCAGATACCGCCCCAAGCCTATCGTTTTCGAACGTAAGTTTCCGCTGAGAATATAGCTCAGCCGCGGAGTACCAGAGACCATGTAAGACCTGTGAAGGGGGGGAATCGCTACTTTTCTGAAAAAGAGAATGCTCTATATTTTGCTCTAACCCCATTATCTTTGAACTTTGGATTGTCATTCCTATAATTGCTACCTCTTGGTATAGACGTAGGCTGTTTAATCTCTTCCGATAAGAGAGCATGCTAGCCTCACCGTCATCAAAAGGCACTCCTTTAGGCAGTGTCTCAGAAGCGAAGAGACTAAAACAAGAGAAGTAAAAGGTCCCTTTTCCAAAGTGGATCGTTCTTGTTGAAAAAATTTGCTCTTGAAATATCCAAGCTCTCTCATGGAGAACAGACTCGGTAGATATTGATTCTCTCAGACTGTACAGGTTGTCGAGGTCAGGCGTGACTGTCCATTTTTGGTATTTCGAAGAAAGATTACCAATTTGGCAGGTCAGAGATTGAGGCCTCAGACAGATTCCATTGCGAGGATAGAAAAGTCCTCCAGAACTGTCCTCCGCCGATTCTGCCGAAATATTACAGAAACTGCCGTAGTAGTAAGCCCCCATTAACGGTAACTCTATTGCTTTGTCCAGTTCCGAATCTTGCAGTATGCATAAGCTGTCAATCCATAAATATCGCAACTTTAATGATCTGGCCATCGACACAGCATGTTGAAACGTTTTCGGCAATTTAGAGATTAGGATTCCCTTCCGATGGGAAGTCTGGTTCTCTGTTGTTGTTTGTAGAGGCGGAGAGTCCTTTCCCCATCTATGAGAAAGGGTTACATAACACACGGATGACAAGCTTCTCCCATCTACGAGGGCAACTTGGTCGTCTCGGCCATCGAGCTGGAGATCAAGCAACCTAGTCGGCATCGAAGGTTGATTGTAGTTTTGACAACGGGGGTGATTCTCCAAACATTCCAATATCCAGTCTATGATCAGCCGTAATGCTCTCAAACTCGCGGTGCTTGTGTCTGATAGTAACAGAGACGATTCAAACTCTGCTGCCTGTGCCTCTTCTCCCTGCTCTTCTCCCTGCCCTCCATGTCTTCCTGTTGGAAATTGATCTGCCCATGCATCCAGCACAACTAAAAGAGCATTCTTCTCTCGCATACCCAGCCTACCCACACTCATATAGAGAGGCCAACCTTCCATATGCTTTTTAAAGCCGTTATACTTCAGCCACACAGCCTGGCTCTTGCGCATGTTCCGATTGAGCGATATTCGCTTGGTCCATCCTGGAGGATCGTTAATAAAAAGTCCTGACTTATCCGAAAAATAAAGTAGCTCCATGTCCTCAGGGGACTTGAACCATTGACGAAGATCGTTCATCATCAAGGCCTTTTTTGGGCTCTTCGCCCTGTGCTCCCTTCTTGTCTCCGTCTGGAGCAGTATATCATATATCATCTCGCAAAACTCGCAGACTCGACCAGTTCTCCGACCTTGGGTGACACTTAAGCTGAGAGCTTCGAAACTGGGGTGGAGGAAAGCGACAAGATATCGTCCGTCCTTGTCAGCTGCATCGATTTCATCCATCCATTCCCTGTAGCGCTGGGCTGTTTTCAACAGGAGAGTATCGCTTGCGGAAAATGCCCGGCACTTCTTTCCGTCTGGCCCATTTGGTTGCGCTGTTTCGATAGGTTGGAAAATGATCTTGGAACACACGTCGCATAGCGGCATGGTGATTCCCCGGAACCGGCAGTCGCTATATTATGAGGGTTACGACTTGCGGTGGGCTGAGGAAGTTTCTTCTCGTTCCTAATAATTGAAAATGCTCAGGTTCGGATATGGGGAACCTTAGAGCAGGCGAAGGGCAGTAATCTCCAAATGTGGCCTCAGTGTTTTTGATCGAGTCCTAGGTACTCGGAACAAATAAAAGTAACATATTCCGTGCCGACGCATCCCTTAAATACGAATAGCGAGAAAACAGCTGAGACTAGTGAGCGCCACGATTTGAAACCGATGTGTTCATGGCTTGATTGGCCGCCAATCATACATCGCCCTCGTTAAATATTACTCAATCTAGTCAAAAACATTTGCAGAGATGTAAAAATGCCCTAAGACAATATACAGAACTTCCAGTCATCCACTGAGATAAAAAAAAAAAGCCTCTTAACGAGGGCGACGAAGGTGCCTTTGGGAGCAAGAAGACCCTAAGACCAATATGACCTTAAACACAAACACAGATTGGCTAGATGACACGATATACTAAGGCTAGAGGCAACCCGGGAAGAAGGAGACGTCTGACAAGGTACAGAAGTAAAGGAGAAAAGCTGCAAAAAAGAAGGGTTAAAAACATTCAAACCTGTACTGGTTCAAAAAGTTACATTTGGTGGTACCTTTGGAGTCTCTCCACTGACGTCCGAGCAGGCTAGATCGAGCGAACGGTTCATCTTAATAGAATATCCCATGGGACTTCATAAACGCGGGATAGACCCTTCTCCCTACAAGAATCAGGGACCGAGGAGTCCAGTTTGAAAGACTTTGTCAACTTTGATGGAGAAAGTAAATACTTTGGGAACAGCGGTCGAAGAAAAATTCTCAAGCTCCAAACCACGAGAGAATATTTGACTTTAAGAAAATCGATAGGAGTAGGATTGGTGTGAACGGCATCGTATACAGCCTATTGAACACGTCAGACTTATGGGTTCCTCGTGGAAGCACACCGCCGACAATGTGGTGAAGGCATCAGAACAGCAGAACAGCAGACTATCTACAGTTGGGATGCTGAGATCCCAAAGACCATCCGCCTTGCGCGACTTGAATCTTCCATTGCGCGATCTATTCTCTGCCTCTTTGGCTGTGTAGTACTCCTCCGTCATATCGATGAAGTCGCCCAAGGGTGCGTTGACAATTGAGTCCATCTTTGCGGCTTAGGTGGTGGTTGATGGAGTACGGAGAAGAAGTTGAAAAGAATTAAAAAAAAAAAACCGGTTCCCAATTTGTAGCAGTCCACGGCTTTTTGGGTATTGTATTTGGTCGCAGTGAATGCCATGGTCTGCAAGATATCGTCCCACACACCAGCCTTGGACTGATCTGTGGGAGTGAAGGTGCGGATGAGAGTCGGGAGCTGGAAATCGCTGACCTGGCTTACGATCTCTTCATCTGAGCTTGAAAGAAGTCTCAATCTCCTCGAGGATCATCAGCAATGATGAGAAAAGATCAATCGCAACGATGTCCCGTGCTCGTTACTTGTTCATGGGTCTGTGCAACGTTCTCACCTTGTCGTTTCGACATTTAATTTTCAAAGCCCTATGTCACACCATAACGGAGCATTCACCCCTACTTCTAATCCACCACACGTTTCCTGATGCTTTGAATCTAACACTTTCAGCACAAGTCACGAAGAAGCTGAAACGAATATCTCACCAAAGTTAAAAAGCTATTGGCCAAGCACTCTTCAGAGCCACTCAGCCCAAGCGTCGACGCTCCTATATAGCTTAGACCTGTACCTATTTCCCTGGTTGAAGTTTGAATGCGTACACAATGAAAGTACTCATCTACATCCCATGCCCGACATCCAATAGCGGCGTGGAAATATCTCCACTCAAGAATTCCCGTAAACCAACCCCCATATCTTCCGTACCAAGTCTCCTCTGGCCGTAATTCCCGAAGTTCAAGCCCCCTTTCCGCCAAACTGCCCTTTCTTCAAGCGCCGACCTATTTCAATCTATTATTCTCCTACTTAATTCTCATTAACAAAATTTAGATCAGTCGCCCTATCCATGTTCGGAAGACCTTATAATCCGCTGCCGATCCTTTGCAGTCCTTCCTCCCGTTAGCTCTGTCGTCCCAAGAGCTAGCTAGGATTTTATGTGATCGACACAGCTGATTTTCTGGAATTGGGCAAGATATCAAACACGGAAAACCTAACAGTAAATAAATCATCGATCGTTTAATGTCTTGCAAATTCAGAGATAATTGGAGATAGTGAGGTTGTGTAATGATAAGCCGAGGTGTCCTTATGGATCTCAAGGATGATTTCTGAAACTCCCAGGTTTTCTGCCCTGTCCTCTCCGAGCACGGCATTGAGAAGGTCGGCACGGGTTGAGAGACATGATATTTTGCCAGGCCGAATGGGGAACGAGTAAATCCATCTATGAAAGGGAGCCTGGCACTTGCTGAGTAGAACAACCAACTTGGAAGCATGAATGAAAAGACGAAAACGGGTAGATGCAGGGACAACAAAAAATCACAAGACTCAGATAACTGCGGGACCCGGATTCAGTTGCCGTGGTCCTCAAATTCGTACAAACTTCAAGCTGTCACCCATATATTTTGACTTAACATTCTTCCCAGACAGCTCGCCCAGGCTATAGCTTAATACTCTTGACCAAGCCTGTCTTGATACCCGTTTTCTCCCCGCCATAACCACCCCTCTCCTCCCCACCCTTATAAACCGCCTTCATACTCGCCAATTTCTTCTTTTTCTCCTCGAACTTCTTCCTCTTCTTCACCCGAGGATTCCTCACATCCTTTTTGCGTTTAGGCGCCAGCCCCTTATTCTTCTCAATTACGTACCCGATCGCTCGCTTCCCATCCTCATCCACTTCACCTTCCACAACACGCACCAAGCCGTTTGCGGCTTTGGCTTGCTGAATAGCTGCGTATTTATCATCTTTATCTTGCTTGCGTTTCTTGGAAGTTTGAGCTACCAGATCGTAATACTCGTCTTCTTCGCCCCTGACCCCTTGTGCCGCCGCGGTGTCCTCATCACCGCTATCTCCACCAAGTGCGGTACCCCGCCCATACTCATCAAGCTTCTTACCACGCTTCTCGGCTTCCGCATTCAGCCGGGCTTGACGATCACGGAACCGCTCCTTTTGGGGTAGATCCATATCACCACCCGCATCTCGTCCCGCATCCGCTCTCTTGTTCGCTTTCTGCGCAATCTGACTCGTGTAAAAGCGTAGGGATTTCTTCTTCTGTGCCTTTTCGGCTGCAGCGCGAGATGAAAGATGAGTTTCTTCTCCAAAATCTGAATCATCGTCGCGAAAGATGATGGGTTGGGATGACTTCTTGGATTTGCGGGATTTGGGAACGAGTTCTGATAGGTCAGCGAGTTCTTCTTCGGCTCGCTGGATGCGTTCTGCTCGCTCGGCGGCGGCAGCTGAGGCTGCTTTGTTGGATGCTTTTTGTTTCTTGGATTCCTTGGGCTCAGATGCTCCGTTTTGGATAATGGGGGTTGGGTCTTCTTCGGCGAGAGATTCTTCGTCGGAAGCAGGTTCCACTGGTTGGGATGCCTTTAGATTCTTGACTTTCGACCACAGCTCTCGGCACTGGAGAAGACTGTCCATCACTGGGTGATCTCGAAGTTCATCTGGGTCCATCGTTTTCGTGGAATTTGAGCTTTGGACGGGAGATGTAAGGATGGCAAAGTACATAGAAAGTGACGCAACGTATGCTGCTAAGGCACGGCATCTAACGATCGTCGTGGAGGATACACCAATTTTCGAGGAAGATTCGGCATCGGCTTGTTGTTGAAGATCCACGAGCACCGGCTGTAGTCTGAGGAACTCGTCTGCCAAGAACTCAAACTCGGGATACTTTGTTCTTAATATTCGTAATCGCTCCTCCGGTCCCATATCTGACGTAATCTCAACATCTTTCAGTACTTCAGTAATCACATCCCCGTCGTTATCTTCGTCCTGCGCAGTGTCCAGCCATTCGCTTTCGTCAAAACCTAGATATGGTCAGCACTGAATTTGCGAGAGGATTTGCGACAATACCAAAGTCTGCTTCTGACATCTTCTGAAGCCTCTTCTGCTGTATACGCTTCGCCTCCTCTTCCTCCTCCCTTGCGTCAACTTCGGTCTCAATATTGTCGGCATTATAGTAATCCTTCTTCGAAGCACCCCATCCTTCCTCTTCTTCATCTTCCACTTCAGATTCATCTTCATCAGAGGAGCCTGCATTGCCGTTCTGATTGGCGCCAGCATGGTCTTCAGTATCCTCATCTTCCTCCTCGCTGTCTGAATACCCAAGGACTTCTTCATCTGAAGGTTCAAGAAGTTCATCTGCAGAATTATTAACCAAGGTTCAATCAGGAGTAGACCAACTAACCTTCTTCTTGCCACTTCTTTCTCCTCTTCGTATCTGGTCCATCCTCTAACAACACCTTGTCGCGATTGATGTGGAACTCGTCCTCGGAATCTGCCACATCCTCGTAGGTTTTAATTGGGCCCATTTTCCCACCACGGTCTTCCCATCCCGTAGGAGCGTCTGTCTCGACTGTACGAGCCGAGCCCTTCCTTTTCTTGCCCATTGTTGCTATATTAATGCTAGAAAATGCGTAGCGGCTAAAAATGTCGATGGGTTTTGCGATATCGAAATTTTTGGAAAGCTTATCTTAGCGTTACTAGGGTGGTTTAAAGTCACGCCGGGTCTCACCTTCCCCCCCTTTATTTTCTTCCTTCCGTTCCTCTGATATATAAGCTTTACACAACAATAACAACAAAGGTTAAAATTCTAGATGTTTGAGATCATAATAAATCAAAGCTTAACTATTGTTTAAATTTTCTATAGTTCTATAGTGTTTTGATAGCCGTAGGACTCATTCTACGGGAGGTAGCTTTCCTTTATTGCACTTCGCTCAGTTATCTATGGTTCTCCCATAAGATACTACCTTATTGTTCAATAGAAGAAACATTTCCTTAACCCACTGAACTGCTTGACTGTGGTAACAAAGATCTCTTAATATATATGAGGCTGGGCTGCCCCTGACCTTTGGTGGCTGGAAAAATACGCTAGACTCGCTAAAATCCTGAACAGATCGCAAGACCAAATTCCAGCTTCGTCCATCCATCCTCACCTCAACACGTCTCTTCTCTCAACCCAATTGACCATCACAATGGTTTCCCTTAAGTTCTCCTCCCTGGCTCTTCTTGCACTACGCGCAGTCAGCGTCTTTGCTGCTGCAGAGGCTTCTGTACGTTCATTCAATCAATCAAATCAAGCTCCAGACCTTAACTAATTATGAACGTCACAGCCAGAAGAGGCCGTCAAGGAACCAGTCACCCCCAATCTCGCAGTTACCGTCTCGGTTGCCTTCCCCGAAGCTGAAATCTTCGGCGTCAAGCTCGTCAATGGACGGGCAACAAAAGCCCTTCTTGACTTTACCAATAATGAAGTCGAGCCCATCAGAATCGCTGTCGTTGGCGGAGCCCTCTCATCCAATGCTCCTCTCCCCGTCGGCGCACACTCATCCGCTCTCATCGTCCGCAATTTGACGGCTACGAGATATGAATATGAGATCCCCGCGGGCGCGAAGGAGAGCTTGACGTATAGCTTCACAACGGATTTGAATCCCCAGGATTTGAGACTTAATTTAGTGGCTGTGGTTGAGCAAGCTGGGGCTTTGTATCAGATTCAGGCGTTCAATGAAACGGTTAGTGTGGTTGAGGCTGCGACGAGCATTTTTGATCCGCAGATGTATGTTACCCCTTCCCGAATGAGCGCATCAAACCTAATGATTAAATAGTATTTTCCTTTACCTCTTCCTCCTCGCCGCCTTCGCTGGTACCCTCTATTTCGTCTACAAGACCTGGATCGCATCCCTCTTCCCACAAACCAAACGCGGAGGAAAAGGTGGCGAGCGCGCTAAGCGTTCTTCCGCTGGTACCAAAGCTGCCGTTGCGCCCAAGGATCAGGTCTCGGTCATTGGGGCTGATGGACCGGCTGTTACGACTGGTGCTCAGGCGCAGAAGGCGTATGATGAGAGCTGGATTCCGGATCATCATATTAATCGTCCCAAGGCGAAGAAGGTGCAGAGCGGGTCGGGGAAGACTAAGGTCAAGGTTGTTGAGTAATTGTGAGATTATGGATGATGGGGGAATCGGTGATCGGTATCATAAAGGGGTGGGAGGCATATGGGTGAAGATGATAAAGCATTGATGGCGCTTTGGCGTGCGAGTCAAAATTGTACAATACAAAAGTCAATGATAGGAGATGTGGTGTGGAAAAGCTGGTTATTTGTGAAGATCAGGCGAAATCTATGGTTGAAGCAATCTTCAAATCCACGCGCAAATCCATGCTAATTGCATGCACAACCCATAATCAACAACCATGCTTCAAGAAGCAACTACCGCAACCCCATTCACACTCTCCTTCTCAACCTCAAGCTTCCCCATCTTCTCCTTCAACGCCCTAAAATTCCTCTGCATAGCATTTGCCGTAAACTCCTTGCCCGTAACCGGTGGATCTATCCCAATTAGCACATCTCTCGCCCCAACTCAACATCAAAAAACCCGCCCAAAGAAAGAAAAAATAACTCACACTTCTTCCCCGGTCCCTGAATCACCGCATCCGTACACGGCTGATTAAAAAACGCCACACTATACCTCTCCCGCCACCAGCGATCCCCCTCCTCGGACCTCGGCGTCCTCACCCTATGAAACGTACTCTTAAAGCGATCATCACTCCAACTCATCAACAAATCCCCAATATTACACACCACGTCTCCCTCCCCCCCAAACTCGACCTTCGTCCACTCATCCCCGATCCCAAACTCCGTGCTCACTTCCCGGCCCGGACAGATCTCGAGCCCGGATTGCCCGGGCGCCTGGAAGAGCAGCGTCAGGAAATCCCAGTCTACGTGCGCGCCTGCGCGGTGGTAGTTCGGGGGTGGTGGGGAGGTGGGATTCATAGCGAAATAGTGGAGGAGCCGGAGCACGGTCTGCGATTCGGGGCGGGAGACGTCGTGGGCTTTGATGAAGAAATCATCGGGGAAGCCTAACCCTCGCGCGAAGCAGAGCATGAGTTGTTCGCTGACGGCTTGGCAGTGATGCATGAATTCCAAACAGCCATCTTTGAATCCCGGGAGGGTGGATTCGGGGAGCCAGAGACCGGACATGTTGGCGCCGAATTGCATTTGGTAGCTCTCTTTCTGGTCGGCTGCGCCGGTGGAAGGGCGGATTTGCGCTTGGGATTCCCAACCGGTGTTTTTGGGCGTGAAGGGGACGAGGGATTTGGTGGTGGTGGAGAGGGAGAAGAAGGATTGCGAGAGGGTGAAGATGGAGTTGATGGAGGTGAGGGGGATGCTGTGGTTGGTTAGGGTGAAGAATCCGTCGGTTTCGGCGGCGTGGAGCAATTGTTGGGTGATTTCGTCGATTCGGTTTGAGAAGTCGTGGAGAGATATGCGCGGGATGGCGCGGTTGGTGTATTTTGTTTGTTCCATTGTGAGTCTTTGGATGGTTGAGAGGCGATGGAGGGTGAGCTGCGTAACATATATTGAGCGAAAATTGGAATTGAAGTAGTGGCTGAAGTCAAGCTTAACGCGGAAGAATCGTCTGAGAATTGACGGTATAGATGTCTGCAAAGTGAAGCTGATGGCATTTACTGCTCACTTTCCTTCCCTCACGAGAGTTCTTTGCTCGATATTTATCCCTCTCTCCGGCATCTCATTCCGAACTATCTGAATGAAAATGTAGTTACAAGATTAAAGAACTTTCCCCGTCCAAAGATAGATGCGTATCTGCACGTCAGATATGCATATCAGCGGCTGACTCCGCAAAGTGGGATGAAATATGATTGGGACGATTATCAGGCACTTGGGGATGGTAAAGTCGGTCGTTGCCGTTGTGCTCGGGTGAGAACTCGGCCGGGTCACGGGGTCTGGAGCCAGTGTGAGATGGTCGGCTCCTACGGGTCTTGGAGATGACGAGATGGAAGTCTGGTATCGGGGTCAGATGTTCTTTCGTGAGCTGTGAGCTGTTGACGTCCCACTTCTCTGGGGATATCTGGGAAATCTTAAAGGGACTGCATAGCTGAGTCACGTGCACTGTAGACCCGGGAAGTACCTTATGAATCTGAGATAACACGCAGAGTATTTCGATGCTGTGATCTATTCTAATTTCATACAAACGCAAATTTCTAAATTTCTGAGCTATGAAGTCACTGCCCATCATATGCCCAACCTTGCCTGTTTTTCGAAGACACCCTAGACCGGTGCCTTATCCCCTTAATGGCTTCCCTTGCAGGACGCATAATATCTTCTTCGTCAGGAACTCTCACCAACTTCCCATCTCTAACCAATATCTCACCATCTACAACCGTCATAACCACATCTCTTCCAGTACATGAATAAACCACCAGCGTCATCGGATCCATCCCTCCATTCCCGATCTCTTTCGCATCAAAAGGCGCACAATGTAGCCCCTTCGTACCGACAACTACGAAATCTGCTTTCTTTCCCCTTTCCAAACTGCCAATATCTTTC
>Ga0182030_10016022_pt1 | contig 14641 bp, 7 predicted proteins | sample 812S3MmetaG_FD_121299 | JGI IMG/M metagenome (GOLD analysis project Ga0182030, IMG submission 121299) | Permafrost microbial communities from Stordalen Mire, Sweden - 812S3M metaG (Illumina Assembly) | ecosystem: Environmental > Terrestrial > Soil > Wetlands > Permafrost | place: Sweden... | reverse complement strand
TGAAAACCAATGCATCAGGAAACGGAAGGCTGTTAGCTCAGACTGCGGTTACTCTGGATGCCGATGTAGTTACGCAACCTGCTCCATAAGTTATTTAGTCTGTTACAAACAAAAGGCCGTCAACTGGTCTCATAACTTATTTTACTGATCAGATTCATTTCTGTGTTGAATAGGGTAGTGTTCGGTGGCTATTCCAGAAAAGGGGCTTCGGCCCCTTTTCTGTTATATGACACAGACAGTTTCCGACTTCAAGTGATCAATCGCGGCTACGATAGTTGGTCGCCGATGCAGCCAGCCTTTTTGGTGCGGACAGAAGCTCTTGAGCTTGCACTATCTGTCGGGGTGATGCTTTCGATGTTCATGTTACGCTCCAAGCTCAGTCCCCGCTTCGATTCGTAGTGCCAGTTTACCCGGTTGGCCTTGAACACCCTTGGCGTAACCGACCGTCTTTTTCTCGGCCTTTATTTCGAATCGGCACCATCGAGACTAACCGGAACTATGAGGCTTCCATAGAGATAACCTTAAGTTGTGGTTGAGCGTTAGCGCTTCTGAATATGGGGCGTAGACCACAACGCTTCCAGCTCGGCCAGCGTGACACCCGCCAGCACAGCTACTTCCTCACGCAACAACAATGCTGTGGTCGGAGCGACGATAGCGGTCAGCAGCGGCCGCGCCTTCTGTAACAAATCACTACGCCCTTCCTGCGTACGTAAATTAAGCCGTGCGGTTATCTCTTGCATGAGATATTCCTGCAATGGCAGTGAATCACCAATTAGATGTTCGAATGCCTCTGCGCCGAATTCACGGACATATGTGTCTGGATCATGATTTTCAGGCAAAAACACAAAGTCGATTCGCTTTCCGTCCACTATTTGCGGCAAAATATTCTCCAATGCGCACCAAGCTGATTTTTTCCCGGCTTTCTTGCCATTGAAACAAAACACCACGCGCTCCGACATACGAAAAAGAATCGCCACTTGATGCGGCGTTATCGCATGACCCAGTGTTGACACGGTAGCGTCTATCCCGCATTGAGCCAAAGCCAATACATCCATATAACCTGTGACCGCAATCACGCGTTGCTGAGCGCGAGTGGACTTTTGAGCTTGGTACAGACCATAGAGTTCACGGCCTTTTTCAAACAAGGAAGTCTTCGGAGAGTTAAGGTATTTTGGATTCCCATCACCTATTACGCGCCCACCAAAACCTATAACTTTCCCGTTCGCATTAACGATAGGAAACATGATGCGATTACGGAAGCGATCATAGCGTTTATCGCCATCGCCTTCGATCACCATACCTGCTTCAACAAGGCTGACGTCTTTATAATCGGGGGCAGCCGCTTTCAGATTTTGCCAATCTTCTGGCGCATAACCGATACCGAAACGAGCAGCGACCTCACCAGTTAATCCTCTTCCCTTCAGATAGTCGATAGCTATCTTGCTATTCTTGAGCTGCTCACGGTAGTAGCGAGTGACTGACAGCATCAGATCATAGATATCTGAATCAGCCTCATTCAGCGTATTAGAGGAATCTTGTGGAACGGCGATACCCGCGCTTTTGGCTAGCATTTCCACCGCCTCGACAAAGCCAATTCCGGTATGCTCCATAACAAAACCTATGACCGAGCCGTGCGCGCCGCAACCGAAACAGTGGTAGAACTGTTTGGTTTGGCTAACCGTGAATGACGGAGATTTTTCGCTATGAAAAGGGCAACAGGCGACGTGGTTTTTACCAGTCTTTTTGAGAGGAACATAGCGTTCGACAACGTCAACAATGTCGATACGACTGAGCAGATCAGCAATAAACTCTTTTGGAATCATAGCAATTTACCATTTTTCAACCCGACTATCATCAATTGGCACAAAGTGATCACTAAGAGAAAGACCGCGTAGCGGAAAATCAATCGTTAAAAGCTGTTTAAAGCTTGATCAATAACCAATTCCGGCAACACCACTTCCCATTCTGCAACCTCCATGCGAGGCTGCCATTTTGTTGCGATGTCCTGCAATCTTCTGACGCAAATGGCTGCCACGCGCGCAGTGATAATTTTCCCTGCTGGAGGAGCATAATTCTGAGCTGTACGACCAACCATTTGACCAGTCATAGTTCGAATAGCCCAGCGCTGTTGTTCCGGTAGAGGTTCTATCACCAGTTCGTCGCCATTTTTCAATTCTTTAATTGCCAGCCGCACTGCGTTATCTTGTTTGCGCCCGGAAAAATCCATGTCAACTTCGCGCAGGCCGAGCAATTCGAAACGTCTCGATAAACCCACAGGCAGATTACCCATTAAAACCGGGGTACGAGCCAGTATGGCGGGCAAGTTGACCAATTCGTCCGCAAAGGATTTGCCAGCCATACGATACAGTGCCAGAGTCTGACGCGCCCGCGTCATCGCTACGTAGTAAAGGCGGCGCTCGGACATTGTTTCCTGCCCGTTTGTATGCCAGCCCCCGTCAAGTACCAAAACATGATCGAACTCAAGACCTTTGGCGCCGTGGGCAGTGGTAAGACAGATGCCATCCCCAGACCGACGATCCGCCTCGGCAAGAAATTCATAAGCGGCATCCAGTACCACCGCAATAGGATGCACACCCTCGTCAACCGCAGAACCTAAGTCCTCCAGAAATTCCATGACCAATCTGTTGCCCAGTGAATCGGCTTCATCTCCACGCAGATCGGCAACCAGTTTTTGAAGTTGAGGCAGTGGCATGAGTTCGCCTCGTCTCCCATCCAATAGTCGAAGGAAACGAGAAACCTCGCGCAAGCATCGATTCGATGGCGCACGTTCACGGTGTCCAGCGAAGTGACACGGAATATTTAGCAACTCGCAGCCCGCTCGTACAGGATCGAGAGCTTTCCATTCCCGTGCGATCACTGCTACACGCGACCAGTCCCAGCCTGCATCCTGATCAGCCAGTCGGCGCAGTTCCTGAAGTGCAAGCCATCCTTGCATACGGTAATCGATGCCAGCATCCAGTACCTGTACACGGCCTTCACTAACCGCAGCGTCGCGTCGTGTCCACACGCCTCCCGCAGCTTCCTTGCGCCGACTCGCATTGATGGCGATAGGATGATCCACCTTGAGTCGGTCAGGATGTACATCAATCAAGGCATTGGCAGCAGCAATAATGTTCGCAGTGGAGCGAAAATTTTCAACCAAATAATCGACCTTGGTGCCATAGTCCTGCTCGAAGCGACGAATGAATTCCACTTGGGCACCGGTGAATTCGTAGATGTTCTGATCATCGTCTCCAACCGCCAACAGGTTTAGTTTGCCTTCCTTGTCTAGTAATGTGCGTCCGGCCAGCGCGGAGAGGAAATCATATTGCGGCCCGTTGATGTCCTGATATTCATCCACCAGCAGCCAGCGCGAGCCTGCCAGCAGTCGATCCCGCAGGGTATCAGGTGTTTCCCAAGCCGCTGCGGATTCACCTTTCAAAAGACGGGTTGCATCAACGAGCATTTGTTCGAAATCAAGCGGAATATCTGGGTCACGACTGGCCAGCGAGGTTCCAGTCAAGCGCAATGCCAAACCGTGATAGGTATGCACCGCCACGCCGAAGGCATCGTTGTCGATCAATTCACGCAAGCGCCGCCTTACCTCCATGGCCGCATGGCGATTATAAGTTACCACCAAAATGCTTTCAGGGCGCTCCCGCAGCACACGCACCAAAAACGCTACCCTGTGGACAATGAGTCGGGTTTTGCCTGAACCGGGACCCGCCAATACCAAGCGGTTTTGCGGACGCTTCTCGGTAACGATGCGTTTTTGCAGTGGCGATAATTCATCACTAATCCGATGCCACGAAGCTTCGGTTGTCGCTCGTTCCAGCATTTCCTTGTGTTGCGGAAAATAGCGTGCAAGGAAAGCCTCTTCGCGCAAGGTGAAATAATCGCTCACCAATTTCAACGCTTCAGCAACCTTACCTTGACCGATTTCCGCATAGCGGATCATTACGTGAATCTGGCTTACCCGTTGTGCGTAATGATCCTCCAACGGTTTATAATCATGGCCTGCAAAGCCTCGTTTTCTTTCCTCAGGATAAAGCCGCAGCGTCATGGCTGAGCGAAACACCGACAAACCCTGTGCCAACGTTAGAACGCCCTGCTCGTGCAGATAGAGCAGCGCAGTCTGCACAGCCGAGGGAACATCTCGCAATTCGGCGGCGATGCCAATATCCGCCTTAAGCACTTGACCAATTTGACCCAAAGTGAGATCAGCCTCTAAATCCTTGCCACGAGTACCCTGCGGCAAACGGGTCAAGAAGGCCATCAGAACCGCTTGAGCGCAGGAACGACGCAATCTAGAAATGGCTTCAAGCTCTCCCCATTCTCTCTGCACGATTACTCGATAGGTTTGTTTATCCAGTCGGCGCAGACCCAAACTTCCGCGCCCACCCGGTAATGCGCGCCCGTCTTGACGGAGGGTTTCCAGCAACTGGCTAATGCGCTGAGGGAGAATGTCGACGAAGTCCTTGTTCTCGTCCTTCAATCGTTGCGCTAGAGCAGGCAGATTGAGCAGCACTGGCTCCATGTCTGGGCCGGCATCCGGTGCGGATTCACGAAGCAGCGCAAGCAACGCCGATTCCAGCCGATTCAACGCTTCAAAAGTTGGCAACGAAGCTCCCGGCACACCAATGCGCAGATAGGCAATGATGCGACTGTCATTCTCCAGCAATCCCATCGATTCCAAATCATGCAACGCCCGTCCAACCTCAGTTGATGACAATCCCGCCGCCATTGCCAAATCATCGGTCGAAAGCCCATCTTTGGGATCGGCTTGGAGGATAGTACGCAGCAATTCCAATAACTGTTGACATCGTTTCTCTGAGTAAGAGGCTCCAGCCAATTTTTGTCGCGCTTCATCAAGATGCTTGAAGCGTAGCGACGCGGGAAAAACCTGAGTTCGGTTTTCATTGCGCTCCAGTAAGGCAGCATTCTCTAACCAAGCAACGGCGGTTTTGACGCGGGCATCCCGGCCACGGTCAGCGGGATCGAAATCCAGTTCTAAATCTTCCGTGGCCAGCAACTCTCCTACCGTCATCACCACGTTGCCTTCTTTGTCGGCGGGGCGACGGCGCAAAGCGTGGAGAAGGTTCTGGATGTCTTTAGGTGTCAGCCGACTATTCATGGTCATACTAAATTGACGCTCAGCATCTTTCTCGTCGTAGAACAATACGCAGCTCGCAGCCTCCTGGTCGCGCCCAGCCCGACCCGCTTCCTGGATATAATTTTCGAGTGAACCGGGAATGTCGGCATGAATCACCAAACGCACATCAGGTTTGTCGATACCCATCCCAAAGGCATTCGTCGCAGTCATCACCTTCAGTTGTCCGGCAATGAAGTCCTGCTGGCGTTCCTTTTTGACATCGGGTTGCAAACCGGCGTGATAAGCGGCAACAGGCCAGCCCATTTGACCTAGATAGTCGGCTACTTCCTCGGTGCGCTTCCGCGTAGAGCAATAGACAATAGCACCACCTTCACTTAGACGATTCGACGACACGCCCTCGGCAGGTTCACCAAACTGATCCACCAGTAGGCGATGAATCTGCGGTAACTTTGCTTCCTCCCGAGTCGGTACAATGGCGAAATTGAGATTGTCGCGATCGGTTTTACCTAGATGGGATTCAAGCATCAAGTTCAATCGCTGGCGGAAGTGGCTGACGATGTCGTCGATCACATCCTGTTTGGCGGTGGCCGTGAGACACGTCACAGGAGGTACTGTCTCACCATGTAGTTCCCGCATGAAGCGGGAAACGTAGAGATAATCCGGCCGAAAGTCATGACCCCACTTGGACAAACAATGCGCTTCATCAAAGACCCAGGCCGCGATTTCGCGATACTTTATCGCCTCACGGAAACCTTTATTGCGAACTTGCTCTGGTGATACCAAGAGGATACCAACATCGCCCAAGCGAATACCGTCAAATACCTGCTTGCGTTCTGGCAGTGAAAGCGAGCCATTCAGCGTTGCAGCAGCAGTAATTCCACGTTGCAGCAACGTATCCACCTGATCCTTCATCAGTGCTTGCAAAGGAGAGATCACGATGGCCAGGGCACCAGTCTGGTAGTAACGCATAAGCGCCGGCAACTGGTAGCAAAGTGACTTGCCGCCCCCTGTAGGCAAGATGCCTAGCAAGGAGCTGCCTGCGATTCCGGCACTAACAATATCGTCCTGCAATGAGTGACCCGCGTCATCGCGTCGAAAATCATTGTGGTTAAACCAGCGCTTCAGCCATCGTCGCGCATCGTGGCTCTCTCGACACCAAGTGCACTCGGTATCGCTGCAAGGTGTTGCGCGCAACTCGCGCACCAGTGGCACGATATTGGGATAGGCCATTCTTACCCATGGCGGCATAACTGAGTTTTCCCCAGCTACGCGCAGCCATGCCAGCACATAAGCAATGGGCGGACATAGTGCAGCATCGTTAATATCTTCAGCCAGCAATTGCGCCAGACGATAGCGGCATACTCGCTCAGCCAAGCTCTGGTTTAACATGGAGACGGCTTCATCAAGACTCGGTCTCGCCGCCTTGGTCAAGGTCATAAAGAAATTGTTAAGGCCGGAATTACTTCCTTCTGGTGACAGCAAGTAATGATAGGCACGAAGTACTTCCGGTGCCTCACGTTGCAGTGCATCTCGTTGGTCGCGAAACAACTCAACGGTGCGTTGCGCATCAGCCAATGGATCGTTGACCGCCAGTTTAAGCAGCCGATAATCTTTAACCAAGTGGTGGTACGGATTGCGAGGGAAGGCCAGCGGAGAGAGCGCCAGAGTGTCCACCACAGGCAATTCAAGAAGTTTGAGCCCCGGTGCCAACGCCTTGAGGAGATTCAGATCATGACGAATGATATTGTGACCAAGAACAAAGCTGCTGCCTGCAGCTAGGTTATCTAGTTCGCCAAGTGCAGCGCCAAGATCAAACTGACCCTTGAAATTCAGAAAGGTACCCGTATCCGGGCGAAGCGCACCTATCTTGAGTATGCGCTTGTCACTAGGATCGACCTCCAGATCAAGGCAAATGCAATGTGGCGAAAAGATCGTCTCTTCACTCATCGGCAGCTGGGAAATTTGATATATTTCTGCATTATTTCTTCAGGCTGCTGTCTGAACTCGCTCTTCTCATTGATCACGCTGAACCTTATGAGTCTAAAATAATGGGTCCGTAGAATATTGAGGGCCTTCCAATCTAGGCAAGGGGCTTGTTGTAGTAATCATAACTGCATTTGTTCTATATCACCACCAGTCGATATTTAGTGGAGTAGAAGACTTTAATATCAGAAAATCTCTTGAGCACTTATGACAGCCAACGATCTCTAAGTTACACAAGGCGCACTTTGCTCAGTTCGGTTGGCTTTGCTACTAGTCTAATTGTCGGCCAATGCGGACGATGGACGAGGTGGACGTAACTGTCTGCATAACGACCGTATACGTCCGCAATGACGTTTGGCAATGCGCCCAAATTTAGTTAAGGCAGCATTTTTTGTACTTGGACCCGCTGCCACAAGGACAGGGATCGTTCCGGCCAACCTTCCTTGTTTTGTTGCGCCCTCTCATCAATGCATCCAGAGCCTGATCGATAGGTACTGGTGCCTGCATCATTTTCGTTTTCTCATTCATGTCGGTGTCTTGATTCCATGGAAAGACCAGAGATACCCCGAATCTCACGTTTGGCCCCATCGAACTCATGCAAAGACCAAACCACTCTTTGGCCTTCTCCTTGTACTTGCGTAATTCACAATATGACTCCAGGCGAGGACCAGCCACATCTGCCGGCTCGTCGGTACACTGGAAGATAATGCCTGAGCCTTCTTTAAATCCGAACGTAACGTCATGTACCTTGCCATCAGCACGTGTCCGGGCCGCAACCCTGTCTACTGCGTGGCTCATTTCGATGACAGCCTGCTCGCTCATCGCTACGAGCAAGAAGCCGAGGTCAATAGTTGCGGGGTCAGGTCTGGCTTCAATTTCCTTTACTACTCGTCCAATCGTTGTTTTTCCAAACCGTGTCAAGACACCATCTGGCGTAGCTGCTCCTTGCACGCCAGCACGTCTAACTGTCATCGCGATGTCTAAACCAGCCGAAAAGTCATCATGCAAAAGCATAAGATCCATGTCAGGCTGCACCCAAAGGTTTTGCGTTAGGTGATAACCAAGAATCGTCAACTCCTGCGATGCCATGAGTTGCTCGGCATAGTTGGCTCGGCGATTCACGTAGCTGAGAAATTGCAGGGGTGATTGCAGCATTTCGGTCATGGCATCAACAGCGAATACGTCCATAACCAACGGCGCTTGTACCCGGTCGATAGTTTCCGCCTGCAAAAATTGTCGTGCCTGAAAGCTCAAGGCTGGGTAATGGTCACTGACAACACATAAGATGTAGATCTCCTTCATGTCATGCGGCAGTGCAACCTCTCGCCCGTCCGAGGTTGCCAATCTGTATCGCTTGTCGAGCAGACACTTGGCGCACGCGGCTCCTTGGTCGTAGGCCATCTGTACCGCTTTCTTGAAGTCGTCGCGGATAACCTGATCATTCCCTTTTCTCGACTCCAAAGTCAGACGCTTTGATTTTGCCTGCACAATGACGATCCGATTTCCCCAGACGACAAGCACATCGATATCAGAAACTTTTGTCGCCTTGGTCTCGAAGATATCAACGTTCAGATGAAAGTGCTCGTTCCCGAAGACCAAGCTGAGGCGCTCGGCTACAAAACTTTCAACGAAGTCGCCGCGGTTCTTGGCAAGAGTTGGACGATATACCTTATCTTGGTACATCCAGTGGTGGGGCGCTTCGTAAATGGCCTCGGCAAGTGAGTAGGACTGCAATGATAGGAACTCTCCGCTTGGCATACGAAGCAGGGGCGCAACCGTGATAACGTTGAAGTCCTGCAGCGCGTTGAATCCCTCATTGCGTTCTATAGATGGCAGTTCAAATGCACCAAGAATTCGTTCCACCACCTCGATAGCAAGGTTAGTCTTCACTGCAATCTCATTAGTAGTGAAGGCGAAGAGAGGTAGCATTGTCCACTCGTCAGGGTGTTGCTTTCGCATGCGCTCACGTATTGCATCGAAGTGGTCGGCGTGGATCTCATCGACCGCTTTGGCGACATGTGAGGCTTGGTCAATAGTGAAGCCCCGGTTTGCTTGGAGCCATTGCGCATCCGCAGTGTATTTACCAATAGCTAGGTCGAGGTATTGAAAGATGTACGCTGCTTCCCCGCTATAGAAGATAGGCTCTCGCAAAGCTTCACCTCGCTCAAACGGGTTGAAGCCGCTCTCCACTGCTTCTTTTGTTAGACCCGACCAAAATTCTCCAGACAAGGAGTAGTGCAACTCTTCAAGGAGTTGCTCAGTCGCATCCATATATTCCTGCACTGCCATCGGTGCAGGCAGGCTCCAATCGATCTCGGCCTTGATCATCAAGCCGAGCAACGTATTGATCTCTGTTCTAATAAGCCGCGAGGATGAGAACATCTTCCTCATATCGACTTCCTTCATGTCTCCCGCGTATAAGATCACGTTGTCCCGGAAGCAGAGCTGAGCTATAACGTGGATATAGCCAGGGCGGCGGCAGAGGGCTTGCAGATCGGTGAAGACGGTCTGTTCTGGGCGAGTTGGTCTATTCATAGTTACAGCATAGATCAAACTTATCCAAATTTCTATAACGGACACTGAGGTCAGAATCTCGCGTAATACTGGCCGCTCAGTTGAATAGGCAACACTGACTCCTATGACCGAAAAAGCACAGTCGAACTCAAAACCACCAATGACTTGCAGCAAGGCCGTCTCGCCAGTACCCGCTAATGGCGGTATGAATGGCCCATTTCAGCTATTTGGTATTGTGTTGCATTTTGGCAGGATATTAATCAGCTATGACTTCGAGCTTTCCAACCCGATTTCCATTCAAGTCAATCGCAACAAAAGAATCCCCCGCAACTACTCCGCCCCGTTGTTCTATTTTGCTGGCTATATCCTGAAGTATTCGAGCAAGCTCCACAGAGTTTTCTTCAAATGCGGCGTTGTCCATCTGAATGGTAAGGGTTGCTTGCATGATGTTCTGGCTCCATTAATATAGTCACATTCTAGCAGGGTGGGCGCTAAAATGTGAGGCAGGAAATGGAGTATGCACCTTATTGGGAGTTGGTTTGCACCCGAGATTCAAGAAGCCAATGGCGAAAGAATTTTTACATTCATTTTCGCAATATTAATGTTGATTCGGTTATTATCAATATCCAACCGAACCTGTCGAACAGTGGCTTAAATGGCATCGCCGAGCCGCCACGATGCAGGTAGCTTTGTTGTTGAAATATAAAGACGTATCACGCACTACTGAAAGCAATCGTTATGAACAAGCAAGCACCAGAGATTTTTCAAAAATCACTTACCTCACTTGACCAACCTGGCTTGCCACCGTCAACCGATACTGGGTTTGAGCAGGCTATCATCATGCAATATGCCCTGCAGTACGCTGCAAAGGGTTGGACTGCTGCTGTGGTTGTTAGCGATGGAATGGTGCGCGTTGTTGCAGTGCCGCAGCAAGGTGTTGAACCAAAGACTTACTTGATGGGTCTTCTCCAACACGGTTATATCGAAGATGCGCTACCCGGGCTAGAAGCTATGTATGGCATGGTCGATGACCCCGACATCTGTTTTAATTACGGTGTCGCACTTTCTGAGCTGGATCGTGTTGAAGAGTCACTAGCACCGTTGAACAGATGCCTTAACCTCGATCCGAGTTACGACAACGCCGCCATCGGCGTTTCGCTCACTAAACTTGAGCGGTATGACGAGGCTGAAATCATTCTCAAGGCAGCAGCAAAAATTCAACCAGACAATGCTCTCATCAAGCAGAACCTCGCTGCAACCTTGGGTCGAGCCGGAAAACATCTGGAGGCCTTACCCTATTTCCGCCAAGCAGCTTCTCTTGCACCCGACAACCCAGCAGTACTGATGGGGTTGGCACACTGCCTCAACTCGATTGATACACACCAGAAGGAAGCGCTGAAGGTCTACAAAGATGTGGTGAAGCGGTTTCCAGATTCGCAGTTCGCGGAAGCTGCCAAGCAGAAGTTGAACCGGGCTGGACAGGCCGATCTCAGGAAAGTTGTGGGTGACGGGTATCGGCCTGACGCTGTGGAGTACATGATTGGTGCCATGAAGCAGTTTGCTGAAATACCTCGTAAGCAAGTTGGACTTGTGACCATGGAGATTGCGCAACTTGGTGATAAAGGGCTGGAAATCAACAACCCATTAAAGCGATATTCGCTCACGAACCTTGAGGGGGACTTTTCTGGGTTGCAACTCCTGTGCTACATGCATGTTGGCATGGCTTTATTCGACCCAAAAGTAGATTGCGGTTCCAGCTTGCAGCGTGAATACGAAATTGCCAAGGGCATGACCGGCAAGTGACTCACCTCGCTATCCTCGACGAGTTTGAAGTTGTAAAACAGGTTGAACCATTGCTGCCCGGCTTACCTGTCGCTTCATATCCCTCTGATGATATGTTGGAAGAATCTGATGAATTGGATGTTCTCTACCGGCAACGCAAGCGTTACAACCGTGAGTTTGGCTTCTGTTTATTTACGGCTGAATGCGTTCTTACTCTGGCCGCACTGTGCAAAGGTAAAAAGGTACTCGAAGCAGGTAGTGGTTCCGGCTGGCTTGCACAACAGCTTGCGCAACGGGAAATAGCAATCACAGCTGCCGACTGGACGGACTATCGGCAACCTCGCAATACAACGCGCGGCTATCCCATGCAAACAGTGTTTCGCCTAGATCACCACGGTAACGCAGTGACCCTGTTGCCAGGCAATTTCGACATGGTGCTGCTGATCTGGCCGAACCTTGGCACTCAGTTCGGTGAACAGGTTGCTCGCGCTATGAGCTCTGGTCAGATTATGATTCTCGAGGGCGAAGAGAAAGGCGGCAACACGGCGACCGATGAATTCTTCGATGTGCTTAGCGCCGACTTTGAGCGCCTCGATGCCGAGACGCTGGCGCTCAACAAGCATCACCGCACTTTCCCCAGTTTGTACGACCGTTGGTATGTATTGAGGAAAAAATGATCGAAGCCCCCATCAGCATGCCACCGCAAGCCTACATGGACATCATCAGTTCGCTGATAGACAAAGCGCGGGGATTTCTGGAAGCCGGTGAAAAGCTTCAGGCAATCGCGTTTGTTGGCAACCTGACCACAAAGGAAGTTATCCCAGTGATGATTCAACCGGGCAGTGGCGAGGACAAAGACCAGTCTGCGCGGACGATCCAATCAACAGCATTGTTATTGGAAGCTGATTTCGTGTTCACAATTATGGAAGCGTGGTCGCTTCGATCAGACAAAGTATCGCAGATGGATGCGATCCTCGAAAAGTACGGAAGTATCGGCGCATCGCCTTACGCAGTAGATGTATGCTCGCTTGCGCTGGAAACGAGGCGCGGCGTGTGGGTAGCCCAACCCCAGATTAAGCCAAAAGGTGTTTCCAAAAAGAAACGTACAATCGGGGCATTTGAATTCCGTTTTTTCAAGGAAGCCGGGGGTAGGTTTATGCAACTACTACCCCATAAGGAAGGCGATGATCCGCCGACAATTTTACATTGAGGGGTGCATGAGATGGCACCTTGGCACCGGGGAATATCCGTGAACTCTAATATTTTCTTGCTCAGCAACGTACAGTCAGTTAATGCAGGTTGCAGAAATCGATACAGCAAATTTCCCAGCCCAAAACAGATATTGGTAGAAATGAGGGTGTAAGAAATTTTCTTAACTGTCGATCTGTACGTAAAATGATTGAAGGAATGTTTAAAGTCGCTTTTAGGGATCCGTAAATCCCCCGCCTTTATTGGTGCGAAATTATCACCTCATCTTTCTAAGGATGCAGAACTCATTAGTGATGGCGCAAAAGCTTAACGCCTCATCGCGCAAACTCACTGCATTACTTTTAGAACGGTTCCGCAAAGCAAACATAACAAAACGAGGAGAACGCCCCATCTGCAAAACGTCAACGATTATGACAACGCCTTAAATGGATGGATCGATTTCACGGTGTTGCCACAAAGAATCTGGACATCTATTTAGGCTGGCATCGTTTCCTAGATGCCGCTAAACGCAAGACAACGGCTAGAAAGTTTCTGAGTGCCGCAATCCGTTAAGAAACTATTTCCTGGACGGGAAGAATCAAAATATCAAATAAGTGATACCATTTAAACCGATGGTTTGGGTGTCCGCTCCACATTCAACTGCGGTCATAAAAAGGCCACAAGATATGAGTGAGTGAGAGTCAACCACCGGCCAATTTGCGTCATTCGTGACTGGCAGCTTTTTTCCATCGAGTTCGCAGGTTTTTACAACTTCATAGAGCCAAAACCGGAACTGCTCACCACCACGGCGAATGTTTAGACGGAGGAGGTTCTTGCAAAACCCTTGGTATGAGTGGAATTAACCACCGATTGGTGGGTGTAAAAAAAGGTAGAAATGGGCGGCCATTGCTGGCAAGATAAAGGTTCTCAAGACTTAATCGACGCCCGATATGAATACTACGCAACGAAACGGAATTATGCAACGGTGGAACATCATTCAGCACGAACTGATGCCTGAATTACGCAACGAGGTTGGTCCTCTGACTCCGAAACTGATACAGGTTGTGCATATTCTTGAATGGGTGCGTATTGAAGAATTCGTCAGTTCGACTTGGGGTTACTGTGGACGGCCTGAATTTGATCGTGGAATGTTGGCGAATGCGTTTGTAGCCAAGGCGGTGTTGGGGATATCGACAACTGCAGGGCTGATTGAACGCCTTGCAATAGATCGTGCGTTGAGGCGCATCTGTGGCTTTTCGGTGTGGAAGAACTTGCCCAGCGAAGCGACATTCTCGCGAGCGTTTGCAGAATTTGCCGAGGCCGGATTGGCAGAGCGCACGCATGCAGCCTTGGTAAAAGAGACGCTGGGTGAGCAGTTAATTGGACATATCAGTCGTGATGGCACGGCAATTGAGGCTCGCGAGAAGCCCGCCAAGAGAACTGAAGAATCAAAGTTTGTGCCTACGGTCGTCAATAAGCGTGGTCGCCCCCGCAAAGATGAAATCCGCGAGGTGAAGCTTGAGAAGTCTGGGAAGCTTGAACTGCAACAGGGAAAGCCCTTGGCGCAACTGCTGAAAGAGCTACCGCGCGAGTGCAACCGTGGCAGCAAGTGCAATGCGCAAGGCTACAAAAACAGTTGGAACGGCTACAAGCTGCACATTGATACCACGGACTGTGGTATCCCGGTAAGCGCGCTGTTGTCGAGCGCCTCGATGCACGACAGTCTGGCCGCAATGCCGCTGTCATTGATGACGGCGGAGCGCGTGACGAATTGCTATGACTTGATGGATGCGGCTTATTGCAGCAGCGTATTGAGAGAACACAGCCGCAGTCTGGGGCATGTGCCGCTGATCGATCACAATCCTCGCAAAGGCGAGAAGATCGAATTTACGCCCAGCGAGGCGCAGCGATACAAAGAGCGTAGTCAGGCGGAACGGACCAATGCCAGACTGAAGGATGATTACGGCGGCAGAAATGTGCGGGTCAGAGGAAATGCGAAAGTGATGTCGCACCTGATGTTCGGCATGTTGGCGCTGACAGCAGAGCAATTGATGCGACTAC
>Ga0182030_10016021_pt1 | contig 14641 bp, 12 predicted proteins | sample 812S3MmetaG_FD_121299 | JGI IMG/M metagenome (GOLD analysis project Ga0182030, IMG submission 121299) | Permafrost microbial communities from Stordalen Mire, Sweden - 812S3M metaG (Illumina Assembly) | ecosystem: Environmental > Terrestrial > Soil > Wetlands > Permafrost | place: Sweden... | reverse complement strand
TGGGATCTGGGTATGGCGTCCGGTCGCCTTGTTCGTACCGGTACCAGCCAGCTGATGTTTTCTGTCCGTAGCGTCCAAGTTCGACGAGCCGGTCCGCAATCGGCAACTTGCGATACGATGGATCACTCGCCGCTCTCCTTTGGCGCCCTGCATAACTAATGTCACCGCCCGCCAAATCGACGACTGCAAAGGGACCCATAGGATAGCCGAACTCCGTGAAGACCCGGTCGATCTGATCGGGCATGGCACCGTCCTCAACAAGAATGTTTGCTTCGGTACTGAAGGGTGCACGTGTGCGGTTGGCGACAAAGCCTGGACCGTTACGGCATATGACCCCAACCTTGCCAAGCCGACGCGAAAGCGTGACCACAGCATCTAGAGCCCTACTATCAGTCGAGTGGCCTCGAACGATCTCAAGAAGTTTCATGACATTGGCCGGGCTGAAGAAATGCGCTCCAACCACTGACGACTGACGCTTGGTCGCATTCGCAATCTCGTTGATGTCGAGTGCCGAGGTATTGCTTGCAAAGATAGCGCTTGGCTTGACGATCTGATCGAGCGATGAAAACAGCGCCTTTTTTGCGCCCATATCCTCGAAAATCGCCTCGATGACGAAATCGACATCAGCGATGTCGCGATACTCGACGGCCAGCGAGATCAGATCTAGACGTTTCCGCATGGACTGCTGATCAAGCGCGCCACGCTTTGCGGCAGCTTCGTAGAGGCTGGAGATTCGACCCATAGCTCTCGCAGCGGCCGCTTGGTCGAGCTCAAGAAGCTTGACCGGAATGCCGGCGTCGGCACACGCCATGGCGATCCCGGTGCCCATTGTGCCGCCGCCGATAATTGCAACCGATGAGATCGCATATGGTATGGTGGCGATATCAAGGTCCGGAACCTTTGCCGTCTGTCGCTCGGCGAAGAAAGCGTATCGAAGAGCCTTGGCTTCCGCTGTGTTGACAAGCTCTGCGAAAAGCGCACGTTCCCGGTTCAAGCCTTCGCGAAAAGGAAGTGTTGCCGCTGCTTGTACAGCTTCAAGACAGGCCCGCGTGGAAGGTAGAGCACGAACGGCGCGGGGAAGTTTCGCCAGTGCTTCACCGTTATCGACGCTCGAGGATGCGACTAGCATTGAGCTCGTCCGCGGAAGAGGTCGGTCCCACTGGATCCGCCGCGCAAAGGAAATAGCAGCATCGAGCAGCTCGGCGTCTTCGACCATGCAGTCAACTAATCCGAGGCGATTGGCTTCCAGCGCGGACACGTGACGGCCGGAAAGTATAAGATCCAGCGCTGCCTTGGTGCCGATGAGGCGCGGCAGTCTTTGCGTGCCGCCTCCGCCAGGCAGCAGACCTAATTGCGCTTCCGGCAGTCCGAGTTTCGCCGTGTTTGCCGCAACGCGATAGTGACAAGCCAACGCATATTCGAGACCGCCACCGAGGGCATAACCATGGATTGCGGCGACGATCGGCTTTTGGCTTTGCTCAAGTGCATCTTGAGGAGGACTAGTTGGCGTCCGGATGCCGCCCAGTTCTCGGATGTCAGCGCCTGCAATGAATCCCTTTCCGGCGCCAATCAATACGATCGCCGAAATTCTGGAATCCGCCTCAGCGACCGCTAGCTTACCAAGGATGCCCTCCCGCACCGCGTTGTTCAAGGCATTCACTGGTGGGTTATTCACCGTGATGATGCCTACCGAGGCGCGCCTTTCAAACAGAACCAGGTGGGGCATCGTCACAATATTTGCCTCCCGCGAGAATTTTCCACTTGATGCGCACCCAGGGCAGGGTTCGCTCTGGCTTAGCGCCGGAGCTTGGTTCGGCACGCCCTTCTCTTAGCAAATTAATACCGGTACGCAACTGGTTTTTCGCACGATCGTGCAATATGTGTTTCCGAGGAACCGGATCGCAATCGCTTACCGCGGCAAATTCGCACGATCGTTCAAAAATGTATTGCATGAAAACTCGAAGGTGCTAAATTAGATTTCTTGCGAGAGGTCTCAAGAACCCCTGCATGCCGGGAGGAGGTCCCCATGTTGCATCGATCGCGCTGCTGGAGTGTTGTCGTTTGGCTGTTTATGGCTGCGGTCCATCCAGCAGTAGCGCAGGACACGATCAGGATTGCCTTCGTTGATCCATTGTCTGGGCCAATTGCCATCTTGGGCACCCGAGCTCTAAAGCACTTCCAGTTCCTTGCCGATCGAATTAATTCCATGGGTGGAATAGACGGCAAGAAATTGCAAATCGACGCCTTCGACAACGAAGGCAGCCCTGAACGCTCGCTCATTCTTCTAAAGCAAATTATCGACAGCAATATTCGCTACATCACGCAAGGCGGGAGTACGCCCGTGGCGTATGCATTGTCAGACGCGGTCACGAAACATAACAGGCGCAATCCAGACAAGTCCGTCCTCTTTCTCGGGTGGGGCAACACTGATCCAGGCCTCACCAACGAGAAGTGTACATTTTGGCATTTCCGGTTCGATGCCGAAATCAACATGCGAACCAAGGCGCTGACAGACTACATGGCTTCGCTGCCGAAAATCAAAAAGGTCTATCTATTGAACCCAGACTATTCTTCGGGGATCCAAGTGGAGCGGATTGCAACCGAAATGCTTCGAGCCAAGCGGCCGGATGTCGAGATCGTCGGAAGCGAGCGAATCCCGCTCGGAAAGATCCAGGACTTCACGCCCTACGTCGCCAAGATTCAGGCTTCCGGCGCGGACTCGGTTATTACGATGAACTACGGCCCCGACATGATTTTGTTTGCGAAGGCGGCGAAGCAAGGCAACCTCAATGCCACTCTGTACACTTTTTTTGGCGGGTATCCGGGAATCCCAGCGGCCGTGGGAGAGAGTGGAAAAGGTCTGATATTTCTCAGCGAGTGGCATAGCAATTTGGGTATTCCGGAGTTCGAACAGCTGTCTAAGGACTATGAGAAGCGCTACGGCGAGGACTTCTTTCATTGGAAAATTGCGCTCACGTTATACATGCTCTCCAAGGCAATGACCGAAGCGAAGTCGGTTGATCCCCTGAAGGTTGCCTATGCGCTCGAGGGTTTAAGGTACGAAACCCCCGTCGGTGAGGCTTGGATGCGAAAAGAGGATCACCAAATTATCGAGCCGCTGTTTATTTCGGTTCTCACAGATGGACAAAAGTTCGATATCGACCACACCGGGCTTGGATTGAAGACTCTTAGGAAGGTCACCGCAAGGGACGCTGAAGTTGCCACGACCTGCAAGATGGAACGGCCGGCTCATTGACCGGCGAGTCACCTAAGCGGAGTAAGTGGAGATGGTAAGATTACTCATTGAGCCGGTCCTGAACGGGATCGTATATGGTCTCCTTCTTTTTATGCTGTCGAGCGGCGTCACTCTCATCTTTAGCATGATGGGAGTGGTGAACTTTGCTCATGCATCATTTTACATGCTCGGGGCCTATTTCGCTTACCAGATCAGCTCGGCGGTGGGCTTCTGGCCGGCCCTGGTACTTGCACCTATTTGCGCAGGAATATTAGGTGCGGCATTGGAGAGATGGGGGTTGCGCGGAGTGCGACAGCACGGTCATGTCGCTGAGATGCTGTTCACGTTCAGCTTTGTCCTGATCATCCAGGAGGCTGTGCAGCTTATTTGGGGACGAGTGGCAGTACCTTACGCCATCCCTGAGGAGCTTTCGTTTTCCATTTCGGCAGGGGTCGGCATCAACTATCCGGTGTATCGCCTGTTCATGGTTGGAATTTCGGTCGGAATGTTCGCCGCGCTTCTTTTGCTCATTACGAAGACGAGAATCGGAATAATCGTGCAAGCGTCCCTGACGCACCCGGAGATGGTCGGCTTTCTTGGTCACAATGTACCAAAGGTATTTACCTTTGTGTTCGGGTTTGGCTGCGGTCTTGCGGGTCTTGCGGGCGTTATCGGCGGTAATATGTTCTCGACAGATCCAGGAATGGCCCACGCATTGGGGGCAATTGCATTTGTGGTCGTTGTGGTCGGTGGCCTCGGATCTCTGGGTGGAGCACTGATAGCGTCTTTGCTTATCGGTTTGCTCCAGAACGTCTCGATCAGCGTCGACGGCTCGCTTGCGGATCTTTTTAGGCTGGCCAACATCCAGGTGGGCACTACCGGGCCGATAGCGGAGTTAATGCACCTCAGCCTCAACCGTGTCGCGCCGCTGCTACCCTATCTGCTCATGGTTGTAATTCTCGCCGTGCGTCCACGAGGATTGCTGGGGCGCAGGATATGATCGCTACTGGTTCTCGGATGGCCGAAAAGACCAACACAACGCACGAACCAAGAAGCCGGTTGTTGATGGTCTGGGCGGGTTGTGCGTTGGTCCTGTTGATCATCCCGTTGGCTCCAACTAGTGGCTTTGCGCTTTCGCTATCTTCTCAAATGGCGATAGCTGCAGTCTTCGCTCTTTCGTACAATATGTTGCTCGGACAGACAGGTCTGCTGTCTTTCGGGCACGCGGTGTTCATGGGGATAGGGGGGTTCGTCGCGATCCACGTGCTTCGAAGCGTGAACGCGGGTGAATGGCAGCTGCCCCTCATTCTGCTTCCACTGATAGGTGCTCTCGGCGGGGCGTGCTTCGGTCTGGTGTTCGGCTGGTTCGCTACACGACGATCAAGCACAGCCTTCGCCATGATTACCCTGGGCTTCGGCGAACTCGTCTACGCCAGTGCCTTCATCTTTGTCGATCTGTACGGCGGCGAGCAGGGAATTACAGCCGACAGAACCCTCGCACCAAAAATACTTGGGCTCGAATTTGCCAGCCAGCTACAAGTGTATTACCTGATCATGAGTTGGGCGTTCATTGCCGCTGTACTGATTTTCATAATCGGGCGAACCCCGCTCGGGCGCGTGGCGCTTGCTACCCGGGACAACGCCGAGCGCGTGGCATTTATTGGCTACAATCCGAACAGAGTGCGATTTTTGATGTTTGTTCTGAGTACCTTCTTTGCAGGGATGGCTGGTAGCTTGTTTGCGATCGATTATGAGATTGTCACCTATGGGAGCCTTGGGCTGTCAGCTTCCGCTCAAGTTCTGATGATGGCGTTTATCGGAGGAAGCAGCACCTTCGTCGGCCCTATTGTGGGGGCAATATTGATAACCGGGCTCCAGGTCCTGCTCGGCCAGTATACCGATCTATGGATTCTTTATCTCGGGGTGCTGTTCGCAATCGTGATCCGCTTCGCGCCTGATGGGCTCGCGGGTTTGATTGCGAAGGAATGCGCATCCTGGCGGTTAAACCATATTCGGGGCAGGTCAGTGTTGATCGGTCTCCGCACAATAGCGGCTGTCATCGCTGCGATCGGTTTCGTCACACTCTTGGAACTGGCATCGCGCGCGAAAACTGCCTCGGTCGGAGGCGCAGTGTTGAGGGTGTGGGGCACCCATGTTGATGTGATGTCGCCCTGGCCTTGGCTTTTTGCCGGCATCTGTTTCCTAATGGGCCTTATATCGTTGCGCTTTGTTCATTTGGCGGCCGCGCGGCGGATGAGTGTAGCGGACGTGAACGGAGAGCCAAAGTGAGCGTTGCGCTGCGGATGTCGGACGTACACAAGCGGTTCGGCCGAGTGCAGATCATTCGCGGCGTCTCGCTCGATATCACGCAAGGTGAGCGCCACGCGATCATTGGTCCAAATGGTGCGGGCAAGTCAACACTGTTCAATTTGATAAGCGGGCGTTTGGCCGTCTCGTCAGGGCGCATCGAACTCGCAGACAAGAACATCACAGGACTTTCACCTTTCGAAATAAAAAGACGAGGACTCAGCCGCAGCTTTCAGGTGACCAATATATTTCCTCGTCTTTCGGTCTTTGAAAACGTCCGCTGCTCTCTGCAGTGGTCAGAGGGTTGGCGCTACTCCTTTTGGCGTTTGGCTGACGCTATTCCGGAACTTCGACGGAAAGCGGAATTGGTGATCGACGAAATCGGCCTGACAGGTCGCTCCAGTACGCCAGCTGGAGTTCTAACATATGCTGAGCAGCGCGCACTTGAGATTGGAATTACGATCGCAGGAGATACCAGCGTTATTCTGCTCGACGAACCGATGGCCGGTATGAGCCTTGTTGAGACGCAGCATGCCCTCGAATTGATCCGCCGAATCAGTAGCAACAGGACACTTCTCATGATCGAGCACGATATGAACGTGGTTTTCGATTTGGCAGACCGCATTTCGGTACTGGTTTACGGCAAGATAATCGCAACGGGTACACCGGCCGAAATCAGGTCAAACGACCGTGTCCGTGAAGCCTATCTCGGAACGAAGGTTGCCGATGTTGCAAGTTCGTAGTCTCGACGCATTCTATGGCAAGAGCCAGATTCTGAGGCATCTAGACCTCGACGTCCGAGAAAAGGAGATTGTCTCCGTCCTCGGACGCAACGGAAGCGGTCGCTCGACGATCTTGAAAGCAATCATGGGGGGAGTACAAGCCGCGGGCTCTATTCGCTTCCAGGGCAAGGATATCATTGGCCTCAAACCGTTCCAGATTGCGCGTAGCGGGATTGGCTACGTTCCAGAGAATCGGGCGATCTTTCCGGACCTGACGGTAGTTCAAAATTTGCGACTCGGTGAGAAGCGACGTTCCTCTGACTCGCGCTGGGGGATTCAGCAGACATGGGAGGCGTTCCCACAACTATTCGAACGCGCCAATATCCAGGCTGGCGTCTTGTCTGGCGGCGAGCAGCAGATGCTGACGATATGCCGCACACTGATGGGAGATCCCGGTTTGATCATGATTGACGAGCCGACCGAAGGGCTTGCACCGGAGATGGTTGAACGCGTAGCCGACCTGCTCAAGAGGATAGCCGCTCAAGGCATTGCGATACTTCTTGTCGAACAGAAGCTTACGATTGCCCTGAGTATTTCGCATCGAGTTTACGTAATGGGGCATGGGCAGATGGTGTTTGCGGGGACGCCAAGTCAGTGCTTGGAAAATGTCTCTGTGCGGAAGGAATGGCTGGAGGTATAGCGCAGCCTCAGACTGCATGGCCGTGATGTTGATACAGCGACTAGATCATTGGATATGCGGTTTGGGATGCGACGAAAAAATGGAAGCCGTGCTTTGCGCGTCGTGGCGGGCTCTATGTTCGTCGTCGATAGACGATGACCAGAAGTTCATGCGCTCTCTGCATAAGGAAGGCTTGGTATCTCGTGAGGAATAATAGCGTGAGGCCGTCCCGTAGCCAGCAGACGCCAAGCGGAAGGTTGGCCAACAGCCTGGCGAAGCCTGTCCGATCGGGCACGCTGCTTCGGCGGAAGGAATTGCTTGGGATCGTTTACCAACTGATATCTGATCACGGTATGGATGGTGTGAGCATGCGCCAAATCGCCGATGCATGCGACGTGAGCACGGGTACGATTAATTACCACTTCGGAAACAAGCGCGCGCTGATCATTGGAGCTATGGAGGCAGCGTACGAGCTCCCTGTGGACTGGGAAGAGTACAAAGGATCGCCGTCACTGTGTTTGCGCCGCCTGGCTCTCAGCTTTGTTTGGAGATCTGCCTCGGACCGCTGGTGGCGATTCTTTATCTCCTATACGGCACTGGGGCTGCGGGACGACGAAATGCGTACGCATCAATACCGACGCTTTTGTCGTCAGCAGAACTTCTGGTCACAGCTGATCGCCGATGCCGTGAGGGTTGGCGAGTTCAGGCGGGGCATCGATTCAGCTTTCATGGCCGAGCGTCTTCTCCTCTTGGGTCATGGGCTTGTGCTTAAACAGTCACTGAATTCCGACGAGGGCGCTCGTCACGATGCGCGGCAGGAAATCGAGAGTTTTTTTGCAAATTTCCTGGAAGTGCCGAAGAGGCGCCCGAAGCGTTCCCGGCCATACACTCGACGGCGCCCCCAGGCATTGCGCTAGCTTCTTAACTGTACCGTTTGACCCATTCGCTTTCAGGCTCTCCGCAAGCACCATCATAGAAGCGCGCTTTGATCCGCTGTTTGCAGCAATGTGCTTTCGTGCAGGCCTGCATTGCAATAATGCGCGTCAGTCAGACCCGCGCCTTTAGCGCCGGAGCGCCAAAAGCCCGCACTTTTCTTTGCAGACTGGACAACAAATTTATTGCACGATCGTGCGAATGTGTTAGATAGAGGACGGGAAGCAACGCGTCACGCTTATCACATGTCACGCACCAAAAATGCGGAGATGGCGGGACAATCAAGCGAGGCGGTGGCATGCAAAGTCGTGTTGTGCGCATTGGTGGAGCGTCGGGATTTTGGGGCGACAGCAGTGTCGCGGCGCCGCAGCTTGTCCGCCGCGCAAGCATTGATTACCTGACATTCGATTATATGGCAGAGCTCACGCTGTCGATCCTGTCTCGGGCAAAAGCTAAGGATCCGGCCGCGGGTTATGCGACGGATTTTGTGGACGTGGCAATGCGGAGCGTACTGCGCGATGTTGCCGAGAAGGGCATCAAGGTTCTGAGTAACGCCGGCGGCATGAACCCGCAATCATGTGCAGATGCCCTTGCCAAGCTGGCCGCGTCTCAGAATATCAACCTCAGGATCGCCGTCGTCGAAGGTGATAGCGTTATCGATCGCGTCGAGGATCTCCGCACCCAAGGTGTCAGGGAGATGGCAAGCGGAGAGCCGATTCCGCAAAAACCCCAAAGCGCTAACGCGTATTTCGGTGCGCTGCCCATCGTCGCCGCCTTGCGCCGTGGGGCGCAGATCGTAATCACCGGTCGTTGCGTTGATAGCGCTTTACCCCTCGCAGCGCTGATTTACGAGTTCAATTGGTCGGAAGCGGATTACGATCGTCTCGCGGCAGGTAGTCTCGTCGGACATCTTTTGGAGTGCGGCGCTCAAGCTACCGGCGGCCTGTTCACGGACTGGGAGAAAGTCGAGCGTTGGGACGACATTGGGTACCCGATCGCCGAATGCTCGGCCGACGGCTCGTTTGTCATCACCAAGCCGGTCGGAACCGGGGGGACTGTGGTACCTGCTTGCGTCGCAGAGCAGATGCTCTACGAAATCGGTGATCCTGGGGCCTATATCCTGCCGGATGTAGTCTGCGATTTTACGCAAGTGCGTATGAGTCAGGTTGGACCCGACCGTGTGCAAGTCAACGGGGTGCGAGGGCGGGCGCCCACTGATACTTACAAGGTTTCGCTGACCCACATGGACGGTTGGCGAAGCATTGCTACGCGCACTTTCATCGGACGCAACGCCGAGCTAAAGGCGCGACGAGTCGCTGACGCGATTGTGGCGCGAACGCGAGCCATTTTCAGAGACCGGAATATTCCAGATTACCGGCTTGTACATTTGGAAGTGATCGGCGCGGAATCCCAATACGGGCCCCATTCACGGGCGCACGAAGCGCGCGAGGTTGTGATGCGTTTGGTGGTCGAGCACGAGGATCGTCGTGCGCTCGATAATATCTTTGCCCGTGAGATAGCACCAGCCGGAACGTCATGGGCGCCTGGAACGACGAATATGGGTCAAGGGCGACCCAAGGCGGCACCAATCCTCAAGCTCTATTCGTTTCTGCTTCCCAAGAAGCAGGTTCCCGTCAGAGTGACCGTCGAAGGCGTTACCGAACCGGTGGAGGTTCCAACCGAGTTTTTCGTCGATGCGAGGCCCGCTCCGCCGCAATCGGTAGAAGACGACGCAAGTGTCACCGCTGCGACCGGTGAAATGCTCGAGTTCCCGCTCGTGGACCTGGCATATGCGCGTAGTGGCGATAAAGGCAACATCGCGAATATTGGGCTCATTGCCCGCGATCCCGCTTACATCCCCCTGCTTAGGGCCCAGGTGACTCCAAAGAAGGTGCAGGACTACTTTTCTCACCTGGTGAAAGGTCCCGTCACGCGCTTTGAAGTTCCAGGGATAGGCGGTTTCAATTTCGTCCTTGAAGATGCGCTCGGCGGTGGCGGGATGGCTTCTCCACGCCTCGATCCGCTTGCGAAGGCATACGGTCAGATACTTCTCGACATGACCGTAGCTGTACCCACAGAGATCGCCCGCAAAATACAGCATAAAAAGTAGGAGAGGCCTCTGTCCATTCTGATAGACAGCGAAACTCGAGTTCTCGTGCATGGCATAGGCAGCGCCTATGCACGTGCCCAAACCGGGGCGATGCAGCGTGCCGGCACAAAGGTTGTCGCGGGCGTTAGTGTCGGTTTTGCCGGCCAAGACGTGCTGGGTGTGCCCGTCTTCGATTGCGTTGCGGAGGCGGTGCAGGCGACCGGAGCAAATACAAGTGCCATCTACATACCTGCCGCGGGCGCGCGCGATGCGCTGATCGAAAACGCCGACGCCGGAGTTCAGAGCGCCTTCCTGACTGCTGAATTTGTGCCCGTACACGACGTCCTGTTTGCGCTGAACTATGCCCGCAGCAAGGGGATGTGGGTGATCGGTCCGAACTCGCTCGGTGTGTGCGCTCCCGGTATTGGAATGCTCGGCTCGATCGCGCCGGATTTTTGTAGCCCCGGAAGCGTAGGGTTGATGTCGCGCAGCGGCACTCTGACGTTGGCAACATCACGCATTCTGAGTGCGGCCGGAATTGGTCAGAGTGTCTGCGTACATATCGGGGGCGATGTGTTAGCTGGGCGAAATCCGTCAGAGTATCTCGATGCATTCGCGAACGATGCCGCTACCCGCGCAATAGCCTATTGCGGGGAAGTTGGCGGTTCCAAGGAATACGCGATGGTCGAACAATTGCCGCGGATTAAGAAACCGCTTGTCGCATTGATCGTCGGTCGTTCGGCTCCTCCCGGGAAGAGAATGGGCCATGCCGGAGCGCTAGCCGGCGCCGCGCGAGAGACAGCAATGGCGAAACGGGACGCGCTCCGTCAAGCGGGCGCCCACATTGCGGATAGTCCCATGCATATGGCCCAGATTATCAAGAAGCTGCTCTCGTGAGGGACCGAGTGACGCGTTGTGCAAGAGAATGTCCGGCCGGGGTTATGGGTATCGTAGCCGGTTGAACTACGACCGCAATTAGAAAGAAGGATTTGCTGCGATGGACTTTATGCTGTCGGCTGAACAACTTGCGATTCGAGATGGTGTCGGACGAGTGATTGCGCCGTTCGATGACAAATATTGGCTCGAACGCGACGCGGATGGCAAGTTTCCTCATGAGTTTGCCAAAGCCTTGGCGAGCGCGGGCTGGTTCGGCGTAACCATGCCCCAGGAGTATGGCGGCGCTGGCCTCGGCATCACCGAGGCGGCGATCGTGATGCAGACGATCGGCAGAATGGGCGCAGCTGCGATCTCGTCCGTTCACATCAATCTGTTTGGACCGCATGCGGTGGTGGTCTTTGGAACGCCGGAACAGAAGCAGCGCATGCTTCCCCCCCTCATTCGCGGTGAGGAGCGGGCTTGCTTCGGGCTCACTGAGCCAAGCGTAGGAAGCGACTCTACACGTATCAAGACGTTCGCAGAGCGACGAGGCGACCGCTACGTAGTGAATGGTCAGAAGGTCTGGACATCGACCGCTCAGGTGGCGCAGAAAATCCTGCTCGTGACTCGAACAACAAAATACGAAGACTGCAAGCGTCCAACGGACGGAGTAACGCTCTTCTACACAGATCTTGACCGTAGCAAGGTTCAGGTTCGCTTGATCGAAAAGATGGCGAGGAAGGCAGTCGACTCTAATGAGCTTTTCATCGATGGCCTTGAGATTCCAATTGAAGACCGTATTGGCGAAGAGGGAAAAGGTTTCAAGTATCTTTTCCACAATCTGAATCCAGAGAGAATCCTTGTCGCGGCGAGCAAGCTCGGTGCCGCCGCCGCTGTACTCGATAAGGCCGTAAAATACGCCAACGAGCGCATCGTCTTCAACCGGCCGATCGGCAAGAACCAAGGCATTCAGCACCCACTTGCGGACTGTTGGATGCGGATTCAAGCTGCTGAACTAATGATGTGGAAGGCGGCGGCACTGTACGACTCGGGACAGACTTGCGGGCTCGAGGCAAACACAGCGAAGTACTTGGCCGCCGATGTCAATTTCGAGACTGCGACGAGAGCTGTGCGCACACACGGGGGCTTCGGCTTCGCCAAGGAGTATCATGTAGAACGGTATTTCCGGGAAAGCATTTTGGGACTTATCGCTCCCGTATCCCATGAGATGGTGCTCAGCAACATTGCCGAGCGTGCACTCGGTCTCCCCAAGTCATACTGACGCGAGTGCGGAAATGCGATTGATCGAAAGTGATGGGAAAATGTTGTTGCGACGGCACGGAGTGTCTGTGCCACATGGCAATTTATTCCGGCGTACAACGGGCAATCAGGTGCCTTGGTCCAGCAGCTACAAGATAGATGGTGCGGGGGCGGACGGGTTGGTTGTTAAGGCGCAGGTTCTCAGCGGAGGACGCGGCAAGTCCGGACTTGTCCGTGTCGTTCCGGTCGCGGAAGCGGCGGCGGCTGCCAGCGACATATGTCGTCTTTTGGAAGCGGCGGGCCAAGCTCCGCTCGTTCTAATCGAGGAAAAGGTCACGCTGGTCGGTGAATACTATCTCGCCTGCCGTATCGATGACCTTGAACAATCGATTGAGCTTATGTTTTCGTTGCATGGCGGCGTGGATATCGAGTCGCACGCAGACATGTTACACCGCAGACGGATCGATCCCCTTGCGGGGGTGCAGGCTTACAAACTCATCCCCTTTTTCCGTGACGCCGGCGTAAATGGTCCGACGTTGGGGCCCCTTTGCCGTCTGGCAGTCCAGGTACATCGGGCACTGATTGCCGAGGATGCGGAGCTGATCGAGATCAACCCACTTGGGGTCCAAGAGGGAGGCAGACTTATTGCACTCGATGCGAAGGTGACGTTGGACGACAATGCGGCCAAGCGTCACGAGAACAGAAAAGGTCTTGTGTCGGCAGACCTGGCAGATTCTGAAATGACTGATCTTGAGCGTCGGGGCGCTGCCGCCGGGCTCACTTTCGTGGAACTGGAAGGCGATGTCGCATTGATGACGGGAGGCGCTGGCCTCGGAATGATGATGGCGGATCTTCTGGACGACAACGGATGGAAAGCCGCAAATTTTGTCGACTCCACGAGCGGAAGTTCCCCTGAGGTTGTTCGCACGCGCACTCAGCTAGTGTTCGAACGCGCGAGCCGCGACGACGTCAGAGCCATCCTGGTATATTGGACGATCAGTGCTTCACCGCTAGAGCGCATCGTCAAGGGTCTTCTGCAAATGTTGGGTGAAACGCCGCCACCGAAGCCGATGGTGATCGGATTGGCTGCCGCTGGAGCTGCGACCGCTAACCTTCCGGTGGACGAGGCTCGGAGACTTATCCGCGAGGCGGGGTACACCTGCGTCGAAGGCCCCGGTGAAGTAATCGAAGAGCTACGAAAAATCGCGCCGCCGCGGCGGTGAACCAATTGTGAATCTGGTAGTCGACCGTTCCCCATCGCAGAGCTATGGGGAGCAGAACGAGGGCAAACAAACGATGACTAAAGGCTCAGCTAACGAACAGAAGTTGGTTAGGCGCGACGAGGACGTAGTTCTGTTGGAGCGCCGAGACGAAATTCTGATAATCAGCCTTAACAGACCCGACCAGCGCAACGCTGTGAACCAGATGCTGGCCGCTGGCTTATCTGCGGCGCTTGATCAGCTTGATGGCGATCCAACGCTGCGAGTGGGGATCATTACCGGCGTTGGTAAAGGCTTTTGCGCGGGAATGGATCTGAAGGCATTCGTTAACGGAGAGTCGCCGTTTGCCGGCGACCGGGGCTGGGGAGGAATCTGCAAGCGCCCGAGCGAAAAACCCCTGATTGCGGCGATCGAGGGATTCGCCGTTGCGGGCGGACTCGAAATTGCGCTCGCCTGCGACCTAATCGTGGCGGCAAGAGAGGCGCAGCTCGGTATACCGGAAGTCAAACGAGGACTTGTCGCCGCGGCGGGTGGCCTATTCCGACTTCCAAAGCGCATTCCGTACAACCTTGCCATGCAACTTGCTCTTACCGGCGAGCCCATAAGAGCGGAACGCGCCTACCAACTCGGCCTAGTGAACGAGATTTGTGAGACGGGTGCAGCGCTGGAAGGCGCCGTAAACCTCGCGCGCCGCATCTGCGTGAACCTGCCAGCGGCCGTTGGAGTATCCAAGGCAATCATAGTGAGAACGCTTGATCAGACCGAGGCAGAGGCCTGGGAGACTCAGACTGACCTTGCGCGGACGGTGCTGCGTTCGGCGGATGCACTCGAAGGTGCATCGGCTTTTGCCGACAAGCGTTCAGCCAAATGGAATGAGTAGTTTGCACCATGGCATCCTTTAGCTTCGCAGGAATTCAGTGATGCAATCGAGCGGAGACGAAGTGGAAGTTTTGCTCCGTGAAAGCGCCGTCGGCTTTCTTGGCGCGGAACACTCCCTTGACCGGCTTCGGCGACTGCGCGCAGAGCCGGACGGTTGCGATCGGCTGGTCTGGAAGAAGATGGCCGAGCTTGGATGGCTCGGGTTACGATTGCCAGAACGACTTGGGGGCGCTGGCTTGGGGCTCAAGCATGCCGCAGGACTTGCCCAGGTTCTTGGTTCGGGGTGTGTTCCGGAGCCATTCGTGTTCTCAGGATTGATGCCTTCCGTCGTTCTCGACGCGGTCGCCGAAACGCCTCGCGTTAAGGCCCTGGCAGCGCTACTGCGCGAGGGTGGCGGGCATGTCTCGCTTGCTTGGCAAGACGGTATCAACGATATCGAAC
>Ga0182030_10016020_pt1 | contig 14642 bp, 14 predicted proteins | sample 812S3MmetaG_FD_121299 | JGI IMG/M metagenome (GOLD analysis project Ga0182030, IMG submission 121299) | Permafrost microbial communities from Stordalen Mire, Sweden - 812S3M metaG (Illumina Assembly) | ecosystem: Environmental > Terrestrial > Soil > Wetlands > Permafrost | place: Sweden... | reverse complement strand
TGGCCGAAGCCATCCAGGTTCGCGGCAACCGGCCGGTTATCGCGACCAACGCGCGATCCGGCGTCGGAATCCGGGAGGTTGCCGATGCAATCCTTGCCGCTGTCCTGTTCGGGGTTTGACGCCGGCCGCGAGGCTGAGGTTCTGCTGGTTGCCGAACTGGCGGGCGGACGAACGGTGCTGCGCCGCCAATATGTCGGGTATCCGTTCCATATCACGCGGCCGTTCCAACTCGACCGGATGCGGCCAGATCTTTCGACGCTCTACCTGCAGTCCGCGTCCGGTGGGCTCTATGCCGCGGACCGACTGGCACTTGACCTTGTCGTCGGCCCCGGCGCAGCGCTCAATCTCACCACGCAGGCTTCGACCGTCGTTCATGACGGGCGAGGGGACGGTTCGACGATGCGCCAATCGGTGACGGTGAAGGAGGGGGCTTTTTGCGCCGTTATTTCCGATCCTTACGTGCTTTTTCCGGGCGCCAGCCTGGACCTCGCAACCATCGCAACCGTCGCCAGCGATGGGATCCTGATCCTGGCTGACGGATTTGCGGCGCACGACCCGCATCATCGTGGCGGAACCTTCGCGCGATTTTCGACCGAGACCCGCATCATGCGGCCCGACGGGACGCGGGTGGTGGTTGACCGCGGCAGTGTCGGCGGCGAAGACCTCTCCGGGACCTGCGGCGCGCTCGGCGGAATGACCGCGGCTTGTTCTGTTCTCATGATCGCCCCGCCCGATCGACTGGCTGACCTCGCGAAGATCGAGGCGGCGGCGGATCGATGCGGATGTCTTGCCGGCGCCACGGCGGCATCGAACCGCGCGGGGCTCGCGATGCGGTTGCTGGCGCCCGACGGCGGCACGCTTGTGCGCGGCATCGAGGCCGCATTCCATGTAGCGTCGCACGCAGCACTCGGCGTTGATCTGGCGCCGCGCCGCAAATAACCACAGCGTTTTCCAGCGAAATTCAGGGAGATATCAAATTGTCCTGTCAACGTGCTGCCAACCGGAGGCTAATGCTGGCGTTTGCCGTGGTTGCAGGAATGATGCTTTCGGCTTTCGCTGAGCAAGGCGCTGCGCAGAATGCGGACCCCCTAGGTGAAAGCCCGTTGGGAGACATGGCGCTGGGCTCCCCAAATGCACCGGTCACGGTTACGGAATACGCGTCGATGTCATGCTCTCATTGCGCCGCCTTTAACAATACCGTTTACCCCAAATTGAAGGCGTCGTTCATCGATACCGGGAAAATAAGGTTCGTCTTTCGGGAGTTTCCGCTCGATATCAAGGCGGCGGCAGGATCGATGCTGGCGCGGTGTTTGGCCAACGGCGAACCGGAGAAATACTTCGCTGCAATCGACCTGCTGTTCAGAACCCAAAATGACTGGGTTTCCGGAAATTCCCCCGACGGCTTGAAGCGAATAGCGATACAGGCCGGCCTCGGCACCAAGGGGTTTCAAGACTGTCTCGCGAACGACGAGATGCTGAACGCCATCAAGCAGACGAGAGAAAGCGCGATCGCCAGACTAGACGTGAAATCGACTCCGACCTTCTTTGTCGACGGCGTTCGGGTAAATGAGACCGGAACGTTTGAAGCGCTTGAGGAGGCCATTACGTCGCGGTTGACGCATTAGTGCACGCGTCGAAGCATCTTCCGGAATGTTAAGGCTCGCAAGAAGGCCCCGTGCGATTGCCGGGATCGAACCTCTAAAGGGCGCGATCTGCCTCTTCATTGTGCCGTTTGTGGCTGGAACACTCGATTCAGGGTGAAATTTTGTGCGATGGCGTTGGGCCCGCCAAGTGCCGGTGAAACCCGCCTGGCGAAGACACGACTGAGCGGCGAGCACGAGCAATAGCAGGGCAGCTTGCGCCGATAAAGTAGGCACGAACCGGACCGACCAAAGTATACCCGCACATAGCGGCATCCGGCCCTCGCGGTGCACCCGGATCCAATCCATGGCGCTGCACGATCGAGGGCTTTCTGGTTTTCGTTTTGCCGTTTCAGTTGTCGTCTTAACACACCGACACCGAGCTTGCTCTTAATTGGAATCGTTGACGCTTTCCTATTATTCCGACTTCCACACGCCCCTCTGATGCGGGGGTTGAGGACCGTTCGCGCCGCAAGAAGGAGCCCCGCGTCGTTCCATGATCGAGCGTGCTCGTTTCACTTGCGCAAAGGGAGACATCTCCACGTCAGCACTCGTTGTGCGCGTGGGAAAAAACACAAGATGTATTCACACGACGCCGATCCTGATCAAAACTAAGGCAGTTCGATCGGTCAACGCGGCGAGGCTCTTTGAATCAAATCGCACGACGTTCCAATTTCCGAACGTCTCTGCGCGAGCCAAGATTTAGGCAATGAAAGAACAGTGCGCTTTTCGCTGCATGCATTGTCTTCCATATCGGCCATTTTCTTAGCGACGCCCAATTTGGCGGCGATACCTCATCCCGTCGCGCCCACTTGAAGGGCAGCGTTGCCGCGCTTCAAGCCGATTCTGTGCACCGTCCAAATTCACCATGAGTGTCGCACGACCAAGGCAGCGACGGCTTGGCGCTGGCATGCTCGTTGCAAAGGGGACCGCGTGATTGATTTGGGCTGTGACGCTGACGGTCACGCTGCGATTTAACCCGGACAGGAGTTGTTTATGTTGCTGAATAGACGGAAGATGCTCGCAGGATCCGCGGCCACGTTGGCCGCCCCGTATTTTTTTACGAGAACAGCCGTTGCTGCTGGGCCAATTAAAGTGGGCGTTCTGTTTTCGCTCACCGGCGGTCTTTCGATCATTGAGAAGTCATTGCGTGACGCCACAATGCTGGGGATCGCCGAGGTCAACGCCAGCGGTGGTGTCAAAGGACAGCAGATCGAGGCAATCATCGAAGATGCCGCTTCCGATCCGAAGACCTACAACGAGAAGGCGTCAAAGCTGGTTATCCAGGACAAGTGCGTGTCGGTGTTCGGCTCGTACACATCCGCCAGCCGCAAGGCTGTGCTGCCGGTGTTTGAAAAGCGGAACAGCCTCTATATCTACCCGACCTTCTACGAGGGTTTCGAGTGCTCGAAGAACGTCATCTACACGAATGCCGTTCCAAACCAGCAGCTTTCGAATTTTGTGCCGTGGGTAATGAAAACTCTTGGCAAGAAAAAATTCTTCATCGTGGGTTCGAACTACGTTTTTCCTCGCGAGATGGCGAAGGTCGAAAAGATTCTCATCAAGCAAAATGGTGGGGAATTCGTCGCGGACGAATATCTCGAGCTCGGCGATTCCGAGTGGGGATCGATGGTCAACAAAATCAAGTCATCGGGTTGCGACGCGGTCATCTCGAACGTTGTCGGAGACTCAATCGTTGCATTCTACCGCGAGTTCAAGAACCAGGGATTGAGCCAGGATAAAATTCCGATCTGCGCCACGGTCACCTCGGAGATCGAGATCGCGGCAATGGGCGCCGAATATGCCGCTGGAAGCTTTAGCTCCATGCCATATTTCCAGGCGATCGATACCGACGCCAACAAGTCGTTCATCGAGCGTTATCGGAAATTCGTCAACGACCCCAAGGCCGTTACTCAAAGTCCTCTGCAGTCGGCGTATATGGGCGTGTTCTTGTGGAAGCAGGCTGCCGAGAAGGCCGCGGAGCTTGCGCCTATCGCAATCCGCGACGCTTTCAAGGGCCAAGAGATGGATGCCCCGATCGGGCACGTCAAGATTGAGCCTGAGAATCTTCACACCTGGTTGATCCCGCGAATTGCCCAGTGGCAATCCGACGGCCAAGGCAAGATTGTTGATCAGTATTCTGCGCCTCTCATGCCGCTTCCTTACGTCGCTTATGGAGAAACAGAGACGAACTTGTTCTGCACAAGCAAGGGCCTCGACGCGAACAAGTTGAAAACCTGATCATTCTCCGCTTCCAGGGCCGGCTTCATTCGAAAGCATGAGGCCGGCCGCTCGAAGGCTTTGAGGGTAACAATGCTTGATACGATTTTTATCGGGCTCAGCGTCGGGTCGATTCTTCTTCTCGTGGCGCTTGGCCTGGCCATCACCTACGGGGCGATGGGTGTAATAAATATGGCGCATGGCGAGATGGTCATGATCGGCGCCTATACGACCGTCATGGCCGCGATCTGGCTTCACCTCGGAATCATCTGGGCTATCCCGCTAGCATTTTTCGTCACGGCACTCCTCGGATTGCTCATCGAGAAATTCGTCGTCAGGCAGCTTTACGGGCGTTTGATGGATACGCTGCTGGCGACCTGGGGAATTGCAATCCTCTTGCAGCAAGCGGTTCGTCTTGAGTTCGGGCTTAGTTTTTTCGGTCTGCATATTGCGGGCCTGGGGCCTGGCCTGCAGAACGTGACGGTCCCAGCCTTTCTGCAGGGAACCGTGACGATTGGCACAGCCCAGATAAACAGTTACCGGCTCTTCATCATTGCCGTGACGATCGTGATGACTTTGCTGACGTGGTTCATCATGCATCGTACGTCCATCGGCATGAAAGTGCGCGCGATCATCAGAAATCCCAAGATGGCCGCGGCATGCGGGATCGATGTCCAGCGCGTAAACGCCCTGACCTTCGCCTTCGGTTCAGGTCTTGCGGGTGTTGCAGGTGTAATGATGTCCGGCTTCAAGACAGTATTTCCGGACATGGGCACACCGATGGTCGTCGATGGCTTTCTGGTCGTCGTGGTTGGCGGAGTGGGAAGCTTGGTGGGATCCATCCTTTCGGCGGGAATTCTCGGGCAGGTTGACGGTGCGGTCGCCGCCGTCTGGAACGACGTGATCGCGCGGGCGGTGGTGTTCGGCTTCGTTATCCTGACTATCGTGATCAAGCCCGAAGGTCTGTTCTCCTATAAGGGGCGACGGTAGTCATGAAGCGCCTGTCAAGTAAATCGCTCATCGATATCGCTTTCTATGCCATCTTCATTATTGCGATCCTTGTAGCTCCTCGCTTCCTCGAGGAGTTTGGATTGAACCGGCTGGCCAAATTCCTGGTTTACGGAATTCTTGGTATTGCTGTTGCTCTGTCGTGGGGATACGCGGGCATCCTGAATCTCGGACAGGGTCTCTTCTTCGGACTGGGCGCGTACATGATCGCCATGTCGCTGAAGCTGTCGAGCGCGACCAGCCTTCAGCAGGGATCGGACAAGCCCGTTCCGGACTTCATGCTATGGAATGCGGAGCCGGGATCGAAGACAGATCTTTGTTGTCTTAATGCCGGTTCTTTTCTCTGGATTCCGTTCCAGCATCAATGGTTCGGAATATTGATGGGAATTGTGCTGCCCACGCTGATTGCGCTGGTGGTTGGACTTGTAATTTTCAGGAAGAAAATTGCCGGCGTGTTCATTTCAGTCATTACACTCTCGCTGGTGCTTCTGGTCAGACTTCTGATCATCGATGCACAGCCCATTACCAATGGTTGGAATGGCCTAACCGATCTGGGGACATTGGCCGTCGGTTCCGTGGTTTTCGATCCATTCAGCGTTGAGACCTACTATCTGGTCAGCATCTCGCTCGCGCTCATACTGATTTTAGCGAGGCTGCTGACGCAGACTCGCGCGGGCATGGTTCTGCAGGCGATCAGGGACGATCAGAATCGCGTGCTTTATCTGGGCTTTGACGTCCCGATGTACCAGGTGTTCTTCTTCGCCGTGTCGGCTTTGATCGCCGGCTATGCCGGAATGCTCTATGTGCTGGTCGCGGAATTCGCGTCGCCGACGTTCATGGATCTCAGCTTCTCGATCACGATGGTGGTCTGGGCGGCCGTTGGCGGGCGCGCTTCCCTACTAGGAGCGTGTGTCGGCGCCGTTCTCATCAATTCGATCGAGGCGTCCGTCAGTGAAACCAAGAGCCTCGTCGAGGCGTGGAAGGTGATTATCGGTTTGCTGTTCGTGCTTGCCGTTCTCTATCTGCCGCGCGGACTTGCCGGGCTCGTCCACTCCGGGATCGACCGGTTGCTGGAACGACGCAACCCCTACGGGACCGACGTTGAGTCAACGTTGCCCGAAGAACAAGCTGCGGAGTAGGGACGGTTATGGCTGAAGCAGCACTGACAATTGATGGCCTGGGAGTTGACTTCTCCGGATTCAAGGCCGTCGACGGCGTGTCGATCGTGATCGAGGAAGGCGAGCTGCGCTGTCTGCTCGGGGCCAATGGTGCAGGCAAGACGACGTTGATGGATCTCATCAGCGGCAAGACGCAAAGCACGGATGGCCGGATATTCCTATACGACACCAACATTACGAACTGGGCCGAATACAAGATTGCGCGGGCCGGGATTGGGCGGAAATTTCAAATCCCAAGCGTGTTCAAGGAACTCTCGGTCCGCCGCAATCTCGAGATTGCGAGCTTTCCGAGTCCGAGAGTGCTGTCGAACATCGCGATCGGACTGGCGGCAGAAAGCAGGGATCGCGTCGATGAGGTGCTGGGAATTATCGGATTGACGCGGGAAGCCAACCGGCTCGCCGGCAACCTCAGTCACGGACAGACCCAGTGGCTGGAGCTTGGATTGCTGATCACACAAAATCCGAAGGTGTTGCTGCTCGACGAGCCGACCGCCGGCATGACTGAATCGGAGACGCACAAGACCGCGGAAATCATCACCGCTTTGAAAGGGCAGCACACCATCGTCGTCGTCGAGCACGACATGGGGTTCGTTCGGGAAATCGCGGAACGGATAACGGTAATGCATCTTGGCCAGGTCCTGGCGGAGGGAAACATCAAGGAAATCGAAAATAACGAGAAGGTTCGCGCGGCGTATCTCGGCTCGAAGGGAATTGCGTGATGCTGGAGCTGAGAAAAATCGACAGCTTCTACGGGGCGAGCCAGATCCTGCACGGGGTTACAACCGATTTCGCGGACGGGGTGATAACCGCCATCCTGGGCCGGAACGGCACCGGAAAAACCACGCTGCTGAAGACCATCATGGGGCTGACGGATCGAATGACGGGACGGATCCGTCTCGCGAATAACGATCTGACGGAGCAGCCGACATTTCAGCGGGCCCGCGCCGGCATCGCCTATGTGCCTCAGGGACGCGAGATTATTCCGAATTTCACCGTGCGCGAAAACATCCTGATGGGTGCGTTCGCCAGAACCGATGGCCGTCAGGAAATCCCGGAGCTGGTGCCCGAGTTGTTTCCATATCTGGTGGAAAATCTGAATCGCGAGGGCGGATTGCTCTCCGGCGGACAGCAGCAGCAGCTGGCAATTGCCCGGGCGCTTTCGGCGAAGCCGTCGATTTTGCTGCTCGACGAGCCGACCGAGGGGATCCAGCCCAACATCGTCGAGGAAATTCAGAACATCATCATCAAGCTGAATCGGGAAGTCGGGCTGACGATCATCCTGGTCGAGCAGAACGTCGCATTCGCAACGCGCGCCGCGAATAATTTTCTGATGATGGAAAAAGGCCGCTTCGTGGCGTCGGGACCGATCGACAAGCTCACTCAGGACGTCATTCACCGTCATCTCGCCGTATGAGGATAAGGAACGTGACTTCGAGCGAATTGCCCAACGGCTCCACTGAACAGAGAGCCGTCGACGCGGACACTGCGCCGCGCGGGAGCGGGCAACGCCGATGGTTTGAGCGATTGGGACGGCAACGTTCCTGATCGGAACCTGAGAAGAGGCGTCGTCAGGGACGCCCTGAAGAAGGAGAGGCAAGTCATGGGAATTTTCTCGCGTTTCAAGGATGTCGTTCGCTCGCAGTTGAACGCTGCGGTTGCGAGGGCGGGAAATCCGCAAAAAATTCTGAGGCTGATCATTCAGGACATGGAAGATACGCTCGTGAAGGTACGGGCCTCGTCGGTTCAGACCATCGCGGAACGGCGCGATCTCGAACGGCGCGTTCTCCAGCTCCGTGAGGTCGTGGAGGAATGGCGACAGAAAGCCGAGATCGCGGTGGTCAACGGACGGGATGATCTTGCCAATGCGGCACTTCAGGCCAGGGCCTCGAATCTCAAGATGCTGGACGCCCTCGAAAAGCAGCTCGCCGCACTGGTGACGTCGCTGTCGCGGCAAAGCGAGGACATGGAACGGCTCCAGCTTCGCCTGCAGGACGCCAAGGTCCGTGAACGAACCATCGGTTCGCTCCACACCACGGCGCGCACGCGCCTGAAGTTGCGCAAGAAGCTGTTCGACAATCGCCTCAACAACGCGCTGGCGCGGTTCGAACAGCTCGAAAGCACGCTCAATCAAATCGAGGGCAGGGTCGAATCCTATGACCTAGGGCAGGCCCGCAGCCTGAATGAAAATCTCGGCCAGCTCGCGATCGAATCGGCTGTAACCCGCGAACTCGCCGATATGAAGTCGCGGCTCGGAAACCAGATCATGTTGGCACCGAGCAAGGCCTGATTTCGGATGTCGTCGCTGGCCATCTTTATCTTCCTGGTCGTCATTCCGATCTGGAGTGCCGCGACGATCGTGATCCGCTGGATCGAAGCCTGGGGCGCGAAGCCGGCGCCCGAAGCGTCGGGTTATCTGGCAACCCCGGAAGAGATGGCACGGCGGATCACGTATCTGGAAGAAGTGCTGAAGGCCGACAAATCGCGTGTGGCGCAATGAAGATAGGTCGCCCCTACCTGCCCCTGGTTTATCGCGACAGCGCCGACGGCTGGGTCACCGGTGTCTGCGCGGGTCTGAGCGAGGTCACGGGGGTGCGCCCGGTACTGTTGCGGGTCTCGATGCTGATCGCGACCTACATGTTTCCGCTGGTGGTGCTGCCTGGATATCTGATCGCGTTCGCGTTGCTGCGGGACAGGGCGCGAATGGACCCTTCGGCCTTTACCGAAGGGGGCCTGACCGAACTGGAAGCACCATCCGGCTACGAGAACGACCACGTCATGCTGCAGCAGAGGTTGGCTCACCTCGAGGCGGAGGTGACGTCCGGTGATGCCGAGCTTCGGAGGCGATTTCGCGATGCCGGTCTTGTCTAGCGCCAGGGAAGAAGACGTCGCGCCGCGCCGCCTGCATCTCAGTCGGCAGGCGCCTGCAGCGTCTTCAGATAGGCCACGAGGTCGTCGCGGCGGTCGGCTTCAGGGATGCCGACGAACGTCATCTTGGTGCCGGGAACCCGCGTTGCCGGCGAACTCAGAAAATTCGCGATGTTCTGTTCGGTCCAGACGATGTGGGTTGCCTGCATCGCCGGCGAATAGGAATAGCCGGACAGCGAAGCGGCCGGGCGTCCCACCACGCCGTAGAGCGAAGGCCCGATCGAATTGCGACCCGGCTCCTTGCTGTGGCAGGGGCTGCAATTCAAACGGAACGTTGCTGCGCCGGCGAGGGGAGATCCCGATTGCGCCACAGCCACGTCGTCCGAGCCCAACAGGACGAGACCAAAAATGAGTGCGGCAGTCTTCATGGGGTTCGATACCAGCGCCGTTTGGTTGCAGATCGTTGCACGGCACCGGTTTGTTAAGCGCCGCGGCGCGGATGGGCAAGAACGACATTGCGACAAGCAATCAGCACCAGGGAGGTCGTAGCGTGTCAAAAGGGATCACCGTCAACGTCAGTCACAATCTTGGCGCTGAAGCGGCGCGGCAGCGGATCGAGACCGGGATTAGCCAATTCCGCGCCGGCTTCGGATCGAAGCTGTCGGCTTGCGAGGAAACCTGGACCGGCAACCATCTCGATTTCAGGGTCGGCTTCATGGGGCAGATTTGCCAGGGGCAACTCGACGTATTCGAAAACCAGGTCCGGCTTGAGCTCGTCCTGCCGGGCTTGCTGGGCTTTTTTGCCGAGAAGATTCAATCGGTGACGCGAAAAAAGGGCCAGCTCCTGCTTGGCCGGCAGTGACGGCTGGGTGAGCGCGTAGCGGCCGGGAGGCACGAGAGGCAGCGGCGTCCGATCCGTCGGACGATCTGAGATCAAGGACGGCTGAATGTTTGGACAGCTCTTTCAGAGCAGACACTTACAGGCGCGCTTTCTGATCTGGCTGGTCAGAGGCTCGTCCGTGGTTGCGATCGCGTTGATCGGTCTTTTTCAGTTTGTGCTCGGTGACGGATTCAGCTTGAACCGGCTGGCTCCGTCCTATCTCAGCGCCAACCTGAATTTCGGCCGCACCGACCAGGGCAAGTTCGAGTGGTCGCTGACGATGCAGCCGCATCAGCCGTCGTCGGCCGTCGCCACCGCCGATGCCGCCTCGGCCGAGGGAAAGGCGATCGCATCCCCGAGGATCGTCGCGAACTCGCCGGAGCGCGATGCGGCGCCCTCGCAGGTCGCTGGTGGACCGGTCAAGACCGCCAACACGGAGCGCGATGCGGCGACGTCTGCGCTGGCTGATAAACCGCTGTCGTGCGCTCTGCCGGCGCAGTCCAGGCAAGCCAACAGCGACGGGCAACTGATGATGGTCTCCTTTTCCACCGAAGCCGGGCGCCTCGATGGATACGGCGTGAATGAGACGGCACTGTCGCCGAACCTCGACCGCCACGCCGGCTATTCGCTGCCGGTGCTTGAATGGTTTCGTCATCAGGGTGCGCTTTCGGGTTATCGCCATGCCGCGGCCGCGAAAGCGCCGCGCGGCGGCAGCGTGCCGCTTCCCAATGTCCTGGCATCGCCGGTGGACGACGGTACCGGCGACTATGTGATGAGCATGGCGCATGATGCGGTGGATTTTATCACCGTCGGCGCCGGCGATTTTTCAAGCGAACTGAATCTTTGGTACCATAGCCTGAACGCCGGCTTTCGGACCCGTATCATCGGAGAAGCCCCGTGCACCGCGGTCGAACCCCCGCCCATGAACGGGGTTCGATCGAATATTCAGCCGGTCTCGATCTCGCAGAATCGCCGCGCGATGCTGTCGAGCAACGTTACGGTGTCAGACCGGCGTGCTGCGATTCATGAATTCAAGGTCAATGGCCAGACCTCCAGCAGTGAAACCGGCTCGGAGGTGCGGCTGGCGTCGCCCGGCAGCGTCGCGGTGTCGACGTCGCTGACGGTCCTTTTGGATGAAAAGCGGCCTGACGGCATTCAACCCTTGTCGGGGTGGAGCGTCGAGAATGCGCGAATAGCGGGCACGCGGCTGGTGAACATCGAAGCCGTGGTCAATGGCCGCGTCGCCGCGACCAAGACGATCACGGCGGACGGAAGCGAGCAGAAAGCCGATTTCAGTCTGCCGATCCTGCAAAGCAGCTGGGTGGCTATTCGCGTCAAAGGCGCGGCGCACACCAATCCGGTGTTCGTGCTGGTCGATAACATGCCGGTACGCGCGTCCAGAGTCAGCGTCGAATGGATCATGCGTTCATTGCTCGAATCCTACGAGATCGCCAGCCCGAGATGGTCCGAGAAAGAGTCGGCAAACGCGCGTGCGGCGTATGAGTATTCCTACGCCGTCTATCAAAAGCGTCTCACCGAAACGAAAGCGCCATGACGAGCGTCGCCGGACATGACCAGTTCGCCAGCGCCATCAATTCGGCGCCCGGCATTTCGTTGTGCGTGAACCATCTGGTTTGTGCATCGTCTTGAGTGAAGCATGGAGGAAAAGTAGAGGCCGACAACAAGCCCATACCAGCCGCGCCCGGTAGAAATGAGATGCCATTTGCCTGGGGCGGCGCATCGTCAACTCGTGATTCTCAGTCTGCTTTGAACATTGTAGCAAGGGGCACCAATGAAGCCATCTCTGAATATACGGTCGAGATATTTGAACGCGGGGCTCGCATGCGCCGCTGTGGTAGTTGGTCTGTCGTCGCTGCTGGCGACAACGGCCGTGACTTCGGCGCAGACCTTCGGAACCGCGTCGGTGCCGGCGATTGTCACCGACATCGCCAAGCAGCCGTTGATGGTCGAGGTCGACCATCTGCTTCAATCGCTGGCATTCGTGGGCCGGCCGATTTCCGAGGCCGACAGGAACGCCATTTATGAAGCCGCCAAGCAGCCGGACGACAAGGCCGTGGTCGCTATCCAGCAAGTCCTGGATCGCTATGCGCTCGTCAGGGTCGACATCGATCCGCTACGCAAGGTAACGGTGCAGCCGGTTTCAGGATCGTCCGAAACCCTGATGAAGAACGGCTGGACGACATTTCTGGTCAAGGTCAGCAATCGCGCCGGCACGACCGAAGAGCTGGATGTCGACAGTCCGCAGGCAGCGATGCCGTACGATTTCTCGCGCATGCAGGTCGAACGAAGCGTCTATGACGATCAGTTCACCGACGTGATGCTTGAGCACGTTTTCCAGACCGGTGTCACCTGGGGTACCTGGGGCGGTGGATATCCGTACAAGCCGCCGCCGCAGCCGGAGCAAACCGAGGTTTGGCCGGCGCATGGCGACCTCTCGTTCGTTCCCTCCAAGGATCGGTGGGCTGCCGTCAGCCTGTTCCATGGCGCTTCGACGCCGAAGACCCTGACGGGCCTGAAGCTTGAATACGAGGTGTTGCAGGTATACAGCCGCGACGAAGGCCAGAAGTCGATGACGCTGTCCTTCAACGTCGGCAAGCTGGCGTCAAGCGGCACGGGCTCGGTGCCTTTCGTTCCTGCCAATCCGGGGTTCCGTGGCGAGACCAATCTGAGCTTCAACGTCGAAAAGGCCGTGCCGGTAACGTTGAACATTCTGGATGAAAACAATGCGCCCACCGCGGCGCGCTTCACGATCCGTGACAAACTGGGCCGGGTCTATCCGTATCGCACCAAGCGATACGTACCCGACCTCTTCTTCCAGAACCAGGTCTACCGTTATGACGGCGAAACCGTGGAGCTTCCGCCGGGTGAATACACCGTCGAATATGCGCGCGGACCGCAATATGAAAGAGGCACAAGGACCATTACCGTCGCCGCCAACAAGCCGATGACGGAGAAGTTCTCGCTGAAGCGCTGGATCAATCCGCGCGCTCAGGGTTACGTCAGCCTCGACAAGCATGTCCATACCGCCGGGTGTCTGCACTACAACGACCCGGCCTACGGCATCGAGCCAAAGGACATGCTTCGTTACACCACCGGCGAGGATCTCGACGCCGCCGACATCCTGATTTGGGGACCGAACTGGTACTATCAGAAGGCGAAGTACTTCACCGGTCAGCCCGATCCGGTGTCGACCCCGAACAACGTCGTCACGCACAATCTGGAAGTGTCGCAGTTCCCGAGCAGCGCCGGCGGTCACACCAGCGGTCACGGGATGAAGGACATCGACTATCCCGGAACCAAGAAGATCCAGGACTGGCCCAGCTATACGCTTCCGGTCCTGAAGTGGATGCAGTCGCAGGGCGCGTTGTCGAGCTACACGCATTCGGGCTTCGGCCTTGACGTGCAGACCGCCGACTTGCCGAACTACATCACGCCCCCGATGGATAGCATCGGGGCTGATGAGTACATCATGACGGTGGCTCACGGCGCTACCGACGTGCTGGGTGTCGGCAACACCAACTATGTCTCCGAACTGAACATCTGGTATCACACGCTGAATGCCGGATTCAGGACGCAGATCGGTGGCGAGACGGATTGGCCCTGCATCAACGGCGAGAATGTCGGCCGCGGCCGGTCTTATGCCAAGGTCGCCAGCGGCCCCAATTCGGCGGTGTCGTACCAGGGCATTCTCGAAGCAATCGACGGCGGTAATTCCTACGTCTCCGACGGTCGCAGCCATCTGATGAACTTCAAGGTCGAGGGTCAGTCGGCCTCACGACGGGTGGGCACCGAAATCAAGTTGCCCGCCCCCACGACGGTGTCGGTCACCGCGACCGTCACGGCGATGCTTCCCGCTGAGCCGGAGACGATCGAGGTGCTCGGTACAACCTATCCACTGGAGTCGCAGAAAACCGCGTACGAGCCGATGCCGGAGCCGAAGCGGATCCGGATTTCGAGCCTTCCGGTCACCGGCGTGAGCTGGCGGAATATTCCGTGGTGGCATCTCGAGCGCGCCCGGATCGGTGACACCCGAAAGGTCGTGGTCGAGGTCGTGATGAATGGCAAGCCGGTTGCGAGCAAGGAAATTGTCGCCGACGGCAAGCCACAGGACCTCGAGTTCAACATTCCGGTCAAGCAGAGCAGCTGGATCGCGTTGCGTATTTTGGGCGCGAGCCACACCAATCCCGCGTTTGTGCTGGTGGACAAGATGCCGATCCGTCCGTCCCGCGCCAGCGTCGAGTGGGATATCAGGGCGCTGCAACAATGCTTCGAGGTCAAGCGCAGCGGTTGGCGGCCTGACGACTACGATCAGGCCAGGGCCGCTTACGACTATGCCTTCGAGATCTACAGAAAGGTGCTGTCCGAGACGACGGCTCCCTGACACTCGTCTCGCACAAGGCGCCCGGGTACGCAGCCGATCGGCTGCGTACCCGGCACTTTGACCAACTAACCGGAGCGTTCATGCTACGATCTATTGTTGCGTTGTGTTTCGTTGCCGTGCTCGGTGGGCTGCCGATGACGACCGCGGTTCGTTCCGAACCGGCGGTCAAGACCGATCAGGCCGACGAGGCCTACAAGGATCAGATCGGCGCCATTCATAACGCCTTCTGGAAATCCTTCGCCGACGGCGACCTTTGGACAATCGGTCGGATGTGGGACCAGGGCGACGCGTCAATTTCAGCGATCTTCCCCGCGGCGGCCACCCCGGCCATCGGCTGGGACAATGTCGCGGAAAGTTTCCGGCGTGCCTTCTCCCATAATCGCGATATCAAGACCGATACCCGGATTATCAGGAGCTACCGCAGCGGCGAATTCGCGTGGCTGATCTCG
>Ga0182030_10016019_pt1 | contig 14642 bp, 14 predicted proteins | sample 812S3MmetaG_FD_121299 | JGI IMG/M metagenome (GOLD analysis project Ga0182030, IMG submission 121299) | Permafrost microbial communities from Stordalen Mire, Sweden - 812S3M metaG (Illumina Assembly) | ecosystem: Environmental > Terrestrial > Soil > Wetlands > Permafrost | place: Sweden... | reverse complement strand
GATTGATACCGTATTGGGCAGAGACGTTGATGAGAGCCAGGGGCGGGCGGATCATAGATTCAGCAGGAGAGTAACTGCACAGACAGACTAAATCCCCTAATCTCCGAGATTGGATGCAACTTTGGCTGTGAAGAGGTATCTTTAGTGCCGCTTTTTCCTTGGCTCTTGAAATTTTGAGCACTCGGCACGTGGATCAGTGAAGCATCCAGCCAGCCTTTGCCTTGAATGAGCCACGACTGAGGATATAATCGCCTTCCACGTTGTTACATGAATGCAAAGAGTCGCAATCAAAAGAGACAGCAATTAAAATCGGAAAGCGATGTACCAGAGGGCTTCTTGATTTTAAAGATCAAGAAAGATCTGGACAGGGCAGTAACGTGCAGATGTAGTTGTTGTCAGGTAGGAAATTGTTGGTCGGACGCATTGGAGAGTAGCTCGAATAGAATTGGAGGCTCAAAGATCATGTTTGGAAATTCATCGACGTCGGAGTGGCCTTGTATGGTTACGGTCAGCGCTACCCAAGAGCACTCCTGTAACATAGCAGAATTGCATCTCGCTGATTACCCCCCTCGCAACTTCTGCATTACAGCTCGAGATGGCCCGGATGTAAGAGTTTGTATCCATGGCCCGCTCAGCTCGACCACATCAGACCGCACCCCAGGAGACAGTACTTTCTTTGAGAATAGAAAGAAAGAAGGTATCATGATAATCATGGCGACTGGCGTGGATATTGTAGAAATATTTGAAGAGGCAGGCGGGTGCGCAGAGGTTGAGGTCGACGGTGCGAACGCGAACTCTTTCGGACACAAGCACTCCTACCAGACACCTTGCTCTAGATTGGGTGCTCGGGGGAGAACATGCAGTGGTGCGAGGTGCTTGCGCAGCGTTGCCATGCTGCCACTTCAGTCGACTTAAGAGGAGTGGTCTTGTCTTACCGGAGTGGACGGTGGGATGACGGGCGACTCACACCATGTGCCACAGAGAGAGCAGGAAAGAAAAGGAGGGTCCATGCTGTTGCGCAAGAGGTCCAGGTATAAATCAAGCAGCTTAGAGACTGGCGCAGAGTACTCCGATCCAAATCTGGAAAACTCGCAATCGCTCGAGGTTGAAACCGTTGCGGATACTTGTCTACGCGTCGTGAAGAAATTCCCAACTGTTGTCGATTTCAATGACGCCCTCGATACTGTCAAGCAGCCAAACATTGAACCTAGACTCTTCAGCGTGCTGCAGTTACTTAAGAGACTGGTGGTAGACCGGGCGGCTTCGTTATGGCGACGACATGTGAACGCAGGGTAGCTATTAATCATACCTCTGGATCTGCAACACACCTTAAGCTTCACTTATTCGATCCCAGGGCTTCTACCAGAATCAGATAATGAAATTAGCCAGATAGTCACTGCATTCTCGAGCTTCGTATCAATTCAGAGGAAGAATGTAATGGATCGGTGGTGGTTATTGAGTTCGAGGGATGGTTGTTGATGAGGGGGAAAGAACTTTGAATTTCTGGGAAGCGATTTCAACTCAAAGGAATCCACTAGCCTCCTCAAAACGCCATCTTACCTCGTTCGGTCGAACTGCTTGCCAAAGCGAATGAAAATGCACCCCGCGACAAGACTATGCTACAGTTGGCACTGTCGAAAACCGAGTCGGTCGACTAGAGAGTGTCCCAGCTCCCGGCTTTCGAGATCTGGGAGGATCATTTGAAATTCCTGGTCCAATTGGGATTGCATGACTTTCGACCCTAAATATATGATGGCACAGATCACAGCAGTTTTGCATGGCCTCCCTGTTGATCCTGTGAACGTTATGGACCCCTTATGAGTACCATGCCTCACGGTCTGAGATGCACGTAGACACCCTTCATCTCAGACCTTGAGGCTGCAGATCATTCTTGATAATCTGAAGGCTGAATAAGGGCATCTAAGAATCCCTTTGTGGAATTCCGAGACATCAAATTGCAATCACGCAGGTTCTTTGAACGATTCTTTTAAACATCAGCGCAGGACCCCACGTTTGACGCTCAAATTATTTGCTTATTTTGAGGCTCTCATGAGTCCCTCATGGTGTCCTTACATGTCAGCAAGCCAATAACTCTAGTCCCTTCAAGGAACGGCTGCTTCAGGAACAGCTTCAAGATCAGTGTGGCAGGACTTGTACCAATTCGGACATTAAGGGGATGAAAATGGATCATCTGTTGTCATGGCGAGGTCTTCCTGCGATGCCTTCTGCGGGACGAGTGGAAATTCCTATTGTCAATAACCGATCCCATGACGATGCCTCACGAGGGCATCTCGTGATATCATCGAATGAGTTGGCGGAAGCATCACAGCCAAAGCAAGCAGACTGTGCGGGCGTTATATGCAACATCCAGATTTCCAATTACAATCCCAAAATCATGTCAAGATGACGTAAATATCAAGCTGAAAAACAGGTCACAATAACCAACAGCAACAATGCTTCACAATACTTCAGATTATGCTATCGGGCAAAGCCATCGGGGCAAGATGGTCCTGATGGACTCTGGGAGAGTTAGGTCGGGATATCTCCTGTCCTACCTTCTTTTTTTCTATTCCCCACCCCCACCCAAAAAAATCCTGGACGTTCCAGCGGTTCTTTATATTTGTTTTCTCTCTGACAGCTGAGGATTTACGTTCCACCTCACCTCAGACGTAGGCCAATGAAATCTGAAGTATCTCTTGGTATTAATGTGTAGCTGGAAAAGGTGATTTGTACTTTGCACAGACTTACATCAGGGCTCCTAACAAGGTGGGTGCCTTTCTTCGGTCGGTGGAAAATAGAGGCATTGAACCATGGAGTCAGCTCTCGCACCAGTTGGGGATCCGTGGGCGGCGCCTTCTCCCCTCACGATGGCAGCTGTGAATGCTTTGGAGGAGAAGAAGCAAGCCGAGATCAGCAAGTATCTCAGTATTCCAAATCCCGTTGATCCTCAACAACAGAACTATCCCGACCTCTGGGGCGTAATCAGTTCTGCAATAAAGGGACAAGATTCAGGCAGCAGTTCTGGCACGGTGGGACAAAGTTCTGTGGATAGAGCAGAACCCTTGATGTCCCCACGCCCCTAGGAGGCACACCAGAAAGTTTCACTGAGCAGGCAGTAGGCTGCTGCTTACAGATAGTGCACTGTCTTTCTAGCTCGAATGAAATTCGAAATGCGATTACCCACGATAAAGCTATCTCCGAGAGTGATAGCTTGGAGGCGTTGGTGGCTCTTCGGGGCATGGGGTCAAAGAAGCCAGATTTCACGAGGAAATGAATGGCATCCATCGTTGTTTTTCTGTTCAAGACGCCCGAAAAAGGTGTAATCCAAGGCTATGGTTCGTATACCCTCGGAAGAACGGAGAGCATTCCAATTGAGAAGGTATTACACTCGCTCCTATGCAACCCCCTAATCTAGCTTACCACATCTTAGTTCCCCGAGTCGACACTTGCTACCCAACTTCAGAGCCATGTCAATCTTGAACCTTCCCCTTTCTATTGTCATATTTTTTGGAGTTATCAACATGAGCGCCAATCGACGACTCATCCTATGCCTGGCAACTTACGATAGGAATTCTGCAGTCCCAAGCCGATGCTGAAGCCAAGTTGTTTGCGGCTAACTCGTTGGGTTAGGCAATGCCCTACCAAGCCATGAAGATTTTCGTCTGCTCGAAAACATTCGATCTGGTGATTGTGATGGTCACACGCATATGAGAGAGGATGTACCCGTTGCTGCTCTCATGGTCACGGGAGCTCAAATAACTTCGTCGCTTGAGCAAGATGATCAGCTCTTGGAGCTCAATCCCGAAAACTTCTCGAGGCTTGGGGCTCCGCATCGAAGGCTCGGTCACTAGTAAGACAATGACTAGAGCCGCTCCCTCGGCTGATCATGGATGGCAAAGAAGAGAGAACACTAAAGACAAGTTCGTGGGAGCATTTCCGTTTCCTCACTTCGAAACTAACTCATTTGCTAGTTTAGTTGGCTTGGAGAATTGAAGACGATTAACCGCATTCGATAGGTAAGAGAAGAGCAAGGTTGCTATTTGGGGTTCTGGGTCTTGCATTTTGCACCGGAAGGATCTCAATGAGTAGCTTGATTGTTCGGATGAAGGGCGCCTAGAATTCAATTGTAGGTTAGCCTTATCACAAAAAAGATACAAGGACCAGCTACTATTAATTAAATTCTTGAAGGCAGATACTTGGAGGGTTTGAATTCGTAGTAATTTTTTTAATCTATGGGTATCGTTTCGAACGTTCGTTTAAGTGTACGGCGAGCTGTGGCCTCTAATTACAGATCAAACCTTCCAATCAACACAGAATATTTCGGGCCCTCCGGCTTCCTGGAGATCTGCTGACATGAAGTTGAACGGCCTCTAAAGTCTGATTTCGGTGGAGCTAAGCAGCATCTGTTCTGTAGCTGAGAGCGAATATGGGACGGAAAGCGACTTGGATGTGTTGGTTGGGTCCTGTGGATGGTTGAAAAGTAATGATTCGGAGGATATTGCCTTAAATTGAAAGTTTGGAAGATTCCAGTGTGGCTGCATCTAAAATTGGGAAAATTCCAAAACGACGCTCAATACCTATCTACCCAGGTCGTACACTTTTGTGATAAACACACTGCTTTACAACAAATAAAGGAACATCAAATTGGTCTGGTCGGACAGAAACAACAAACAAGGGAGGCACCGAAGCACCGAAAAAAAAAGCGAATCAAGCCTGTCGTACGATATTACTTGTTGGCTCCACACTGGAGAGGGGCTTCCTCCTGGAGGGGAGTGGCAAGCTCGAAACAATTGCTTTGCAATTGGACTTAGCCGCGAGCATCCGATTTTCTTTGTCATTGAAACCGTTGGCATCCGGTTGATTCACGCCTGAATTTGCAGCTGAAGCTGGTCGAGTCCGTCCTCTGTTTGGTATCGCAACGGGGATGGTTTCAATACTGTGGGCAAATCGAGCAAGACCCGAACGCCTGGAATCACCAACTGGAAGTGTCGAATTGATGATATTTTCAAGATGGTTTTTGGTAGGGGTTGGACTTGAGCTGAATCCAGGACCTTGAGAGTCATTGTGAGCTGCAGAAGTCGCTTGAGTCGAACGGAGGGAGCGGACTCGTGAAACGTTGGCCACTTCGCTGGGGAGCGAAAACTGGGAGCCATCGACTATTTGCTCTCCAATTTGAGGCAAGTGCTTATTGATTTTGGTGGCGGTCTGCTCTTGCTCTTTCTTGAGCTGTTCTGCAGCTTCCCAAGAAGACTCGACAATTTCATCAATCGATGTCAAGGAGCGGATCAAAGGAATTGAAACGGATTCGGTCGCTGACTCATCCATGTTGCCATGGCTCCCATAATTCGACGCATCGATCTTCAGTGCATGAACCTGAAATTTTTCCCATGCCTTAGCCTTTCGATCGAAATAGTTGAAGAAGAGCAGTGTCGTATCGCTATCCGTTGGGTCTAATATCATGGTATAAAAATACATTAACTGTCTTGTTTGATAGTCCTTTTTCTTGTCGTTGGCCCGGGGAAGTTCCTTATGATGCTGGAACCTCTTCGTCAGATCGATATCTATTTTCAGAACGTTTGCTAAGGCCACGGGAATTAGTTGGCTTACACATAACGTTTTTTCGGTTTACGAATGACATACTGTTCTGGGGGTCTAGGAGCGTAAATCGATCATCTCCGGGATATTCGAGAGAGACAGTCATATATTCGTAGAATGAGAGATCGCCCAAGTCCTTCACCACGCGAACTCGGTGGTTGTCTAGATCATCCGGGCTCAGTTCTGCGGTAATGGGATCACCCTGATAAAATCATCCATTAGAGTTGAGTTGTGTCTTGGGTCAAGCCGTCGCATACCACTTTTATGAACCAATCATTTACTGGCTCTTGAAATTCCCATTTCTTGAGGCCCTTGTTTTCAATTTTCACTGCTTCTGGATTCAAGGACAACATTGCTTTTTCTTCTTCACTCGGATCTTTGTTACTGCCAGGTTTGAGGCATGGAATCTTGTACGGAATAGCGCAGCTCCACCTGCTGATTTTACGTCGAGTCCATAGAGTGTTGATTCGACTTTCATCGTACGCCCCCCAACAGACGCATTTTTTCCTGGCACCAAGTCAGTTACAATATTCTCAATAAACCGTTTCAGAAGCTATGCTTACGAGTCATGTGCTATGGTCACCTCCAACTCCTTGGAAAACAGATCCCTGATGCTCCCTGACAAATATGAGAAATTGCTTGCACCTCCACCCATATGAATCGCCTGGCCACGGTTTAGTTTGTACAACTGTTCTCCAACTTCTTAAGGGGGAACTACCGTTGGTGGGTCATAAGCATTGGTTGCAAGAGTTGACTTTATACCTTTGATTGCTTCAGTCACAGCGTGCAGTGCTGGCTGAAATGGTTGCTTTAATTCGTCCCTGGGGAGTATTAGTTATAATTAAACTTGTGGCGAGTTCGTCAACCTTACTCTGTTACTTCCAAGTTGAATCTTCCATCCCGTTGTGATTGCATAGACAAGGCTTTCTGACCTGGCGTCTTAAAATCAAACAGGTGCGTCCTCCGTCTGAACTGGCATTCGGCAGCTTTGACCATTCCAGGTAGCTCTTCAGCAGAGTGACCTCGTTCTGAGAGTCTTGACCGCAACTGTTTTTGGAATCGTCTCACACTGGTCTCAAAGCCATGATTAAGACCTGAGCCTAAGTCAGCGTTTCCAGACTTGTTCCATGGGCGGGTGATATTAACTCAGTGATTTAAGAACATGTTCCAGCCCTAACGATGTCTTACCATCTTCGTTCAACACAGAAACTACCTGGCTTGTGGTGAGGTCCTTTTCCGTCAGCAAAGGAAAATCCAAAAGAAGTGATTACAAACAATAGTACCAGCTCCCCAGTCCAAGGTTATGAAAATGGCCCCAATCTGCAGCTGAAATTTAGAACCAGGCATAAAGGGGGCTGAATCTGACCTTGAAATCCGTCCAGCTTCTCATTCCACCACCTTTCAACCACGAGCGAGCCATACTATCCGATTCGGGGAGCATCTTGAGCGAGTGCAAACTGTATCTGTCCGCAGCCTGCTGGAAAATGGCATATTCGTGTTCAGGCCACCCAGATGGCATCGTCATCACGATAGAAACGCCCGCAGCGTCGAAGACCCGGGAAGTACCAAGTTTTTGGACAAAGTATCCAGTCTCGGAGTTTAGCAAGAAGTCGAGAGTTGCGCCGAAAAAGTCGAAGGCAAATTTTCTAATTCCCAAAGGGTTGTTGTTGCCAAATATGTAGCGAGATCTCCGTTCAAGTTCATCGTGGTATTCATTGGTACCTTCGGTCTTATGAAGACCCGGCTTCCAATACTCCACCAATCTGTTAATGTCAAATTCATCTCCTACCATTATTCTCTCCTGCTCAACTTCTGCTCCCCATATGAACCTCCTTTCGTCCCAATCTCCTCGACGATTCTCCGGAAGGTAGTACATGAGAGTTGCAGCAAGAGAGCCATTGTCAATACCGTGATCACCCCAGTTTTCAATCTCTTGTTCACGGTCGGTATCCCGCATCCAATACACTCCACCTAGTCGTGCTGTACCGAGATCAAGGACAACGATGGTTTTTATCGAAAAGTCTATTCCAAGACTATTCCGCGGCATTTGCCTTTCGAACCTTTTCATCCATTCTCGGGTATGGGGGTCAGAGGCTGAAGCTGTTAGCTGCTGGAGCTATTATAAAAGGCCAATAAATTGCTCACCAGGATTGACACGAGCCATCTTCCTAACCAGATTAGGTTTTGGATACCTCGATGACGTGGGTTTAGGGACGCCTTTGCTCAGAAATGTGAAATAGATGATCAGGCCTCAAAGAGTCTAGAGATTCGCAGATAGGAGAAATCCATGGAATACCCCGCGGAATCGAAGCTCTCCAAATAGATATTGAGGCAAAGGAATGTAACCAAGATCTTCGGCCGTTTTTCTGAGATTTTTCGTATGCTTCGACAACCTGAAGATAGGACAAGCAATGACCAGGTTATAAAGGTTTGGCAGAGTGGTGGAGGCAGGGGTGTGGCCTGGCGAGATGACTGAGCACCTTCATGGTGGGGTTCTGCTTGGTTCTTATAGAGCTGGGCTTTGTTTAGATTTCTGTGCGCTTTCAAGCGATGTAAACAACTTGGGCTTGGAACTAAGGTTCTATCACAACGAAAATTGGTTACTTATCCGCCCCAAAAGTTTTATTGAAGGCAAAGCAAAAACTTTTGACGATCACTGAGAGGTTGACTCGATGAAATGTGAAATTTTACTTAGGTGCTTTCCACGAATAGCAGAATTCCAAGCCGGGATGAGACTCTACCGTGTCTCAGATCTAGATATGAACAGTCGTCGAAGGCCCGATTCGTTCGCGATCATCGGAGAGAATATTCTAAGGAAGGAAGAAAGAAGGAAAATGTGGTAATGTAGAAATACGGCACAACGCCACGGACGGGAGGACCGTCGATATGCGAATGACCTTTACGAGGCTGCATTTTGAAACTTTCCAAACATAGTATCCAGAGCAACGGTCTTTCAAAGCAATACACTCGGGATCTGCCAGCTTGTTTGGTCTATGTAGATTTTCATGCACAGGGAACTAGGTAGCAGTGTCTGCAATGCAATGTCACTTTCTGACCTTGCAGCTAATAGTAGACAGATCTATCGATACGAGTAAGACGGCGTAATCATAAGCCATAGTCGATGTTTTTTAGGTGAGAAATAAGAAAATGTATGAGGAGCACGCACAGAATGTTAATTAACGTGCTCGGTAAGATTATGATCGACAGTCGGGTCGCCTCCCGGAGCCAAAATAAGCTAGCCGAATTCTCCCGCTGTTCCACAGACTATCATTTTCCACTAGTTGGTAGGAACTCGGGCGTTCAATATATGCACGCTCTGGCATTATTACGGTGGCATTTTTAGGATGTATTGAATCATTGGTGAGGTTTTTTTTTTTGTTCCGCGAAAGCCAATGGGCGTATTATTTGGTGATCTATTGATTTGGTGAATAGATCGGTGAAATACGGCCTTTCTAGATCTATTTATTTTATATTTCATTTTGAAGTCAAACAGAAAGAATACCTGATCTCTGTACCTGTTTTGGCCAGCCCTTTGTGACTTGTTTAGGTTAGTCGAAGCGTCTATTTTTCTTTTTAGACCATCCCTCCAAAAACAATGCAGAAATGGCTGATACATTGAGTACCTTGTTTCCCTGGTTACCTATCCATCTGTTGTGATGGTGTATTCATATCTGTTGTTTTGTTATGATCTTGGATCGTCTACACGGATGCCACAAAGCCGTAACTTTCCTCCTCTACTTCCATACTTTTTCATTTCCTCTCCAAGAAAGATCACCAGTCCCCTTTTTCTTACACTCCTAACGCACAGTTGCCAAACTTCTAATACGACGAAGTCTGTACTTGTTTCTTCTCTTGTCAAACTTTAAAGTGCGATTAAACAGCAATATTGTTCAAATTCCCGTCCCCGCAAGAAGACGAGTCCAGTGGAGAAAATGAAGGCCAAACCAAGCAAGCATAGAAAGTTTGGAGTCGAAGTAATGTAGAAGCCCTTGAATTGATTGTAGGAAGCTAACGATATAATCCAGATCGAATCACGGTCCACTCCAGCTGCGTCATCTCATTCTTCAATATTGAATATCAATTTCAATAAAGATATGTCCAGGGAGGTCTTGGGAGCGAATAATTTCCGTTGCTCGAATTGCAAGCAAGCATGCGAAAGCCAAGGTGCCCTGCTTTATCACATAACGGCACCAAAATCACGCTGCCGTCGGAATTATGATCCAAACTCACCCAAAAATCCCACATCTGGCGATCCAAATCCACCACTCATCTATCATCCAAATGCCATTTGCTCTCAAGATCAGGAAAACCAACCACTCCAGGCACAATTCCAAGGCGAGCAACAAGTCCCCTCTCAGGTATCCCAGAAGCGGAAGTTACGTCCCTCGCTCAGACCTATAGAGGCCGAGACTAGTACTCAAGTAATCGGCGTGTATGAGGGTCAGCCTCTCACCGACATGCCCGCTAATACACACGGAGACGCTAGTTTGGTTGACGGGCAGGCATTCACTCAGAAGCAAAAGCTAGATAACGAGGTCTCTGAAACAACGCGTAGAAGGAGAGCAGCAAAGAAAAAGAAGGATGATAATAGAAAGCGCGAGAGGGAGGCTCGAGAGCGTCGGATTGAAGATCTTAATACTAATGGTATTGAACGACCAGAAGGTCCTTGCCAACCATGCAAGGACAGTGGCATGCTATGTAAGATATTCAAAGATCCTATATTGGGAAGGTCTAGGTGTCTCCGCTGTCTACAGTCAAATAAGCTTAAGTGTAGCTTTCCGGACTTGGAGGCCGCTGTCCCTGAACCAGTCCCCCCGTCCCAAAAACGGAGGCTCCCGCATAAAAGTGCACCTATGGAATACCAGATCTATTCCCCTCCATGGTTTCGGGCGCTTACAAGGACCGAGAAACATAAGGTGCTGGTAGAACTCATTACCAGCAACATTCGGTACATCGAGTCGGGAATACCGCGTCTTCCTGGCCCCTGCCAACCTTGCTTCGAGTTGGGCTTGAAGTGCTGGGTTATCAAAGAGGGTTCACTCGCATCTAAACTATCTGAAACCAAACGGTGCTCCAACTGCCTCGATGGCTCAACAAGACATCGTATGAGGTGCCAATTGAAAGGACCTTCTGGGTGCTGTGATGTTCCAGAAGGGTATATTCCCCCGGTGTGCGCTCCTGCGGTTCCCAAAATTATCCCTAACCCATCTGCGACAAACACAACCACAGTCACGCTCAATTACGGAGCTGCTGAGATCAGGAAGACTACGACGGTGCCATTGAAAATGGCCGATGATGTGAAAACTTCACCATATGGGGAGTATTTCAGACGACAATCGAGAAGACTTCATGAAGAACTTTTTCCCAATATCTTCGCTGATGACGATCCTGTGCGCTTGATGCCTTCAGGTCTAAGCGATATCACAGACCTTGCAGGCGAATTGTATCAATTTATTGAAGATCTGTCGTTTGCAGTCGATGCGCTTCACACAGAGCGGTCGAGCTCCTCGCTTCCCTTCAGCCCAGCCAATCTTCTAAAGCTCAACAAACTACCTACTGAGGACCCATCGCTTCCCACGATAGCAGAAGCAATTAAACAAGGGCTAGGGATAGAAGCTAGCCTGGACACAGTTGAATTTAGTGATCAGATCCGACGACTGGGACTTGATAGCTGTGGCCTTTTCGCAGTGATACCTTTAGTTGCTTCTCTCTTGCTACACAGCCTCATAATGGAAGACCATTGGATCAATCCATTTTCTCGTGGTGGGATCGCCACGAGGACTGAAATTGTTCTGACATCTATTCGGAATGCTTTCCCCCCGCAGTATCTTGGTAATGTGCTTCCATCATTGACACAGTCTATGATTATTGACTTCAACTTCAGATCAGAATTGGAAAGAAAAAGTCATCGAGAATTTCCGTCTCGCATCCTTATCATCTGTCTCCCTTGGCCGCGACCCTCAACTTTCAAAGCAGTTGGACGGCATGGCGATGGCAGCAGGAGAACAGCTGTTTCAAATCCTCAAGCCCCTTCTTGTCCTTGGCTTGACGGTCGTAGCTGAGTCACAACTGGGGTTGTTCCGAGACATATGTTTGAATATTACTGGAGTTGCTACAAGGTTGAACGCCCAGCTCGTCGCGAGAAGAGGAACTAATCACATAAGCTTCTTCTGGCCGTATCCAGGACAGAATTTCGACTACAAATTGTACAACCCTAGCGACGGCAGCGGCTACTCGTTGGGAGATGAGCGAAGGGTAAGAATCGCTCGATTCTGGGGCATCAAAATGAGGAATCATGAGTCTGGTCAATCTTGTACCCTTGCGAAGTCTGAGTGCGACGTATTTTGATCGTGCATTCGGGTTTTCCTTCGCGTGTCTGTACTGTTGAAGACCGCGAACACATTTCGCGATTCCTTTTCCTCTTGGTCTATGGCTTGTATTTCTCAGTTTGTTAATAGTATCTTATTTCGAGTAGTACGTTAGTTGTGCCATAATTGAATACAAGCCTCGCCCAATTCCTTCTGCCTCATAACCCTTTGTTTTTAGATTCTCAAGCCAGAATTGAAGCACAAACTCTCTATCCTCCAAATCAGGATGAGCCATTGCCGTCGCCATCGCCATTACCATTTGGCGTGTATTGATGCCACCTTCCTTGAGCATCATCCAAGCATCCAATGCTCTGGCCGGAGGTACTATTTGAGTCAGGATACGTTGCTAAAATTTGAGCCCTGTACAAACGTGAAACTCCGTTTGCAGCGGATCCTACAGAAAAATAGTGGTATCTTGTGGCTGTGGTCCCAGTAAAATACTGGGTACCCATCCCAATAGGAACCATCCAGAGGAGCCGAATTTTGCTCCATTCCTAGTGCCACATGCGCCAGCGTCTTGGATCCAATTCGGCCCCTCATTCTAACACGCGTCATGATGCAGAGAGGTGGACTGACACCGCCACTAGCCTATGAGCCGTTTCCATACAAAATTTACGGTCTCCAATTAACAACGAAGTCACTTAGAACAATGCAAAGCCGAACGTGGGCGTCAGTCGACCAGAACGCTAAAGGAAATTTGGAAGAGGACTGCAACACCTTTCTTTGGTTATGTTTGCTTGGCTCATTTAAGTCCGTAGCTGCGAATGAGAGACATGGGGATGAGGACGAATAAGTGTTTCGCTTCTTGCCTGGCTGCTTTGATCGCACCCTTTGCCAGCTCAACGATCAAGGTTCGATTTTCGTTCCGAAGACCCATCGTTGTTCTAATTAAGTACCTCTCTTACAAAGAAGAACACCTCTCGACTTTAGTATTCATCATTCCTCACCTGCACCCCTTCACACCCCTCCCTCCCCTTTCCATCGACCCCGCACTCCCACCACGCAACCCTTTTGGCAGGCCTCCCCAACATCCCCGCATCCTTATGCCTCTCTTCCCAATTCCCCACAAAGACATCCAACTTCCCTAAGCTTTCCCCCAATTTTCTCGCCCTCATATCCTTAAACAATGCCTGCACACTCGTCTTATTCACAATCGGATCCGGGATCAGCGGCGCTCCTGGGTGGCACACCAGTTTATTTTCCGGATTCCGCGTGCTTCGACCGATACACTCGAGGTCAGGGGATGGAAAATGAAGCGTCAAATTTGTAAGGTCAAGAGCTAAGGTTGCTAGTATTTCAATAATAGAGTCGTCCCATGATGAGAGGGGGGTACTAGGGTCGGTAGTGCGATTGAGATGCATGTCGATGGCTAGACTTTGGAGGTTATAGAAGGAAGTGAGTAGATGAGAGAGCTCAGATGTGTTTAGTGAGATCAAATGGCTTTCTTCCCATGGCCAGTCGGGTTCGCGTTGATGGATAGAAAGGGATTTGAGAGCTGATTGACGCCGCGAGATAGTATCAACGGCCTGAAATAAGGAATCGAAGGGTATGTTTTGGAGGAAAAGTGAGTCGAGGGGGGGACGTATCCCTCTATCGTTGGCGATGAAATCGAGAGTCGCGTTCTGGTATCCATATGTAAGAGTGAGGTTCTTCAGACTTGGTAACGCCTTTTCGTTCAACCTCGTCAGGGTTTCCGCGGTAGGTGCTTTGATGTTTAGAGTATGCAGGTGTGACCAATCCATAACCTCTAACCAACAATCCAAACTATTCCTTCCATCAGACTCGCGTCGAGCAGGTCCGATCTCCCATTGCAAACCTCCGAACGAATAATCGATTTGATACCTGCCAATGTAATCAATGATCCTTTCAGGCAACATCTTCCAATACCACTTAAGTCTTTCTTTCCAAGGTCCTTCAGGCGCATACTTCCAGCCATAACCGCCATCAGACGACTCCTGGAAATTGTATCCATAGATGATCAGCTTTTCGAGAGGAGGGAATGTGATATTGGGATGGGATCTAAAGTCGAAGGCGTAAGGCTGTCCCCCACTCACTACACATCCACTCCAAACTATTGAAAGATCCAGCTCTTTGATATTGGGGCAAGAGGTTAGGATGCGGAAGACGAGATCCATTTGAAAGAGATTCGGGGATCCTCCATACTCGACTTTGGCAGTCAAGGAATATAACGCCTTCGAACCGATAATTGACTGAAGATCCCGGGCTTTTTGCTCTCTTCGAGAATTTCGGTCGATATTTGGATCTGTACTTGGATCGAGCTGGTATGGTTGCGCTCCGAAAAGAGGTAGATTGTAGTGAAGTTGAGGAATGGGATCTTTGTTGTCCAGGGAGATAAGAATGTCTTTCGGGATGGGATACCAGACCTGCCAGTAGAGCTTTTCGATGTTTGGTAGACTTTCAATCACCTCGGCGAGGAGAGTTCCGCTGCCAAGAGATCGATGTCCATCTACTGTAATTTCGTGGACGGCATCTCGTGGCGCGTCCTGGTTGAGGAGGTATTGTAGAAGAGCCATGCTCCTCGACGTAGCGTCCTCGTTGGAGAAATCTATGAAGATATGTGATAAGTCACTTGCGGCTGGAGCTAGGAATGCTTCATAGGCTGTAACTAGACTTCCATCTGAGCCTTTGATCATATCGCATATGTCATCGTCGAGGCAG
>Ga0182030_10016017_pt1 | contig 14643 bp, 16 predicted proteins | sample 812S3MmetaG_FD_121299 | JGI IMG/M metagenome (GOLD analysis project Ga0182030, IMG submission 121299) | Permafrost microbial communities from Stordalen Mire, Sweden - 812S3M metaG (Illumina Assembly) | ecosystem: Environmental > Terrestrial > Soil > Wetlands > Permafrost | place: Sweden... | reverse complement strand
GGGCTGTTTCATGTGGGGGACGTATCTCTTTTTTATTGCCACTTCGCACTTCCTGACCATTGATATAGGCAGGTATATCCCGCTGGTGGCTTTTCATTTCAGCAACAGCCTTTTGCAAGGCTATACGCTCGTGGCTGCCCGGAGCATAGTTAAGCACCAGTTCATTCTTTGGCTCTGCGAAATCGAAATATGCGTTATTCATTTTTTGGAATTAGGATTGCAAAGGTAGGTTTTTAGCGTTATAGGATAAAGGTTTGACGGCAATGGAAGTATAAGGAAATGCTATAATTCTTAATAATGCTCCCTTAATGCATGGATCAATATCTTATTGGAAGATACTTCGTAAATAATTCTATGAGTTTGATTTATACGTCTTGACCACATGCCGGAATAGTTATGTCTTAAAGGTTCCGGTTTTCCGATGCCATGAAATGGGTCTGTTTCTATATGCTCAATGAGCAGCCTTATTCTTTGAAGAATTTTATTATTCTGTGTTTGTTTCCAATAGCTAAGATCATCCAAAGCATGGGAAGAAAATATTACTTCCATACATCGTCTAAGGAAACTTTTATGCCCTTGCCTTCTTTTATTTGGTGTCTGCTTTCCGACAATCGTTTTGCCATAACAGGATTTGATAAAATCCGATCCGTTTCATCAGATTTTTTTGAAGCAGTCAAAATTTCTTTTATTTTTTTTATGACTTTTTCACTTTCTGTTTCAGCAATGAGCTTTATTAGTTCTATTTTTTCAGCCTGGATATTCATAAATGCAAAAATAATAAAATTATAGAACAATTGGAGCAAAGCCTTATCTGATTGGGGAGTGTCTCAGTTTGAATATTAACGGAATGTTATAGTAAATTGGACAATTATTTCAATAGGATTTTTAACCACATTCCCCCTGAATTTGTCCATGATATGCGCCCACTAACATCATATCCATGTACCAGTCTCGCTGCATATGTTGGTGAGGGTAACGAAACATCCTCTTTTAATTTGTAGTATTCGGCATTGTGGTCAATAAGTAATCCCGCGTTCTTCATATCTTCCTTTGCAACTCTAACGCCTGGATTCCCTTGATTGGTTTCTACTTTTTTTATTAAAGAATCTGCAAGCAAAAGAAATCCTCCCTTACTCCACTTGGCGAATGCTATTATATTACCACTATATACATTTCCGTCAACGGACGTTACAAGAGGCGTATTTGAATTATACTTGTCGGGTGGCCCTTTAAACGTTCCCATGCCAAATTGTTGTGCCATATATAAATGTTGGTTAAAGATAATAAAAAATGCTGCGATTGCAGCCCTATTTATTTCTCATCATTCTTTCCTTTCGTTTGTTCTCTGCCTCAATTTCATGGCCGTAAGTAATGTTTATCAAAATGGGGGAATTGGATAGGGAGAATACGAAATCACTTCATTATTTCCCTCGGCAGGCCAATTGTCCGCAACATCTCATTTGCCTTATCTACTTTGTCCTGGAATAAGCCCATTGTGAGATATTTATGCAACCGTTTATCAACCTTTATAATTATTGGTTTTAAATCCGTGTTTTTACTCTTTTTCATATTGCTAAGTTACATTTTTATGGAATTCTCACCCTTCTCCATCTTTATTACTTGATACTGCTCGTAAATTGCAACTTGTAATATAAACAAAATCATTGCCCGGACATACCCGACATACAAACCTGACTGATGAAGAATTGCTGCAGGCATTCCGGGCAAGCGGCGATAATCAATGGCTGGGTTATCTGCTGCAGCGGTATACAGCGTTGTTGCTGGGTGTGGCGCTCAAATATCTGAAAAATAAAGACAAGGCTGAAGACGCAGTTCAACAAGTATTTCTTAAAGCGCTTACTCATTTACCGCAGGAAGAAATTCTTAATTTTAAAGGGTGGTTGTATATTCTTATGCGTAATTTTTGCCTACAACAACTTCGGGATAAAACTTTTACAGCGGATGACACAGCTTTTGCAAATTTAGTGGCGCCGGAGACCGACCGGGACGAAATACTATGGCAGGACAAAACTTTGCAGCAAATGAACGACGCGATAGCATTGTTAGCTGAAGAGCAAAAGAAAACCGTAGTGCTTTTTTACCTGAAAAAGTACAGCTATGAGCAGATAATAGCAGCAACAGGCTATACCTTTATGCAGGTGAAAAGCTATATACAGAATGGCAAAAGAAATTTAAAAACTATCTTATTAAAGAAACAGGGCAATAGCCAAAAATGAACGAACAGTACGACATATTGACCTTTGGCCAGGAAGGTGGTGGGAAAGGAAGGCTTTCAGAAGAAAAACTGATGGCTTATTTAGACGGAAAACTTTCACCGGCAGAGCAGCATGAAGTAGAGCTATGGCTTGCGGATGAGGGCATGGAAAGCGACGCGCTGGAGGGACTTTATGGAAAAAAAACTGACTATGCCAAACATTCAGTAAATAAGCTCAATCACAGCTTGAGGAAAACCCTGATTGGGAAAAAACGCAGGCGCAGGCCTTTACAAACAAACCAGTTTTCGTGGATAGCAGTTGCCATCGTCCTGTTGTTAGTGGTTATTGCCTATATTGTGATAAGAAAGGTAGCCCAATGACCTAATGGCTCAATGGCTGAATGACCTAATGAATCCTTAAAAAAATGCAATGATGCGAGTGATTGTTTTTATGATGCTAGTCATTGGGTGGCAAAATGCAGATGCGCAGGCAGATAGTGTATGGGCGTGGAATAAGTGGTGCTCACGGAAAGATACTTTGCTGCTATTTAATACCGGGGATAATATGATACAGATATATTGCCCCGGCATCAAAGCAACAGAACTAAGGGTAAAAAGCCTGGATAACAGTTTGAGGATCGCCGACCCACAAGTAGTTGGGGACACCCTTTCAGTGATCGCTATGCCTTTTCCTGCGAAAGGAAAAAGAATGCGGCTTGAGGTCCTTAACAAAAAGACATCGAGGGAAATAAAGACGGTAAGCTTTAACAGCGATGATATTCCTGCCCTGGTAGCGAGAGTAGGCAACATACAAGGCGCAGAAGCCTCGAGAAAAGAAATATTAATGCAAACAGTCCTTAAGATAGGATTCCCAAAATCATTGTATAGCTATCCGTATACCATTAAAGAATATACATTTAAGATTAGTTCGTCTAAGGGTGCAGCTACTATCCATGTAAATGGAATCTTCCTGACAAAAGATGTATTGCAACAGATAAGAGATGCGGCGGAGGGGACCGTTATGGAATTTACTGATATAAAAGTAACCTGCCCGGAGTGCGCAACAAGGACGCTTGACCCACTTAAATTGAAAATAAAATAATCAATACTTCCTGTCAATTACATAATTGACAAGCTCTTCCATCGCCTGCCGAGCCGGCGTATCAGGATAGGTGTGTAATATTTGCAGGGCCTCTTCTTTATATTGCATCATCTTCCCTTCTGCGTAGGCTATGCCGCCTGATTTTTGCACATACGCTATCACCTCGTTTACTTTGTTTCGGTCTGTGCTATTATTCTTTACTATGTAAATGATCCTGCGCTTCATGGCCAGGTCGGCATGCTGGAGTGTGTAAATGAGCGGCAGTGTCATCTTCTTTTCCTTGATGTCAATACCGGTAGGCTTGCCTATGTTATCTTCTCCATAGTCAAAAAGATCATCTTTTATCTGGAAGGCGATACCTACTTTTTCGCCAAAATTGCGAAAACGCCCGGTAACCGTATCGTCAGCGGTAGCGGAGTATGCACCTGCAGCACATGCGGCTGATAATAATGAAGCGGTCTTGGCACGTATGATCTCGAAGTATATCCCCTCATCTATATCCAGTTTACGGGCCTTTTCTATTTGCAGCAATTCCCCTTCGCTCATCTCTTTTACCGCGCGGGAAGTGATCTGCAATATTTTATAATCCCCATTGTCGATAGATAACAGCAATCCTTTCGATAACAGATAGTCACCCACAAGCACTGCAATTTTATTTTTCCAGAGGGCATTAATAGAGAAGAAATTTCTACGCTTCATGGCGTCGTCTACCACGTCATCATGCACAAGGGTGGCCGTATGCAATAATTCAATAAGTGATGCAGCCCGATAGGATACTTCATTAATTTCACCAGCTATCTTTGCAGAAAGAAATACGAACATCGGGCGCATCTGTTTTCCCTTCCGCCTGATGATAAACCGCATGATACGGTCTAACAAATGATTGGAGCTTTTTACACTCTCAGAAAACTTTTTTTCAAACAACGATAATTCTGTTCCTATTACTTTATTTACTAGTTCCATGAATGTACAATGGTCGTATCAAATGTAAAAGTCGAAATAAGAATTTTATTCAACGCATATTTTTTATTGGCACAATCGTTTTAAGTGATAAGACTAAGGTTCCTGAGCACAATAAAATGACAAAATAGCGGTTTATTTTAAGGGTTGTTTGTTTTTTGAATGGTACCTATATACCTTTACCACTGTATATTTAGCAATATATTAAAATAATAAATGCAAAAGCTTACTATGACCATTAAAAGGTACTTGTTAATTGCCTGCTTATCTGTATTAGCTGTAATGATAGGCCAGCCGCTGTTTGCACAGGAAAGCCAGCCAACAAGCCCAAACGATACTACCCATCCTACTTCGTCTCTGCAATGGTCAAACAGGGACATGACTTACCGGGGCAAAAACTATGATGTTTTAGACTCGGCTTATTACCCAAAATTTCGCAGAAAACAGTTTCATAAATATATTGATCACCAGGAGATATTTCCTCCCAAGCCGCGCAATGAATGGGAGATAGGCGGCGGTTTAGGGCTCAACAATGTAATCGGCAATGTACCCACCCTTTTTCCCTGGCAAGGATGGAAGGGCGGCTTTGGCTTTAATTTGAATGTGCGCAAATCATTGGGTTATATATTCTCCCTGAGGGCACAGTATATATATGGCGTAGCCACAAACTTAGACACACATCCTACTACCAGCTATGATGCGCCCTACACTACATTTGGCTATACACCCGTTTATTATGCCACGTCAGCGCAACCTGCGTACCCTGTTTACCGGTCAACGCGCACGGAATCTTCTATGCTTTCCGTGGACCTCATGTTCAATGCTTATAATATTAACTTCCACCATGCCCGTAATTCCATATCTTTCTTTGGTTTCTTTGGTATTGGCGGATTGGCCTATAAAACGAGGGTGAATGCGCTTGATGGGAATTATGACCCATACCAATTCGGCACTATAGTAAAAGATCCAAACGCCAGCTCCAAAACAATTCGCAAAGAACTGCAGAGCGGCATGGATAAATCTTATGAAACTCCGGCAGATAATGGCGGCGGCGGCCATATACTTGACCATAAAACGCTTGATTTTGCGCCCAGTGTGGGTGCAGGTGTGCAGTATAAAATCAACAAACAGTTCAATGTGCAACTGGAAGAGCGTTATATCTACACTTCAGATGCTTATATAGATGGATCGAGGTATGGCAAGTTGTTAGGCAATACAGTTTCGGAGGGGCGAACCTCAGATAAGGTTAATTATATTTCCCTTGGCATTAACTATAACGTCAATAATAAGAAAAAGTCGGTAGAGCCGCTCTACTGGATCAACCCATTAGATCATGCCTACAGTGAGCTTTCATATCCGCGCCACATGATTTTGCCCAACCCTGTGCTGCCTGATGAGGATGGAGACGGGGTTACAGACCAGTTTGATAAATGTCCCAAAACACCCAAAGGGGTTGCTGTTGACTCTCATGGATGCCCGCTGGATACGGATGGCGATGGCGTACCAGACTATAAGGACAAACAGTTGATCACTCCCACCGAGTGCCAGCCTGTGGACGCAGACGGCGTAGGTAAATGCCCTTGCCCGGATGCCTGCAAGGAAATGGCTAACAACAACAAGGTAACTAACCCGTGTGGCAACCTGGGCGCAGGTACTTTATTATTTACAAACGCAACCCATATCAGCACAGGAATGGAAGCCCAACTGGCTTTGCTGGCATCTCAAATGCAGGCTAACCCTAACTGTAAAGTGGTGATATTAGGTGGCGGCAGCGGCAGCAAAATAAAAGAGCAACATTCATGGGAGCATGTAAATGCAGTTATTGAGTACATGGGCGAAAAGAACAGCATCGGCCGTGATCGTTTTATCTTTAAGTATGGCGAAGCTGGTGACGAGAATATTGTAACTTACCGCTCGGCAAACGTTGACGAATCAGGCTCTTCAAATGTGCCGCCGCCACACCCGGATATTAAATAACGCTCCATAAAATAATAAAGCAGAAACCATGTCAGTGCGCTTTTTAGTGTCTGACATGGTTTCGTTATAAGTACGTTTTTGCAGCCGTTTGCCTTCGGAAACCTCCAACAGTACTTTTGAATCTGCCTTTTGATTTTTGCATTCTGATTTATCTAAGGCATGGCTACGTTAAATATACCATTGGTTACTGTAAAGGTATCTGCAACGAAATTAAATGTGCCTTTCAGCGCATAAGCAGTATCAGAAGTTATGGTCACCTGGCCTGAAAGAGCCGGGTGCCTGGCTGTACCTACGTAATACAGCACTTCATTTATGGGCGGGGCAATTTTGTAGATGCCAGGGCCAGTGTATGTTGTCAGGTTAAAGACAATGAAGTTAGGGCTACCTGAGTCTGGGTAGGTGGTAATCAAAATGCCTTGCACGGCACTATCATTACCTGAAGGCTTAACTATATAGCCAACCGCAGAATCTGTCTGCCATTTTTTCCCGTTTATGGTGGCGCTTACTGATACGGTCGAGTCCTGGTTATTATTGGGCTGCACGCTTGGCCCATTTACCGGCCCGGAGGCCTTTGAACAGGAGACTATTGCAAAACACAACAATATGGAAGCAGAAATTAATAGCTGTTTCATAGATACTTAGTACTGCTAAGATAACGCTAAAAAGCAGCATTTCGTATGGCACTAATGTTCCCCGTTACAAATGTCAGGGCTTGTTCACGCTGTAGGTACCGTTCGTGACCGGCACTCCACCCAGTGTAGTAAATGAAAAATAGCCTATAATCCTGTCTGAAGTGATTTGGGTGATGGCTACTACCCCACTCGCAGCATAATCAACCACGCCATTGTGCACAAAAGCAGCGCCTGCCTGGTTTTTGGTATTGATAATGGAGAATACCCCGGCAGCTCCTTTGTATCTGTTAATCTGCAATATTATTTGATCAGTAAAAGCATATTGATACGAACTGTTGGCGCTGATGACCAAAGCAGTGGTTGTATCATTTGTTTGGGTATCAACGGTAGAAGGCACCACAATTTCTGCTGTAAAGGCGCTGGTGTCGTTTACGGTAGCCGTCAAATATGGATGGAGGGTAGCAGAACTGACCGAATTCTTTTTGCAGCCAAAGAATACAGCGCAGCAACACATTAAAACAAAAATAGACAAAAGGCCTTTTCTCATATGATATCTTTGCGCTAAGATAATTCAAAATAAATTTAAAAATCAACACTTTTGACAGAAAGACATAAGTAATATAATTTAGATTGAATTTGTACTTGTCGCCCCAGTCTTGTTGCTATTGTCTTAGCCAAATTAAATTACCCGATTCGTACAGAAACGTTTTATAAATTTGCATTCACGAAAACTAATTACTTAAATTTTTTATATTTAAAATAATTCTCCATGCAAACAGATAAAATCAAATTCGGTACAGACGGATGGCGGGCAATAATCGCACAGGAGTTCACCGTATATAATGTTGCCCGTGTGGCCAAAGGACAGGCAGACTGGTTATTGGAGAATAACGCTACTCCTGCCGTTGTGGTAGGCCATGATTGTCGTTTTGGAGGGGCATTATTTGCAGAAGTAACAGCCAAAGTATTATGCAGCAATGGCGTGAAAGTGCTGTTGGCAAAAGGCTTTATCAGCACACCAATGATCTCGCTGGGAGTATTACAATTGAAAGCCGACCAGGGAGTAGTGATCACCGCATCACACAACCCGCCCCCATATAATGGCTACAAGCTCAAAGGCGCTCACGGCGGCCCTTCCAGCCCTAAAGACATTGCTGCCGTAGAAGCGCTGATCCCTGATGAAGTAGACATGCCATCCCAGCCCCTGGCTTACTGGCAAGAAAAAGGCCTGTTGCAATACATTAACCTTGAGGATATGTATGTGGAATATCTGAAAGGAAAATTTGATTTTGACGCCTTAAACAAATCTCCTTTCAAAATTGCTTACGATGCCATGTTTGGCGCAGGCCAAAATGTGATCCGCAGGCTGCTTCCCTGCGCGGTGCTGCTGCATTGCGATGATAACCCCGGCTTTCACGGACAGGCACCTGAGCCTTTGGACAGGAACTTGCAGGAACTGGCCCATGCTGTGGCTACGACCTCTGAAATAAAAATAGGCCTGGCTACAGACGGTGATGCAGACCGCATAGGGCTCTACAATGGCGATGGTGACTTTGTGGACGCACACAACATTATCCTGCTGCTCATTCACTACCTGCATAAATATAAGGGCATGACCGGCAAGGTGGTCATTGCCTTTTCAGTAACCGACCGGGTGAAAAAACTCTGCGAAGTGTATGGCCTGCCGATAGAAGTTACTGCTATAGGATTTAAGTATATCAGCGAGATCATGGTGCATGACGATGTGCTGGTAGGTGGGGAAGAAAGCGGCGGCATAGCTGTAAAGGGCCACATACCCGAGCGGGACGGCATTTATGACGGCCTGCTGATCTATGAATTCATGACCAAAACCGGTAAAACACTGAAAGAACTGTGCGAAGAAGTGTACACAATCGTTGGTCACTTTTACTACGACCGCAACGATCTACAGATAGACAACGACAAGAAGAACGCCATCATTAAAAAAGCTACCGATGGTGGCTACACAAAATTTGGCAAATACAGTTTCAATCGGATAGAAACTATAGACGGCATAAAATACCACCTCGACAATGGCGGCTGGATTATGTTACGTGCCTCCGGCACAGAGCCCCTGCTGCGCGTCTATGCTGAAGGCACCACCAAACAGGAAACAGAAGACATACTTTCAGACGTAAAGAAAACGATCCTATAAAATGAATGAGCTAATGGAAGTGAAAGGAACCCCATTAGCTCATTTTTTTACACTCCTACAGCACGGTCCACCATATATTCCGGGCGGCCATCTTGCCCCAGTCTTTGAAACTGCTTTTTACCGTTTCATACAGTTCCTGCTCCGTTACTTTCTTCCCTTTTTCCGGTATCGTGAAGTCTGACCCTGCAGGCGGGGTTAGCTCTACCTTGTCAGCTACCCATGTGGTGTGCAGTCGCGGTATAGCCAGCTCCATGATCATGCCGGGCAGGCCACCAAACATTTCAGGTCCACCACTTACTACTATATCTTCGGTATAAAACGCTACCACATACACCGAATCGCAGATAACGCCAACGGCTTTCCGGCATTTGAAGTTGGCTATAGTAGATTTGTTTTGTTTAATACATTGTGAAACAATTTATTTACGCCCAATAGATTAATGAGCAATAATTCAAAAGCAATCAAAAATCCTGAAGCAAAACTGCCATGTCCATTGTACCACGGCACCTCCACCTTATTTCTCGACAGTATTGTAAGTCACGGTTTAGGTGGTGTCAACCCAATAGTTGAGTGGAAACTTGTCGATCTTGCCAAAGAAGTATTTGCACTAAGTGAAGAGTATTTAAAGAAAACGGAGTTATTCCAGATTAGCTCATACTCATTCAAGAAAATGGCTGAACAAAGCAATGGCGGCAGTTTTAATTTCCAACATGGTGATACATACCTTTCGCCCTCTAAGCAGACTGCCGCACGATATGCTATTGGCAAGAGATATGGCTCTGAAATGCTAACCTATACAATCAACTTCCTAACAGAACTTTTAAGAATGGACATTGACTATGTAAAGTTAGACTTAAGGAAGAAATATAAAAAAATATTCGGATTGATAGGAGCGAATCCTTCTCCTCTGCTTATCATGGTTAATACTATTGACAAAACTTCACTACTTAATGAATATGGCGAAGATCCATCGGATAATTTTGCCGAAATGTCCGAGGTTTTAGAAGATAATTTAGACCCTAATTTATGTTTACAACAAACCAATTTTCGTTTATCTGTACCAATACAGGCAAATGAGTTAAGGTTTTGGCTTATTAATGTTCAAAAATTGCATAGCCTAACTCCAAAATACAATTTGTATGAAGTGAAAATTGATAGTAGACAAGAGAAATCAACTTGACTTCTCTCGCCCAAAGTATTCCACTGGTCGGATTTATTATCCCGACCAATATTGCTGGGGATTTGCTATCCCCTTTTCTCATGTTGTAGCTGGCAGTCACTCTTTTTCCTTTACAAACCTTTTAGTAAATGGCATGTATGTGCAATAGAGTAGCCACCCCACGCGAAGATGAAACAAGGGTATTTCGACAAGATGAGCTAACCTGAGCAATCTCTTTAAGGTAGATGCTTATAATAATCCATAGGTATTGTGTTTTTTATCACCCCAACTTCCGCTATATGAGCGGGACAGGTGCATTCGGCATGCGCCTCGGGCAGGGCCGGGTACACTGGTAATTGACACTAAACATTTGGCAATTTCATTTAGACTTTAAAAATGTACTGAACGAACCTTAAACCGTTGAAACGGTTGTACCTATTTTCTATCTAAGACACCCACGGTTGAAACCGTGGGCTATGTGTGATTCCCAAGTCTAAATGGTATAATTTCATGTTTGCCGCCTGCTTATTTGCCTTCAAATATTTCTATGTAGAAATAAGCCATTTACGAACGTCGTTTAGTCGTTCGACCGTGAACCTACGCAGGGCACGTTACTCCTTTTTTTCGTTCTTGAGATTTTTGACCACCTTGTCTGCATATAAGGTCTTGATGACTTTCTTTATTAAAAAAGAGTTCACCTTATTCTGAAAAGGAGGCATAGGCCTGTAGATATCCACAATGAGGACGATCCTGTCCTCCTTTGCATTATTGAAAACCTCATGTTCCCAAGTGTCGTCGAACAGAAAACTTTTACCATCCTGCCAAAAATAAATCTGGTCTTTTATCCTGATGGAGGGAGGATTTTGCGCGGGTATTTTAAGCCCCAGGTGATACCTTAAAATCCCGCGATAAGGCCCGTTATGAGCAGGAACCGGCTTGCCCGGCTCCAATACGGAGAAAAAAGCCTGGTAAACATTCGGTATGCTCTCCAGCATCTTACATGTCTGCGGACACAATTTCAAAGCCAGTTCCGGCGTTTCGCCACAGAGGCTTAGGACAAAAATCTTCCACTTTTTGTTTGGCTCTACCATAGCAGATATCGTATACTGCGCACTGTCCGTGTCGTGGTAGGCTTGAAGCTGGTAATGCTGGTCAACATACTCGTACTCCTTCAGGATTTTTTCATAGTTTTGATCAAATATCAAAAGCTCGGGACAGTTGTCCGAAATATCGTACCGAGCTGCACGCTTTTCTCCTCCTATGTATTGGTCAAAATACCAGTTTATGCCGTTAAGTGCCAATTTCCTAAGTTTAACAATCATGATAATTTAATTTTGGGAATGACAAGCTTATAGCACCAACCTCAACAAACCTCTCCTGTTTTACCTGATACCAATTTTAAAATTTTATTTATAAATGCGTTTCTTTCATCTGAGTTAAATTAGAAAGTGAAAAATCATTCTGGTTTTTAATACTGATAAGTCTCTACTAATAAACGTACAAATGTAATAAAACGTTAGAAATCGTAAGAAAAAAGTGCACTAACACCGAAAAGTTTTTAATTGCAAACAATCACCCAAAAAAGTAAATTTATCTTCTGTTTTGCTGAAACTTATCCGGGTGTTATATCACCTTATAAGTTTCCTCGCCCTACTCGTCTTAATCGTTAATAATTTGATAAATAATAAAATTACTTTTATATTTACCTAATTTGTTCTTTCATCACATAAAAATATGAATTATCCGATATTCTTTTTTTGTACCCGCCTGCAATTAATAATAAAATAACATAATGCAACAATCGCGCAAAAAACCATCCTTTTAACGCCAGATTTCGCTAACAATGCTTGCCAGCCTTATATATACCAAGCAGCAATAAAAAATAAGAGCCCTTTTTATGGTATAATAATATGTAAAATAATAATACGAAAGTCGGAAACGCAGACAAAAAGGAAATGAAATTCCATATCTAATTCAGAAACTCCTAATAAAACAATTTTCGGAACGATTATTGCGGTATTAAATGTATTCTAACCATTGAGGCAGATCATGCATAAAAAAAATTTACTTTTATTGTTATTTATCGGGTGTAACTATTGCACATTAGCCCAGTCACCTACCCTTACTTCAGCAAACATGAACTTGATGTTAGGTGATAAGTTTGTCATACACAACTGCAGTTCAAATAATATAAGTGTGGGCCCTGGCGGAGTCGATACTTCCTGGAATTTTAGCACTTTGGTCACCTTATATCCATCCGGGTCGGATACAGTAACAGCCATTTCTGCTGCTTCCACAGAACTTCACGCGATCTTTCCTGCAAGTAACACAGCAATCCTTACGTCCGGATCATCAATGATAAATTATTTCATAGACAATGACACCGTTTTATCTCAGGATGGAAATTATATTTCATCCGGAAATTATACCGCCTATTCCGAACCTGTAGATCAGTTGCAGTTTCCATTTGCTTTCAATAATACTTTTACCAATTATTACTCAGGCCTGATAGCATCTACCCCTGCCGGCAGTGCGACTACTTACACTCTTATAACGGGGAGTAACACGGTCATCGCGGATGCCTATGGCACCCTCACGCTGCCCGGCACTACAGGGCCTGTAGTTTATACAAATGTGCTCAGGACGCACGGCATACAATCATATACCGACAGTGTTGGCGTAGCCGGTTCTCCCTTAGTGTCATATACCAAGGAAACTTACACGTGGTATTCTCCGGATTATCATTATCCATTGCTAACTATCGCCACAACCACCGGGCCCGGAGTTAACACTACGCAGGTATCTTATTCAGACAAACAGGTAGCAGGCGACGAAAGCGTTTCCTCACAAAACGCTGCTGACGTTTCATTTGAATTGTTTCCTAACCCTGTTAAAGATGAACTGAATATCACGTACAATACCTTAAATAATGAAAAGGTACTTATAAGCCTTTCAGATATGCTCGGCAGGCAGGTTGCAGTGGTTGCAGACAGGTATTCAATGGGCAGCCAGCAACTTCGTTATAATACTACAATCTTACCTAGGGGACTTTACCTGGTTTATTTCCAAACGGGAACTAAGTCAATGACAAGAAAAGTAGTAATTCAGTAAACTAAAGAAAAAGAGAACTTAGGCCTTTCCAATTACTTCGCATTAACGAGGCTTTTTTGTTGTACTTCTTCTGCAGTCAGCCCAAACATGGGTGGCGTCTTTACATCCAGCAGGTTCAGATAGATATATAACTCACCACGATGGTGCACCTCATGCTCTACCATTGCCCGCAACCATTTCCAGGAAGTCATCTCACCACCTGGTGTGGGACATTTCCTGTTAAGGTCTTTATCTGTTAGTGTCCTGAACATAACCACCGACTGGTCGTGCAATTCATTGAAATAGGCAATTACAGCTTCATGCCCATCTGCAAGCTCTCTGCCACAACCATTATAACTGCTTTGTCGAAGCATTATGTTCTCAGCAAACATATAACGCTCGATAGTAGCAATGTGCCTGAGCATATCAGCAATGGTGAACTTGCCCGGTTTATATGCACAGTCCATAGCTTCGGGAGGGATAGCGTGTACCACCCGTAATGTCCGCTCCCTTACCCGCTCATAATAATCAAGAAAAGAAGTAACCGATGTAATTTCCATTGTTTTCGCAGTAACTATTTTGAATAATGTGCTCTTACTTTTATAACCTTTCCGTACTCATTCAGTTCCATATATTCAGCCGTCAGCATATTATTAATAGTCTTATAATACAGCACAACCGAGTTAACCGAGGTGAGTACTTTATAAAGTTCAAAATGCAGATCAGGGTACAATTTTAAGGCCCTGACAAAATAATCCTCCAACGCCACTTTTGTATTTATAGTACCGGAAGGATCATTATTTACCTGTATGATAACCGGCGATTGAAAAGAAATATCATCATCATAATGTGACATTATCGCATCAATATCATGTGCATTCCATGCGGCCACCCATTCTTCAGCCAGGTGGTTGGCAAATGTTTCCTGTACCATGTGCATCTGTTTGCATCAAAGCTCAGCAATATTGAATAAACAATACAGACACAATTTTAAAAATTTACTCCATAACAGTTTGAGAGCAGTCAATTGAAAACATTGGCCCCGCCACTCTTCGAAGATGGCGGGCCAATGCAGCGCTCAGGAAACCCCTGGGGCAATTATTTCCCCATTTTGTCCTGTAGCTGTTTCATCATGTCCATATGGCTATGCAATGTGAGCAGAGCATCCGTAATGATCGTTCTAAGGTCATCGTCCTTTATTGCAGTCTTCGCATTTTCAAACATATCTATGGCATCCTGATGAGCGGAAACCATGTGGCCTACCCACTCGTTATCCCAGTCGACGCCCTTGGTTAGCCCGTTCAGCCTGGCCATTTCATCATACGATTTTCCATT
>Ga0182030_10016016_pt1 | contig 14644 bp, 13 predicted proteins | sample 812S3MmetaG_FD_121299 | JGI IMG/M metagenome (GOLD analysis project Ga0182030, IMG submission 121299) | Permafrost microbial communities from Stordalen Mire, Sweden - 812S3M metaG (Illumina Assembly) | ecosystem: Environmental > Terrestrial > Soil > Wetlands > Permafrost | place: Sweden... | reverse complement strand
GCCTTCGCGCGCCGCCACAATGCGTCGGCGCAAATCCTCGCTGAGTGGTCTCATCCCCGCTTCCTCTCTCAACGACGAGGCCTAGTCAATCAAATGCTTCTATCTAAATAGAAAATGCTCTAGCGCCTTTGGGTCGGCCTCAGATGACGACACTCTTGGCTGCGTTGGCAACCCACCGCTTGCAGCCGGCTTCGCCAGCGAGCTCGTTGAAGGCCTCGATCTCGGCCGCCGTGAACAATAGCCCCCCCGCGGCTGCGGTCTTCCTTGCCCAGTCAGCCTCAAGCTGGCCGGGAAGCATGCACCTCTCGTTGCCGTGCCCGAGGATGTCCGCGATGACGGCCTTGACGTTGGCGGCCTGGTCGCGGCCCTTGGCAAAGGCCCCCGAGCTAAGGGCTTCGGGATGAATGACCTGGAAGTAGAATGAGCAGGTGTGTTTTTCCGAGGGCTCGACGTCCCAGCGGCTGCGCAGCGTGGGGAGCGAGCCCCCAATGAGCGCGCCGACAATCTCGTTGATGAGCGACAGCCCGTATCCCTTGTGCGCGCCGAAAGGAAGCAGCGAGACGGCCTGGCGCGGATCCACGGTCGGGTTCCCTGCCCGGTCCAGGGCGGCAAGGGGCGGCAGGGGAAGGCCCTCGCGCTTGAGCTGTTCCACGCGGCCCATGGCTATCACGGAGGTGGCCCAGTCGATCACGATCGGAAACCCAAGAAAGGGGGCCGTCGGGAATCCCCACGAATGGGGATTCGTGCCTAGGGTGGGATACCTGCCGCCGAAGGGCACGACCTCGGCAAGGGCGGCAGTGCAGTTGGTGTAGGCGATGTAGCCCCGGCGGGCGGCCTCCATGACGTAACCCCCGCCCCAGAGATAATGGAAGGCATTGTCGACCGAGACGGCGCCGATGCCATGTCGGTCGGCGAGCGCCATCGCGGCATCGATTGCCCGGTAGGCGGTTGCCTGGCCAAGCTTCCTGTTCGCATTCCAGACCCTTGTGGCGGCAAATCGAGACGGAATCTCCTCAATCTGGGCGCCCGGAACACAGCCCTTTGAGCCGGAGCCGAATTGCTGGTCAAGGTGCAGGGCCTTGATGGCGTTGTGGGTGCGGATCCCGTGGCGCGAGGCTTCGGCGCAAAGGCGGGCGCCGTCCGCAGCCTCGTCGGGAAGAAAGCCGCGGCGCCCGTAAACGGCCTCGGTGAGGGCGTTGTGCTGCGACTCTGGGATTATGAAGTATGTTTCGGACATTGCAGCTTGCGCCCTTGCAACCGTTCCCATTTTCAGTGGAAACCTATCCGAAGATTGGCAAGTTCATAAGTCGACTTGGCGCACACCATGAATCCTGACCCCTTTCTCGGAAAGCTTTTCAGCCTCAAGGGCCGCGTTGCGGTCGTCATCGGGGGCACGGGCGAGCTCTGCGGGGAGATCGCCGCCGGCTTCGCGGCCGCCGGCGCCGAGGTCGTCCTTGTCGGCCGCGACGGGGAAAAGGCAAAGCGGCGCCTGGAGGGGATTTCCGCGGCCGGCGGCAGGGGCTGGTTCCACTCAGCCGAGGCGACCAGCAAGGCGGACCTAACGAGCCTGCTTGGCGCCGTGCTCGGAAAAGCCGGCCGCGTCGACATACTTGTCAACGGCGCGGGGGTAAACTCGCCGACTCCCTTTCTCGCGATCGAGGAGGAGGAGTTCGACCGGATCATGGGCGTGAACCTGAAGGCCGTGTTCCTCGCCTGCCAGGTCTTCGGCGGCCACCTCGTCGAAGGGAAGCAGGGGGGCACGATAATAAACATCGGCTCCATGTCGGGCCTGGTGCCGCTCTCGCGCGTGTTCACGTACGCGGCCTCGAAGGCAGCGGTCCACAACATCTCCAAGAACCTGGCCCGCGAGTGGGCGCCGCACGGCGTCCGGGTCAACACTCTGGTGCCGGGCTTCTTTCCATCCGAGCAGAGCCGCAAGGTCGTGACGCCAGAGCGCGCCGCCAGCATCAAGGGCCACACGCCCATGGGCCGCTTCGGAGAGTCGCGGGAGCTCGTCGGAGCCGCGCTCCTTCTGGCGTCCGACGCCGCGGGATCCTTCATCACCGGCTCCGAGATCGTCGTCGACGGCGGCTTCAACGCCATGAGCATCTGAGGGAGCCGGAGCGCCGCAATCCCTGCCGAAGGCGAATTTCCGCATGAAGGCGTTCATCGACGAGAATTTTCTCCTGCAGTCGGACTCCGCTCGCGAGCTCTACCGAGACTTCGCCTGCGCGGAGCCGATCTACGACTACCACTGCCACGTGCCGCCGGAGCAGATTGCGGACAACCACCGGTTCGCAGACCTCGCGGAGATCTGGCTTTCGGGAGACCACTACAAATGGCGAGCGATGCGCGCCAACGGCATCGGCGAGCGCTTCTGCACCGGGGACGCCACGCCTCGCGAAAAATTTGACGCCTGGGTGGCCACCGTCCCGCAGACCCTCGGCAATCCGCTCTATCACTGGTCTCACCTGGAGCTCTTGAGGTACTTTGGAATCGACGCCCTGATAGGACCGGAAACGGCGGACATGATCTGGGGGGCAGCGAAAGCCAGGCTGGAATCACTGCGCGTGCGCGACATCCTCGCCGCGAACAGGGTCGCCGTCGTCTGCACAACCGACGACCCCGCCGGCTCGCTTGACGCCCATGAAAGGATCGGGCGTTCCGGCCTTCGGGCCCGCGTGTACCCGACCTTCCGGCCCGACAGGGCTCTCGGCGTTGCGGACCCGGCGGCATTCAACCCGTGGCTGGAGAGGCTCGCCGGGGCGGCGCGCTCGAGCGTTCGGACCTTGAATGACCTCCTGGGTGCCCTGAAGAGCAGGCACGACGACTTCCACGCCCTGGGCTCCCGTCTCTCGGACCACGGAATGGAGACGGCGCTTTCGGAGCCGTGCACCCACGCGGAGGCTGAGGCGATCTTCAAGGCGGCGCGGGGGGGGCGGGCCGCGACGCCAGGGGACGCTGCCAAGTACGGCTCCTATCTCATGCTGGAATTCGGCAGATGGGACGCGCGGCGTGGATGGACGAAGCAGCTGCACCTGGGCGCCCTGCGCAACGCCAGCACCCGGCTCGTTGGCCGGCTCGGGCCAGACACGGGATTCGACTCGATGGGCGATTTTCCCCAGGCCCGTTCGCTTGCCCGCTACATGGACGCCCTCGATTCCACGGGCGAGCTGCCGCGCATGGTGCTCTACAACGCAAATCCGGCGGACAATTACGCTTTCGCGACCATGGCCGGCAACTTCCAGGACGGCTCGGCCGTCGGCAAGATCCAGTTCGGCAGCGGCTGGTGGTACCTCGACCAGAAGGAGGCCATGGAGCGGCAGCTGGGCGCGCTGTCGAACACCGGCCTGCTCAGCCGCTTTGTCGGGATGCTGACCGATTCGAGGAGCTTCCTCAGCTACCCCCGCCACGAGTACTTCCGCCGGGTCCTGTGCAACATGCTCGGCTCACAGATCGAGCGGGGCGAGCTGCCGGCCGACCTGACGCTGGTCGGTGGCATGGTGCGGCGCATCTGCTTCGCCAACGCGTACCATTACTTTGGCCTCGAGCTCGATCCGGCGTACGCCTCGGGGCCGGGTGAAATCCCATCTAAGGGAACGCCTGGTTGATCTTCTCGGCGGCCCAGGACGGCGGGCGCACCGGGCGGCCCTCCCGGTCGACGAACGCATGCAGGGAGCTTCCTGTCGCCAGGAGCTCGTCGCCCCTGCGCACCTCGTATTCGATGCGTACCTTCAGGAGAGGCCTTTCGCGCACGGTCGACACGATTTCGACCGTGTCGTCATAGAGCGCCGGGCGGAGGTATTTCGCGGAAACCTCGAGCACCGGCAGGCGAAAGCCTTCCTCCTCCAGTTTGCGGTACGGGACCCCTATCTCCTTCAGGAGGGTGGTGCGCCCTACCTCGAACCACGGAAGATAGTTCGCATGATAGACGATGCCCATCATGTCGGTCTCGGCATAGCGGACCGTCACCTTGACCCGCGACTGGATCATCCGGCCTCTCCGGCCGTTGCGAAGAGCGTCGAGGCGCTCTCCTCCCAGCAGTTTCGCGCCGCCCAGACCTTGCCGGCGTCGCCGAGCTTCTTGCGCAGCGGAACGTCGTGGAAGAGCTTTTCGAACGCTGCCGCCAGCTCGGCCGGCCGCCCCGGCGTCACGAGGAGGCCCGTTACCCCGTCTCGCACCGCCTCCGGGACGCCGCCGACATTGTGCGCCACGATCGGGAGTCCGTGCGCAGCTGCCTCGATGTAGACAAGGCCAAATCCCTCGACGCTCTTGCCGTGATTGATGCTGGTCAGGGCGAAGATGTCGGAGCGCTCGTACACCTCGGCCAGCTCCTCGTCGGGGATGTTGCCGAAGAATCGCACCGTGAGCGCGGGGTCCTCCGCGGCTAGGGCGCGGAGCTGCTCCTCGTAGTTGCCCTTGCTGCGGCCGCCCACGATCCAGTACTCCATCCGGCTCCGGACCTCGCTGGGGAGCACCTGAAGGGCCCTGAGCGTGAGCAGCTGGCCCTTGCGCGGATGGAGGCGGCCGACGGTCAGGACGACGGTCTTGTCCATTGGGCGGGCGGCGCGCGACGGGACGACGGCGAAATCCGTCCGCAGGGCCCCCGGGGTAAGGAAGATCTTGTCGGCGGCGTGGGGGAAGCGGTCGAGGAGCAGCTCCTGGGTGTAGGTCGTCAGCGTGCTGACGCGAGCCGCGTGGCGGATCAGCCTGCCGGCGAGCCAGCGGCGCAGGGGGCTGTCCGAAAAGCTCAGTATCTCGGAGCCGTGGAATGTGAGGACGAGCCGCTTTGGACGGAATGCGGTGAAGAACTGAAGCAGCATCATGGCCAGCATCGGGCCCGGCTCGGGCAGGTACACAGTCGCATCGCGAAGCTGCCGGCGGCACCTCACCAGCTCGCGGACCAGCCGGAGCTGGCAAATGAGGTCGTGCGAGCCCTTAAGCGGCAGCCTGCGCATCCGGAACGGCCATTTCTTCTCCCGTTCCGGGGGAGCGGACTGCGCCCACACCTCCACGTCATACCCGAGACTTGCCGACGCCCTGGCAATCTCCTCCGCGAACGTGGCAATTCCGCCGCTCACCGGGTAAAACTCATGGGTGATGAGGAACAGGGGGGAGGAGGGCCTAGTGATTGAAGATGCGCACATTGAGCGTGTTCTGTGAAATGAGAATAGTGCTTAATTTACCGTAAACTCAAGTCTGGTTACCGTCAGCGAGTATTCCCGCCGGTTCCGCAAAAAGGGAGTCCCTCTCGCTGCGCATCCGGCCCGGGCCGCGAGGGCCAAGAAATGGATTTACTTTGTTGGCCACAGTAACATACAGGTAGAAACCGATGTCAGACACCGCGCAGACCAGTGTGAGTTCGAATAAGCCGTTTCCAATTGCCACAAAGCCATTTGCGCCGGACGACGAGGCGGCGCTCAGGGAGGCCCTAAAGCGCTGCTCTCCGTCGACTTTTGAGGCGGCGGTCCAGTTCCGAAAGACGGGCAATGCGGATCACATGCCGGCGGTCGTCATCGGCGTCATCGAGCGCTTCGTCGAACCCGACCTGCGCGCCAAGCTGAAGGACGCGGACGACGATCTCAGGCTGATCGAGGACTTGGGCATCGATTCTCTGACGATGATGGAGATCGTGATCCTCGTCGAGGACGTGCTCCAGCTTACGATCAACAACGACGAGCTGCGCAATCTGAGGACGGTCGGCGATGTGAAGACATTCATCGACTGCAAGATCCGCGGGCTGCCCCTGCCGAGGCCGACAAAGTTCCTCCCGATCGAGCACATAGGAGCCGTCATGCCGGTCCAGCCTCCGTTCCTCTTCCTGAACGAGGCCTCCGTGAGCTCCACCGGAGCCAACGGCAAGTACAAGATCACCGGCCAGGAGTTCTTCCTGCAGGGCCATTTCAAGGACAATCCCGTCATGCCGGCCTCGATCATGCTCGAGGCCTTAGGCCAGCTCGCCGTGCTGTTCCTCCTTGAGGGGGCCGCAACGGAGCCGGGCAAGGAGATCGGCGCCAACACGATCTTCTTCACTGGGTGCGAGGGCGTCAGGGCCCACCGGATGTGCAAGCCGGGCGACATCCTGACACTCTCGATCAAGCCGAAGCGGATGAAGATGCCGCTGGCGACCTTCGAGGGCGCGATCCGCGTCGGCCAGGAAAAGGCCGTCATCGCGGAGGACATCACGCTCACTTTCGCCTTCGTCGAGTCGGTAGTCGCTCCTTCCGCGGTGAACGGCACAGCCCAGCCCGCGGCCGATGGCGAGCATTCAGCCACCCCGCCGCTGAGAGTGGCCATGAACGGCTGAGATTGACCGGATCGTGACGGTCGTCACGATGGGCCGGGCAGCCCTTCAGAGCATGCCCAGAGTCTTTATCACCGGTCTCGGTTTTGTCACAAGCATCGGCAACGATGCCGCAACGGTCGCTGGCAGCCTTCGAGAGCTCCGCCACGGCATCGAGCTTTACCCCCCTTTCCAAAAGCCCGAAATCGCCTGCAAGGTGATCGGGACCGTCAAGGGATTCTTCACGGATTCGGTGGACCCGGAGGACTGGACGTGGCCCGCCCCCTACGAGATCAAGCGGGAGACGATACGCTCGATGGCCCCGCATGGGCTCTACGCCCACTGCGCCTTCCTCCAGGCTATCGCGGACTCGCGGCTTTCCGAGGCGGACATATCGAACAGGGACACTGGGCTTTACGCGGCGTCGGGGGGGTCGCCCATGCTGACCTACTACCACCACGACCGGATGCTCAAGCTGGGCCCTGCTCGGTGCTCGCCGCTTGGAATCGTCGCCTCGATCGTCGGCACGCTCAATTTCAACCTGGTCGCGGCCTTCAAGATCCAAGGAGCCTCATGCGGCTTCTCATCGGCTTGCGCCTCGTCGGCCCATGCCATGGCCTTTGCGTTCGACGAGATATCGCTCGGCCGCCAGAAGCGCATGTTCGTCGTGGGGGGTGAGGACGGCAACAGGGACGCGATCCTCCCTTTTGCCGGGATGAGGACGCTCTCGCTGCAGACGGATCCCGGCCTCGCGTCGCGACCCTTTGACTCGGCGCGCGACGGCTTTGTCGGCACCGGAGGGGGCGTCGTCGTCGTGCTGGAAAGCGAGGACGAGGTGGCCCGCCGCGCGGTCGCGCCCTACTGCGAGATTCTGGGATGGGGGCAAGCATCGGACGGCTACAATGTGGCCATATCTCACCCCGACGGAACCGGCTCACGCGTGGCGATGGAGAACGCCCTCGCCGCATCCCGCGTCGCGCCGGGCGAGGTAGACTACGTGAACGCCCACGCCACCTCGACCCTGATCGGCGACGTGTCTGAGGCGCGGGCCCTCAGGGCCGTCTTCGGCGAGAAGGGCGCCCGGCCCGCCATCAGCAGCACGAAGGCTCTGACCGGCCACGGCCTCTCCCTTGCCGGGGCCATGGAGGTCGGATTCTGCGCTCTCTCGATGCGCGAGGGCTTCATTCCGGGCTCCGCGCACATCTCGAAGCTCGATCCCGAGTGCCATGGCCTGAACATTGTGCGCTCCACGGTATCCGTGGCACCCCGGATCGTGATGAAGAACAGCAGCGGCTTCGGCGGTGCCAACGTGGCGCTCCTGATGCGTCGCACCTGAATGGGCCGCCTTTCCCAGCTCCACGGCACCGCATTCGTCTCCGGTGCAAGCGCAGGGCTCGGCAGGGCATTCGCCGAGATGCTCCTCGGCGAGGGCGTGCGGGTCTGGGGCTCGTCGAGGGATCCCTCCCGGCTTTCGGGCCTCTGCTCGGGCCACCCGGGGGCCTTCTTCCCGGTCACGCTTGACCTGGCCGACGGCGACGGAGCGGGGAGGGCGTTCGCCGCGGCGGAAGCCGCGGCCGGCGACGGATTCGGCCTGGTCATCAACAACGCGGGCTACGGGGTGTACGGCGAATTCGACTCCCTCGAGTCCTCCGTCTGGCGTGTGCAGCTCGACGGCATGCTCGGGACCGTCCTCGGCCTGAGCCACGCCGCTTTCCGGGCCATGCGCGCCAGGGGCCGCGGCTGCCTTGTCCACGTCTCCTCAATCGCGGCCGAATTCCCCATTCCGTACATGAGCGGCTACAACGTCGCCAAGGCGGGGCTTTCCGCCCTGAGCGAAAGCTTGATGTTTGAGTCGCGGGGCACAGGGATTGCTGTGATCGACTTTCGGCCAGGGGACTACAAAACAGGCTTTAACCAATCCATGCAGAAGAACTTCCAGACGGAGCGGGCGCGGCGCGCCTGGGCCGCGCTTGACGCGACTTTCGTGTCGTCGCCCCCGCCGGACCGGGCTGCGGGCGATCTCCGACGCGCCATACTGGCCAACAGGAGCGGCGTGTTCCGCTCGGGCTCGCTGTTTCAGGCGCGCATTGCGCCTATCGCGGCCCGGCTTTTCCCCGCCTCATGGACGCGCTGGGGGATCGCACGCTATTTCGGCGTCTAGACCGCATCGCCATGTCCAAGATTAGAATCCTTGTCCTGACCTCGAGCACCGGCGGCGGCCACGACGCGCGCGCCGAGGCCTTTGCCGACTGGTGCTTCCAGCTCTACCGCCACGACGTCGACGTGCGGATCGAGCAGATGCTCGAAAAGTCGTCCGTCATCAACCGCGCGGGCGTCAATTTCTACAACAAGATCCAGGCGAGCGCCCCCTGGGTGCACAAGGCGTTCTACGCTGTGGTCGAGTTCCAGAGCATCCTCAACAAGGACACGGTCTCGCTCGGCCGGCGCTATTACGTGAAGGTGCTCCGGGAATACAAGCCCCACCTGGTGCTGAGCGTCCACGACTGCCTCAACCGGGGCTATTTCCAGCTGGCGCGCAAGCTGCTCGGGCCGGACAACGTCGTCTGCGCTACCTACTGCGGTGAATTCTCGGGAGGATGGGGTTACTCGCGCAACTGGATCGAGCCCTCGGCCGACATGTACTTCTCCAGGACCGCGACCGCGCAGGACTACGCCGTCAAGAAGGGGATCCCCCCCGATAGGGCGCGCGTGCGAGGCTACCTCATGCATCCCCACGCCCACTTCGAGATCGTGCCTCCTCGCGAGCGGGGAGCCTTCCGCGAGGAACGGCTGGGGCTGCGACCGGATCTGTTCACCGTTTTCCTGGCCACGGGCGGAAACGGCGCCAACAACCACTTCGATCTGCTGCCAGCGCTCGTCAAGCGGGCCGACCGCTGCCAGGCGATCGTCATATGCGGGCGCAACAAGGAGGCCTACAACGATCTCGTCCACTGGAGGGCGAACCATCCCGAGTTCAACTGCTACATCGAGGGCTATTCCGAGATTGTCCATATTCTCATGCAGGTGAGCGACGTCATCGTCACCCGCGGGGGAACGACGACCTGCGCAAAGGCGCTCCACTTCAAGTGCCCGATCATCTTCAACGCCTCGGGCGGGATCATGCCGCAGGAGGAGCTCACATGGAAGTACCTGCGCAACGGCGCGGCCTCCGACAAGATCGAGGGGGGCGAGGATTTCGACCGGATCATCGGCGCCTGGATATCGGATCCGGAGGCGTACAACAGGATGCGGGAGAATTTCCTGCGCCTGCGCTACGAGGAGGACCCCACGATACTGATCGACGAGCTCGTGGGGCTGGCCTGCAAGGTGTCCGAGGAGAAGCCCGTGCGGCTGCCGTTCAGGCCGCATTCGCTTGCGCCCTTCAGCGGGGTTTTGTGATCTCGGCGAAGGCCGTGACGATCGGGCGGCCGAGGTTGTAGCACCAGTTTTCCCTGGCAAAATCGGGGCTGTTGCGGGCCGAGGTCAGCTGGTAAGGGGCGAAGAGCCTCTCCAGCTCTGACTCGGAGAAATACCTGACGCCCCGGGCGTAGGGCGAGGGCTCCGGAGTGCAGTCGGTCGTTATTAGAATCCTGCCGCCCGGCGCCAGGACCCGGTACATCTCGGAGAGCCCCCGCTCGACGTGTGCGATGTGCTCGATGACGGAGAGCGCGACGACGCAGTCGAACGAGGCGTCGGGGCAGGCCAGCCGGGTCAGGTTGAGGTTCCTCACGGGCACGGCCGCCCTGCGGTATACCCCCAGCCACGTGAAGAAGGGCGCCTCGGTCGGCTTTGCCGGCGCAAGGCCCATGCGCCGCTCGCCGCTCTTGAGCATGCGCCTCCAGATGAGGTCCGAGGCCGTCAGCCGGTATCCGGCGGCGGCAAGCGCCAGCGCCAGGTAGGTGTTGAAGGAGCCGGTGTCGAGGACGCTCGAGCCGACGGGCACCGAGCGCATCGCCTCAAGGACCCTCGCGAGCTCCCAGTCCCTCATTCGGATCGGGTGGGGAAAGTCTGGCCCGACGAACCCGCGGACGGTCTGGTCGTAGCGGGCCAGAACGCCGGAAACGTCAGGAGTGAGCTCGTTCCGGCGGAAGAAATTCATGCGTGTAAGGAGCAAAACGCATCAGAGCGCCGCGGCCCGCGCGAGAGAAAAAACTGCACCCGGAACAGTGCGAAGAGTCTTTCCGGGAGGGCCTCCGCCGTTCTACAATCTGCGGGATTTGAACCATCCCGGGCCGCTGTCCCCGGGATGAAGGCCCGCAACCCATATGACCCTCGCTAATGCCGGTTATCCAATTCGCTTGAATCCGCCGCCGCGGATGCGGGTAATCGCTCGCGTTGCCCTGGAGGCACGCGGAGGATCGCCATGGAGCCGGTGAAGCAGGCGGAGGCCCCCGCCTCCGGGAAGCCCGCGATCACCTACCTCTTCACGACATTTCCGAAGACGACGGAGATGTTCCTCCAGCGGGAGATCGCGGCCCTCAGGGCGAGGGGGGTCCGGCTGCGGATCCATTCGATGTGGGGGGGCGGAGGCGTGTTCCGGGGCATCGAGGTCCAGCCCTTCGACAAATGGAGGCTCATGGAGCTGCTCTGGCTCATACCCTACGAGTCCTGGCGCCGGCCCCAGCTCCTGCGCGAGCTGCTGAGGGGCCTCGTCGCGCGCCGGCCGCCCTCATGGATCAATTTCTGGGAGAACATGCTGGGCGCGGGATTCGCGTGCGTGAACGCCAGGTCGTTCCGCCAGAACCCGCCCGGGCTCGTCCATGCGGCATGGAGCGGGGCGCCGGCGACGGCGGCGTGGCTCCTCTGGCGGATGGACGGCCATAGGTACTCGGTCGGTGCGCATGCCTATGATGTCTTCGAGCATGGCGGGGACTGGTGGCTTCGCGAAAAGCTGGAGGAGGCCGTTTTTGTCCACACCTCGACCGAGTTCGCCCGCAACGCGCTCATAGAGCGGGGCGTCGACGCCGCAAAGATCGTCTGCATCCGCAGCGGCCTCGACAGGCTGCCCCCCCTGAAGCCGCTGCGTTCATCCCGCGTTCCCCTCCACCTTCTCTCGGTCTCAAGGCTGGTCGAAAAGAAGGGGCTCGACAGGCAGATCCGTATCTACGGCGCCCTGAAGGCGGCCGGGGTCGATTTTGCCGCCCGGATAGTTGGGGACGGCCCGCTGCGCCAGCGGCTGGAAAAGCTGGCCGGGCACCTGGGCGTCGCCGAGCGCGTGACCTTTGCGGGGCACGTGCCCCCCCACGAGGTGTGGGGTCACCTGGACTGGGCCGACGTCTTCCTCCACACGGGTGTCGTGGCGCCGAGCGGCGACCGCGACGGCCTGCCCAACGCCATCGCGGAGGCGATGGCCGCGGGCGTTCCCGTGGTGACCTCGCCGACCGCGGGGACGACCGAGGCAGTGAGCGACGGGTCCACCGGCGTCGTTCTGCCCGTGGACCGGCCCGAGGCCTGGGTCTCGGCGCTCAAGAGGCTGTCCACCGACGACTCCTACTGCGACTCGCTGAGGCATCCGGCGCGCGCATGGGTCGAGGCGAACTTCGACGTCCGCGCAAACACGGACAGGCTTCTCATGCGGCTCAAGGCGGCCGCGGCTCCGTGATACTCTTCGACACAACGAACGCCTCGTCCTGGCGCCACGCATCGGGGCTCGCACGGGTGAGCCGGCGCCTGCTCGCGGGGCTCGGCGCCTCGGCGAGGGAGGTGCGCTGGCCCGGGCTCGCCGGGGAGTTGGGCTCCAGGGACTGGTTCCTGACGCCGGAGCTCTTCTCCGAGCACGAGAGGCCCGGGTTCACCGCCTTCCTTGACCGGCGGCCCTGCGGGCTTGCCGCCGTCTACCACGACGCGATTCCGATCAAGCACCCCGACATCACCTGGCCCGCGAGCGTGGGTCGCCACCCGGGATATATGAAGCTTCTTGCGCGATTCGACCGCGTCTGGGCGGTATCCCGGGCGAGCAGGGAGGAGCTTCTCGGGTTCTGGAGATGGCAGGGGGTCGAGCATGCACCGCAGGTCGACGTGTTGGAGCTGGGCGCGGACTGGGAGGGCGTCCCGAGGCAGGCTGCGCCCTGCGAGCCGTCCGATCCGCCGCGGATCGTCTCGACCGGCATCCTTGAGCCGAGGAAGAACCAGGGCATCCTCATCGACGCCTGCGAGGCGCTGCGCCGGGAGGGAATCGAGATGGAGCTCCACCTTGTCGGGCGCGTGAACCCGCATTTCGGCGGGCCGATCGCGCGGCGCGTGGCCGGGCTCCGCGGCCATTGGCCCGGCCTCAGGCACCACGTGAGGATGGACGACGCGGCGCTGATGCGGCTCATCCGCTCGGCCCGCGCCACGGCGCTCGCCTCCATTGCGGAGGGCTGCGGCCTGCCGCTTCTCGAGTCGCTTTGGCTCGGGGTGCCCTGCGCCTGCAGCGACATCGAGCCCTTCGCCGAAAACGCGGCAGGGGGAGGCTGCGCGGTGGCCCACGGAAACAGCATCGAGGAATGGACTGCCGTCCTCAGGCGCCTGTTGACGGACGACGGATACCATCAGCGCCTAGCCTCCGAGGCATCCACGAGGGCTCTTCCCACCTGGAATTCAGCTGCAGCCATCTTGCGCGCCGCCCTCGCATAGCGGAGTTGCGCAATGCACCGGGAGGCGCTTACGGCACCCTGTGCGAGGCGTCGCCCAAGAGAAGGCCCTTTGGGCGGACGATTTCCCTACAGCCCGGGTGGCGCTACAGCTTTTTGGCCGCGTACGACATCGCGGCCGCAATCTTCTCCAGCTGCTCGTCGGTGTGCATCGCCGAAACCGCTGTGCGGATGAGGTCCTTGCCCGTAGGGACGGCCGGCGAGGTCGCCATAACGGTGAAGATCCCCTTTTCGAGCAGGGCTTTCCAGAACGGGTAGACGCGCTCCTTTGAGCCTAGGACGATCGGCACGGCCGGGGTCTCGCTCTCCCAAGTGTCGAATCCAAGGCCCTTGAGCATGGCCCGGTACTTCTTGGTGTTCGACCAGAGCTTCTCGAGGTGCTGCGGCTCGGTCTGCATGATCTCCATCGAGGCCTGCGCGCATGCAGCCTGGCTCGGGCTGATCGCGGCGCTGAAAATAGTCTGCTTGGAATGGGTGCGCATGAACTCGATCACATCCTTCGAGGCGGCCACGAATCCTCCTGTGCTTGCTAGCGATTTCGACAGGCTCCCGCAGATCACCTCGACGCTGTCGTTGAGCCCAAAATGGTCGACTGTTCCGCGACCCTGGCGCCCGAGGACGCCGAACCCGTGTGCGTCGTCGAGGACGGTGAAGCAGCCGTGCTCCTCCGCGATCTCGGTCAGCTCCGGGAGGCGGGCGATATGGCCCTCCATGGAATAGACGCCCTCGATGACCAGCATCTTGGGGGCCTGCGGGTTGGCCGCCCCGATGACTTCCCTCAGGTCGTCCGGATTGTTGTGGGAGAAACGCTCCACGGTGGCGTTCGAAAGTCGGATCCCGTCCCACAGGCATGAATGGACGTTCTTGTCGGCAAGTATGACGTCGCCCTTCTGGGCAAACGAGGCGACGCTGGCGAGGCACGAGAGGTAGCCGGCGGCGTGGATGTGGCAGGCCTCGCGCCCAAGGAACGCGGCTATCCGCTGCTCCAGCTCAAGGTGGTAGGTTCTCGAGCCGTTGGACGGCCTGGCCCCGGTGGTGCTCGTCCCCCATTTGAGGAGGGCCGCCCGCCCGGCCTCGACGACCTTCGGGTGGAACGAGAGCCCGAGGTAGTCGTTGCTCGAAAGCATGATCATTTCGCGTCCATCCAGTTGGATGGTCGTGCCCTTCTGGGCCTCCATCGCGTGGTAGAACGGCGCGTACCTGAGCCGCATCTTCGTCGAGTAGTCGTCGCTGCACCGGCCCGAGATGGACTTCTTGTTTTTCAGGAATAAGGTGATCGCCATGCGGGGCCGACGCTAGGGCCCGGCCAGATGTTTGCAAATGCAAACGTGGCCATCTCCGGCCGCGCCAAAACGCGCAAATCAACGTATCCCAATGCCCTTATCCGTGTCGTTGAAGCGAGGCCATCCAGTTGAGAAGTGTGGCGCAGTATTGCGCCCATGAACCGAACCGGCGGCGCCGCGCGTCCTCCTCGAGTGCGGAAAGTTCAGCGGGAAATTGAATGAGGCGGCCGATGGCGGCGGCGATCTCCGCCGTTCCGGCGGGGCCGAGGCTCAAGCAGCCCCCACCTCTGGCTATTTCTCCAAGGGCCCCGACATTCCGGCACAGGCAGGCCTTGCCGCGGGCAAGGCTCTCGGCGACCGGTAATCCGAAGCCCTCCGCGAGGGAAGGGTAGACGGTGAAGGCGCACTCCCGGTAAGCCGCCTCCAGGGCCTCGTCTCCCTGCGGC
>Ga0182030_10016015_pt1 | contig 14644 bp, 14 predicted proteins | sample 812S3MmetaG_FD_121299 | JGI IMG/M metagenome (GOLD analysis project Ga0182030, IMG submission 121299) | Permafrost microbial communities from Stordalen Mire, Sweden - 812S3M metaG (Illumina Assembly) | ecosystem: Environmental > Terrestrial > Soil > Wetlands > Permafrost | place: Sweden... | reverse complement strand
TGGCCAACGGCTCGGATCAGGTCGGCCGCAATTACATGCGGCACAACATGTCCATCGTGATGGCGTTGCTGAAGGAGCCGAACCCCACGGTGTTCCAGAAGACCCTGGCGCTCAGCGACTTTTATTTCGACGCGGACGACTGGGAATTTCCGCTCGGGCTGATCCAGATGTGCGCCACCTCGCACGGCGCGCAAATCCGCGGCGAGGCGCCGTTGCAGGCGCTGATGTCCCTGATGCCCGATGTCGCGTTTCGAAAAATGGCCGAGCACTCGATGGATTTTTGGCTGCAAAGCGAGGACCTGCCGCGCCCCGAGAACCGCGTCTTCTACGACGGCGACCGCGTGGTGCTGGACCTGCGCGAGAACAACATGGAAGCCCCGCGCCGGCTGCGCGCGAAGCTCGAGGCCCTGACGGTGCCTCTGGGCGCGTTCCCGAAACTGATCGATCGCGATTTGTATCTGGGCAAGGACATCCCGCTCGGCGGCACGGCGCATCAGGCCGGCACATGCCGTTTCGGCACCGATCCTGCGACCAGTGTGCTCGACCTGGACTGCAAAGCGCACGAACTCGACAATCTCTACGTGACCGACGCGAGTTTCTTTCCCTCGATCGGCGCGGTGAACCCGACGTTGACGATCATCGCCAACGCGTTGCGGGTCGCCGACCGGATCAAGGAGAGGCTCGGCGCGTGACGGCGATCGCGCGGATCAGCCGCGTCGTCGCCGATCTCGATCGGGCGGAAGCGTTTTACCAGGCCGCGATGATGTTTCGTCCGATCCGCCGCGCGCCCGTCGAGGACGCGGTTCTGGCGGCCCTCGGCACCGGCCCCGCCGAGGAGACCGTCCTGCGTCTTGGCTCCCAGGACATCGCCCTGGTGCGCTTCGCCAGTCTTGGCCGTCGCTATCCGCCCGACAGTCGCTCCAACGATCTTTGGTTTCAGCATCTGGCGATCGTCGTCAGCGACATGGACGCGGCTTACGCGCATTTGAGCGCTCTCGGCGGCTGGCAACCGATCAGCGAGCACGGCCCCGAAACCTTGCCGCCAGAGAACGAAGACGTGAGAGCCTTCAAGTTCCGCGATCCCGATGGCCATCCCCTGGAGCTGATCTGGTTTCCGCCCGGCGAGGGCCGTGACCTCTGGAGAAAAGCCACTTCGCTGGGCCCGTTCCTCGGTGTCGATCACAGCGCGCTCGCGGTCGCCTCGACATCCCGCGCGGTCGCGTTCTATCGCGCGCTTGGTTTCACAGTCAGCGCGCGCTCATTGAACCACGGTCCGGCGCAATCCCGGCTGGACGGGTTGGCAGACGCTAATGTCAAGGTCACCGGCCTGCGGCCCGCGACCGCCGAAGGTGCTGGCCTGGAACTTCTCGCCTACCGGCCGCCTGGGCGAACCAGCGATCTCCGTCCAAACGACATCGCGACGGACTGGGTGACCCTGACCGGCTCACCCGGCGCCTCGCCGACCGTCTTACGCGATCCCGACAGACATATGGTGGTGGTTCACGGCGAGGGCACGGCCGGCTCGCCCGCGTGAGGCCCGGCGACCTGAGTGGAACTCAACGGATGCAGCGCGAAATCAGACACCGGCAGTGTTCTCGGCGCCAGGATGATCAGGCCGAGACCGCCAACCAGCCCGAAATTCTTCAGGAAGTCCCAGAAATGCGCCAGGCCGTCGCCTTCCTTGAACCGCCAGAAATCGGGGAAGCGCCAGAACTGGTGAAACAGCACCGCCGTGATGACGCAGAACCCCGCCAGGATGAAGGCCGCGAGCCGGTCGTGCCATCCGGTAACGATACACACCGGCGTCACGAACTCGACCACGATGGAGGCCACCAGCATCGCCGGTTTGAATGGCAATCCGTCCGCCTGCTTCATCGCCGAATTCCAATTGAAGATCTTATCCAGCCCGCTGAACGGAAACAGCACCACCAGGCTGATGCGCAACAAAAGCGGTGCGTAATCGTTGATAAAGGTCATCGGTCTCGGATCCTCGTGAACATCGTTCGATCGGTCGAGGGCCACCGAAGGCCGGTCGACCGGCGGCGAAAGGAGACGGCGGCATGATGAGCGGAGCCGCCGACGTCGGGCGAAAGGAAACAAGCCATGGCTGAGCAACCCGGTCCACCACCCAACGTTCCCTACTGGCATCTTTGGACTGACGCCGATGGGGTCAGCCACCAGACGCAATGCGCGCTGACCGAGTTCGAGTTGAAAGGCATCGGCCCAGCGGCGCCGCAGTGGAACGACGAGCAGGATCGGTCGGAGGCGACCGTGGTGTTTACCGTGCAGCCCGTCGGCTGGATCGGCGAGTGGCACGAAAATCCGGCGCCGCAATGGATCGTCGTGCTGTCCGGCCGCTGGTGGATCGAATCGATGGACGGCACCCGCGTCGAGCAAGGTCCCGGCGAATTTTCCCTTGGCGAGGACCAGGGCTGCGCCGAGGTTGGCGGCCGCAAAGGCCATCGTTCCGGTACCATCGGCGATCAGCCCGCGGCGCTGATGACCGTGCGGCTGCATATCCCGCCAATCCACAAGCCCTGTCATATCCGTTAAATGGACGGGTTTGAGATCATCGATCATCGATCACCGATTCCGCGCGTATGGTGTCTCCACGTTGCGTCGACGGATTTCGCCTCGACGAGGACGGCAATGTCTGGACCAGCGCCGCCGACGGCGTGCACTGCGTTTCCCCCGAGCGCATGGAGCTCGGGCGGATCACGGTGCCATTCACGGTGTCTGATCTGACGTTTGGCGGGCGCAACAGATCGCGGCTGTTCATTTGCGCGTCGCACACGTTGTTTGCGATTTATACGAACCAACGCGGCGTTCAGAGACCGCGAGCCAGCGTTCAAATGATCGCCAGATCCTTCGCCTGCGTCTTCGGAAACACCTTTTCCAATTGCGCCGCGTCCAACCCGTATAACCGCTGCAACAACCCGCCCAACAGCACACGATAATCGGTCAGCACCGGATAGTCCCGATTTTGAAACAAATTCGCCTGCTCCACCCGAACCTGTTCGCCGACGACGCGGCCGCCTTTGACCCCGCCACCGAGCACCCAATAAACGCTGCCATGCCCGTGATCGGTGCCGCGGTTGCCGTTCTCGCGGAAGGTCCGGCCAAATTCCGAGATCACCACCACGACCGTGTCGTGCCAGGCGTCCGGGCCGATCTCATCGACGAATCCGGCAACCCCGCGCCCGAGTTCGGCCAGCCGATCCGCCAGATATCCCGTCGCGCCGCCCTGGTTCACATGCGTGTCCCAGCCTCCGACATCGACAAATCCCAGGTTGAACTGCTCTCGCATCAGCCGCCCGATCCGCCGCGCGGACAATTCATACCCCTTAGGCGAGACCGCGCCCCGGCTGGCGGTGACCATCTCTTCGGAGATGGAACGATACACGTCGTCGCGGACCTCGAACCCCTCGGCGACCGACGCGGCCAGCCGATGGCCTTTGTACATGCTCTGAATCAGCTTCGCCTGCCGATCGTCCACCCCCGGCTTGCCCACCGCGTTGATCGCGACATTCGGGATCGTCGCGCCGCCCTGGAACGTCAGCGGCAACTGAGCGGTGAAGGCAATCGGCGTGGGTTTGCTCAGCACGCTCGCCAGCCGCCCCATAAAGCCCGAGCGGTAATCGCGTGAGCCTTGGATGCCTTGCCCAAGTTCGATCGTGTCCTGCGTTTCGAAATGGCTACGGGTCACGTCGTCGGTGCCGGCGAACGGCACGAACACGATCTGCTTCCGCTGCCACAACGGATAGATCGTATCTTTCAACGAAGGATGCAGCGCCCAATCGCTGTCCAATGCCAACGCTGTGTTCGCCGCCTCCGCTGCCGGTCTCGGCACCGCCAGAGTCGGCCGCGACTGATAATAGAAATCGCTCGACACCGGGATCACGACATTGGCCGCGTCATAAGCCCCGCGCAGAAACACCACCAGCAACCGAGTATCAGCCTGTGGGGCAGCCCACACGCGCCCCGATACGGTGATCGCGGCGGCGGCGCTCAGCAGGTCGCGACGACGCATCGTTGTGCCTCCGTTCAGTACATGAATTCAGGACTGCACAGGAACAGGATGTTCCAGTCCTGCGGCGAGACCGCCTGGTCCAGCGCCGCGGCCGTCGCCGGGCCCAAATTCCGGCGCAGACCCGAGAAATACAGCGCGTTCATTAACCGCGGGAACGCCGGATGATCGACGGCGTTCGGTTCGGCCGGCTTGAACAGCCCCGCCGACCCAGACCCAATCTGCCGAGCGATCTCAAACCTGACCGCCAACTGTCCTGGGCCGTTCCAGGCCGTCGAATTCATCGAGTACCCGTCGGGCGTATCGTGGTTATAGATGCCCTCGGCCATGCGGTTCAGCCAGCCCTGGATCGGCGCGGTATTGAGGATCGGCTTGTCGTCGTAAGCGAGGCGCACGGCCGACAGCACGTAATGCACCGGGTCCTTGAACTTCTCGCCCGTCGAGGCGGCGAATTCCGGTGAGCGGAACAGCGTCCAGAGCACCGCCGCGATGTCCCCATCGGTCCGCTGAAAGGTCTGCGTCATCCGATCCACCAGCGCCGGCGGCGGATTGTCCGACACGAAGAACGTCGCGATCTCCCGCGAGACATGCCGCGCGGTCGCCGGCTCGCGCGCCAGGATATCCAGGACTTCATTGATCTCGGGCATCCCCGCGCCTTTGATCGTGTGACCGAGGAAGACTTTGTCGCCGTGGTCGTGACGGGCCGGATTGAACTCGAACAGCCCGTCGCGTACCAGTTGCGCCTGCATCGCGAGCGTCAATTTCGGGTTGTCCGGATTAGGATCGAGCCCAAGCCCGGTCAGGCACCGCGCCAGTTCCTGCACATCCTGCTGGGTATAGTTGGAGCCCACGCCCATCGTGTGCAGCTCCATGATCTCCCGCGCGTAGTTCTCGTTGATGTGACCAGCCGCGTTCGCCGCGTTATCCAGATAACGGAGCATCGCCGGGTCACGCACTGTCGCCCCCAGCAAATCGCGAAACCGGCCGAGTGCGTTCGGCCGAATGGCGCGGTCCTCGTAATCCGCGACCATCGTCCGAATGTCCGCCTTGTACTGATGCACGTTGAAGTGATTGAACCAGAACCACGTCATCTGCTCCCGCAACTGGGCCGGCGAATAAAGATCGCGCAGAATCTCCCGCGCCGCGCCCTGTCGCGCCAGGTCGTTCATCGCCTGTTGATTGGCCTGCTGCGCCGCTTTCTTCGCATCGACGTCCGTGATCTGGTTCGCCACCTTGTTGCGCGCCGCCATGTCCGCCACCAGAGCGACCATCGGCTGCTTCGAAATCGTCATCGCGTCGATTTGCGCCTGCACCGCCGGCGGCAAGCGGTCCGCCGCGGTCGGGTGCAGTTGCCAATCGAGCCACTTCCTGGCCCCCATCGCCCGTAACTTCGTCAGCGAGGACTCGTTGGCGCCCCAGGTGACGCGGTTCAGCAAATCGATATCCGTTATCTCCCGGGCCGGCGCGGCCTTGTGCGCGTCCGGCGTGGAGGCGCTCGCCCGTACCGAAACGAGAAGCAGAAGCCCAACAGAGACGAGTTTGGGCGAAACCATGCGACCATCCGCTCATAATTGCGTGTCCAAAGCATGGCGATCCTAGCGGATTTGCCTTGCTGTTTGGGTTACAAGGGCCTTATCCGAGAGGCAACCACGGATTGCCTTTGGATTGTTGACCACTCCCCGCCCGGATCAAGAAATGGCAGGGCCGGGAGCGGCGTACATCGGTATTCCGGAGATGTATTGGCGGTACGGACCAGTTTTGGCGATTGCGCGAGACAGAAACTTGCTCTAGCGGATGCTATCCGAAACCGCTGGAGACCTGAGTGCCAAGCGTCTTGATCAGAAACGTCGATGAGGCGCTTCACATGCGCTTAAAGGCCAGCGCGGCGGCTCATCGACGATCTCTTGAGGAAGAGGCGCGTGAGTTGCTGCGAACGGCAGTGGCCCGCCAGCAGGCCCCACCGAGAGAAAACCTCGCCGCGTTGGCTCGAAGACTGTTCGGCGCCGAGCATGGTGTCGATCTCGATATCCCGTCTCGCGATTCTGAACCCCAGCGCGATCCGCCGGATTTCTCCGGGCCAGAATATGATCTGCCCGAACGATTGTGATCCTCCTCGACACAAACGTCATTTCGGAAGCCGCGAAAGTGGAGCCAAATCAAGCGGTCGCCACTTATTTGGCGAGCCTGGACCCCGATGAGGTATTCACCGCCGCGATTTGCGAAGCCGAGATCAGATACGGTCTCGCCCGCATGCCAAACGGCCGAAAACGGGACGAACTCACCGCGCGCATGGCGAGTTTCTTCGAGATAGGGTTTCAGGATCAGGTTTTGCCGTTCGATCGCATTTGTGCCGCGCTTTATGGGGAAATTCGAGATGCCCGCGAAGCAGCCGGCAAACCGATCTCGGCCATCGATGCCATGATCGCGGCCACCGCCCGGGCTTATGGCGCGCAAGCGATCGCCACACGGAACACAAGGGATTTTTCCAATTGCGGTGTGACGCTGGTTGACCCCTGGCTGACGCCCTGATCACCGACGATAGCCGGCCGCCCAACCTTGCGCGCACACGCCACGCGCCGTTATGACAAACCTCCCGCGATGATCCCGGAGATCGATCCCCATGGCTGCTTCCGCTGACGGGGGCTTCCCTCGGCGGTCATGGCCTCTGATCTGAACCGGACGCCCAGGCGTGCTCGAAACCAGTGCCTCCGATCATGCGGTGCATAAACCGCGCATCCTGGCCATCGCCAACCAGAAGGGGGGCGTGGGCAAGACGACCACGGCCGTCAACCTGACGGCCGCGCTCGCCGCCGCCGGCGTGCCGGTGCTGCTGATCGACTTCGACCCGCAGGGCAACGCCTCCACCGGCTTCGGCATCGCGGCGCAGGATCGCGGGCGCGGCAGCTACCAGCTTATCGACGAGGGTACGCCGAACGACCTGGAAACCTATAAGACCCGATACGACCACCTGTGGCTGATCCCGGCCAGCCCCGACCTGGTCGGCGCCGAGGTGGAACTCGCCGGGAAGGACCGCCGGGAATTCCGCCTGCGCGACGCTCTGGCGGAATGGCGGGCGGCAGCGCCGTTCCGTTACATCATCATCGATTGCCCGCCCAGTCTGGGGCTGTTGACGTTGAACGCGCTGGTAGCGGCGGATGGGGTGCTGGTGCCGCTGCAATGCGAGTTCTATGCGCTGGAAGGCATCAGCGGCCTGACCCGCACGATCGAGACGGTGCGCCGTCGCCTCAACCCCACTCTGCGTCTGGGTGGCGTGGTGCTGACCATGTATGATAAGCGCAACAATCTGTCGGATCTGGTCGCCGACGACGCACGGGGGTTCTTTGGGGAGTGGGTGTACGAAACAGTGATCCCGCGCAACGTTCGCCTGTCGGAAGCGCCGAGCCATGGTGTCCCGGTGTTTGAGTACGACGCCAGATCGGCGGGTGCCCTGGCCTACACGCAACTGGCCGAGGAACTGCTGCGCCGCGACACCACGCCGGTGACCGCGCCATGAACGCCAAGGCGACGCCACCCAGGCTCGGTCGCGGCCTCGCCGCGTTGTTTGGGGAGATGCCGACAAGAAGCGGCACCGAAGGGGCGATCGACGACATTCGACGGTTGCCGATCGACCTGCTCGATCCCAATCCGTTCCAGCCTCGAATGAATTTCGACGAGGAGATGTTGCACGACCTGGCTGAGTCGATCGGGACGCAGGGCATATTGCAACCGATCCTGGTGCGGCCGCACCCGGATGTTCCGGCGCGGTTCCAGATCATCGCGGGGGAACGGCGCTGGCGTGCCGCGGGAATGTCCGGGCTGCATGAAATCCCGGTGATTTGCCGCGAACTGAGCGACGTCGAGTCCGCCGCCGCCGCGCTGATCGAGAACCTGCAGCGCGAGAACTTAAACCCGATCGAAGAGGCCGAAGGCTACCAGCGGTTGATCCAGAATTTCGGCCTGACGCATGAGGCTTTAGGCACCGCGGTCAGCAAGTCCCGAGCGCATGTCGGGAATATCATGCGGTTGCTGACGCTGCCGGAGTCGGTTCGCGACGAGGTTCGCAAGGGCGCGCTGTCCCTGGGTCACGCCCGCGCCATGCTGACCTTGCCCGATCCGGCGCGGATCGTTGCGGATGTCGTGAAGAAGGGCCTTTCGGTGCGGCAGACCGAGCGGCTGGTGCAACGCATGCTGACCGAGAAGGCGCCCCCCAAACCCGCGCCTGATACCGACCGGGTGGAACAGGATCTGGCGGCGCAAATCGGCTACCGCGTGAAGGTATCAGCGTCGCCTCGTGGCGATGGCACGTTGACGATCTGGTTCAACGATTTGTTCCAGTTGGACGACCTGATCGCCCGGCTGACAGGGACGGGCGAGGAGTCATCGAAGGACGAGGGCTGAGGAACCCACCCCTCGAAAATCGCCTCCGGTTCGGCCATAATCCTGGCATGGACCAGATCGCCCCCCGCCTCAGTCCGGAAAAATTCCGCGACCCGTTCGCCACCGCCAAAGGCGAAACCCGCGCGACCGTCGCGTTACACAGCCTCGACACGCTATGGTTCAACACCGGCACGCTGTGCAATCTGACCTGCGCCAACTGCTACATCGAGTCGTCACCGCGCAACGACCGGCTGGCGTGGCTCGGCATCGACGAGGTCCGTGCCTATCTCGACGAGATCGCCCGCGACAAACTGCCAACCCGCCTGATCGGTTTCACCGGCGGCGAGCCCTTCATGAACCGCGACATCATCGCGATGTTGAGCGAGGTGCTGTCGCGCGGCCTGCACGCCCTCGTGCTAACAAACGCGATGAAGCCGCTGCGCAAACTACGCGTCGCGCTGCTGGAATTGAAGGACCAGCACGGCGACCGGCTGACGATCCGCGTCTCCCTCGACCACCACACAACCCAAATCCACGAAGCCGAGCGGGGCCGCCGCTCCTGGGCTCCCACCATCGACGGTCTCGTCTGGCTGGCGCGCAACGGGTTCCGGCTCGACGTCGCCGGCCGCCGTTTCACCACCGAGACTGAAGACCAGCTTCGCGCCGGCTACGCCCGGTTGTTCGCCGAACTGGACCTTCCGGTGGACGCGCATGACCCGGTGCGGCTGATGCTGTTCCCGGAGATGGACCCTGGCCGCGACGTGCCGGAAATTACCACGGCGTGCTGGGGCATCCTGCATAAGTCCCCCAATGACGTGATGTGCGCCTCGGCGCGCATGGTAGTGAAGCGCAAGGACGCCGAAGCGCCCGCGGTATTGGCCTGCACGTTGATCCCGTACGATCGGCGCTTCGAACTCGGCCGCACGCTCGCCGAAGCCTCCGGGCCTGTCTCGTTGAACCACCCTTACTGCGCGTCTTTCTGCGTATTGGGCGGCGCGTCCTGCAGCCGTTGAACACACGGCGCCGCTAGCGCCGCCGCCTCCAGACACCGGCCAAGCGCGCCGCTGAACCGAGCCGCGCCATCCGGATTGAGATGCGCGAACCCGTCGCCGAAATACGCGTCCGGCCAATACGGCATGACGTCACCCACGACCCGGAACCCCGGATAACGCGCCTCATACCCGGCGAGCCAGGCACGAAAGCCGGCACGGACCGCTGGGGGAATCTGGCGGTACGTGGCGTCGTTCATCGGCACCGCGATAAACACCGCGGGAATGCCTCGCGCGTCCAGTTGTTGAAGGATCCGATTGAAGTACCATTCCAGCACCGGCAGCGGACGGAATGCACGCATGTGGCCTTCGGCCGCCACCACGTCCGAGCCGGACGCGGTGCCGAAAAAATACTGCCCATGCGCGGCGAGGGTGGTGTCCAGGATTTGCCGATTGCGCGGCCATCGCAGCAACAGGCCGCCCTTCATCAGGCTGCTGAAATACAGCGAGGGGAACCGCGCTCGGACCATCTGGTCGCGCAGCCACGACGGCAATCCGTCGGTATGGCGCAACTCGTAAACCGACTCATCGCCAAGTTCGTGCGACACGCGCCGCAAGGTCGCGATTTCCGCGCCATCGAGAAAGCCGAAATGCGCCGTTCTTTCCCAGAACAAATCCGGCTCGGTGAAATGCACCGCGTCGAGCGACAGGATCACCCGCTCCGGCGGCTCCGGACAGCGCAAAGCCCGGGTCAGCGCCGCCAATGCCTCGATCGGCTCGCCGCCCCCGACCGCAAGGTTCGCCGCCGGAACGGGCCAGCGGGCGGGCATCATCGCGACGGCGGCGCGCGAGTCGCCAAGGATCAGGGTGTTCCCGAGGTCGCATTCCGCCAGCATGATCTCCTTGGCGCGCCATGCCGGATACTCGGGATCGAGGAATGCCATCGGCATCGCGACGACCCACAGCCACGCCAAGCCGAACAGGACGACGAAGCCGCCCGCGGTCAGCGCCAGAAACGCTCCTGGAGACAAAGGCTGCCGGGTCCAGGCGACGCGGGCCGGGGCGGTGTCCGCCGGCACCTCCGTCGCGCCCGCGGGATACCGCAGGCGATGATGTGGATGATCCGGCCCGTAGTGGTAGGGAGTTTGCCGTGTCATGCGTCGAAAAGGCGCCTTCTCCGTCAGAGAGGGCCGCAGTGTGCGCTGAAACTGACGAATGAAGCCTTAACGCGGCCGCCATGCGGAGACGTGTCTTGCCCGTGGAACCTGCCGATGGCATTGCCGGATCGCCACACAGCGCCATGTCGAGCCGCGCGTCGGTGCGACGCACGGATATGACAGCGGACGACAACGACGGAGAGTTTGGCCATGCGCATCATCCCAACCCCCCATTCACTGGGCGCGCGGATCGAACAGATCGACCTGAACGAGCCTCTGTCCGACGCTGATTTCCGCGGCATTCTTCGCGCGTTGGGCGAATACGGCGTGCTGTGCTTCCCCAATCAGGACCTGACGCCGGACACGCAGGCCGCGTTCGGCCGCCGCTTCGGCGAGCCCGAGGTCAACGTCGCCGCCGCCGCGTTCCATGAACCCGGTCACCTCGAAATGATGATCCTGTCGAACATGAAACAGGACGGGCGGCCGTTAGGGCTGCACGACGCCGGTCAGGACTGGCACACCGACATGTCCTATTCGAAGGACATCGCGATCGCCAACATCCTGCACGCGCGCCACGTGCCGGCGCGACACGGGAAACCGCTGGGAGAGACGCAGTTCCGCGACATGCATCTCGCGTATGAGGAATTGCCAGACTCGCTGAAAATCCAACTCGCCGGCCGCACCGCGACACACGATTTCAACAAGTACTGGGAGTTGGCTCTGCAACGTCCCGGCACCGGGCGCAAACCGTTGACCGAGAAACAGCGCCGCGAGAAGCCCCCTGTCTCACAGCCGATCTTTCGCACGCATCCGATCACCGGACGTAAGGTGCTGTATGCCAATCCCGGCTATACCGTGTCGATCGACGGGATGGATCGGGCGGAGAGCGACGGCATCCTGGATTTTTTGTTCCGCCATCAGACCCGCGCCGACTTTTTCCACGCGCATCAATGGGCGGTGGGCGACGTGCTGATGTGGGACAATATCGGCACCGTACACAACGCGGTCGCCGACTACACTTCCGACGAGCCGCGCTACATGCGCCGGCTGCAGATCATGGCGACGCTGGATTACGCCGCGCTGGTGGGATGACCGACCGCAGCGCGCCGCTCAGGCGTGTCCGGCGGCGTCCGACAGCAGCAACGGATCGTCGACGTGTAGCTTGGCGAACGCCCGCCGCCATTTGGTGTCGTGATCGGCGTCGAACAGCAACGACTCATCCGGCGGTCCGGACAGCCAGGCGTTCTGCTGGATTTCCTGGTCCAGTTGTCCAGGCCCCCAGCCGGCATAACCGAGAGCGAGCACGCACTCGCGCGGGCCGCCACCCTCGGCGATCGCCTGCAGCACGTCGAGGCTGGCTGTCAGCGCGAGTTCCTCATCGACCCGCAGACTGCCTTCGCCGGTCCAGTCGTTGGTGTGCAGCACGAAGCCGCGCGCGTTCTCGACCGGGCCGCCGGCGCAAAGACGGATCTGGCGCGCGGGCGGATGCGGCGCGACTTTCAGTTGCTTCAGCAGATCCTCGAACGTTGGTTTCACGACGGGGCGGTTGACGACAAGGCCCATGGCGCCTTCCGGCGTGTGAGCACACAAATAGATAACGCTTTGCGAAAAGCGCGGATCAGCCATCGCGGGCATCGCGATCAACAGTTGCCCCGTCAGGAATCCTTCGGGAGCGGGTGCTACGGGTTTACGTCTGGCCATCCCATAAATGTGGTCGCTTCCCCGGTTGCTCGCAACGTTTTTTGTGCACCGCGGGTCAGGAATGGAACGGCCGCGGGAGAAGGCGATGCGGGCAATGGCACAGAACACGCGTCGGTGTCAGGAATGAAGCTCCCGGCATTCCCTCGTTCCCAGGCCCATCGTTCCAAAAGGCGGCCCATCGTTGACCTGGTGAGGCCTCACGCCTAGCGTGGCGCCCTCTTTGACAACCGAGGAACCGTCCCAATGGCGAATAAACTCAAAACGCGTCTCGACGCTGGCAAGGCCTGCGTGAATGGCTGGCTGGCGATCCCCTCCGGCTTTTCGGCCGAAGTGATGGCGGGCTGTGGCTGGGACAGCGTGACCGTGGACATGCAGCATGGCGTGCAGGACTACCAGTCGATGGTGCAGTGCTTCCAGGCCATGGACAAGCACCCGATCACCCCGCTGGTGCGCGTGCCGTGGAACGAGCCGGGGATCATCGGCAAGGCGCTGGACGGTGGCGCCTGGGGCATCATCTGTCCGATGGTGAACAACGCGGCCGAGGCGAAGGCTCTGGCCAACGCCGCCCTGTATCCGCCGATCGGCAAGCGCAGCAATGGCCCGATCCGCGCGGCGGCCTACGGTGTGGCCAGCAGCTATCAGTCCACCGCGAATTCCGAGGTTCTGGTCATCCCGATGATCGAAACCCAGGAAGGCATCGACAACATCGACGAAATCCTCAGCGTGCCCGGGATCAGCGGCATTTACATCGGCCCGTCCGACATGGGCCTGTCGCTCGGCATGATCCCGATCCTGGATCGCGAGGAACCGGTCATCCTCAAGATTTATGAGAAGCTGGTCGCGTCGTGCAAAAAGCATGGCAAGTTCGCGGGCCTGCACAATGCATCCGCGAGCTACGCGGCGCGGATGATCGGCATGGGCTTCCAGCTTTGCACGATCCAGAATGACTCTGGATTGATGGCGAAAGCGGCGAAGGAAGCCATCACGCAGTTCCGCAAGGAAGGCGGCGACGCGGCGGGATAAGGCGACGCTTCCATCGGATGGCTTGGCTCGACCGGGCCGTTCGATCCAACAACCTGATGCCAGATGGCCCGGTTCAGGCTGGCATGACGGAAGAAGGACCAACCCATGGCACCGCCGCCTGTCATTCGTTTGAACCCGGACGACAACGTCGTGATCGCTCGCATCACGTTGTTGCCGGGCACCCCGCTTGGCGACAACGCGGCGGCGACGCAGCGGATCCCCGCTGGGCATAAGGCGGCGGTACGGCCGATCGCGAAGGGTGAGGCGATTCGCCGCTACGGCCAGATCATCGGGTTCGCGTCCCAGGATATCGGCCTCGGGCAGCACGTGCATGTGCAGAACTGCGAAATGGGTGATTTCGCCAAGGACTACGCTTACGGCGTCGATGCGAAGGACACGGCTTACTTCAATCCCCCGGCGACCTTTCAGGGCATTCGCCGTCCCGACGGCAAGGTCGCGACACGCAATTACATCGGCATTCTGACGAGCGTGAATTGTTCCGCGCATGTCGCCGGTCTCGTCGCCAACATGTTCCAGCGCAATCCGTTCACCGGCGACGATCCGCTGGCGGATTATCCTCATGTCGATGGCGTGGTCGCGCTGACTCATAAGACCGGCTGCGGCATGACGCAGGATGAGCCATTGCGCGTGTTACGACGCACCTTGGCCGGTTACGCGCGGCACCCGAATTTCTCCCATGTGATCGTTCTGGGCCTCGGCTGCGAGGTCAACCAGATCGGTGGACTGATGCAAGAGCAACGACTGGCCGGCCGTCTGCGCTCGCTGGACATCCAAACTGTCGGGGGCACCAGGAAAACCGTCGCCGCCGGCATTGATTTCGTCCGTGAAGTGCTGGCCGAATCAAATACCGCCCGGCGGGAGACGGTGCCGGTCAGCGCGCTGACCGTGGCGCTGCAATGCGGCGGTTCGGACGGTTATTCCGGCGTTTCCGCCAACCCGGCGCTGGGTTACGCCAGCGATCTGGTCGTGCGCAACGGCGGCTCGGTCATCCTGTCGGAAACGCCGGAGACGTACGGCGCCGAGCATCTGCTGACCCGCCGCGCGGTGTCGCGGGAGGTGGGCGAGAAACTCGTCGGCCTGATGCATTGGTGGGAAGACTACACGAAACGAGAAAACGCCGAGATGAACGCCAATCCCTCGCCGGGCAACAAGGCTGGAGGATTGACCACGATTTTGGAAAAGTCGCTCGGCGCGATGGCGAAGGCGGGCAGCACCAATCTCGTCGATGTCGTGCAGTACGCGGAAGAAGTCGCGGCGCGCGGGTTCGTGTTCATGGACACGCCGGGTTACGACCCGGTCTCCGCGACCGGTCAGGTGGCGGGCGGCGCCAATTTGGTTTGCTTCACCAC
>Ga0182030_10016014_pt1 | contig 14644 bp, 12 predicted proteins | sample 812S3MmetaG_FD_121299 | JGI IMG/M metagenome (GOLD analysis project Ga0182030, IMG submission 121299) | Permafrost microbial communities from Stordalen Mire, Sweden - 812S3M metaG (Illumina Assembly) | ecosystem: Environmental > Terrestrial > Soil > Wetlands > Permafrost | place: Sweden... | reverse complement strand
GATCGAGTGCTGCGCGCGCTGCGGTGGCCAGCTGAAGATCATCGCCAGCATCGAGGAGCCGCAGCTCATTGCGAAGATACTGTTGCACCTGGAGCGTGCTGCGCCGGAGCAGTATCAGAGCGAGCTGGCGCTCGGGGCGCGCGGGCCGCCTGGGCAGTCCAGCCTGCTGTGAACTGGAGGATAAGTCCCGATTTCATTGACCGGTTAGCGAGCCGGTAGGGGCCCGCTTGTCCTAAGCTCCAGCGAAGGCCGGAGTGGGCGCCATGCGGGCGGCGCGGCTCGCTGGCTTGGTGGCCCGGCAACGGCCAAAGGCTCTGCGCCGAAGCCTACTGGCGGCCAAATTTTCCAGGCAAGCCACGCTCGCAGGCGATGGGTAACGCGCAACGCGCGACGGGCGACGCGCAACGCGCGACGGGCGACGGGCGACGGGCGACGGGCGACGCGCAACGCGCAACGCGCGACGGGCGAGAATATCCAGCCCGCGTGTCGAGCACTGCCGTCGCAGTAGTTTCGCGGCCCCATCGTGCCGGGCGCCTACCGCCCGGGGAGGGCATTCGAAGGCCGGGACCGCAGTAGAACTCCCCGGGTATTCGATCGGCTCCGACAACTTATGCTTTTTCTTCGCGTCGAGCCGCCTACCCGGGCAGTTTGCCGTGAAACACATCATATATCGCCCGTCCGCCCCACCCCCGTCAAGCGCACAAACTGACTCGTTCACGATGAAATGCCGAGACTCGGCATGGCGACAGATGGTTTGCCATGTTGGATCAGCTTCCGAGGAGACGTGGGGCGTCCCGCAGGGCGGGCCGCCCCTCAGCTCATTCAGCGTCCCAGTAAACGGAGAAGCTCGTCCCATCGGAGCTTAGGGCGGTGGGTGCAGCTTCCTTCAAACTGCCGCTTTCCATCGTGATCTCTTCCACGTTGCTGCCGAAGGCGCTGATGGGGCCGTCTTTGACGGCGCTGTCGGTCGCGTAGTTGGTCCCCGGATCAGAGTTGTTATCCTCGCCGTAATTCGCCCTGACGAAATCGGCGAGCGGCAGGATGCCTCCGCCGCTAGTGCAGCAGGGTGCCTCTGCAATCCATTCGGCCGATTTACGCTTTGCCCCGGAGACCGCTTTAGTGACGCTAAATTCCGCTCCCGTCGTGTGGTCATGGAGGCCGATGGTGAACTCGCCGTTGCTGTAGGTCACCGACCCCCCCATCACGTCACCCGGCTTCACCGGCATGCTAATGACCACAGAGCCGGCTGGGTAAAACTCATACCACGCATAATAGTTGGGGGTCGTGCCTACACAGTCGGAGGCCGTCCCGGTCTGCTCTACAGTGGAATCGGAGTATCCGTCGATACCCACCCAAAATGCGGAGTAGGTATTCGGCGTTTTGGTGCAGTCGACCTGCGGGACATGCCACGATCCCTTGGCAAAGGTGAATTCGGAGCCGGTGACGGCATAGCCGCTCCAGTTTTCGGTTGTCGCAGTGCCGTCGGAAAAATCCGTCACAAGCCGCATCGGTGGGTGCTGACGTGTGGACATTGGTGCTGTGGTGGACGGTGAAACAGGCTCGCTGGATACCTGCGCCAACGCGGGCGATACGGCGAGACATGCAAACGCGGCGACGAGGACTTCCTGCGGGATTCTTGCTTTCATTACGATAACCTCCTTGGTGCTATGAACAGTTCGGCACGACCACTGCGGTCGACGACAGATCATCAGATTCCCGCGGAAGCCGTCTTTAGGATCTCTTCAAGGATTTCTCAATAGTTTTCAATGGTTCTCAAGGATCGCGCACCGCAAGTCAGTGGCGTCCGGCGCCGCCTCCTTGCTGCCGTTCCGGCACACGGCTATAGTTTCTGCAGCACCGCTCGCTTGGCTGCACGCCGGAGACCGCATCCATGACGAGCCAAAAACTCCTCAAGGGTAGTCATGGCCGCAGAATTGGAGCCCCCGGCCGACGGAGACGAGGTGTACGGGTTCAGCGCATTTACGCTGGACCACCGCCGGCGCCTGTTGCTGCGCGGAATACGGCCGATTCCGCTGGCCCCGAAGGTGTTCGACACGCTGCTATATTTGGTCCAAAACCCGGACCGTGTGATTCCAAAAGAAGAGATGATGGCGGCGATCTGGCCCGGCCGGGTCGTCGAAGAAAGCAATCTTAGCCAGAACGTCTTCACGCTGCGCAAGGCCTTGGGCGATGATGAAGAGGCCCGCTGTATCGTGACTTCGCCCGGCCGGGGATACCGGTTTACGCCGACAATTCGGCGGATACCGCGGCGGCCGAACACGCCGACACCGGCCGCTGTTGGCGAAGCCGCGACGCACCCGGATGGCGCCGTTCCGGGCGACCCTGCGGCTTCCCGCGATTCCACATTCCGATCGAGCTTGACGCCGGCGGGCCGCCACTCCGCTGCGGCGGTCCTGCTCATACTCTCGCTGATCGTAGGGGGGCTTCTTTATGGCGTCGTTCGTCGGCCTGACACTGGATCGACTCAGGAACGCAGCCGGATTCTGCTGACCGGAATTGTAAACTTGACCGACGACCCCGCCTTGGCCACCGTACCCGGGAGCGTCCTCGAGATCGGTCTCTCCCAATCCCCGTTCGTGACTGTGATTCCACCGCAGCAGGTGAGTAAGACTTTGCAGCTGATGCAGCGGCCTGCGGATACCACGCTGTCCGCCGATCTTGCGCAGGAAGTATGTCTGCGCAATCGGGGAAAGGCGATGTTGAGCGGGGCAGTCGCGAACGTTGGCAGCGACCTTCTCGTCACGGTGGAGGCGCGCGACTGTGGTTCGGGGGAGCGCATCGTGCAAAGCCAGATTGAAGTTTCACGCAAGGAGGACGTTCCTCGCGCGCTCGATCATCTGATCACCGGCATACGGGCCGATCTCGGCGAGTCGCTGGCATCAATCCGGCAATTCGACGTTCCGATCGAGCAGGCCACAACGGTTTCTTTCGAAGCACTGAAGGCGTATTCGGCGGGCAAACAGGTTCGGCGCCAAAGTGACGATGCCGCCGCGGTGCCGCTCTTCAAGCGCGCTATCGAACTCGATCCTGAGTTCGCGCTCGCTTATGCGGAACTAGCGGGTGCGTATGTGGGATTGCGCGAACTGGAGATTGCCCGAACTTACTTTCAGAAAGCATTCGAACATCGGGATCGGGCCAACGAGTCGGAGAGGCTGTGGATTACCGCGGAGTATTTCAAATTGGTCGGCAACCTGTCCGACTCAATTAATAGCTATCGGGCGCTCGCCCGGTTGTACCCGAGAGACGCGAGGCCTTGGATATCTTTGGCCGATTTGTACACGCGCCTGGCCCGCTACCCGGATGCGGTGTCGGCGGGACGGGAAGGACTGCGGCTGGGTCCTGATGACGGGCGCGCGTACGTCGTTTTGGCAAGGGCGTACAAGCGTTCAAATCGGTTCGCAGAGGCGAACGCGGTCGGGGATCAGGCGGCGGCCAAAGGCCTCAGTGGCTGGTCGATGCACTGCCTGCTCTACGAAGTCGCATTTGCCAGCGGCGACGTCGCCAGAATGTCGGAACAGGTCACGCAGGAATCCGACACCATGGGAGAAGCCTGGATAGTGGAGTACCAGGCATGGGCGGCCGCCACGGCAGGAAAACTGAAGCTGTCGCGCTCGCTGTTTGAACGGGCTATCGCGCTCGCCGGCCTCGTCGCCAGTGAGGATCGCAAATCCACCGTCGCCAACTTTTACGTGGACTATCTGTCGATGCTGGCACTGTTTGGCCTGGAGGGGGAGGCTCGACAGGTTGCCTCGACGGCACCTGGTATTGAGCAAAACGACGAGGGCCCCTACGCGCTCGCGCTCATCGGCGATTTTGAACGCGCAGCGGCATCCGATCGCGAATTCAGCCGGCGCGTGCCCGACAACACGCTCACCAACGTGTTTACTCGACCTCGAGCGCAAGCCGCCATAGCCCTGGGTGAGCGCCGGCCGCGCGATGCAATTGCCGCCCTGCAACCGGCGCTGCCATCGAAGTTGCGGACTTTGGATGTGCCGTACCTGCTCGGTCAAGCGCATTTGGAACTGCGCGAGCCGCTCGAGGCGGCGGCCGAATTCCAAAGCATTCTCGATAATCGCGGCGTCGATGCCGTGTCCCCCTTATTTCCGCTGGCGTATTTGGGATTGGCGCGGGCGCTGCGGATGCATGGCGATCTTCGCGAATGCCGGGCCGCATACGAGCAGCTGTTCGCATTTTGGAAGGATGCGGATGCGGATAACCCCATGCTCGTGCATGCCCAAGCGGAGTATGCCGCCCTCGGCGAGTCCGTATCGGCAACACCTGGAAGGCGTGTTTCCCTCATGTCTCTATAGCGCCATCGCCGCTGCGCCGCACGCTCGGGCGGCAGCGCCTGACAGCTGGGGGGACTCGGTCGCCGCCGGGGAACATCTCGTATTCATCGACGAATGCAGATACGCTGACCCATCCCTTGCTTGCTTCAGATTCAAGAGCTTGGGAGATCCCAGACTTCATGAAGTTGCGATACCGAAAGATCAATTGGTGTCGTGGGCGGAGTGGTTCAAGGAAATCGGGCCTGAGCGCGCGACTCGCGATGCGGGATGATACCGGGAACGCCATTTGAGGGTTGTTGCTTGCAGCTCTTGAGGTTGTCTTTTCCGGCGATAACAGGGGAGTATCGAGCCATGACACAGACATATTCGGGCGGCTGTCAGTGCGGCAAAGTTCGCTACGAAGTCCAAATGGACATCGGCGAGGTCCTCGCGTGCAACTGCTCGCGATGTGGACGGTTGGGAGCGCTACTGGCGTTCGCGCCGGCGAGTCAATTCAAGCTGCTGTCCGGCGCGGCCGACCTGACAAAGTTCGAATTCAACAAACACAGGATCCTGCACCAGTTCTGTTCGACCTGCGGGATCCAGTCATTCGCAATCGGGACCCAGCCGAAGACCGGCGACAAAATGGCGGCTATCAACGTACGATGTTTGGATGGGGTCGATGCGGACACTCTGAAGGTAAGGAAGGTTGACGGTAGGAGCCTATAATCGCAGCCATTCCCTAGGAAGCGTCCGAGATGGAAGTTCACAAACCCAGGCCGATTCACAATTGGCGAGACCTCGCAATCGAAGTTGCGGTCATTGTCGTTGGTATTGTCATCGCTTTGAGCGCCGAGCAGTTCATTCAAGGTCTGGAATGGCGTCACAAGCTCAGCCGCTCCGAGGAACAAATGCGCCTGGAGATGACGAAGGACGATGGCCCTCAGGTCGTCCAAAGGCTCGCCGCATCTGAGTGCATCCGATTCCGGTTCTTGACAGAATCGCGGAGCGCGAATTCTTCGATGCCGCGAATCTGCACGTGATTCGTAATGCGGGCGGCGCTCTTTCCGAATCCGAACAATTGAAGATAAGCGAGGCGGTCGAGAACTTACGGCGCGACAATATAGCAATGGTTCGCGAGGCAACCCAGGCCGAGCAGGGGCTGAGGAGTCAAAGCGTGCCGCTCGATCCAGCGCGAATGGGCCAAATGGCGGACGAATTGAATCACACTCCCGCTTTGGCTCCGTGTGCGGTAAAGCTGAGCTCCATGAGCAAATGAAACCAGGTATGGGAGCCGACGCGATACGCGCCGCACTGGATCGGCATTGGGCTGCATCCGATGCCAACGATTTTGAAACGGAGCACGATATCTATCTCGAGGATGCGGTGCTGGAATACCCCCAGTCAGGCGAGCGAATCCGCGGCCGGCGCAATATCCAGATCACGCGCACCAAGCAGCCGAGCGACAAGCGCTTCGCCGTGCGCCGAATCATTGGCAGCGGTGATCTTTGGATCACCGAGTATATTCTGACCTATGACGGGAAGCCTTCTTACACCGTGAGCATCATGGAATTCAGCGGCGCCAAAGTTGCACGCGAAACACAGTATTTTGGCGACCCGTTCGAGGCCAGCGCGTGGCGCGCTCGGTGGGTCGAACGGATGGACGAAGGGGCAATCCGAATGCCCCAGAAATAATCACCGTTCATGCTCACCGCGAACCGGCTTTCATCATGAATGCCGGTACCGGCCGCGATGCGGAGCGCAGCCACCTCGCCATGGCGCCGACAACAGATTGCACCGCAGGGCGCTGCGTCATGCGGTCGCGCCATTCCAGAAGTTTTGGTGTCGCAGCCGTGACGGTCGCACCTTGCCTCTCACCGAAAAGAGCGGCCATGTAAAAAGCGATGTCGGCGAAAGAGAAGGTGCCGGCCAGCCACTTATTTGTGGTCAGTATTGAAGCGGGAGGGCATTGAGTGCTTCGGTGCCACGCAGATTAGGATGCGGCGCGCGCGAGCCGCAGGCCCTCGCCGGCATAGATGGCGAGCGCCACCCAGATGATGGTGAACCCGATCGCGCGGGTTCGCTCGAAGGGCTCATGAAACGCGAATACACCGCAGGCGAATTGCAGCGTCGGTGTAATGTATTGCAGCAAGCCCACCGTGGAATAGGGAAGCAGCCGGGTTCCATAGGCATATAGAAAAAGCGCGATTGCAGTGAGGGGCCCGCTGCCGACCAGCAGAGCATCGATGGCGGCTCCGTCGCGGCCAAGCGCACCCGTGCCATGTAGCTCGCACCACACTAAGTACGCTGTCGCGAACGGCGCCAACAGAATCGTTTCCGTTGCGAGCCCCGGCAGTGCCTCGACCTTGACAACCTTGCGCATCAGTCCGTAGGTCGCGAACGAGAACGCAAGCGCCAGGGAAATCCACGGCAGATGGCCTGTGGTGATCGTGAGATAGGTGACCCCCGTCGCCGCGAGCGCCACCGATACCCACTGCGCGACGGTAAGCTTCTCCTTGAGCAGGATTACACCCAGCAATACATTGACCAGTGGGCCGATGAAATAGCCCAGGCTGGTCTCGACTACGTGGCCATTTATCACGCCCCAGACATAGACCAACCAATTAATCGTGATCAAGGTCGCTGTGACGGCGAGACGCCAGACCAAGCCGAGATCCGCAAGCGTCGTTCGCAAGGTGGATAATTCGCGCCGCACGGCAATCCAAGCCAGCACGAACAGACACGACCAGACGATGCGGTGCCCAATGATCTGGAATGCGGAAACCTGATGCAGCGGATGGAAGTAGAGCGGAAACACTCCCCAAATGACAAATGCCAATGCGGCCGGCAGAAGTCCTGGGTTTACGCGCTTAGACAACGGCCAGCCTAGAGATTGAGCTTGCGCTGCATCGCGGCGTAGCGCGGATCGCCGCGCAGGTTAATGAACAGAGGGTCGGTTTGAAAGAACACCAGGCCGGGGTCGTGCTGGGCGTAGGAGCGGTCTAGCCATTTAAATGCGGCGTCGAGGTCTTTGCGCATCGCATAAATCTGCGCAATCTGCACGGCCGACGAGTCGGCGTCGGTGTCGATGAGCTGCTTGAGCGCGGCATCGGCGTCTGCTGTGCGCTTTTGGGCGTCGGCGACAATGGCCTGCCCGGTGAGCCGATACCATTGCGCCGCTTCCCGGTCGACAAAGCTTCGGGCCGAATCGGTGCGGCCTTCAGCAAGTTCCAGCATTCCCAGCGTGAAGTTCAATTTCACGGCGTTTGGACTGATGGCGAGAGCATCGTTCACCTCGGCCCTGGCCGCATCGGTGCGTCCCTCGGCCTGAAGCGCAAAAGCCAGGTGCAAGCGATAGGTCATCTCCAGCGGATTGACCTCGAGCGCGCGGCGGTAGTCGCCGATGGCATCGTCAAGGTGCGCGTACACCCGGGCAAGTGTTCCCTTGATGAATAGCGCCCACGGATTGTTGGGTTCGCTCGCCAGCGCAAGATCAACCTGCGCGCCGGCGGCGGCCCAGTCGTATTTGATAAGCGCCAGATTTGCCGAGACTGTGTACGCTGTCGCCAGAGTTGGGTCGTAGTGCAGGGCGGTTTCGGTTTCCTTTTGAGCCGACTCGAGTTCTGTACTGCCGCCCGTACCGAACGCGGTCATGAAAATATAGGCGGACGCGAGTTCCACGTGCGCGGGCGCGTATCGCGGCTCTTCCGCGATGCTGCGCTTGAGCAATTCAATCCCCTTTTGGGTGTCCGCAATATTCGCCCGGCGCACGAAATACTCGCCCTGCAGGAACAAGTTATAGGCGCCGGCGCTGGGAGTCACCGTGCCCGTTGCGGCAGCGTCGGGCGCGAGCTTGAGCTGCAGCGCCTTGACCACCGCGGCGGCGATATCGCGCTGCACCTTGAATACGTCCTTGAATTCTCGATCGTAGCTTTCGGTCCAGATCTGATATCCCGTATCGACGCGGGTCAACTGCGCCGTGATGCGCAGCTGGTTGCCGGATTTGCGCACGCTGCCTTCGAGCACATTAGCCACTCGCAAAGTCTTGCCGATCTCGGTGAGGCTGGTCGGCTTGCCCTTGAAGAAAAACGAGGAACTGCTCGCGGGAACCCGCAGGTCCGGAACCTTGCTCAGCATGCCGATGAGCTCTTCCGAAAGGCCATCGGAGAAATACTCCTGGTCCTTCTTTTCGCTCATATCCACGAAAGGCATGACCGCGATCGAGCGCTCGCTGATTGTGGAAGGTTCGGCAGTTGCGCCGGGCACCGGCGCCGTCTGCGAGGCGGCAGGCGGCGGCTGCGCCGGCGCGGCCGCGGATTTGTGTGACTGGTACTTGTCGACGATGAGGTATGCAAGCGCGATGACCATCAGCGCCGCCACGGCGGCGACTGCGTATCTCGAGTAAGGCGGCCCGCGAGGTTTGGCGGGTGCCGCACCGGGCGCGGAATCGCCGCGTGAGCCGGGGATCGTGGCGCGCTCAGAGCTGAGTGGTGCGTCGGGCGACAGCAGCCGTCGTACCCGTTCAACGAAAACCGGCGTGGTCTCGCCCTCGGGCAGCCGCGACCACTGCATCTCGCGAAATCGGTCCGGAACGCGGGCGTCGGCCTCGTGCGTGGTATCGATGACGACGGGGAGGAGAAACGCCTTGTCGGCCGCCATTAGGTGGGAGCGATCGACCGCGAGCTTCCATTCGAGACGGAAATAGCCCTCGGCGCGAACACGAGAGTTCTTCGAGATGATCGGAATAAACAGCGCGCAGGCCTTGATTTGCGTTCTGATTGAGTTGTCCCAGGCATCGCCGCCGCGCAGTTCGCTCTGGTCGAACCACACCTCGATGCCCGCCGCGCGCAGTGCCTCACAGATGCGCTGGGCGGCAGGAGCATCCTCGGAGGCATAGCTGAGGAAAACGGCGTTATTGGAATCGTTCATTCGCGCAGAGGACAGGCAGCATGGATCTGAGCCATCGGCCGTTCATGATAATCGCAATCCAGCGCGAGCAACTAGCGGGTTGTGGTACCCGGCGCGGGCTTGATCGGCAGCGGGCTGTCCGCAAGCCGCGCCTGTTCGGCGCGTTGAGAATCGATGATTTCGTACCAAATGGCATTCAGCACGCCAAACGCCAGGGCGAGTCCGGTGCCGAGAATCCAGCTGAAATACCACATTAATAGGGATCCTCGTGTCCTTGCAGGTTGTCGAGAGTTATCCGTCCCTTGAGCACGCTAAACACCCAAGCCGTGTAAGCGAGAACGATTGGAAGGAAGACTATCGTCGCGCACAGCATGAGAAGCAGGGTTTTCTGGCTGCTGGATGCGTCCCAAATCGTCAAACTTTGATTAGGGTCGGTCGATGAGGGCATGAGAAATGGAAACAGCGAGAAGCCTGCCGTGAAAATGGTGCCGGCCTGGACCACCGAGGTGGCGATGAATGCCGCGCCCGCGAGCCGTAAGCGAAGCATCAGATGCGCGCTCACCGCCGCCATTATGGCGCCAACCGGTGCGGCCCACATCCATGGCCATACGCGGAAATTATTCAACCAATCCCCCGCCAGCAGTTCGACCACCTTGTGGGTCGGGTCGGAGGGCGCGGCATGGTCGGCGCCGCTGACGATGTGATAGCCGGTCAAAATGCTCGCGACCCACAGGCCCCCGCCGATGAACGCCACCAGATAGACCGCGGAGGCGGCTCTGCCGATGCCGCGGGCGCGACCCGCCATCGGCTCCCCGACCTTCATGGCCGCATAGGCCGCACCGTGCAGTATCAGCATGGACAGGCTGATCACTCCGCCCAACAGCGCGAACGGGTGCAGCAGGCTGAAGAAGCCGCCATACGCCGAGGGCCGCTGCAAGGCATCGAAGTGAAACGGCAGGCCGAGAAACAAATTCGCGAACGCCACGCCGAACAGCAGCGCGGGGACGGCGCCACCGATGGTCAGCGCCCAGTCCCAGGTGTCGCGCCAGCGCGCGTGCGTAAGCTTATTGCGGTAGACGAAGCCGACCGGGCGCAGGATCAGCGCCAGTAGCAGTAGAAACATCGCCAGGTATAGGCCGGAAAACGACGTCGCGTACAACAGCGGCCATGCCGCGAACGCCGCGCCGCCGCCAAGCACCAGCCAAACTTGATTGCCTTCCCATACTGGTTCAATGGATTCGAGCAGCGCCCGTCGCTCGGCATCGGTCCGCCCAAGTATTCTGAAGGTTGCGCCCACTCCCATGTCGAAGCCGTCCGTGATCGCAAAGCCGATCAGCAATACACCCAGCAGCAGCCACCAGATCACCCGCAGCGTCTCGTAACCGATCAGGCTATCTCTCACGGCGTGCCTCCCGTGACCGGCCAATAGCCCAGCCCGTCGGGACCGCGCCGGATGGTTCGCACCAGCAGAAACACGTCGACGACCGCGAGAGCCGTATAAAAAATCACGAATCCGAGCAACGAGAGCCACACGTTGCCGATACCCGTGCGCGAGACTCCCAGGAACGTGGGCAGCACGCCGTCGACAACCCAGGGTTGCCGGCCGTATTCGGCCACGATCCACCCTAGCTCCACGGCGATCCACGGCAGCGGCAGGCTGTAAAACGCGATCTTTAGAAATCCGCGATGTGAATCGAAGCGATGCCGGGTCGCCACATAGAATGCCGTCGCAAATAGCGCAATGAAAAATAGGCCCAAACCCACCATCAAGCGAAAGCACCAAAACAGCACCGGTACATTCGGCACCGTCGACCATGCCGCAGTGTCGATTTGCTGTGGGGTCGCGGAGGCAGGGTCATTGGTATAGCGCAGCAGCAGCAAGCCGTATCCCAAATCCGCCTCGTTGGCCTGGAAGGTGCGCAAAGCATCGGCATCGGGCTGATCGGCAGGCGCGGCGCGCAAGCGCTGCAACGCCGCATAGGCCTGTATGCCGCCGACGATCCGCGCATGCGCGCGCGCGACCAGGTCATCTATGCCGAGCACCGGCTTATCGAGGGAGCGCGTGGCGATCAGGCCGAGCAGCCAAGGAATCTTAATGTCCGCGTGCGTCGTGCGTGCCGCGACGTCGGGTAGGCCGAACACCGTGAAGCTCGCCGGCGGCGGCGCGGTGTTCCATTCGGCCTCGATCGAGGCGACCTTCATCTTTTGGTCTTCGCCGGTGAGGTAGCCCGATTCATCGCCCAAGACCACGACGGACAGAGAACAGGCCAGACCGAAGCTTGCCGCAACGGCCATCGAGCGCTTGGCGACGGCGACGTTGCGGCCGCGCAGCAGATACCAGGCGCTGATGGCGAGAACGAACACCGAACCCATCACATAGCCGGCCGCGACGGTATGCACGAATTTGGCCTGGGCGACCGGATTGAAAAGCACGGCGCTGAACGAGGTGAGCTCCATGCGCATGCTGTGATAGTTGAAATGCGCGCCGACCGGGTGCTGCATCCAGCCGTTGGCGATGAGGATCCACAGCGCCGACAGGCTCGATCCGAGAGCGACGAGTGCGGTGACAACCAGATGCCCGATTTTCGACAACCGGTCCCAGCCGAAGAAAAACAGGCCCACGAAGCTGGACTCCAGGAAGAACGCCATCAGCCCTTCGATCGCCAGTGGCGTGCCGAATATGTCGCCCACGTAGTGCGCGTAGTAGGCCCAGTTGGTGCCGAACTGGAATTCCATGGTGATGCCGGTCGCCACTCCCATGGCGAAGTTGATGCCGAAGAGCAGGCCCCAAAATTTGGTCATGCGCTTCCACACCTCCAGGCCGGTCATGACGTATACCGATTCCATGATCACCAAGATCATGGACAGCCCGAGAGTCAACGGCACGAACAAGAAATGATAAAGGGCGGTGAGCGCGAACTGCAGGCGCGACAGCGTGACCACGTCCATATCGATCATGAGTGGTTACCCCGAAAAAACAGAAACCACAGCAGCGTCAATGCTAACACCTTCGCGACCAGAGCCCATCCGACCCGGGATCTGAGCGAGCGCCGCCAGTCGCTGTCGGAATCCACGTGCTCAAAACCTACGCGCGATGAACAGTACTTCGCTTTCGATCTTGTAGAAGGTCTCCGGCCGAGGACCCTGGGGATCGCTCGCCAGTACATGATCGCGCGCAATATTCTGTGCGTAGCGATACTCCAGTCCCAGATCCCATTTCGGCAGGATGTTGCGCCACTGTGCGCCCAATCCGCCATAAAGAGAATAGGCGGGGGTGGCAAGGTTATAGCGATTGACGCCGGCGAACAGGCCCAACGCGAAGGCGTCGGTGAAGCGATATCGATAGTCGATCAGGCGCACGCCCGTGAGCAAGTGATCGTCGACCCGGTCGAGTTCAAGCTGCACTCCGAGATCGGTGTTCTGCGTGACGGCGCGGCGCGCACCCACCCCAAAGTGCGGACCAAAGCCCACGGAGGTCTCGGTGGCCGGCAGGTTCGGCTCGGTGTTGGTGCGAACCTTGTTGGCGTTCACGCCGGCATCGACATAGACCTCGGCGCTCCGCGCCGCGGGACCGCCGCCGTAGGAATCCTCGTCCATCGCGTCATCGTCGCGGGTGCGCGAATCGCCGCCGTAGCGGACGAAACCGGACAGCCGGGAGAAGGACTGCCCGGAAATGTCGCGCCCGGCGAATACCTCGCCGCCGACGGTGATGCCCTGCCACGGCCGCGAATAGCGGATGGTGAAGTCATAGTAGTGGTGATAAGGATAGGGCGGGATGTCCGGAGAATAGGTGCGCGAGTCGCCGCCGTAATAATCCTGATTGACCAGGGTGCGCACCCGCTCCTCCAGGTAGCCGCCGAACGGGGGTTCCCAGCCAAGGCGCAGCATGGCGCTGCGAGCGCCGACGCCGTCGTTGAACTCCCGCTCCTGCGCTCCCCAGTTGCCTTCCACGATGCCGTCGACCGTGGTGCCGCTCAAGAAGATGTTGTGCACGTACCAGAGGTTCTGCCACTCGGAGACCTCGAACGTCGCGTCGAAGTGATGCCAGATACGCGGAAAATCGATGCCGGCGGAGAGCGCGGTATTCCCGAGCAAGTAGCTGCCGCCGTCGGAATTGTCCTCGCCCGCGTACTGGAAATACACCGCGAACGGTGTCTTTCCCGGAAATATGAAGCGGCTGACATAGGAGGCCTGTTGGTTGCCCTGGGTCTGCGACAAGCCGCTCGGCTTGAAGAAATCCCGCAACAGGAAACTGCCTGAATCCGGCAGCCCGCTGCCGCCGCCGTACTGAAGCAGCCGATTCACTCCAAATGACCAGCCGGGAAATGGCTCTATGGAGAATTGCGCTCCGAACAGATGCGGAGTGCCGTGGCTGGCCACGTCGTCGTACAGGATGTTGTTTCCCGGGACGCTGTCGCCGCCCGTCTGTTGCATTTTTTCCAGGAAGAATTCGTACTGGAAGCCCAGCCGGGTGAGCGGTTCGTAGTTGGAGAGGGTTAACGAGGGCATGGTGGGCGCCTCGGTGCTGATCAGCGTGCTGCTATCGGTCAGCGGGGACAGCCAGTGAGGCCTGTAGCCTAAGTCGAGCTGCGCCCAGTTAAAGCCCAGGCTCAGCATGGTGCCGGTGGCAGCGGTGCGCCCCTCGTAAGAGACGCCGCCGCCGCTCAACAGAACATAGTCGTTGGGCTGCACATAGCCTTGGGCGGATAGATCCCAGCCGCTTCTCGAGGGCAGTCCGTATTCGTTCGGTACGGTGACATCCGCGCCGTGCGTGATCGCACCGGCCGCGCTGGCATGGGTCAGTGCATAGTCGCGTGAATAGCGCTCGAGGTATTTCTTGACCTTGGTGCATAACGGCTTGTCGACCTTGCAGGCTTGCGGCAGCGCGTCCTCGACCAATGCCACCGCGAATGGCCGCTTGAGTATCGGCTCATCAGCGAGGATCAGAACGCGCTCGATCTGTCTCTCCATTTCCGGCTCGAGATTCAGCGGTAGATAGCTGCTGACCCCTGCGCCCAAGACGGGCTGCGCGGCCGCGACCAGCAGGCAGGCAGCCGCAACTCCGATCTTCGAACTGTCCCGCGGTGGCATCACGATTTCAAGTACACGACATCCCGCTCCGGGTGGTCAAGCAGCCTATGATGCCGCAGTGGAACCGGCGCAATGGAACTATTAGGCTCGGCTATACCATGACCCTGATTCAATCCAAGCGTTTGATGCTGCGTAAGCTCGATCTGCATGATGCGGAGTTTATCCTAGAGCTGTTAAACGAGGCTGCGTTCCTGCGGTTCATCGGCGACAAGGGTGTGAGAACAGTGCAGGACGCGCGCGACTATCTGTCGAAGGGCCCGATGGACAGCTATGCCCGATTCGGATTCGGCTTGTACCTCACGAGCCTGCTGCGCGACGCAACGCCGATCGGGATATGCGGGCTGGTGAAGCGCGAG
>Ga0182030_10016013_pt1 | contig 14645 bp, 14 predicted proteins | sample 812S3MmetaG_FD_121299 | JGI IMG/M metagenome (GOLD analysis project Ga0182030, IMG submission 121299) | Permafrost microbial communities from Stordalen Mire, Sweden - 812S3M metaG (Illumina Assembly) | ecosystem: Environmental > Terrestrial > Soil > Wetlands > Permafrost | place: Sweden... | reverse complement strand
TGGAACCCAGTGGGAGTAGTCCCCGTCACCTGGTCCAACGGGCAGCACTCCCAAGAAATTGTGTACGTCGGACCGCCACCGTAGAAACTAACCGTGTATACAGGAAATTCCGGAATGGCACTTGGTGCGCCACAGATAAATTGGGACTAGATGGATTATCAGGATAATGCAGATCCAGATAGTCTGGAGCGCCGGCTGTAGGGCGCCCGCGCTGGCCATATCCCGTCCATGCGCTATCTCAGCCAGGCGATGAAAGAGGTCAACCCGCAAGAAGCTAACCGCTGGTTAGAACAGATGATGGGCCAGCAAGCCCGCAAGCTGGGGTGGCGAGGCCGGGTCCAGCGGCGGGCCTGGGCGTACGCCACCCGCCATCGACGCTAGTAGCGGAATTAATGACCTTGAACTCGGCACATCAGGGGGCAGTGTGTTATCCTGGTGATATGGGGTGGGTGCGGTGACAGAGACGACGGGGACTAGCGTTAGGGAGCGTCTAGAGGGGGCTGCTTGCGTTCAAGCCGTTGAATCTGGTGTCCCCCCGCTAGCCTTTGAACGGTTTCTGGACCTGCTGCGGCCGCTGGCCGACCATAACATCGAAAGTTATCTACATGGCCTGCGGGTGGGTATCTACGCCTCCCGGCTGGCGGCCGCGGGTCCCGATGAGGTGTCGCCCCGGCTGGCCCTGGAGGGAGGTGCCGCCCATGACATCGGCAAGCTGGACATCCCGAACGCAGTGCTGCGCGCCGACCCGTTCGGGACCGAGCAGCGCCGGGTGACAGCCGGCCACGCTCTAGCCGGGTTCGAACGGCTGCGGGACACTCACCGGAACGTCGCCATCATAGCCGGGCTGCATCACGCTTTCCAGCATAATCCCTACGGGCTGCAGCCGGGAACCGTCCGTAACCGCGAACTGGTCCGGACCGCCGAGATGGTCAGCGTGTGTGATTTCTTTGACGCGTTCGTCACCCGGCACAACTGCTACACTCAGGGCCACCAACGCGGACTGCTGCGGCAGGTGATGGCAGACACCTTCCCGCAGCACCCGGGCTGGGTGGCCTGGCTAATTGACCACGGCCCGGTGTCATGATCACGAGAGGTACTAGAGGGGCAAACCGGTACCAGCCCAAGGAAGGGTCCCGCAGGTCTCGGTCTGCGGGCACTTCGCTGCTAAGCCAGATAGCCAGCTCGCTCGGCCCGGCAGAACGCCCGGCTAGGAGACCTCCCAGAACGCGGGAGATTAGCCTCCTAGCGCCCTGGCGGACGACGATCAGGATGTCGCTCAGGCAGCAGCTGACAACCCCAAGCTGCCTCGTGCTCATTGGCTATGTGGCAGCTAACCCATCAAAGCGGATTAAACTGAGAACTATGGATCGCCGTCTAGTTCACCGGCGGCGCTGTATCCCCGACGGGCCGACCACCCACGACCATCCCCGGCTGTCCCATTCCGCCCGACGTTGGAACCGGCCCAATGCCGGCCAGATCGTCATAGCGGTACACTAAATTTTGTTTGCCACAAGTGGAGGGCACTGGAGCTATGACTGTCCTGGATGAGCCGGAGCGACCGGAGGGCGTGGACGTCGCTTCGGTTATGACCGGCCCTGCATCTAACACGAAACCGCCTGAGCGGCCGCCTTCACCGCGACTTGCAGGGGCCACCAGACCTCCCTTCACCAAAACCCGCTGGGCGATGGCGTTGCCGGGGAGGATGAAAGCTCTCTCGCTTCACCCGCAGGTCCAGTCGGTGAAGCGGAGGTACGCCACAGTTGGCCAGCTAACCGCGATCTATCTGTGCGTACGCGCTTTACTGCTAGTCGCCGACATACTGGCGGCACACGTTAGCTACGGCGGGCATCTGGGTGGTCCTGTGGGGCCTGGGATAGCCATTTCTACCTCAGCGTCGCCCAGAGCGGATACCCAGCGGTAGCAGCGAAGGTGGGCGGGCAGCTCACGTACAGCTCGGCCGGGGTCTCCCCGGTGTTCCCATTCTGCGTCTGGCTCGTCACTTGGTTTGGTATCCCGGCGCTGGGAGCTGCCATCATCGTGTCAGCGATCTCAGGGTGGGCCGCCACGATGCTCGTGTGGCGGCTAGGGACCGCGGTCGGAGGCGAGGAGCTCGGATACGGCTCGGCTATCCTGTTTGTGGTGTTCCCCGGTATGGCGATCTCGTGGGGGTTAACCTACTGTGAGTGCGTGGGGACGGCGCTGGCGGCAGGGGCGCTGATGATGATGATGAAGAAACGGTGGCTCCTCGCCGGTGTCCTCGGCGCTTTCGCTACCGCCACCAGCCCGGTGGCGTTGATGCTGGTGCCTGCCGCTTTAGTCCCAGCCGTGCAGGCGATCCGCCACCGCCGGGCACCGGCTGCCTTGCTAACCGCGGTGGTCGCCCCGGCGGGATTCTTCGGGTTCGCGCTGTGGGAAGCCGTCCAGTACCACGACCTGCTGTTCTACTGGCACCTGCAGCATCAGGCATGGGGCGACACCGTGGACTTCGGGAGGAGCTTCGTCCGGCTGCTTCTGCATCCGTGGCAGGGCGGGTACCAGGGTAAGGGATGGATGGAGTGGGTCGGCCTGGTGGCCGTCCTGCTAGCCTGTGCCGCCCTGCACAAAGCGAAGCTGCCCGGGTTCATCACCGCCTACTCGCTGTCTGTGTTCGTTCTGCTGCTCATCACCAACGAGGGGTTGAAGCCGAGGTTGCTAACGTGGGCCTTCCCGGCTCTGATAGCGGTGGCAGCCACCATGAAAAGCCGTTCCCGGCAGACGTTGGTGACGGTGTTCGCCGCGTTGATGGTCATCGTGTTCTTCGCCTACGTGCTCCTCGGCAACACCATGATCCAGCCTTGACCCCGGACCCAAGCGGACCCCGGGGACAGATATGATCGCCGGGCCTGCCCAGAATGCAGAGGGCGCTCAGCGCCCCGGAACGCCGGCTGTCGTTGTGGTGCTACCCACCTACAATGAGGCCGGAGCTGTTGTCGACGTTCTCCGCAGGCTGATGAAAGTGCAGTGCGCACCTGACGTGCTGGTGGTGGACGACTCCTCGCCCGACGGCACCGGCGACGTCGTGCGGAGGTTCGCCGCCCAAGACGGCGCCGGTCGGGTGGACCTGCTCAGCCGGCCGGCCAAAGAGGGTCTGGGACCGGCCTACCGAGACGGCCTGTCCCGGGTGCTAGCGGCCGGCCGGTACCAGGTAGTGGTGCAGGGAGACGCCGACGGGAGCCACCCCTTCGAAAGGATTCCCGCTATGCTAGACGCCGTGGCCGAGGGAGCCGACCTGGTTGTCGGGTCTCGGTACTGCCCCGGCGGGTCGCTGGACGCCGAGTGGCCGCTAGGCCGACGGCTGCTGTCCCGCGCCGCCAATAACTACGCCAGCCGGCTGCTGAGCCTGCCAGTAAGGGACGCCACCAGCGGGTTCCGGGCCTGGAGAGCGCCGTTGCTGGGACGGGTGCTGCAAGCCCCGATGACGCAAGCTAACGGGTACGGATACCTGGTACAGATGCTGTTCGCCGCTGTCCGCGAGGGAGCTGTCGTGCGGGAGGTGCCCATCTGCTTCGCCCAGCGGAAAACGGGCACCTCCAAGCTCGGTACCCGTATCGCCGTGGAGGGTGCAATAGCATGCCTCGCCATGCGGTTTGACGCAACAAGACACCGCTGACCAGCGGCCCCCTAAATTCCCAGCGCAAACTAGCCCGCCTGCTACGCCAAGACAAAACACCAGGTCGTCCCCGACAGGGCATGGCACAACCCGGGATGGTGAGCACCGAGACTGTGGGCAGCAACCAGTACCGTAGCCGAGCTAGACTTGAGTCGCCTATGTTCGCGCCCGGCGTGACCGCTAAACTGCACCCAGTCGAGATAAGACGGGTAGCTGCGAGCGACCCGGCGAGCCCACCCGGGCTGCTGAAACAGCTCGCTCGCCACCCGGATAACGAGGTGCGTGCCGCGGTGGCCAGCAACCCGGCGTGCCCAGCCGAGCTGCTCGAGCAGTCCGCTCGCGACCCGGACCAGGACATACGCAGTGGCGCGGCCGGCAATCCGGAGTGCCCGCCGGCGCTGCTCCGCCGGCTCGCTCGAGATGAGCAGAGCAAAGTGCGCGGCAGAGCGGCCGGCAACCCCCAGACCCCGCTAGCCACTCTGAGCCGGCTGGCCCGCGACCAAGACCCCCGGGTCCGCATGTCGGTGGCCAGCAACCCCAGCTGCCCACCCGAGCTGCTAGAGCAGCTGCTGCGCGACCGATACAGCGCGGTGATGCACCTGGCAGCGGACAACCCGAACCTGCCTCGCTCCACCCTGGCCATGTGGGAGCTCGCCCATGGCCCTCGGGAGTAATATCAACATCTAGCTGTCTGCTGATGAACGCTGGGTGAGCTGTCACATCGCCCGGACCGCTTTGGGCAGGCTTGGATTGTCGGCCGCGGCCCATACCGCGGACAACCAGACCCAGCTCGACACCTATTAGTTGAGATTAACGAATGGTGTCGGTGTGAGCGCTGCCGACATGAATATCGAACATTCATACCGCCCGGTTATCGGGGGACGGGTCACCGGCCCTCCGGGGGTTGGTGTGGATTAAAATAGAGGACGATAGTGTGAGACAGCGGACAGGAAACGAGGCGTGATGGCCGACCCACAGACGTTTTCGCTCGATGATTTATTGGCACAAACCGTTTCTGGCGAGCCACCGGCGGTGCTGGACGGGCCTGATGGCCAGGAAGACGAGCTGGCTGGCCAGGACGGCGAGCTTAGCGGTGCTGATGAGCTGGACGAGCTGGACGGCGACGATGAAGCACCCGAAGGCGCTGAGAGCGACGAAGATGAAATTCAAGGGGGGCTGGATGACGACGGGCTGGATGACGACGACCTAGGTGACGGAGTGGTCGCCCCACCCCCGCCACCCCGGGCCGCAGCCCCCACCAGAACCACGAAACCCACCATGCCGCCCCCACCGGCGATCGCTCCGGCGGCCACCGCCGAACTCGCCGCCACCCCCGACGAAGATATAGCTATCCCGATGATGGCGCAGACCCTCAGCGAGATGCGTCATGTACGTATCGAAGACCTCATCGACGCGGAATACAACCGCGACCTGGGTGACATATTGCAGCTGGTGGATTCCATCAAGACCGCCGGGCTGCTGGAGCCGCTGGTGGTATGCACCACCGCCATGCCCGATAAATATCTTGTTATAGCCGGCCACAGACGGAAAGCGGCGGCTTTACAGGCGGGACTGCAGGAGGTGCCGTGCGTGGTCAGGAAAGTTAGTACCGCCGCCGAGCGATTGGCTTTGATGCTGATCGAAAACCTGCACCGCAAAGACATGTCCCCCCTGGAGGAAGCTCGAGGTTACCAGCGGGTGCTGGACGCCACCCCGCCGCTGCCCGGAGGGCAGAAAGCCCTGTCCAAGATGGTCGGGGTGTCCCAGCCCATCATCAGCAAACGGCTGTCGCTGCTGCGGCTGCCCCCCGAAGCCCAGCAAGCGCTCGAAGGAGGCCGGGTCACCCTGGAACAAGCCTCCGACCTGCTGCGGCTACCCCCGATCAAAGTGATGGAGCTAATGGCAGGCACCGGCCCGGTAGCCAGCCGCGACATCAGCCTCGCGGTACGCTCACACGAACGGGCCGAGCGAGCCGCCATGCGCCGAGCTCAGCTCAGCACCAAAGGGATCAAAGTCATCTCAGCCGAGCCGAACTACGACGCCGACAAAGGACCCTACCCGGTCTGGTGGCTGCAGTCCGCGGGCCGCCTGACCAAAGAGCAAGCCGGCCAGCACGGCAACCTGCCCTGCCACGCCGTGTTCGTCAAAGACGACGAGCAAGAGATGGAGCTGTGCACCCAGCCCGCCAACCACCCCTACCCGGAAGGCGCCAAACCCAGCGTTAGCGGCACCGACAACAAAGACCACCTGATGGCCGCCGCCGCCCGCCGGGCCCTGGACGTCCGGCTCGCCCAGGAAAGCCTGGACGACACCCAGTTCGACATCGGGCTGATCCGGGCGTGCCTGCTGTACCACGACCCGGGGCTCGCCGACGTGCTGAACGAGACCGCGGCCTCAGCTGGCGGTACCGACCTGGTCGCCCAGGCGCTGGAAGGGGACGCCCGAGCGAACACCAAAGCCGCTAAATCCGGTCTGCATCTGCTGGCCCTGGCGGCCGCGGAACGGGTGGTGACCGCCCGCAAAGACGGCTCGTTCAACACCTCACCTCCCGCCCTAGCCGCCACCAAACGCTACATGGACTACCTGCAGGCCAGCGGATACACCCCCAACTGGTGGGACCGCGAACTCATGGAGATCATGGACAAGAAACCCGTCGCCAGTGCCAGCGGAGCCGCCGAGAAAGACACCTAGCCACGGACCCGCCGAGCCTCACCCCAGGGCCAGCACAGAGCGCTCCGCACTAAAGTGAGAACATGAACACCCGCGTCGACGGCCCGGCTATGCATACCGACCGGGCTCGACGGCCGGACCTGACGAACGAGACAGCGCTGTTCCGCCGGGGTGTCCATACCTGCGGCGGCATGGACGAAGTAGGCCGCGGCAGCCTCGCCGGGCCCGTCTCCGTGGGTCTCGTGGTTATCGTCCCCGAGGTAAGCGCCATACCGACAGGGCTAGCGGACAGCAAACTGCTGACACCAGGAGCACGAGAAAAACTGGTCCCCGCGATCCGCAGCTGGGCGGCAGCCTGGGCGGTCGGGCACGCCACCGCCGCCGAAATCGACCGGTACGGCATCCTGATCGCTCTGCGTCTAGCTGGCCAGCGAGCCTACGCCGCCCTGGAGATCAAACCGGAACGGATCATCCTGGACGGCAACCACAACTGGCTGACCAGACAGCGCACCCTGCCCGGGCTAACCAGCGCCGACGAAGACCCGCTGCACATCCCCTGCGCCGTGTACACCCAGACCAAAGGGGACCTAAAAATAGCGTCCGTCGCCGCCGCCAGCGTCCTAGCCAAAGTGGAACGAGACCACCTGATGATGGAAATGGCCCAGTCCTACCCCGGATACGGCTGGGAGCGCAACGTCGGGTACAGCACCTCAGCGCACCGGCGGGCCATAACTAAACTCGGGCCATGCGCCGAGCACCGCCGCAGCTGGCGGCCCTTCCGGCCGCCCGAACCCACCTGCACCGCCCAGCAACCAGCCACCCCATAAACCCCGCCCCAATGCCGCTCACTTCGAGCTGTGGCACACCCCGAAGGGTGACAGCACGGCGCAGCGGCAACCCAGACAGCCGGGGATCCAACCAGTATGTCCGGCCAAGCCAGTCCCCACCGTCCCCCGCCGCCCGGTCCGCTACCACCCGGCAGCTACAACGCCACATCGCCGACCTGAAAGCCCAGCTGGAAGCAGCCCAACAGCAGCTCCGCCTGACCCGCCCCATCGGAGAGGACCGGTACCACCTGGCCTCCAGCGCCAGCTGCCCCCCGGACACGCTGCGCCTGCTCGCCCACGACCACACCGACAGCGTCCGCATCGAAGTGGCTGGTAACCGCAGAACACCGCCAGAGCTGCTCGCCGAACTAGCCCGAGACCCCAAACCGTCGGTAGCAGCCAATGTGGCCCGCAACCCCAGCTGCCCCCTCGAAACCCTGGCCCAGCTAGCCGACAGCGACATCCCGCAGGTGTGGTCCGCCACCGTCCGGAACCCCCGGCTACCGCCGGAACGGCTAGACCGGCTCGCCGCCCACCCCAACATCAACGTCCGGCAGGAAGTGGCAAGCAACACCAGCTGCCCGCCCGAGACGTTGGGCCGGCTCGCCGCCGACCGCAGCGCCCGTGTCCGCATCAACGTCGCCAGCCACCAGCATACACCCCCCGCAGCGCTAGCCCGGCTCATACAAGACCCCAACCCCAACGTGGCCCGCTGCGCCGCGGACCACCCGGATCTGCCCCGGGCCGCCCGGGCCATGTGGCAGCTCGCCCACGGGTCCGACCAGCCCGCCAGCTGATATCTGATAGATGGTCTCACGGTTACGCTGGGTAGATGTCTCTGCCTGACGGCACCCCGGCCCCGGAACCCACAACCTCAATTGATCTGACCGGCCTCAACCCGCCCCAGCTGCGGGCCACCACCCATCCCGCAGGCCCGCTGCTGATCGTGGCCGGCGCCGGCTCAGGCAAAACCAGGGTGCTCACCCACCGGATCGCCTGGCTGATACGCGAACAGCACGTATCCCCCTACGCTATCCTGGCTATCACCTTCACCAACAAAGCAGCCGACGAAATGCGACACCGAGTAGTACAGCTCGTCGGCCCGGTCGCCGAGCGCATGTGGGTGTCCACCTTCCACGCCGCCTGCGTCCGTATCCTGCGGCGCGACGCCCCCGCCCTAGGGTACGAACCGTCATTCTCCATCTACGACCAATCCGACTCCACCCGGCTCGTGAGCTACGTCATACGAGACCTAGACTGGGACACCAAAAAATTCCCCGCCCGCACCGTCCACGCCGTAATCTCAGCCGCCAAAAACGAACTGCTAGACGTAGCCACCTACACCGAGCGATCCCGACGCAGCTCGCTATACGAACGGCAAATCGCCAAAATATACACCCAATACCAACAGCGGCTGCTCGCCGCCAACGCCATGGACTTCGACGACCTGCTGCTGCTAACAGTCCGGCTGTTCCAACAGCACCCCGACATCCTGGAATTCTGGCAACACCGGTTCGCGCACGTCCTAGTCGACGAATACCAAGACACCAACCAAGCCCAGAACGAGCTGGTGCTACAGCTCGCCGGGGTGCACCACCAGGTCACCGTAGTCGGAGACTCCGACCAGTCCATCTACGGCTGGCGAGGAGCTGACATCCGCAACATCCTGGAATTCGAGCAGACCTTCCCGGATACCACCACAGTGACCCTGGACCGCAACTACCGCTCCACCCAGGCCATCCTGGACGCCGCCAACGCCGTCATCGTCAACAACCCCGGACGCCCAGACAAAAAACTATGGACCTCCGCGGGCGAAGGAGAGCACCTGGTACGGTACGCCGCCAGCGACGAAAGAGACGAAGCAGCCTGGATCGCCACCGAAACCCACCGACTGCGCAGCCAGCACCACCACGACTGGGGCGACATCGCGGTGTTCTACCGAACCAACGCCCAAAGCCGAGCCATCGAACAGGCACTAACCCACAACGGCATTCCATACAAAGTGGTCGGCGGCACCAAATTCTACGAACGCAAAGAAGTCAAAGACCTGCTAGCCTACCTATGCGTAGTCGCCAACCCCGGAGACGAAGTGGCACTCAAACGGGTGCTCAACGTCCCCCGCCGCGGCATAGGCGACACCAGCATCACCCGGCTCGACACCTGGGCCGCCGCCCACAACACAACCTTCGCCCAAGCCATGGAACACGCCGACCAAGCCGGCCTCAACGGCAAAGCGCTCACCGGAATCAACCAATTCCTACGGCTACTCAACCAGCTCCGAAACAAACTCACCAGCGGACCCGAACAGCCAGACGACCTAGGCTACAGCGACGAAACACAACAGATAGGGCCCGCCGAGCTGCTCCAAGCCATCCTAGACAGCACCGAGTACCTAGAAGAACTCAAAGCCACCGGCGGCACCGACATCGAAATCGAAGGTCGGCTCGAAAACGTGCAAGAACTGCTCGGCGCCGCCCAGCAAACACCCACCCTCACTGAATTCCTCACCGAAGTCAGCCTAGTAGCCGACTCCGACGAAGTGGACCCCGACAGCACCAGCGTCACCCTGATGACCCTGCACACCGCCAAAGGGCTCGAATACCCAGTGGTATTCATCACCGGAATGGAAGAAAGTATATTCCCCCACTTCCGATCGCTAGAGGAACCCACCCAGATGGAGGAAGAACGCCGGCTGTGCTACGTCGGGCTCACCCGAGCCAAACAGCGGCTATACCTGTCATACGCCGAACACCGCAGCCTGTGGGGCCGATCACAGAGCAACTCAACCAGCCGGTTCGTAGCCGAAATCCCCGAGCACCTGCTACGCCCCCGAAACAACAGTCCCACCCAGCCCAGCCCACCCAGCTCCACCCACTTCGCCCGCCCCGTCGCCGCCCCGCCCACCCCGTTCCACTCACAGCCAACCGTCCGACCCTCGACACCCCCAGCTGGCGCCGAGAGACTGGGGCTGGTCGCGGGAGAACAAGTAGTGCACGCCCGCTACGGCCAGGGTGTCGTGGTCCGGATAGGCGGGTCCGGGGCGGACGCCGAAGCCACCATCAAATTCCCGGGGATGCCGGAGAAACGGTTCGCTTTGTGCATGTCCCCGCTCCGCCGGCCGTAGCCGGCCGCCCCCTCAGGCGAAACAGAAAGAACGGCCGTTCGGCGACTAGCAACCGTACCTCGTACCTACGGGACGGCTAGCAACTTCATGTATCTCAGCGATAAATCGTCTGGTCTGATTCGCTCACGCTCAATAAGGGCTTCCGCCCCCGCCAACAGGCCGACCAATACAACGCCGACCATATTACCATTGTCAAAAACCAAATACCAATTCCATTTTACCACACTTATTGTGCTCTGTCGATAAATTACCGTTGATACTTTGCAATTAAGTTCTCAACAGACCGTCAAGTTACAAACCGCGTGTCGCGGCCGCACAGAACACACACCAAACAGACAGCACAGCGACCCGGGGACAGGCCGTAGCCGGCGGTCCCATCCAGCGGCCACGACAACCCAGGTCCGTGTCGGAGAACAGTACACCGAGCCGCCCGGTACGGTTATGCTGTATTATGCACCGGTGTTTTGATGCCTACAACGCCCAGTTAGAGCTAGCTGCCTGGTACCTGGGAAGCGGCGGAGTTGAATACTGCGCCACAGCCCTAGGCCATATCAGCGAGCACGATCAGCACACTTCGGAAGAAACCGCCCAAGAATTCAGCGCTGGGGAAAGCAACGACCTGCTAGCCGCTGACACTTACTACGTGACGGCAGAGATGGGACTGCTAATCCGGGTCGCCAGCAGCAATATACCCGATGACATCCTTACTCTGTCGGACCTGCCCAGTACCAAAGGTTTCGTCTATTTCGAGTCTCCGTTCACCGTCCGAACTTCAACTCTGGACGGGCTGCAGGGCATACAGATCCGGGCTTTAAAATGGGACCAAAGTACCATTGTCCAGTGGGACAGCCAGCCGGGACGGCCCGGCATCCTCATCCAAGCGTACGCAGAGACCTCCAGCTGGCCATACATAGCCCACAAATTCGAAGAGATGGACCTGCCCTCCCTGGTGCCAGCCTGGATCTCCGAAGACCAATGGCTCTGCGACCTGCCCTGGCAAGGGCTGACTTGGGACAACCCACAGCCATCACCCGACAACCCAGTGTTCGAGATCCAACCCGACCTGGCCGCCCTCCGGCGGATTCTGCTATCCACATTCCGCCTGGCAATGCATAAAAAGACAGCCACCATCGACCGGCAACACCTAGACCGGCCCACCGCCCGCCGAGCCGCCCGTCAAGGTGCCGAACCGCCCGACGACATCTTGATAATCCGGTTACGCCGAGAGTCCCGGCCAGCAGGAGAGCCAGAACCAACAGACACCACCGTGGACTGGTCCCACCGCTGGATCGTCAAAGGTTTCTGGCGCAACCAATGGTACCCCAGCCTGAAACTGCACAAACGGATCTGGATCTACGAATACGTAAAAGGCCCGGCGAACAAACCTATCGTGGTGCGAGACCGAATATACTCACTCGAACGGTAAACACAACAACTCGTTCGCAACACCCCCGCTCGGCCGTCACCAACTCTGGACCCCACCGACATGGTATACAGTTTTAGCAACACACCACAGCCAAAGGAGTCTGTGAAATGTTGGACACCGAATACTGGGCAGGCCGGGACGCCGGCTACACCGACGCCCAGACAGACCACCAGACCGACCGCTCCGAGGGCACCCCCGAATACCGGGAAGGGTCGACGACAGTCTGTTTGGATACTCCCACTCAATCCAACTTAGCTGAACAGAAACGATATCGACACGGCGTGTTCGTCTATCGGCACCCCACACGCGAACTAGTGGGAGCCGGCGCCCCCGCCTAGCCACCCTACAGCCGCCGCGGTACCCAAGCCTGTCTGTCGCGGCACACCATCGGTATGACATCGGCCCAAACTGGGCGAGGGACCAACCAATACCAAACCCGGCCTCGAGCTCCGATTGCCCCAAACTCGCCGACCACACTGATACACCAAGCCGAACAAGCGGGACCGACAGTCTTGACGGCCGCGGACCTGGCGATCAGTATGCTGTCAACCCCGGAAGCCGCCGAGACATTCAGGCAGCTACCAGAAGACGACAGAGTGCAACTGGTGATGGGATGGTGCAACTGGGACCGGCGCCTCTCGGCTGACAGCGCCACCGTCGCAGTGCTGATGCAAGACCCCTGCTACCGGGTACGCTGGTGGGCGCCCTTCGCCCTGGCTACGACCCCCGAGCAGATGCTGCAGCTCGCCCAAGACCACGAATCAATGGTACGCCAGAAAGTAGCCCAAAACAACTCCTGCGCCACCGCCGAAGCGCTGGCCATACTAAGCCAAGACGAAATGCCCTGGGTACGCCGAAACGTCGCCGAGCACCCCAACACCGACCCCGAAACACTAGCCAAACTGCTCCAAGACCCCGACCGCGAAGTCGCCCAGACAGCCGCCGCCCACCCCCAAATACCCAAAGTACCCCTGGCCATGTGGCAGCTAGTCCACGGGTCCCAAGACCGCCCATAGAGCGACATCGTCGCACCCTGCTGTTATACTGACAGTATGCCTAGATGGGTCAGCTGGAATCCTCTGAGTGGGTGCGATAAGGCGTCGGCAGAATGTGATTTGTGTTACGCAATGCACCAGGCGGCCAGGTTGAAAGAATGGGGAAATCCGCGCTACCAGAACGACGGAGACCCTGAGACCAGCGGCCCGGGTTTCGGCCTTACCCTGCATCAGGATAAGGTAGAATTACCCTACCACTGGCGAAAGCCCCGTCACATATTTGTCAATTCGATGAGCGACCTGTTTCACCCCAAAGTACCTACCGAATTCATTGTTGCTGTGTTTGGCACTATCGCAGACAATCCCCAGCACTCCTACACCATCCTGACTAAACGGTCGGCCCGGATGGCCGCCCTGGCCGACCGGCTCCCATGGCCCTCATCTCTAGAGATGGGTGTTTCCATTGGCCTGCCCCAGTACGGGTTCCGCGCCAACCATCTAAGACGCGTGCCTGCTGCTATCAGGTTCATCAACTGCGAGCCGCTGCTGGGCCCGCTCGAGCTGGACCTGACCGGAATAAACTACGTACGAGCAGCAGGCGAAACCGAACCGGGATTCCGAGAGTGCAAACCGGAATGGGTACGGCTGCTGCGAGATCAATGTGTGGACGCCGGGGTGCCATTCCAATTCGCACACTGGGCCGGGCTGCACCAAAACGGTAACAACCGAACACTAGACGGCCAAATCTGGGACCAACCCGCACCCAGACCCAAAGTGCGTACCCTATTCGACTGACGCTACTTGCTCGCCCCGACGATACGCACCTCACCGATCTGATCATCCAACATACAATCCAAAGTCACAGTGTGGAACGGCCGGCCGATCAGATCCCACAACGGGTGGTCCTCGGTGATGTTCAGCCCGGTCTGCGCGTTGATCTGAGCGATCCGCTCATCATGCTGAGCGTCATCATGCAGCTGATATTGGAAATGATGCAGTGCCATCTATTCGGCCTCGGAGGGGACGGCGACATATTCGGCGTAGAATTGGTCGGGGCCGACGGTCCGGACACCGAGCTCGGCTGCTTTTTTCGCCTTGCTGCTGTTAGTTTCGGTTGAAACCAGTAGGCTTGTTTTGGCGGATACTGAGTCGCTGGCCCGCCCGCCGAGCCGCTCGATAAGGTCTTTCATCTGTTGCCTACTCAAGTCGGCCAGCGGGCCGGACATACTTCCCGTCACAACGACGGTCATGCCGGCCAGCGGTGTGGGACCCGAATTATCGTTCTGCTCAATCTGGCCGATCCCAAGCACAGTCAGTTCGTTCAGCACGTCGCTCAGTTCGTCTAGATCGTCTCGGATGGCGGCAGCTCGGTCTGGGCCGACGGCTTCGACTTGCTGTAGACTTTCCAGATCGGCGTGACGCAGAGCGTCCATATTGCCATAGAAGCGAGCTAGCCGACGGCTCATACTCCTCCCGGTCATCAATACTCCAAGAGAACATAATATTTTGCTCATGGGTAGGCTGCGGGCGTCTTGGATGCGTTGCGCCACTTTGGCGGCGTTTTTCTCGCCCATCTGGCCGTGCCGGATCAAGTCGTCGGCGGTCAGGGTGAACAGGTCGGCTACGTTGGTGACTCGGCCGGAGCTCACCAATGCCTGGACGGTGGTCGTCCCGATGCCCTCGATGTCCGTTTGGTCTCGCCCGCATGCGTAGGCTATTGAACGTTCTGTTCCGCAGGCACGGCCGCGGAGGCATCTCCATACTTTGTTTGTGCGATCGAGATCTCCGCCGCAGTTGGGGCAGACTTGAGGTGGCAGGAATGGGTCGGTTCCTTCAGTGTCGTTGTTGACGGGTCCTGAGATTTGGGGGATGACGTCGTTGGCTCGGTATAGCCAGACGATTTGTTTGCGGTCGCTGTTGGGGGCGGGTAGCCGTAGCCCTTTGGTCTGGATGA
>Ga0182030_10016012_pt1 | contig 14646 bp, 19 predicted proteins | sample 812S3MmetaG_FD_121299 | JGI IMG/M metagenome (GOLD analysis project Ga0182030, IMG submission 121299) | Permafrost microbial communities from Stordalen Mire, Sweden - 812S3M metaG (Illumina Assembly) | ecosystem: Environmental > Terrestrial > Soil > Wetlands > Permafrost | place: Sweden... | reverse complement strand
CCTGGAGGAGTCGCTTGACGAGCCGCTCTTGCCTACGCATCATTTAATATTAAGATACGGCAATCCTGTTTTCGCGTCAAGAGAAAAATGACATGAACTATCAAAAATGTTTTGGCTCGTCAGTTCGTACGGAACCGCAGAAATGTGGAACGGCGCGGGTTGACAGGGAACGGTTTAGGCGCTCATTTTTGCGCCAGGAAGTAGCTAGCCCCAACCCGCTCAGCGCCGCGTTCTCACCAGGAATATAAGCCTTCATTCCCAGCAAAGTGCACTGCTGCTTGGCGTCGTCGATACGGCTCTCATCATGAAACTCATACAGGAAATTCCGCGCCGCGCTCCCGACGAAGGCAGGTCATGTCCCAATATGGATGCCAGCCCAGCGTCGGCACGCAACTGGTCGAAGTCGTCCAGACAGTCGCCACCCACGCCGTTGAGCACCACAAAGCTCTCTATGAACGTGGCTTCGTCGTAACCGCGATCTCTCTTCTTGATGTGAATGTGGCGTGTCACGCTCTGGGCGACGCCAAGCGAGCGCAGCGTCTGGACGAGCACCGCCGCTCCGCCGTAGGAGGTTAACCGCTCCGCGGCTGGCTCAGGATCGATTTCAAAGAGAAACTCGCTCTCGGCAGGGGATGGTTTTGAACGCTTCAGCACTGATTCGAGTATGCGGCTTCGGCTTTGAACAATGAAGTGAACCCCTAGAGTGAGACACGAAGCTAAGGGGGTAATCGCCGTTCGATGAGAAATCATTGCTCGGCGGGGTTGATGTCGTCCACTCTGGAAGAACCTGAGCGGAGGAAAGGGCAACGCAGGGATGCGACCCGAGCGTCGACTCAGCGGCTGGAATGGCCGGGGCGGCGTCAGCCGCCCCGTTGGAACGCCATTCTGGCGCAACTGCGTTAAATCCCAGGGTCGCAGGGGCAGAGCCCCCCGTGTCGGCGCTGGCACGCGGATCTCATGGCGTGGCACCGTTCTCGAACTCGGCTGGCGGAACATACCCGAGAGCGGAGTGAAGTCGTTTCTGATTATAGACCCGCTCCAGGAATTCGCCGATACTGGCGCGGGCGTCGTGGAAGTCGCGGTATTCGTTGCGGTAAACCTCCTCATATTTCAGCGTCTTCATGAACGATTCGCAGGCCGCATTGTCGTACGGGTTACCCTTGCGGCTCATGCTGATGGTGGCCTTGTGCTGTTTCAGCATCTGCGTGTAATCCAACGAGGCGTATTGCACCCCGCGATCGGAGTGATGCACCAAGCCAGGCGTCGGCTGACGCTCAATCAGCGCCATGCGCAGCGCCGCCACCGCCAGGCTAGCCTCCAGCGTTCGCCCCAGCGCCCAACCGATTACACGCCGCGAGAATGCGTCCAGCACCACCGCCAGATACACGAACTCCGTACGCAAACGGATATACGCGATGTCGGCGATCCAGAGCTGGTTGATCGCCGTGGGCTTGATCTCGCGCGCCAGGTTCGGGTAGACCGGCAGGTTGTGCCGCGAATCGGTCGTGACCATGAAGGCGCGGCGCCGCACACAGAGCAAATTGTCCTCGCGCATCATCCGCAGCACGTGCTTGTGGTTGACCGCGAAGCCCCGCTGTTGCAGTTCGGCCGTGATTCTCCGATAGCCGTAGGCCGGCGACTCCAACGCGACCTTCTGCATCTGATCGCGTATCTCCATCTCCACCGGTGTGGCTTGGTGCGGCATGCGCCTGCGGTAAAAGCCGGCCCGGCTCAGGCCGGTCATCTGGCACAGGGCGTTCACGGCTTGGCCTTTCGCCGCGGCTTGCTCAATTTCTTCAAACAGGCATCCGCGCCACTGACGACGGCCGGAGGGTGATGATCCCTGAAATGCTGTAAGGCTTTTTTTAAAAAGTCATTCTCCATCGTGAGTTGGCCTATCTTGCGCTCCAATTCGGCCACGCGACGGGCGTCATCGAGCGCCGGCAAGTCGACTCCCCGGCGGCCACTGCCGGGAAACGCCAACTCTCCTCTGGCGCGCCACTCTCCACGCCAGCGTTCCAGCAGTTTCGGGCTCAGTTGATATTTCCGCGCAAGTTCACCGGTGGCAGAGCCGGCGTCCAAGGCGCGCATGGCGGCGATCTTCAGATCGCGACTGTAAGCAGCTCGGGACAAATCCATTCCTCACTCCATTCAATGTATTTGTTCCCTTAACTCGCTGTCTCACTTTTGGGGTTCACTCCACAATCTCACGTTGGATCCGCTCCCAGATCCGATGGGCCGTGTGTCTCTGCTTTCGCGGCACCTTCCTGTCCGCCTCCAGAATTTGATCTATGAATCCAATCGCCGCCGCCAGTTTCCAGCGCGGCCGCTCCACTTTCTTGCGCGGCATGGGCAAGGCGCTGCCAATCGCCTCACGCACCACGCGTCGATGCATATTCAGTCTCTTGGCAACTCCGGAAACGGTTCCGACGCCAAATTCGTATTCCTTGCGGATCTGCTCGAAACGCCCACCTTTGTTTTCCAATCCAACGAGTTCCTCCGCGCGGGCTCTCGCCCGCATTAGGAGTACTCGCTCGTCTGGGGGGGGCCAAATTTGAATTCCGAGCTGGGCCAATTCAGAATACCGAAATCAAGCGGGAAGATTACGAAAGCGACGAAGAGTACGAAGAGTGTATAGACGAGGAAGAATGGTCCGATGATGATGGCATCGTGGATGAGGATGAGGAGGTAGAGGAGGAAGAGAAAGAGAACTGATTTGACACTTCTCGCGGGGGCGGCGGCGAGCGCCCAGCGGCCCTGACACGCCTAACGGCCGCGACCATGTGGGTCACCCTGCCGAACCGCCGCTGAGTCGCACCGTTGCCGTGCTCGTGGCGTTTGAGGGGTTTACCAGCGTGACGCCGGTCACGATCCACGCCGCCCGGCTGGCCAGGTACGCCCTAATCTCGACTCTCCAGTCCAGGAGAAAGTCTTCGACGCTGCCTACGACGTCGGCAGTGGGGTATCTTTCGTGACGTCCACCGCCGAGGTGGCAGCAGTAGCCGCTGGCGGCGGTCATCAATCCCGCGACCGCCCAGCCGTGTGCCGCTCGGTTCCGATCAAATGCGGAAACTTCTGGTCGAGGAGCAGGCTGGCCTCATGCGCCGTCTCCTCAGGAAGCAAATCCAACTGTGGCGCAGACGGTGCCTTGGAGGCTTGGCGGAGGCGCAGGTTCAGAGCGCGGCGGTGGCCACCACGAGCGCCAATGGCGCGGCAGCGGTCGGTGGCGATATTGAAATAGGGAGTGCCGAAGGCGAGGTTCATGGCACCCTGATTCATTGATCGGGTCGCGCCCCCGATCAAGCGGAATGTCGGGAGGCCACGCAGATTCTGGCGATTAGATGGCGATGTTGCCAGAGAATAGTTGCGTGTGCAACTTTTCAGGTCTGATCGTTTCAGGTCCGATCGGCAAGAACAGGTCAACGCGGCGCATATTCACGCCTCCCCACTGTTGGCCAGTACTTGCGCACCCGGTGGCCGACGTGGCGCCTAAGGCCACCTGCCATGGCTCTCCAGTCCCGGTCCGTGCAGAGGTTCCTCGCGGGTACCCGGGGGCGAGCATGCTATCGTACTCGCCCCCGGAACGCTGCGATCAGTTGTGGTTTCTGTTTACGGCCTCGTCACCGCTTGTGCGCGGAAGGTGCCGCTCGCTACGTCGATGCCCATCGGACGATTGGAGTACATGCCGATCGGTCCGGGTGAGCAAAGCCCTTCGACAAACACACGGCTCTGCCCGTAATCGATCTTCCCATCCGCCCAGACTAGATAGAACGAGCGCGGCATCTCGCGGAAGGTTTCGCCGGGCACCGGTTCGCAAGATTTGGCCCAATCCAAAACACTTTGCATGGGCGGAATGGCTCCTTCGAACATCGCCAGTTCATCGATGAGCGGATCGACGCTGGTCACCTTCTGCACATCGACGGTGCCGGAGGAGGGAATGGCAGCGTCCTGGAGCCAGGCGACCTTATTCCTCAAGTTGCCGATCTGAACCTGCAGCGCCTGCTGCCGGGAAAGCGTGCCCGGCACCACGGGCATGATCGAGACCTCGACGCCCAACAGCTCGGTGAGCGTCTTCCTGTGCTTCTCCACTTTTGCAGAGAGGGCGGCATGTTCTTTTTCGAGATCTGCGCGGCGCTCTTCGTACCCCTGGACTTCAGCCACGTGTTTGGCCCGGATCGCCTCCATGCGCCGCCGTTGCGCTTCCCGAACCGCTGCCGAAATCGCGCGGAGTTCGGCCAGCCCACTATCCCGACGATCGGGTGTATCGCCGCCAGAATCCACGTCCAGCATGGCGGCACCCGCCTCGGCTTCGACCGCCTGCTCCCGGTGGGCTAGTTCGACCTCCCGCTTTGCCCACCTCACGATCTCCTGCTTCATTTCTTCCGTATTCATGTGCTTCCTTCCTTTCTTGTAATCATTCACTTCGTAGTTACAAACTCTGCACTTACCGGCTCCGCCTGCCGAGCCAGTTCTTGAGCCGCGGCACCCAGCGTGGTTGCTGGCGGCGCTCATCCCGATACCACGGATCACCCCGACTCGGACCCCAGCCCTGGTCTTCCCATTGCGTGGCGGAGTGCGCCGCCGGCCCCACTTGTGCTCGCGTGGGCGCGACCCGCCTCGGCGTGCATGCCGGGCAGCACGAGGCGCAGTACAGGCGTCGGCGGAACAGCGGCCCCGCCTTATGCAATTCCGGCCTCACGGCCCCACACTTGGAGCACTTGCCATCAACGCTGCCGGCTAACTTGACGCAGTTCTCTACCATCGCTACCTCCCGTTTAGTAATCCGATCGTCGGCTGAACCAATCCTGTTTTTCAGATCCACGGCTCTCGCTCACGGCGAACGGGTTCCGGGCTCGACCGCGGGGTCTCCTGCTGTGGCCCGGAGGTGAGTTCTTCTAGACGGCCCCAGTCGGCGTTGCTGCACCGGTCGAGCCTGGTGCGGCACAGGATGTACATCGCCAGGTTCCCCACCGCCAGGTCCAGCGGCTCATTGCGCACGCTCTTGTCATGTACCCATTCCGGTTTTCCGTTTTCGAGTACGATCCTCGACTCGGATGTGAGCCCCTGGAACCACGAGTATTCGTAATTCGGAAAATGCCAGTAGCCAGCGGGATACTCGCCCCCTTGAGGCGGCACTGGCTGGCGCAGGGCGTCATAGACCGCCTGTTTGAGATAGGAGGCGCCCAGCGTCAGGATGCGCACCCCGCCACGCTTCTTTGCCGCATCCACCGGTGAAAAACCTTCGATGGCCCGGTCCCATCCGTGGCCGCCTTTGGTCGGCACCACCGTCCTGACGGCGCAGAGTTTCATGCCCGCAGGGCCATAGGCCGGCTGCGCATATTTGGAGCAGAACTGGTAAACCATCTGCGGGCGGTATCCGGAATCGATGCCCACTGCCCACAGCGGCAGCGTCCCTCCATTCGCGTGGGCATAGTCCTGCTGGATCGCCGTGTGCAATACGTCCCATACAGCCTGCTGCGAAGTGTCGCCAGGAATCACATCAGCGCCGATGGACCAGCTTTGGCGGTCGCGGCCCCAACCTTTGATCTCGACCTCCAGTCGGTCAGCTTGAACGTCGACAAACCCGGTCAAGATCCGGCATCCGGCGGGGGCCACACCCTGCTCGTAGAACTCGCGCTTGCCGTAGATCGCGTCGGCCGCCGGAGCCTCGCCGCGGAGAACATATGTTTCGGCCAGCGACGTATTGACGAACGTCTTCAACTGCTCGGGATCGTCCTTCTTCGTCAGGAAATCCAGAACGATTTCCGGAAGCTTCTTCCAAGGTGAATAGATCTCGCTGATGTGGAAGCCGGCCACGCCGTTGAACGGCGCGCCGGCTACCCAGCAGCCGTTCTCCAGGGCGGGCCATCGCTGCACGTCATTCCAGGCCGCGTGGCAATGCTCGCACTCGTAATGCGCCGTAGCCGCACGAGCGTCTTTCGCGGACAGATCGTTATTCCACTTCACCTGCCGCCAAAGAAGGATCTGAAGCTCGCCGCAGGCTGGGCAGCTTACCTGATAGTGCCGCCGGTCGGAGCCCTCGTACGCCTTCTGGATACGCGATTCACCATCGACCGTGGGCGAGCAGCACAGGATCGTTTTGCGATTCCAAAAAGTGGCTTGCCTCTTCAGGGCGAGGCTGATCGGGTCCCCTTCTGATCCGCTGGATGCGGGATACTTATCGATCTCGTCACAAAGCAGAAACCGGATCGGCAGCGCGGCCAGGTTGCCCGGCGACCCCGCCGCGGCGATAGTCAGATGGCCGCCGGAGAACGATTTGTAGTTCAGCGTGTTTGCGATCCTGGCGGCCTTCACGTCCGAAACCTTCTCCCGAAGGCATGAGGTATCCCGAACCATGGGAGCCAGCCTGATCTTGCTGAACCGGTCAGCATCCGAATCGCGTGGCACAATCAGCAGTGTCGGGCCTGGGTCGCGATCAATGATGTAGCCGAGGGCGTTCTCGATGAAGACTGTCTTCACCATCTGGGTCGCGCTCATCACCACCACGGTGTGGACGCCGGGATCGCAGAACGCATCGAAGATTTCGCGCTGGAACGGCAGTGTGCGCCACTTGCCCGCGGCGGCGCCGGACTCCAACGAGAGGTATCGGAAACCGTCCGCCCACTCACTCACTGTCATCCGAGGCGGCGGTGCCCAGTTCCGCATCTTACTTTTCACTAGATCTTCCGCTGTCATTGGATGGAACCTCCGGCGGCGGCAAGGTCCGTCAGGATCTCGCGGACCACCTCGTCAACAATCTCCTGGCATCTGGCGGCCTCCGTTTCGACGGCGAGCCGCGGCGCGAGCTTGTGGCCGAGGGCCAGAAATTTCGACTTGGCGATATTGATCATGGCGTCGATCTTCTGGCCCACATCCGCGACAGGTACCAGATCGCCCATCAAACGCTTCAACTCAAACTGATCCCGAGCCAGGTGGACCTGTTCACGGCGGGTTTTGACTTCGGTATAAGAATGGCCGCCGAAACCGGACGGGAATGGCGCTGGCACAGGTTGCTGGCGTTCGCCTACGTCACGTTTCTCGGGCTTCGACTGCGGAACTTCCGCAGTGGAGCGAGGCAACTTCCGGCCGGCGCGGGCGGGATCTTTGCCCCGATCCCACGCTGCCTGGGCCTCAGCGGGATCGAGCTTCCCATCGTGGGCAGGAAGCCTGCCGGTCTTCACCGCCTTCGATACAGCTTCGGCGCTTACGCCGTTCCGCCGCGCGAATTCTCGGAGAGAAATCATGGCCATGGTGTCAACCGTCAACCCCTGTCAACTTGGAAATAATTCCAAACGGAGGCTTTCTCCGCAATCCGTTAACCCGCGGCGCGGCGGCCCAAGATCAGGTCCCAAAATACCGGCCGGGCCTCCCTTTGGGTGTTCAATCATGCCGCCGGCACCTTCCCCGCGTTTGCTGCCGGTGCAGCCCGCCTAGCACGGCGCGCTTCCGCCGCTTTCCGATCTCGGTAATAGCTTTCCCGGACGTGATCGCGGAAGAGACCGCGGTCGGCATCGAACAGCCATTTCATGGCCTCGTCAATGCGATCCGCGAGCCCAGCCAGCACCGTGAGTTGGAGCAGTTGAACGTGCTCCCGCGCGTAGGCGATCACATCCCGAAGTTCCGGGAAATGAATCTCGTCGGGACCGTCGTCGCTGAGGTCGACGAATGCCATGTAGGGATACGGCACCCGGTCGGTGGTGGCGCGGTAGACGCTGACGCTGAATCCCTCCGCAAAACCCGCAGAGAATGCTTCCGCAGGAAGGCCACAATACCAGGCGTAATCTTCACCGTTGCGGGCAGATGGATCGCCCACTGGTCCCCACTTCAACTCCGGTGTGAATTCCGGCGGCTCGATTGCTTCGAGTGCGCCGTTGACGTATTTGTAAGTGCTCATCGTTTTGCTCCTTTCATTCCTCTGGACCTTCACCGTCGGGAATAGGCCGCCGCTCCGGTCCATCTTGTGAATTTCACAAGATGGGGATTGTTTCCGGATCCTATCCCCGCAGGTTAAATGCTTGAAAACACGGGCGCTGCGGGGAAAGCGGGGATAGCATCCAACACTCTTGCTTTCCAACGCGTGCAATCGCATGTGGCACACGTGATTTTTTCTCCTGCGCGTATTGGGGTTGGTTTCTATCCCCGCTATCCCCGCAGTCTCTTTGGTTTCATGGAGATAACCTGCGGGGATAGGCTTTTCCTTTCCCCGCAAATCGGCGGGGATAGCGGGGATAGCCATGCTGGTATCAACCATTCCGCACCACCTTCCAGCGGGCTACCTTTTCATGGCGGTCATGAACGTCCCGTTCAACCCGCACCTGGGAATCGCCGTAGCGGCGGCCAAGGTGTTCGCTCAACGCAAAGCCCAGACGCTGTTTGAAAAAGCCCTCCCGGTCCATGGCCTGGGCAATGAAGTCGGGCAGAGCGGCGCGCAGGCCTTCAGCGCGATCAGTCACCTGCGACTGCCTGGTGGATTCGTTCCAGGTCTTGTCGTTCATCCGCTCCCATACCTGCGCGACAGTGAACGGCTCGCTGTAGAAAACGGTATCCAACATCTTCAGGAACGCTTCCCACTGGATGGATTCGATGTCGGCCTGCTCGTACAGCTCGTTGGAGTTGTCCAGGAAGCCTTCAATGCCGGCGTGCTGGAGGATGCCCCCAACGATTACGGACCAATCTTCGAAACCGCCAACAGGATTCAGCCTCGGCTCGGGCCGTCCGGCGACAAACCACGCCCGCGCCAGCGTGAGCAGGGCGGCCAGGAGTTCGCCACGATGTTTCAGAACATATTCCTTCAGCCGTTTGTGCTTGAATCCGGTGCGCTGGAACGGTTTCGAGCACTTGGCATCCATGCGAACCCAGTAACAGCGCCGTGGCATATCGCCGCCCAACTGGATGTTGTTGCCGGTGGCGATCCAGGCACACCGGACGGGGAAGTTGACCGTTTCCGATTTGCCCAGGACGCGATCACCATGGGTGGTCTCGGTCAACGCCTTGCAGAAATCCCCGTTATCCAGCCGGTATGTGACGTTGTCGATCACTACGACCGCGGACCCCTCGCGCAAGACGGAGGTCAGGGCCTTCCTTGAAGGACTGGGTGACCATCGAAGAGCTCGGGCTTGAGATCCACTTCGTAAAGGAGAACGTCATCCTGGCCCCCGACTCCCGATCTTCCGAGAAATTCATGCATGGCATCAAGGTGCTGATGGCCAAGAACTACATCGACAACCTCTCGGAGGAAACGCGGAAGGGGATGCTGGAAAAGGCGCGGCAGGGCATCTGGCCGTCGTTCGCGCCGCTGGGCTACATCAATGTGGACGGCACCAACGGCAAGCGCACCATCATGCCCGACTCGAATCTGGCGCCGGTCATCACCAGGATGTTCGAGCAGTACGTCACCGGGAAGTATTCGCTGAAGCAGATGGCCAAGACGGCGCGCGCAGACGGGCTGGCGTACCGGAAGAGCGGTGACATGGTGCCGACCTCCACGGTGCACAAAATCCTGCGCAACCGCATCTACTCCGGCGACTTCGACTTCGACGGCACGATGTACCACGGCACGTACGAGCCGGTCGTTTCCCGCGAGCTGTGGGATCAGGTCCAGGCGATCCTCGACGGCCGCGGTGCCAAGAAGACCCGCAAGATGAAGGATCAGTTTGCGTTCAGCGGCCTGATCACCTGCGGCCACTGCGGCTGCGCCATGGTGGGCGAGATCAAAAAGGGTCGCTACATCTACTACCACTGCACCGGCTTCAAGGGAAAGTGCCCGGAGCCGTATACGCGCGAGGAGGTGCTGGAGGAGAGGTTCACGGGCTTGCTGAAAGGGATCGCGTTCAGTGACGAGACGCTGGTCTGGGTGCGGCAGGCACTTCGCAAAAGCCACCGCGACGAACGCCAGTTTCACGACGATGCCATCGCCAAACTCCAGCGTGAACACCGCCGCCTCCAGGACCGCATCGACGCCATGTACGAAGACAAACTGGACGGCCGGATCGGAAGCGCCTTCTTCGACGCCAAGGCCACGGAGATGCGCGCCGCGCAGACGGCCATCATGCGCGACCTGGGGGCGCACCAGACCGCCAACCGAAGCTATATCGAGGAAGGCGTCCAACTCCTGGAACTGGCGCACAATGCGCACGCCCTGTTCGAGAGTCAGCCCGCAACGGAGAAACGGAAGCTCCTGGATTTTGTACTCTCGAACTGCACCTGGAAAGGCGGCGAACTGGCCGCGAAATATCGGCAACCCTTTGACGTGTTGGCAGTTGCGGTCGCGTCCGAACAGCAGCGGGTGGGAGTGGGAATGGCGGAAACGGCCAGACACGGCCGCCCCGTATTCCGGTGGCGGCGAACCGCCTTTGCAAATATGCAGTGTAATGCATAATTGCAAGTAGAGGTCTGCCCTGACACACGCAAGTCAAAATTGCTTAGCGATACCGGCCTGTCTCAACACTGCGTTGGCGGTGTGCCGGGACAGGATCTTCCCGTCTACAGGAAAACGCCGTTGCGTGATTGGGCTGTACCAGATTTCATGGTCACCCCTTCCCTGTCGCTCAAAGTGACATCCATGCGCACGGAGAATCTCCTTCACGTGCGGGGTGTAGCTGGCCATCAGAAGGTCAGGACTTCACTATCTTCGTGTTGGTACAGTACGTGGAAACTCGCGGTCCGGTCGTTGGGGATGCCGTTCAACTCCAGCAACTCGGGGATAAGGGTCCTTAGTTTCTGAACCAGAACGTTAGGCGAATCGGCCTCAGCAACAAGGCCGGGGACATCCTCGCTCTCGGCTACCCAGACGCCAGCCTCGCCGTCCCACTGCGCCAGCACCTCGTAAACACCTCGCAGGGTCGATTTTTCCACTGCCGATATTTTATCACGGGCCGCCATTGCCGCAATGCAGTCAGTCAAGCGAAGGCATTTGAAGCGAAGATCGCAGTACTGGTTGGAGGATTTACTTCACCGAAGCGTGCCAATGCGGGAGATGGTCTTACCCATCGAGCCCCCGCCCCCTACGGCAGATCGCCGAAATCGAAAAACTTGTGGGTCACCGTGCCGTCTTTTACCGTGACCACCCGGATGCCCGATTTCGCGCCTCCCAGCGGCATGCCCACCGGCCCGCTCGTCACCATTTCCAGATCGCCATCGCGTCCCAGTTCGTTGCGGTGATAGTGCCCGGCGAAGACCTGCCGCACCCCGTACTCGTGCAGCAGCCGCAAATACCGCTCGCGGACCCCCTTCGGAATGTTGAAATACTGGTCCTCTTCGTTCGGAGTTTTCAGAAAAAACGAAATGTGCTGGAACACGATGATGTGCTGGACGCCCGTCAATTTGACTCGTTCCAACTCGTCGCGCAACCAAGCCTCCATCCTGGCCGCCTCGTCGGGAACCATCTCCGCACCTTTTTCCAGGTTCGAATTGAGCACCACTCCGGCCACGTCGCCCACCCGAAAACTGTAATAGTCGCGGCCGAAGCGCTGGCGATACCGGGCCAGCGATTCCCTGGTCGGCTGGTTGCCCACGTCGTGATTTCCGGGCATGCTGAAGAGCTTGATTCCCGGGTTCAGTTTGGCCGTGATGCGTTTATACTCGGCCGCCTGCGCTCCGTCATCGGACTTGTTGACCAGGTCGCCCGTGATAACGACGAACGCCGGCATCAGCCGGTTGGCCGCGGCCACGGCGAACTCCAGGTTCGCCGTCTCATGGGCGAAATCCGCATCTTTGGTGAACATGCCGAACTGCGGGTCCGACATCTGAATGAAGGTCTGGGCGGACAGCGCGCCCGCCAGGGCGAAGGCCAGGATCAAACGTCGCAGCATCATGGTTTCAGTTGGTAGAATTCGCCCAGCGGACCGGCGCCCGCGAGGTACTTGCGCGCGCGCACCAGTTCCGCGATCTGCCGGATATGTCCCAGATCGTGCAGCGCCCACGCGTTCAGCATCTGCGCCAGCGTTATCGGCCCCGCTTTCCGGTGCACCGCGCGGCGCTCGCCCGCTCCCGGCGGCAACTCGCGCAACGCTTCGATGTTGGTGTCGCGCTGTTCCTCGAAATGGTCGAAGGCATCCTCGGGGTCCATATTGCGATACAACTCCAGGTGATCTTGCGCATCGTCGTTTTCGAACTCGGGATTTTCCTCGCTGAGGAACCGGTCCAACCGCGCCCGATAGCAGTGCCCTTCGGTATGGCTCAGGTGCGCCAGCACCTCGCCGACGGAAAACCGGCCGGGCGCCGGCTTCCAACGCACGTCCGCGTCGGAGAGTTCGACCATCAGTCCGCGCAGAATCGCCGGCGTGGCCTCCAGCAGGTCCAGGCAGGGCAATCCGTTGTCGTCCATGGATTTCATCCTACAATGTTCTCCCCGCCATCCACGTGGATGGTGTTGCCGGTCATCCAATAGGTGGCCGGATGGCACAGCACGGCGATCGATCGCGCCACGTCCTCCGGCGTGGTCAGCCGCTTGTGGGGATTGCGCAGGCGGGCGATCTCCATCAGTTTCTCATGCCCCGGAATCAGGCGCAGCGCGGGGGTGTCCGTGACCCCGGCCAGAATGGCGTTGACCGTGATGCCAGCCGGCGCCAGTTCGAGCGCCAGTTGCCGGATGTGCGCCTCCAGAATCGCTTTGGCCGCGCTCACCGGCCCGTACTCCGGGATGGCGCGCGTGCCGCCCGAACTGGTCATGGCGAAAATTCGCGCGCCCTTGTCGAACAGCCCGGCCAGCAGGCATTCCTGCACCCAATAGACCAGCGAGTGGCCCATGATGTCCGCGGTGGATTCGATCTGTTTCTTATTGGCGACGATCTCCGCGCCCGCCAGCGGCTTGAGCGCGCCCCACGCCAGCGAATGCAGCAGCACGCGCAGCGTGCCGGGCGTCTCCGTGAGGCGTAACCGGATCTTTTCCACGCAGTCCTTGCGCTTCTCTTCGTCGGCGGCGTTGAAATTGAAGAACTCGCATTCGCGGCCAAGCGCGCGAATCCGCTCCTCGACTTCGGCCACGTGGGGGAGTTTGTCGCGCCGGTCCATATGCACGCCGAAAACGTTCATCCCGGCGCGCGCCAGTTCCAACGCCACCGCCTCGCCGAATCCGCTGCTTGCGCCCAGAATCAGGGCCCAGGGTTGTTTGCTCATGTGAATTGTCCGACTTCGATTTCCCTTTCTTCGTTTTCGATGGTCCGGATGTGGATTTCCGTGCGCACCGCCGGCATCAGCTCGGGAAAGCGCTCGCCCCACTCGATCAGCACCAGCGCGTCACGGTCGAAAATCTCGTCCAGAGCGAGCGTAGCCACCTGCCGGGCTTCGTCCAGCCGGTAGAGATCGATGTGGTACACGCCTGGTCCCGGCCCGTATTCGTGGATCAAAGTGAACGTGGGGCTGGATACATCGTCGTGCTCGGCCGCGCCGCGCCCGCGCACGATTCCCTTGGCCAGCGTGGTTTTGCCCGCCCCCAGATTGCCGATCAAGAGCACCACGCCGCGGCGCGGCAACTCGCCCGCCAGCCGTTCGCCCAGTGCCACGGTCTCCTCTTCAGACGCGGTATGGTACTTGGGCACACGCCTCCATCGCGTCCGGAAGATATTGCAGCAGATCGGTGGCCAGCAAGCACTTGTCCCCGAGCGCCTGCGCGCCCAGTTGGCCCGCCAATCCGTGCAGGTAAACCGCCGCCGCCACCGCCTGGTCCGCGCGTTGGGGAAACTGGGCCACCATCCCCGCAATCATCCCGGTGAGGATGTCGCCACTGCCGCCCTTCCCCATCGCCGGCGTGCCGGTCGGGTTGATCCACACGCGGCCGTCGGGGAACGCGATTGCCGTGCGCTGCCCTTTGAGGACCAGGATGACGCCATGTTCCGTGGCAAAGGTACGCGCCGCGCCGATGCGGTCCGCCTGGACGTCCGCCGTGGTCTTCGCCGTCAGACGCGCCATCTCGCCGGGGTGCGGCGTGAGGATGCGCATGCGGGCGGACGGGCCGGAGGACTGCGCCACCAGCGCATCGGCGTCGAGTACCATCGGTCCTGCGAACGACTCGGCCAGGGCGTTCACCATGGCGGCGATCTGCGGCGCACGTCCCAACCCCGGACCCATGGCAATCACACTCTTGCCCTGCGCCAGCGCTTCCAGGTCGGCGTTGAGCGCGATGCTGCCCGATTCGGTTTCGGGCAGCGGCTCCGTCATCAGCTCCGGCGTGTGCGAGGCGATCTCGGCGATGGCGCTTTCGGCCGACGCTACCGTCACCAGCCCCGCGCCCGCGCGCAACGCGGCGAGGCCGGCCATCGCCGCCGCGCCGGTCTTGCCGCGCGACCCCGCCACCACCAGCACGTGACCGTAGGTGCCCTTGTGCCCCGCTTTGGCGCGCGGCGCCAGGAGTTCGGAGAACATCGCCGGTTCCACGAGCGCGAGCCAGGCGCCGGCATACAACTCGGGCGGGCTGCCGATGGCGCCGACCATCAGTTCCCCGACATGGTCGCAGTTGGGCGGCATGGCGTGCGCCACCTTCGGCGTGGTAAACGTCACCGTGTAATCCGCGCGCGCGAATTCGCCGGCCGGCTCCCCGGAATCGCTGGGCATTCCGGAGGGCAGGTCCACCGCCACTACCAGGGCCAGCGGGAAACCCTGGTTGATTTCCCGGATGCCCTGCAACATGCGCCCCGCGGCCGCTCCGCT
>Ga0182030_10016011_pt1 | contig 14646 bp, 16 predicted proteins | sample 812S3MmetaG_FD_121299 | JGI IMG/M metagenome (GOLD analysis project Ga0182030, IMG submission 121299) | Permafrost microbial communities from Stordalen Mire, Sweden - 812S3M metaG (Illumina Assembly) | ecosystem: Environmental > Terrestrial > Soil > Wetlands > Permafrost | place: Sweden... | reverse complement strand
AACTGAAAGTACCATTCCTTGGTGAAATACCATTGGTGCAAAGCATTTGCGAAGCAGGTGATGCCGGAAGACCGGCTGTATTGCAGGAGAATACCCCACAAGCATTAGCCTTTAATGACCTTGCCGGAAACTTGGCACAACAAGTTGCTATTGCTAACGCAAAAAAGACAGAGAAGAAAGTGGAGTTGGTGTAATTTATTTTACTCCACCGGCATCCGGAAGCACCTGTTTGCAAACCTTATAATGGCATTCAGGCATTCTTCCTTGGCTTCATAAAAGCCCATGTGGCCTGCATTTTCAAGTAATACTGTTTCCCGGTCCCGGGGTATTTCTGTCTGTGGAAGCATCTTTTCCAAATTCAAAATCTTGTCCTTTTTACCGTATATAAAAAGTACAGGATACATGGAGAAACGTAGAATAATTTCCCGGTCTTTTCTATCTTTCATACCTTCGGTAGCAGCTACCAATGCCCTTGCCGTAGCTGTAGAAGTAATCTCTTTTACTTTTTTAAAATGCGGGTCTTTCTTATCGGCAAATAGGTCTCCGGTAAAAACATTCAGGAAAGATTTGCGGCGTTTTTTTATAGTTGCAATACTGCGGTCACGGTCAGCTTTTTTTTCAGGAGAATCCTGGTAAGAAGAAGAATGAAACATGACAAACCCTCTCAGGTTATCGGGGAAAAGCTCACCAAAAGCAAGCCCTGCATAGCCACCCATAGAGTGCCCTACAACAATATATCTGCGAAGACCGAGGCTATGCATCACATCATGTATGCATTGTGCCATCAGTTCCATGGAGTGAACATAGCCTATGCATTCGCTTTCTCCAAAACCGGGCAAATCAATACATATTACCCGAAAGTGCTTGGAGAGTTCTGCAGAGAATTCTTTCCAAACTTCCAGGTTTAACGGGAAGCCATGAACCAATACAATGGCTCTTCCTTTGCCTTCATCTGAATATCGTATTCGTGCTTTTTTGAATGTAGTAAATCCAATCATAAATAATAATTAGAAATCAATGGATTGTATGATCGTCATTGCGAGGCTGCGCGAAGCGATCTTGCCAAAATAAATGCATTTGGGTGAGATTGCTTCGTTCCTCGCAATGACTGACAATATCAATTAAGGAATAGCACATAACTCTTTTATGCATTCATGAGTTCTTCAATTTCATCCGCTTCAATTGGTATGTTGCCCATCAGGTCAATATTACCCTTTTCAGTAATCAGAATATTGTTTTCAATACGTATGCCTATCTTTTCGCTCGGGATATAGATGCCGGGTTCGCATGTAAATACATTACCCGCCTGCATATTAGCTTGGAATGAACCTACGTCATGCACATCCAGCCCCATAAAGTGCGAAGAGCCGTGCATAAAATACTTACGGTATAAAGGATTTTTAGGGTCCTGCTTTTTCACATCAGCTAATTTTAATACCTTTAATTTTATCAATTCCTCTTGAATTAATTCGCCAACGGCAGCATTGTATTTTACAAAAGTATTTCCCTTGACAAGCATTTTAGTTGCTGCTTTCATAACCCGCAGCACGGCATTATAAACATCTTTTTGCCTTTTGGTAAATTTGCCATTTACAGGTATCGTTCTTGTCATATCCGATGCATAATTGGCATATTCAGCAGCTACATCCAATAAAATAACATCTCCATTTTTGCACTGTTTGTTATTGAGTATATAATGCAATACGCAACTGTCTCCGCCGGAAGCAATAATAGGCGAATAGGCAAAACCCCTGGAGCGGTTGCGGATAAATTCATGAATCAGTTCGGCTTCAATTTCATATTCCCAAACCCCCGTTTTGACAAATGGCAACAACCTGCGGAACCCCATTTCGGTTATAAAGCATGCATGTTTTATAAGGTCGATTTCTATTTCCGATTTTACAGACCTTAATTTGTGCATAATAGGGGCACTTCTTTCATAACGGTGTACTGGATATTTTTCCATGCACCACTTTACAAAGCGGGCTTCCCGTGTTTCTACTTCCACTACTGCACGGGTATGCTCATTACTATCCAAATAAACCCTTCTGCATTGAGACATGAGCAACCTGAAAGTGGCAGGAAATTCCGAAAGCCAACGCACTTCCTTTATTCCGGAAGCATCGCGGGCTTCTTCCTTCGTATACTTATGTCCTTCCCAAACAGCAATATGCGGATTTGTTTCCCGCAAAAAAAGTATTTCCTTCATAGAATTATCCTTGGCATCCGGATAAATCAATAGAATGGTTTCTTCCTGGTCAATGCCTGAAAGATAAAACAAGTCGCTGTTTTGCACAAATCCCATGCTACCGTCCGCATTGGTTGGCATAATGTCGTTAGAGTTAAATACCGCCAGTGAATCAGATTTCAGCTCTTTGGCAAAGCGTTTACGGTTCTCTATAAATAGTCTGGAAGGAATTTTAGTGTATTTCATGATTGTTGTTCGTGTTTTTCTAAATGAATTTTATGGAGAAACCTATGTATTACAGGAGACAAAAATATACTGATATTGGTAATGAACGCTACTCCGCTGAATAAAGCATACGCAGATGAGAAGAGTTTGCCTGAAATATTATCGATATTGGCAACAGGCCCCATACCTGACAATATCATGGAGGCATTATGAATAGCATCAATCCAAACCAAATGCGCAATATAATGATAGCCAAATATCCCGATAAAGAGGCAAACAATGGTTGCTAAAAAGGCAATTACTGCCATTTTAATTAGTCTGTTTATAAAGACTTTCCGGGTTGCCAACGGTTGGCTTTTATTTTCAAACATTATCCTTTACTTATCTTTAAACTATATGAGACAAACTTACGGAAAATCGGGATGAAGAGCCTATTTTAAGTAAAATTATTAGAATTCACCCAACCAATTTGAGGTTAGACACGTATTGGTATATAGAAGAGATTGTTTAAACCTGTTTATTAAACCCTAAATTAACCTCATTCAAACCATACTTTTGAACAAAAAACTTCGCATGATTTTAGGCAAATACGAACTTAGCTCCCACATGATTTTGCTAATTATTTTTAATCAATTTACTTGTAAGTCATAGAGATTTCATAAATTTAACCCCCAAAAAAGAACCTTCCCCTTTATTGGGGAAGTAAAAAAGCAGAATGAAGCGGTAAATTTAACATAGAATTAACAAAACAGTAAAAAAGATAATTTAGAATATAATAATTCCCCCTATAATGGGTTATTGTATATAAGAAGAAGAGAATGAACATTTTAATGGTATTATCACAAGTTGAAGTTACAGGAGCCGAAGTTTATGCGGCTTCGATAAGTGACAAATTAATTGACAGAGGACACAATGTACTTATTGTTTCCGATACCTTAACGGTGCCTACCCGTGCAAAGTACATAGCTATTCCTCTCAACAAAAGAAGATTACACCTTCAAATAAAGCATTTATACAAGCTAATTAAGACTATTCGCGATAATAACATTATGGTAATTCACTCACATTCACGTGTATCGTGCAAGCTGAGCTATATTGCCTCCAGACTTTGCGGAGTTCCAATGATATACACCGCGCATGGCCATCATCATGTTCACTTAAGTAAAAAGCTTTTCCCGGCTTATGGGGAATATACCCTTGCTATATGTGAAAATGTAAGAGACCAGATTATTAAGGAACTTCATTGGGATAAAGACAAAATAGAAATACTGAGAAACGGAGTGGATGGAAGCAGGTATAGTCCTGTGCATGTACCTGTTAAGCCGGATGTTCCTACAGTATCTATTATTGGAAGGCTTTCGGGGCCTAAAGGTGATGTAGCTTATAAGGTATTAGAAGAGATTTGCATTAAAAACCCCATTGACCCTACTATCAAAATTAATGTAGTAGGCGGAATGGTAATACCTGAAAGATTTAAAATATTTCAGGACAGGGTATCCTTATCGGGGTTTGTTGGAAAAGTAAGCGACCAGATTGCCAATTCATCGGTTATAATTGGAAGCGGCAGAGTTGCCATTGAAAGCCTTATGATGGGAAAACCTACCATCGCATTCGGCGAGGCAACCTATGAAGGCTTAGTTACTTCCGATACTTACCAGACCGTTTTGAGAAGCAACTTTGGAGATATTGCTGAAACGGGCTCCTGGGATACCAGCCATCTTGGGCAGGATATTTCCGCAGGATTGCAAATGGGAAAAATCCCGGAACAACTATATACGGCTGTCTCGAATTCTTTTAATTTAGACAGGGTTACTGAGCGTATAGAATTTATATATCAAAGCATCTATTCCAGGGAAAAATATGAGATCCCTGTACTTCTTTACCACCGCGTAATTAATGATCCGTCACTGGCAGGCAAACATGGCACTTATGTAACCACCAAACAACTGGAAGCACACCTTGAATACCTGCATAAAAACAACTATACCCCCATTTCTTTCGAAGATCTTTCCATGATTAACCGATTTGATAAGGATAAAAAATATGTGATCCTTACGTTTGATGATGGATATGAAGATAATTATACCCTTCTATTCCCCATGCTTAAAAAGTTCAACTTTAAAGCTGTTATTTTTATGGTTACGGGTAAAAAGGAAAATACCTGGGACTATTTGGATTAAGGAAGAACCTTTCCCCTACTGGAAAGGTCGCAGATTTTAGAAATGAATAAATACGGGATTGAATTCGGCGCACATACCATGAACCATGTTGACCTCACCAAAGTGGAAGTTTCCGAAGCCAAACAGGAAATTGAAGGCTCCAAACAAACCTTGGAACAATTACTCGGTAAAGAGGTTACCGCCTTTGCCTATCCTTATGGCTCAGTAAATGAAACAATAAAAGAGCTGGTAAAAAAAGCCGGATTCAAATATGGCATTTCTACCGTTGTGGGTCCGCTGGCTATACATGAAGATATCTTTAATATCCGCAGAATAATTGCTCACCCCGACACTAACCTTTCCCGGTTTGCACGCAAGGTGAAAGGAGATTACCTTTACCGCAAAGCCAAAATGCGTGCCAGCAATTCCGGTATTGCAGCTAAAGATGTTACCCTCACCCCCATTGAAGTTCAAACCCGCAGGGGTGGCGCTAAGAGGAGTGCATAAAAAAGCAAACCCACAATAAATTGTGGGTTTGCTTAAAGAACTATTTAGTTAAGCTTATTTCTTCGCTTTTGCAGTATCCTTTTTATCTTTCATACCACCCATCATAGGGCAACTTGCGCCCATTCCTCCGCCTTCGCTGCAGGAACCGCCTTTGCCACCATCTTTGCAATTCATCATCCCGTCGGAACAGTTTTCATCACCGTGCATAGAACAACCTCCACCATCTCTGCAATTCATCATTCCGCCGCCACAACCGTCTTCATGGCACATATGACCTCTGTGGCAACGCATCATCATTTGGCAGTCTCCACCACCCATCATGCCGTCGTCACCTCTCATCATATATTCTTTATTCATCCTTGCTTCGCCTCTGTGGCACATACCCATAAAGCCGCGCGCTCCATCACACAACAGTACAAGAAATCCCATTACCATAATGAACCAGGCGAGATATTTGTAAAGAGCTCCTAAATTATCTTTTTGGGATTGGGCGAGCAATTTCGCTCCAAAAACTATTGCAATCAATGCAATTGAAAACGATATTAATATCATAGTATTTAAAGATTGGTTTATTATGTAAAGGTATTAAAAATTAGTTACCCTGCTTAAACCGGCCTACTCAACAATTTGTCGGGCAATAAAATAATCCTGCGTATAAATTATGGTTATGTTTGAAAAAATGGCTATTCTTGCAAAATACCCCTGGTATCGCAGAATATCTTGAATCATAAAAATCCCGATAAGAAATGATAACAACAGAGACCATAAAAATTAAAAAGATTGCCAAAAGCCATATAAGCGAGGTAGACTTTAATGATCTGGGTTTCGGAAAAATCATTTCCGACCATATGTTTATGTCGGATTATAAAGACGGGGAATGGAGTAACCCGCATATTGAGCCCTTTGGCAATATGTCATTCTCGCCAACCATACTGGCCCTGCATTACGGACAAACAGTGTTCGAGGGCATGAAAGCCTTCCGTATGAAAGATGGCAACATTTCTATTTTCCGGATAAAAAAACATTATGAAAGGTTTATGCGCTCCTTTGAAAGGATGTCCATGCCTCCCATGTCGTACCGGCTTTTTGAAGAAGGAATTGTAAACCTCGTTAAGTTAGATGAAGCCTGGGTTCCGAACATTGAAGGGTCATCCCTTTACATACGCCCATTTGTCTTTGCTTCGGAAGAACGTTTTGGGGTGAAGATTTCTTCGGAATATAAATACATTATTTTTTCAGGTCCTGTGGGTCCTTATTATGACAAGCCCCTTCGCGTAAAAATAGAAGACCAATTTGTACGTGCTGCGAAAGGCGGTACAGGATCTGCCAAATGTGCCGGAAATTATGGAGGGTCTTTTTATCCTACCCATTTGGCTAATATGCAAGGCTTCGATCAGGTGTTATGGACAGACGGCTCGCCCGACCTTAATATTGAAGAATCGGGGACTATGAATGTCATGTTTGTTATTGACGGTGTTTTGGTAACTCCTCCCATATCCGATTCCATATTGGATGGAGTTACCCGCGACTCTTTTCTTACCCTTGCCAATGAATTAGGCATTCATACTCAACAACGAACCATCAGTGCATTGGAATTAGAAACCGCACTGGAAAAAAATACCCTGCAGGAAGCATTCGGAACAGGCACGGCTGCGCTTGCTACCTACATTCAAAGTATTCGCATTAAAGGGAAGGATTATAACGTTCCTGTTCCGGGCGATAAAGGGGTTATGTCACGCATTAAGGATTTACTTACCAAAATCCGCATCGGTAAGGCCCCTGATAAGTATAAGTGGAACACTATTATCAAGCTATGAAATATGAGCTGTAAGGCATGCCAAATGGACATGTATTCCTCCTCTTATAGTTTATAGCTTATTTCTCATGAAAGCTATTACCCGCGTAATATGGATTCTTTCGCTGATAAGCCTGTTTAACGATGTGGCCAGTGAAATGCTGATTCCTATTATGCCCCTTTATTTAAAGTCTATCGGGTTTTCGGTATTAATTATCGGCATATTGGAAGGGTTTGCTGAAGCCATTGCAGGATTAAGCAAGGGCTATTTCGGAAAAATATCCGACTCCCTGGGCGAGCGGGCTCCTTTTGTAAGATGGGGTTATGGGCTTAGCGCCGTTGCAAAACCTATGATTGTTTTTATCGTTAATCCTTTTTGGGTTTTACTGGGACGCACGTTCGATAAGCTGGGTAAAGGATTACGTACTGGCGCCCGTGATGCTATCCTTTCGGATGAGTCTGCCCATACCGACCGTGGAAAAGTATTCGGGTTTCACCGCTCTATGGATACGGTTGGAGCAGCAATAGGTCCCTCTATAGCATTACTTTTTCTATTCCACCATCCGGGGAACTACCGCTCACTTTTCCTGTTTTCCATTTTCCCGGGAATAGTAGCAGTGGCGCTTACCTTTCTGATAAAAGATAAAAAAACCGAAAGAAAAATTAAACCCGCTGCACCCATACGCTTTTTTCCAAAATTTGATTATTGGAAACGCAGTTCTGCAGCTTACAAATCTCTGGTTACAGGGCTTTTGTTTTTCACCCTTTTTAATAGTTCCGATGTGTTCCTGATATTGAAAATGAAAGAATCGGGCATGAGCGATATGATACTTATTGGAATTTATATTTTCTATAACATGGTTTATGCACTCACTTCATTTCCTGTCGGCATTATTGCCGATAAAATCGGGCTAAAAAAGATATTTATAATCGGCCTGCTTATTTTCGCTTTTGTATATGTTGGAATGAGTAAAAATGAAAGCAACTATATATATGTTGTTTTACTTTTCAGTTATGGCTTATTTTATGCCTGCAATGAAGGCATTTCCAAAGCATGGATAAGCAAGCTATGCGATAAAAAAGATACAGCCACTGCCATCGGCATGTTTTCCGGCTTGCAAAGCATAGCCACGCTTATTGCCAGCTCACTTGCCGGATTTATATGGTACCGGTTCGGATCATTTTATACGTTTGTAATTACGGCAACGGCAGCCGTTTTAGTGGCAGCCTATATTCTGCTGGATAAAACCATTTCGGAATCTACAGGAAAAGCATAGGAATTTCGTGCATTTTTAGGGCACGTTAGGGCACGGTTTTGCACTAAATTATTACCCTTTGTAAATGCCAAATAGCATATAGTCATGCATATATGAATTATTATATAATATATTAAATAATTAATATTTGATATATTATAAATGCTATGCAAATGTGTGATAAAATACTTGGATCATAGGAATAGCACTGTTCATAAATATTCGTTTAAGAAGTCATTGACTTTTTCGGAAACCGCCTTTTCAGTCCATATTTTTGCAGTAAATTTAAAAACAATGGGTAGGAATACACGTAAGGCTACGGAAGCAAAAAAGCAAGCCATGATTGATGCGCTTGAAGCTAATTCAGGCAATATTACAGCAGCAGCTAAACAGGTAGAAATATCTGTTCGTACACATTACAAATGGCTGAAAGAGGATGAAGCCTACGAAAACGAAGTGATAAACATAAAAGATATTTCCTTTGGGAAAGTGAAAGAAAGTTTACTGGAGAAAGCGCTTAAAATGGTTGATAGTGGAAACACGGCGGTACTGAATCAGTTACTGAGAATATATTTCAAAAAGTTACCCGAGGAAATTGCGACTACAAGCATACAGAACGACAATCAAAAATGGGATATGCGCCCGGACGAAGAAGAGTCAGATGATGATGAGGAATCTACCGATTAATAAATTACTATTTCTTTTCGGTAAGCATAGAAATGGCAGCAAAAATGAAAATAATGATGATCATAGCAATGCTAACATAGACCCCTCTTTTAGCCCATATACCGCGCTGCTTATACATATTGTCTATGTCCTGCTTGCGCTTTAATTTTTCGTATTCGGTTTCTTCGCGATGTGGCATTAGCATGGATATGAAAGAGATTATTATTTAGTGCATATTCAAATTATCGTAATATGATTTTAATCCCAGTGCCCTTTGTTTCACTACTTGCATTTCCGTATCCATCGAAACAATACGCCACATCGTTCCCTGCAAATCATTATATATCATACTGGAAGTACTAAATTCAGCATCTCTAAATTCTAACCATTTTATTTGGGATGCTTTCAGTTTTGCCATTTCTGCCTGGCTTAACATTCCTTGCAAAAGCTTATAATATTTATTCATTTCAGCATCCCACAATCTTTCTGCTTCAGCCGTGCAGCCAACCATTCCTACTGTAGTTTGATTTTCCGCGGAATCTAAACAAGCCTTTAAACTTATATCTATAGCATTATTGTCAACTTTTTCATCTGAGCTTTGGGAAAAGGCAGTATTCATTACAAATACTAAAATTGCAATTACAAACATTTTTTTGTTTGCTCTAATTTCAAATCTTTTAAATTGAATAAATATGTTTAATAAAAGATATTTCAAGTTGTTTTTATACATAATTTTATTATTGTTAAGATTCTTCACTCTGTTTAGAATGCCAAACTCACCTTTTCCGCATACACACTAAGCTCCGCATTTCTCCCCATATAAAGAGGAAAATTCTTCGCCCCGTGCCCGGCAGGAAAACCAAAGCAAACAGGATAATTGTATTCTTCCACCGCATCCAAAATAATTTGTTCGGCAGTTTTTCCGAATGGTATAATATTGTCTTTCATTTCCGAAAAGCTGCCAATAACTAATCCTTTAAGGTTATCGAGTTTTCCGCTTCGTTTCAACTGCATCATCATGCGGTCGATGTGGTATAAATATTCATCCAAGTCTTCCAGGAATAATATTTTGCCCGATGTATCTATATCGGAAGGTGTGGCAGCCAACGAATAAAGTACAGAAAGATTACCTCCGCATAGAATGCCGTTGCTTTTCCCATTTCTATTTAGCGGTTGGGCATCAACATTATATTCTTTCAATTCTCCAAACAAAGCCTTTCTAAGCAGTTCGGTCGATTCGGAATCTTTACTGAAATTAATAGGCATGGTGCTGTGCAGTGTCTCTATTCCGAAATGCTTTTGAATATGGCTGTGGAACACCGTAATATCACTGAATCCTGCAACCCATTTAGGGTTTTGGCAAAATTTTGTAAAATCCAGTTTATCAATTACCCACACCGAGCCATATCCCCCGCGGGCCGCTATAATGGCTTTCACCTCCGTATTATCCAGCATTTGTTGCATATCTGCCGTTCTTTCCTTATCGGTACCGGCAAACTGGTTTAAGGTGGCATAAATATTCTTTCCCACTTTTACCTTAAGTCCCCAACTTTCCAAAAGGCTTATGGCAGAACTTAGTTCATCGACTGAAATTTTGCGCGCAGGGGCGACTATTCCAATGCAATCGCCGGATTTTAAATAGGGAAGGACTATAGGATTTGATTTTGTCATTTTGGTAAGAGACCTCAAAAATGCAGAATTTTTAGGTTGATTGGTACATTAAACAGGTTAAAATAGCATAATAGTGACCTAAGTTATCGTTGAAATTACTATACTTGCATTGTATAATTTGAATTATGGTTACCCTTACAACCCACGGGGTTAAAATAACGGTGCAAAGCAATTACGAGGAATCGCACTCCCGTCCTACGAACCGCTATTTTATTTTTTCATACCGCATAACTATCGAAAATAATACACCTAACACCATACAATTGCTGAGAAGGCACTGGTATATATTCGACGGCATGTCGGGCTGGAGCGAGGTGGAAGGAGAAGGTGTAGTATCGCAAAAACCCATACTTTATCCTTCGGAAGAATATCAATATGAGTCCTTTTGCCCCCTGGTGAGTGAAGCCGGAAAAATATACGGAACTTACTTAATGGAAAATAAATCAGACGGAACCACGTTCTTTGTAAACATTCCGGTCTTTAAGTTGGTGGCTCCCTGTAAAAATAATTAATCCTTTTTAAGAATCATGTCCAAACGCCTTTTATTACTTGTCCTGCTCCCCGCTTTATTTTTAACTGCTAATGCACAGACTCCGGGTGTAAAACATACCCAACTGGTTCAATTTTCGGGCATTGTGGTAGATAGGGACAGCCTGCAAAAAATACCTTTTGTTGCTATACTCGACAAGCGCTCAAGCGGAGGAACCATAGCCGACAACTCCGGCTACTTTTCATTTATCGCAGTTCCCGGAGATACTATTGTTTATGCAGCTTTGGGATATAAAACCAGTTTTTATGTATTGCCCGATACGCTTTCCAACGACAAATATTCCTGGATACATTTAATGACTAAAGACACTACCAACCTGAAACCCTTTGTATTTTACTCCTGGCCATCCAAAGAAGCCTTCCGGGCAGCCTTTCTGAAATTAGATATACCCGACAATGACCTTGACCGGGCAAGGGCAAACATGGCGCTTGCAGCCCGCCATGCCCGATTTGGCAGCGACACGCGTTCTCCGGGAGTTAACTACCTCCAAACCATGCAACAGGAAACCGACAAGCTTTATTATGCCGGACAGTTACCACCAAACAACCTGCTAAACCCTATTGCATGGGGAAAATTTATACAGGCCTGGAAGGATGGCTCACTTAATATTCAATAAAACCGGAAGATTAGGTACATTTATCCCCAGAATTCAATAGTATTTACCAATTTTTAATTCCAGTTAACGAAGGTGATAAGGGATAAGGTTAAGTTTTTATGTATTCTCTCTCTTTTATTTTTCTCTTTTCACCGCATGGCCGTTTGCCAAAAAACGGCTACTCTTTATGGAGAGATAAAAGACACCGTGGGGCAACCTGTGCAAGCTGTTGAAATAGGGATTGTAGGCAATTCGGAACAACAACCGGTATATAGCGACAGCCTGGGTAAATTTTCATATAATGTTCCGGCAGGAAAAGAAATTCAAGTAGGTTTTTTCCGGGAAGGGTATATCACTTCTATTGTGAAAGTGAAGATGAAAGAAGATGAAAAAAAGGAATACAATATATCTCTGCATATTTCCTCCAGCGTAATACTTGATACGGCCAGCATCATGGGCATGAAACATAATTCAGAGGGGTTGCTGGAATTGAATACAAGCGTGGTAACCTCCATACCCATGCCTTCCGGCGATTTTAATTCCATTTTAACTACCGCACCGGGCGTTGCCACCCGCAGCGAACTTGGTTCGGATTATTCGGTTCGGGGAGGCGGATACGATGAAAACCTGGTATACGTAAATGGTATTGAAGTGTATCGCCCCTACCTGATACAATCCGGCCAACAAGAGGGACTTAGTTTTATTAATCCCGATATGGTTTCTTCCGCCTTCTTCTCTGCCGGAGGATTTGAAGCCAAGTATGGAGATAAAATGTCGTCGGTACTGGATGTAACGTACAAAAAACCGACTGACTTTGAGGCTTCCGCTTCGGGTAGCTTGTTGGGAGGAACAGAACATATTGAAGGCGTAAGTAAAAACCACCGCTTTACATTTATTGAAGGCTTTCGTTACAAAACCAACCAATATCTTCTTAATACGCTGGATGTGCAAGGATCATATAAACCCAAGTTTTACGATGGACAGATTTACATGACCTACGCCATTACCGACCGGCTTGAATGGGATATATTGGGGAATTTTTCGGCCAATATTTACCAGTTTATTCCGCAAAGCCAAACCACTTCCTTTGGCACAGTAAGCCAGGCATACCAGCTGCAGGTTTATTTTCAGGGAGAGGAACTTGATGAATACCTGGCCATGACCGGAGCCACATCCTTGAATTATAAAGCAAGCGAAAAAGTAAACCTCCGCCTTATTGCCTCAGCTTATTTTGACGAGGAAACGGAAGATTATGATATTGATGGAGATTACCTTATAAGCCAGTTGAGCACAAATGCAGGAGCCAGCTTTGGCAAACCGGCTTTTGGTGTTGGTGTAGGGGCTTACCTTAACCATGCCCGCGATGAATTGAATGCAAAAGTATATAGCTTGCAACAACAGGGGACCTGGAATTATAGCGGGGAAAATAAATTTCTTTGGGGAGCTACTGCCGAGCATGACATTGTGACCAGCCAAATAAGCCAGTGGAATTTTTTAGATTCCTCCGGATATTCGGTTCCGTTTAATCCCTATTTATTACAACTTCAAAATGTAGTTAAAGCTTTTGATTCGTTGCAGTCGAACAGGCTGACGGGGTATTTAGAAAATATTAATAAATGGCACGGCTCAGGTAATTCCACCTTTATTATTACAGAAGGTGTAAGGGCCAACTATTGGGATATCAATAATCAAACAGCCATAAGCCCGAGAGGCTCCATAGCCTATAAGCCCAATTGGAAAAGGGACGTGCTTTTCCGTCTTTCCAGCGGCATATACTACCAGCCGCCCTCTTACCTGGAACTTATCGATATATATGGAGTGATGCATGCGAATGTTAAAGATCAGGAATCAATTCATTACGTATTGAGTTCCGATTATAATTTTAAAGCCTGGGGAAGACCCTTTAAACTGATAACAGAAGCTTTTTACAAACAACTGGTAAATGTTATTCCTTATGAAATTGATAATGAGCTTGTAAATTACTATCCTACATTAACCGCCCACGGATATGCTGCCGGTATCGACAGCAAGATTGGAGGTGAATTTGTACAAGGGCTGGAATCGTGGGCAAGTGTTTCAATTTTAGATGCCAGGTACACTATCAATAATGCATTTTACACGGTAAATTATAATACGTACGGCCAGGAAATTACTTCCGGCATTGCCGACCAAACCATTGCCTATAGTCAGCAATTTCCTGTTGGCAGTATGCCAATGCCTATGGACCAGCGTGTAACATTCAGCATGTTTTTTCAGGACTATTTACCCAAGTTCCCTAACTTTAAAGTCTATCTTAATCTTGTTTTCGGGTCTGCTATTCCGTTTGGTCCTCCCAATAATCTGTATGGCGATACGCTGCGGTCGGCGCTATACGAAAGAGTTGATATTGGCGGTTCTTATCTTATACTGGGCAGAAGAGGCCAGAAAAACAACCACGGTCTTGCAAAATATTTTAAAAGGATGTGGGTCGGAATTGAAGTATTTAACCTGTTGCAGGCCAACAACGTAATTTCATACGAGTGGATTGAGGACGTAAGCGGCAACAGATATGCAGTGCCCAATTATCTTACTGCCCGTGAGGTAAATGTAAGGCTGATGCTGGAGTTTTAGCGGGATTGTTCTCTTTCAGATTAATAAAATAGGTCATTAAAATTTAATTGCTTGGCAATCAATTAAAAGTAAATTTTATTTGATATAATGTAAAATATAGTTGTCTTAATGTAAAGAATAGTTGTATTTTTGCAAAACAAACTTAAAATCAAACTATGTCTACACAAAAACTCATATTGCCATATAAATTCCGATTTATTGGAGTATTTACAGCTGTCGGTGCAATTGTACTTGATGGTATTTTGGAGTCCTCATCTCCAGATACAAATGCCATCAGTCTGGGTTTTAAAATTTTAGAAATAATTGGTCTTTTTATTTTCATTAACAGCAAAGAGAAAATTGAAGATGAAAGAATCGATCATTTGAGATTGATTGCCTTTCGAATATCTTATATGATAGTCGGTATAATAGGAATATTGTTTTT